>Ga0070740_10001085_pt1 | contig 40940 bp, 34 predicted proteins | sample Coa_R2_FD_67286 | JGI IMG/M metagenome (GOLD analysis project Ga0070740, IMG submission 67286) | Surface soil microbial communities from Centralia Pennsylvania, which are recovering from an underground coalmine fire - Coalmine... | ecosystem: Environmental > Terrestrial > Soil > Unclassified ... | reverse complement strand
TGCCGAGCAGCGGGTTCGTGCCCATCAGGTTCAGGTGGTCGCTGATGACGATGAGCGAGCCTTCGCTGAAAGAGTTGTTCAGCCCGCCCGAAGCGTTCGTCAGCAACAGACTCCTGACGCCGAGCAGGCCGAGCGCGCGCACGGGGAACGTCACTTCTTCGAGCGTGTAGCCCTCGTAGAAGTGGAAGCGCCCCTGCATCGCAGCGACCGTCACGCCCTCGACACGGCCTACGACGAGGCGACCCGCGTGGCCTTCGACCGTTGGCCGGGCGAAGCCGGGAATCTCGGCGTAGTCAATCGGCTGCGCGTCTTCGAGCGTGTCGGCGAACGCGCCGAGGCCGCTCCCCAAGACGAGCGCGACGCGAACGTCCTCGCCGACGCGCGAGCGCATGAAGCGCGCCGCGTGCTCGGCGCGCTCGTAGAGAGTGCCGGGTTGTGAAGTCTCGACTGTTTGCATCGTTTTAGTCAGACACTTGCCGAAAAGGCAAATCCGTGGCCGCCGTCTCCCTTTCCGCGCGCCGCCGTTAATCCGAAGACTCGCCCTTATCCTTCTCGTCGGCGAAGAGTATGTTGAAAACTAACACGAGCGCGCCGACCGCCGCCAGCAGGAAGAAGATGATGGCGAGCGCCGGGTAGCCCAGAATCTTGTACGGCGTGTCAACGCGCATGATCAGCGCCGCGCCGATGATGAGCGCCGCGAGCAGCAGCCCGAGCGTGATGCGGTTCGCGATCTTGTGGAGGCTCGCGAGCAGGCTCCGCTCGTCAATCGCGTCAACCTCGATCTTGAAGCCGCGGTTCGAGAGCGTGTCCATCAACTGGTTGACGCGCGCCGGGAGTTTTTCGGCGAAGGCCTTGAGTTCGAGCGCCGTCCCGTAGAAGCTCGCCGCCGAAAAACTCTTCTGAATCCGCCGCTGCATGATCGTGTTCGACCAGTTGCGGATGGCGAAGTTCGGGTCGAACTTCGGGTCGAGAGTGTGGACGACCTGGTCGAGGTTGAGCAGAGTCTTCGCGATCATCGTGAATTCGGGCGGCAGTCGGAAGTTGTTGTCGCCCGCGATCTGCGTGATGCGAAGCACGACGCGACCGGCGTCGAGGTTCTCGATCTGCGCGTTGTAGTTTTCCAGCACGAGGTCGGCGACCGAGCGGCGGAACGTCTGCTCGTCGAAGTTGGGCTTCGGCTCGCCCATCTTGATCGTGATGTCGGCGGTCTCGTCGCCGTGCCCCTCGCTGATCGAGAGCAGGAGTTGAATCAGGTTCTCCTGAAAGCGCGGGCTGACGCGCGCGACCATGCCGAGGTCAATGAGCGCGATGCGGTTGTCGTCGGTCAGGAGGACGTTGCCGGGGTGCGGGTCGGCGTGGAAGAAGCCGTCAATCAGAATCTGCTGCATGTACGCCTGAAACAGGTGCTCGGCGAGCAGGTATCCGTCGAGGTCAATCTTCGCGAGCGGCGAGAGCGCCGTGACCTTCTTGCCGTGGATGAAGTCCATCGTCAGCACGCGAGAGGTCGTGTAGTCCTCTACGGGACTGGGGACGACTATGCGGTCGAACTCGCGCAGGTTGTCGGAGAAGATCAGGAGGTTGCGCGCTTCGAGCCGGTAGTCGAGTTCGTGCAGGAGGCTCTTGCGGAACTCTTCGAGGAAGGAGGAGAACTCGAACTTGCGCCCGGCCTCGGTGTGCGAGTCGAGGAAGTCGGCGATCTCGCCGAGCACGTCCAGGTCTTTCGACATCTCCTCGCGGATGCCGGGGCGCTGCACCTTGACGACGACCTCGCGACCGTCGCGCAGCGCCGCGCGGTGGACCTGGCCGAGCGAGGCCGCGGCGATGGGCTGCGAGTCGAAGCGCGAGAACGCCTTGGAGATTCGCACGCCCAACTCGCTGCCGACGATCTGCTCGACTTCGGCGAACGAGAACGGCCCGACGTTGTCCTGAAGGCGCGTGAGCGCGTCAATGTAAGGCTGCGGCAGGAGGTCGGAGCGGGTCGAGAGGAGTTGCGCGAGCTTGATGAAGGTCGGCCCCAGTTTTTCAACGTCGGAGGCCAGCTCCTCCATCTTCGCGGGCGAGACCTGTACGTCCTGCATCCCCTCGATGCTCGCGTCGAGTCCGGCGCTCTTGACGAGGTCTGCGCGCCCGTACTTCATCAGAAGAAGGGCGATGTCTTTGTAACGCTTCAGGTGTTCGGGCTTGAGCGAGATCGCCATCCGGCAGCTCCGGTCTGTTTTCGTTCGCGACTGAAAGTGCTTTGGGCCGCCTTCAATAATAAACGGAAAACGCGGCTGGGGCTATTCGCTGTCCGAAGACGACTGAAAGGTGAAGGTCAGCACGCGCCTGTGCCCTTTGTCGTCGCTGCCCTCGATGACGAAGCGGTCGGGCAGCAGCTCGTCTTCGAGCGTCAGGCAGCGCTCGAACAACTCGCCGAGGCTCGACACGTCCACGCTCGACTCCGTGTAGGCCTTGCCCTCTTTCGCCTGACACACGACGAGCGAACAACTCTGGATGGTGGATTTCATGATTGCCATTTCCTTCGACAGCTCATTCAAGGAAGCGCCGGGCGAGCCGGGGGCGCGGCGTCGCCTGTCATCTCTCTTTCTGGTACGGGATGCCGAGCGCACGCGGCGCGCGCGACTGGCCGATGAAGCCCGCGAGGACGACGATGGTCAGAACGTACGGGATGATCTGTATGAACTGGTTCGGAATCTCCTCGCCGCCGAAGCGCACGCCCTGAAGCTGAATCGCTATCGCCTCGGTGAAGCCGAACAGAAGGCACGCGAGCATCGTCTGCACGGGCCGCCACTTCCCGAAGATGAGCGCCGCGAGCGCGATGAAGCCCCGCCCCGAAGTCATGTTCCGCGTGAAGAGTGACGACTGCCCGATTGAAAGGTAAGCGCCGCCGATGCCGGCGAGCGCGCCCGACAGGAGCACGCCCGTGTAACGCATCAGCGGCACGCTCACGCCCGCCGCGTCCGCCGCCTCCGGGTTCTCGCCTACGGCCCGAAGCCTCAGCCCGAACGGCGTTCGGTTGAGCGCGTACCACGTGACGGGCACGAGCGCGAAGGCGATGACGACGGGCGTGTAAGGAATCAGGTGGCCTTCGGGAATCTGCGGCGTCGAACCCGAAGAGAGGAAAAACGCCCCGCTCAGAAGCGCGGGGATGCCTGTGAGCAGGATGTTGATCGCCGTTCCCGAAACGACCTGGTCGGCCTTGAAGCGTATGCACGCGACGGCGTGGAGCATCGCTATCGCCGCGCCCGCGATTATCGCCGCGAAGAGTCCGACCCAGGGGCTACCCGCGTAGTAAGTGATCGAAGCGGCGGTGAACGCGCCCGCCAGCATCAATCCTTCGAGCGCGATGTTGATGACGCCCGAACGCTCCGAGAACATCCCGCCGAGCGCGGCTAAGATGAGCGGCGTCGCGAGCCTGATTGACGAGAAGAGAAGGTTGACGGTGAATATCTGATTCATGTTTTAGCTGTCGGCGATCAGAGTCAACTTACAGCCAAGCAATGCCAACGTTGAGCGCTTCTAAACTTTCGACCGCTTCAAAAGTCCGAACCTGCCGAACGTGCCCCGGAAGAGCGCCTCGGAGGCGACGAAGAGAATGACGATGCCCTGAAGGACTTGCACGAGGTCTTTCGAGACGTGCTCGCTGAAGGCGTCAACCGGGATGCCGCCGCGTTGGAGCATCGCGAACAGCAGCGCCGCGAAGAAGACTCCGACCGGATGATTCCGACCGAGCAGCGCGACCGCTATCCCTGCGAACCCGTAGTTGTCCGAGAAGGCGTCGTAGTAACGATGGTGGTAGCCCAGGACTTCGTTGACGCCGACGAGGCCCGCAAGCCCGCCCGACACGGCCATCGCCAGCACGATCTGGCGTCGGACGTTGATGCCGCCGTACTCCGCGGCCAGCGGGTTCGCGCCGGTCGCGCGAATCTCGTAGCCCCACTTCGTCCGCCACAGGAAAACATAGACGACCGCGCACGCGACGATGGCGAGCAGGAACGCGACGTTGACCGGCAGTCGTTCGGGCAGGCCCGGAATGAAGCTTCCGAGCCGAGGGATGTAGGCCGACTGGCCGATCGCCGCGGTCTCCATGATCGGGTCACCCTGCGAGCGGTAGTGGTACTGCGTGAAGTAGCTGACGAGTCCGACCGCGATGAAGTTCATCATGATCGTCGTGATGACCTCGTGCGCGCCGAACCGCGCCTTGAGCCAACCCGGAATCCCGCCCCACACACCGCCGACGACTATCGCCGCCGCGACCGCCAGCGGCACGAGCGCAACTCCCGGCAAGTTCGCCCAGGGCTGCACCGGCACGCCCGACATTCCGGTCACGACCACGCCGCCCAACTTTATCGAGACCCAAGCGGTCGCGAACGCCGCAACATAGAGTTGCCCCTCCGCGCCGATGTTCAGCAGGCCGCAGCGGAACGCGACCGCGACGGCGAGGCCCGTGAAAATTATCGGCGTCGCGTAGAAGAGCGTGTAGCCGATGCCGTCCGGCCACGTCAGCGCGCTGCCGAGCATCAGGCCGTAAACCTGAAACGGGTTGTCGCCGACCAGCCACACGACGATTCCGCCGACGACGAAAGCCGCGACGACGGCGATGACGGGGAACATTAGCTCGCGGAGAAATTTCATAAGAGTGATGAGTGACGGGTGACGAGTGACGAGTGATGAGTCGAAGGCTGATGGCTTTCAACTCATCACTCGTCACCCGTCACCCGTCACTTCCTTTTTTGCCTCCGGTCATCATCAGGCCGATCTCTTCCTGAGACGTTTGCTTCGGGTCAACCTCGCCGACGATGCGCCCGTGGTAGATGACGAGCAGGCGGTCGGAGAGCGACGTGACCTCTTCGAGTTCGGCGGAGACGAGGAGGATGGCACAGCCCTCGTCGCGCAGCTCGACGAGCTTGCGGTGGATGAACTCGATTGCGCCGATGTCAACGCCGCGCGTCGGCTGCGAGACGAGCAGGAGTTTGGGGCGCATCTCGAACTCGCGACCGATGATCAGCTTCTGCTGGTTGCCGCCCGACAGCGCGCGCGCGGGAAGGTCTGGGTTCGCGGGGCGCACGTCGAAGTCGCGGATGATTTCGAGCGCGCGGCCACGTATGCCGCCGAGGTCGAGCAGCGGGCCGACCGAGACCGCGGGCTTCCGGTAGTGAAGGCCGAGGATGGAATTTTCCGCGAGGTCGAAGTCGAGCAGAAGCCCGCGCCGGTGCCGGTCTTCGGGCACGTGCGCGATGCCGAGTTCGTAGTGCTCTCGCGCGCCCGCACGCGTGATGTCGCGCCCGTCGAACTCGACCGCGCCACTCACCTGCGAGGCGGGGACGAGTCCCGCGAGCGATTCAATCAACTCGGTCTGCCCGTTGCCTTCGACCCCGGCGATGCCGACGATCTCGCCCGCGCGCACGTCGAAAGAAACGTCGCGCACGCCGCGCTCGCCTTCGCCGACCGAGACGGAAAGATTCTTCACGCCGAGCACGACCGCGCCCGGCTTCGCGTCCGGCTTCTCGACGCGGAGCAGAACGTCGCGCCCGACCATCATGCGCGCAAGCTCCGCCGCGTTCGTCTCCTTCGTCTTCACGCGACCGACGACGCGCCCGTCGCGCATGACCGTCACGTCGTCCGAGATGGCGAGGACTTCCGAGAGCTTGTGCGTGATGATGATGACGGTCTTGCCCTGCTCGCGCATGCGTCGAAGAATCGCGAAGAACTCTTCGACCTCCTGCGGCGTCAGGACAGCCGTCGGCTCGTCGAGGATGAGCAACCGCGCGCGCCGGTAAAGAGCCTTCAAAAGCTCGACGCGCTGCTGCTGGCCGACCGAGAGGTCTTGCACGAGCGCGTTCGGGTCAACCGCGAGGCGGAACTCGTCGGAGAGCTGTCGAATCTCCGCCGCAGCCTTCTTTAAGTCAATCGAGGCGGCGCTGCCCGGCTCCGCGCCGAGCACGATGTTCTCGGCCACGGTCATCGTGTCCACCAGCATGAAGTGCTGGTGAACCATGCCGATGCCGAGTCGAATCGCGTCGTGCGGCGTCTGGATGTTCCGCGGCTCGCCCTCGACGACGATCTCGCCGGAGTCAGCCGTGTAGAAACCGTAAGCGATCCGCATCGCCGTTGACTTCCCCGCCCCGTTCTCGCCGACGATGGCGTGAATCGTCCCCGGCTCGACGCGGATGTTGACGTGGTCGTTCGCGAGCACGTCGCCGAAGCGTTTGGTGATCTCTCTCAGCTCTAACATAAAAGTGTTAGAGTGATGAGTGATGAGTGATGAGTGATGAGTTAAGACGGCTCGCCTTCAACTCATCACTCATCACTCATCACTCATCACTTCTATTTCGCCATCGCGTCCGTAACCTTGATCTGCCCGTTGATGATCTTCTGCTTCGCCTCCTCGGCCTGTTGAATCACGTCGGGCGGGATGAGCGGCTTGTTGTTCTCGTCCATCGCGTAGGCGACGCCCTCGGATTCGAGTCCGTAAACGTGGAAGCCGCCCTGAAACTTGTGATTCACCACGTCGTCAACGATCTGATAGACGGCGTTGTCAACGCGCTTGACCATGCTGGTCAGGACGTAGCCGGGCTTGACCATGTTCTGGTTCGAGTCAACGCCGATGACGAAGTCTTTTGCGCGACCGTCGGGGCCTTTGCCCTGCTGCTCGACGGCGTCGAACGCGCCGAGGCCGGAGTTGCCGGCGGCGGTGAAGATCACGTCCGCGCCCTTGCCTATCTGCGCGAGCGCGAGTTCCTTGCCCTTGCCGGGATTGTTCCAGGCCGTGTCTGTCACGCCGACGTAGTTCTGGATGATCTGAATCTTCGGGTTGACCGAGTGCGCGCCCTCTTCGTAGCCGACCTCGAAGCGGTGGATGAGCGGGATGTCCATGCCGCCGATGAAGCCGAGCACGCCCGTCTTCGACTCGCGCGCGGCGATGACACCGACGAGGTAAGAGCCCTCGTGTTCCTTGAAGACGAGCGAGGCGACGTTGGGCAGGTCGCTCGCGCCGTCAACGATTGCGAAGTGAAGGTTCGGGTAGTCCTTCGCGACCGCGTCCATGATCGGGGCCTGCGCGAAGCCGACGCCGATGATGAGGTCGTAGCCGCGCTCGGCGAACGCGCGCATCGCCGGCTCGATGGAGACCGGATTGCCCGGCTCGACATCGCGCAGAAAGATTCCGAGCGAAGGCTTGTCGCAAGGCGTCCCGTCGGGGTGCTTGCCCGTCTCGGCGCACTTGACGCCGTTGAAGGCCGCGGCGTTGAACGAGCGGTCGTCCTTTCCGCCGATGTCATAGACGATGCCGACGCGAATACGCCCGCGCTCCTCGGCGCTCATCTTCTGCTGGCACGACGTTCCCGCGAGCGCGAGCGAGCACACCAGAATCGAAATGAAGAACAGCTTTAGTTTCATTGCGAGATTACTTCCTTGATAAGTTCGGGGACGTGTGTGGGCTGCTCGTCCTCAATCTTGTAGGCTGCGCGGATGCGCGCTGCGGCAGCTTCGCAGGCCGCCCCGCCGCGACAGTAGAGCAGGCCGAGCGGCTCGCCCGCGCTCAACTCCTGCCCCACCTTGACGTGTGCGAGGAAGCCGACCGCCGGGTCAATCCTGTCATCTACTTTGATGCGCCCGCCGCCGATTGAGGCCACCGCCCGACCGACCTCCGCCGCGTCAATCGAGACGACGAATCCGGCGTGCTCGGATTCTACCCTGACTTCCGCGAGCGTCAAGTCGGCGAGACGCGCGGGGTCGTCGCAGACTCGCGCGTCGCCGCCCTGCGCCTCGACGTTTTGGCGGAAGCGTTCGAGCGCTTCGCCGGAATCGAGCGCGCCCTGAACTTTTTTCCGCGCGTCTTCGAGCGAATCCGCCGCGCCGGCGAGCGCGACCATGCGCGCCGAGAGTTCGACCGAGAGATCGCGCACGGGGCGCGTCACGTCGCCTGTCTCGCCGCGCATGATGTCGAGACATTCGCGCACCTCGACGGCGTTGCCGACGGCGAGTCCGAGCGGCTGGCTCATGTCGGTCAGCAGCGCCTCGGTCTTCACGCCGCAGGAGTTTCCGGTGCGGACGAGCGCGCGTGCGAGCGCCCGCGCGCGTCCCTCGTCGCGCATGAACGCGCCGCTGCCGGTCTTCACGTCGAGGACGAGCGCGGCGAGTCCCGCCGCGAGTTTCTTCGACATGATCGAGGCGACGATGAGCGGGATTGACTCGACCGTCTCGGTCGCGTCGCGCAGCGCGTAGAGCTTCTTGTCGGCGGGCGCGACCTCCGCCGTCTGCCCCGACATCGCGAAGCCGACGCGCCGCAGCACGTCCTCGAACTCCCGGAGCGAGAGTCCGACGCGGTAGCCCGGTATCGCTTCGAGCTTGTCGAGCGTGCCGCCCGTGTGACCCAAGCCGCGCCCCGAAATCATCGGCACGCAGACGCCGCACGCGGCGACGAGCGGCGCGATGACGAGCGAGGTCTTGTCGCCGACGCCGCCTGTCGAGTGCTTGTCGGCGACGGGCGCGTCGAGGTGCGAGAAGTCGAGGACTTCGCCGGAGTGGAGCATCGCCTGCGTCAGCGCTTCCATCTCGGCGGTCGTCATGCCGTTCAAGTAAACGGCCATCAAAAGCGCCGACGACTGGTAGTCCGCCCAACCGCCCTCGACCACGCCGCGCACGAACGCCTCGATCTCCGCGCGCGAGAGTTCCCCGCCGTCGCGCTTATGCCTGATGATGTCTTGCGGCCTCATTGGTTCAGAGGTCAGAGGTCGGAGGTCAGAGGTCAGTTGTTGATTTCAAGTCAGCGAAGCTCGCGCCGATACAAGCGCTTTCACTGACCTCTGACCTCCGACCTCTGACCTCTCCTTTATGTTCGTTCGAGTAGCACAATCGCCTGCACCGTGACGGCGCGGCCTTCGCCCACGGCGTCGAGTCCTTCGCCGGTCTTGGCCTTGACGCTGACGCAGTCAATCTCGACGCCGAGGACTCCGGCGAGGCGCGCGCGCATCTCCTCGACGTAGGGGCGCAGGCGCGGGCGCTCTATCGAGACGGTAGCGTCCAAATTAGCGACTCGATAGCCGCGCTCGCCCGCGAGCCACATCACGCGCGCGAGCAGTTGCAGGCTGTCGGCGTCCTTCCACTGCGGGTCGCGGTCGGGGAAGTGCACGCCGATGTCGCCCTCGCACATCGCGCCCAGGATCGCGTCCGTCACGGCGTGGGCCAGAGCGTCCGCGTCAGAGTGGCCTTCCGCTCCGCGCTCCGACTCGACGCGCACGCCGCCGAGGACGAGCGGCAGTCCTTCCGCCAGGCGATGCGTGTCTTGACCGATGCCGATGCGAAACATAGAGGTCGGAGGTCGGAGGTCGGAGGTCAGTAGTTATTTTCAAATCAGCGAAGCTCGCGCCGGCACAAGTGTTTTCACTGACCACTGACCTCCGACCTCCGACCTCTCAAAAGAATTCCTGCCAGCGCGAAGTCCTGCGGCGTCGTGATCTTGATGTTGTGCGCGCCGCCTTCGACTACGCGGACGGTCGCGCCCGCGCGTTCGACGAGAGCGCTGTCGTCGGTCGCGTCGAGGCCGTCTGGTGACGCGAGTTCGTAGGCGCGGCGCAGAAGGTCGAAGCGGAAGCATTGCGGCGTCTGCGCGCGCCAGACCCTCGCGCGTTCGAGCGTGCGGAGGACGCGACCGCCCTCGACCTCTTTCACCGTGTCGGTCGAAGGAATCGCGAGAATCGCCGCGCCGAAGACTTCGGCCTCGCGCACCGTGCGGTCAATCTCTTCGGCCTTGACGAACGGGCGGACGCCGTCGTGAACCGCGACGATTTCAATCTCGTCCGAAGCGAGCGCTTGCAGGCCGCGCAGGACGGATGCGCCGCGCGTCTCGCCGCCCGCGACCGCGCGCGAAGGCTTGCGCAATCCGTGACGCTCGGCGAGCGCGCGGAACTCTTCGCATTCGTCGCGCGGCAGCACGACGACCGAGGCGTTGATCGTCTCGCACTCGTCGAAGCGCCTGAGCGTGTGAATGATGATTGGGATGCCGGAGATTTCCCGGAACTGCTTTGCGCGCCCGCCGCCCATCCTTCTGCCCGCGCCGGCGGCGACAATGATAGCAACGTTCATAAGCGAGTGATGAGTGATGAGTGACGAGTGACGAGTAGAAGGCAAGGCGTCTTTACTCATCACTCATCACTCATCACTCATCACTTCCCTACTACTGTTCTTGTTCCGCACTGCGGACGGGAGCATGCGCGCCCGTGGAGGAGCGCTGCTCGCGCTGGAAGGGGCGGCGCTGCCCGCCCGCGCCCGCCGCGCGCTGCTCGCCGTTCTCGGCCTCCTCCCAGAGCCTGCCGAAAATCATCTTGCCCGCGGTCGTCTGCAAAACGCTCGTCACGGCGATGTCGGCGTTCTTGCCGATCATCCGGCGCGCGTTGTCAACGACGACCATCGTGCCGTCGTCGAGGTAGGCGACACCCTGGTTGTACTCCTTGCCTTCCTTCAGGATGAAGACGCGCATCGCCTCGCCCGGAAGCACGACGGGCTTCAGCGAGTTCGCCAGCTCGTTGATGTTCAAGACCTGTATGCCGTGGAGCTGCGCGACCTTGTTCAGGTTGAAGTCGTTGGTGACGACGACGCCGTCGAGCGACTTCGAGAGTTCGAGGAGTTTTAAGTCAACCTCCTTGACCGCGGGGAAGTCGGTGTCAACAACTTGAATGTCGAGCGTCGGATTGCCCTGCAAGCGGTTGAGCATGTCGAGTCCGCGACGGCCCCGCTGCCGCTTCGAGGAGTCGGGCGAGTCCGCGACCTGCTGAAGCTCTCGGAGGATGAACTGCGGGACGACGATTGTGCCGGAGAGGAAGCCGGTCTCGGCCACGTCGGCGATGCGCCCGTCAATGATGACGGAGGTGTCGAGAATCTTCACGTCGCGCCGCGTGGCCTTGTCGCTGAAGATGCCGCCCAGGGCGGAGAGTTCGAGGTAGTCGCCCTTCGTCGCGCCGACCATCAGGCCGACGTAGGCCATGATGAAGGCGAGCGCGAGCGTCAGGAACGCCTTGGTCGCGGGGCTGACCGCGCCCGCCTCCTGATAGCTGATGAGGAAGCCGATCAGCACGCCGCCGATGATTCCCAAAATCGAGCCGATGGCCGCGCCGATCAGAGTCTTGAGCGAAGCCTTCTGGATTCTGATCTCGAAGATGATGATGGCGACGGCGATGAGCAGGGCGACGGCGGCTGAGACGACTTGCGTCGGGAGTCCGAAGGGCGAGTTGGCGGGCTGCGCCGCGTGGCCCGCGCCGAAGGGGTCTAAAACGTATCCGGCCCCGGCGAGGATTCCTATGAAGATGACTCGTATGAGAACCGTGTTCGTCCGCATGACCGATGGATATTAACATTTTATTTCGGCGCTTGGGAATAAATCCACGTGAGGCTCGGCGGGGCCACTTCACCGCCCAAAGCAACTGCATTTTTATTCGGTGTGAAGGCGCGACGGCGTACTCAAACGCCCGCCGCGGCGTCAGTCTTCCCCGCGCCCGCCGCGCTCATCTCGACGGCGCAACGTGTGTTCTGGTACTTGTTCCGCTTCGACCACGAGAGGCACCCGGCGCAAATTTCAGAATCGCCGTCCGGCCTCACGACCTCGTGCGCCTCCGCAAGCTCAATCCCGCAAACCGCGGTCGCGGGTTTGTAAGGAACTATCAACTGCTCCTGACTCAAATCGTGGATTAAATGTACGGCCATTGCTCCCCCTTGACCTCCGACTAAAACAACTCGTCCAAAGCTTCTTCGACCGAGCGGACGCCGACGGCGCGCAGACCGATCAGGCGTTCGAGTCCGGCGGTGTTCGACGCGGGCATGATGATCTTCTTGAAGCCGAGTGCCTGCGCCTCGCGCGCGCGCGCCTGCGCCTGCATCGCGCCGCGCACCTCGCCCGTCAGCCCGACTTCGCCGAAGACGACTGTCTTCGGGTCAACGATCTTGTTCCGATAGCTCGACACGATGGCGGCGACGACGCCGAGGTCTGCGGCTGGCTCGTTAACCTCAAACCCGCCGACGACGTTAAGAAACACGTCGGACTTGAGCAGCCCGTCCACCCCGACTCGCTTCGCCAGCACGGCGAGCAGAAGCGTGAGGCGGTTCGTGTCGAAGCCCTGGGCCGTGCGCGCGGGGTAGTTGAACGTCGAGTCGGAGGCCAGCGCCTGTATCTCGACGAGCACGGGGCGCGTCCCCTCCATGCACGCCGCCACGACAGAGCCTGCGACGCCCTGCGGTCGCTCCTGCAAGAACATCTCAGAAGGGTTCGCGACCGCGACGAGGCCAGCGCCCGTCATCTCGAAGACGCCGAGTTCGTTGGCCGCGCCGAAACGATTTTTCGTCGCGCGCACGATGCGGTGATTGTGGTGTCGCTCGCCCTCAAAATAGAGCACCGTGTCAACGATGTGTTCGAGCGCCTTCGGCCCGGCAATCGAGCCTTCCTTCGTCACATGGCCGATGAGGAAGACGGGAATCGTCCGGTTCTTCGCGAGCATCAGGAACTGCCCCGCGACCTCGCGCACCTGCGAGACCGAGCCGGGCGCGCTCTCGATCTTCGACGAGAAGACGGTCTGAATCGAATCAACGATGACCGCGCCCGGCTCCGAGCGCTCCAACTCGTCGAAGATGTTTTCGAGATTCGTCTCCGGCAGGAGGTAGAGGTTCTCGGCCTCGATTCCGAGGCGCTCGCCGCGCATTTTTATCTGCCGCTCCGACTCCTCGCCCGAAACGTAGAGCACGCGCGCAGCTTGCGCGCTCAGCTTGTCGGCGACTTGAAGCAGAAGCGTTGACTTGCCGATGCCGGGGTCGCCGCCGATGAGAATCAGACTGCCCGGCACGATGCCACCGCCGAGCACTCGGTCAAACTCGCCGATGCCCGAAGAGACGCGCGCGTCGTCCTGCGACTCGATCTCGCCGAAGCGCACGGGCTTCACCTCGCGCAGTCGAAACCCTCCGCGCGCGGCCATGCCCTTCGGCGCGGTCGTCACGCGCGCGCGCTCTTCGACCAAAGAGTTCCACTCGCCGCAGTCCGGGCACTTCCCCAGCCACTTGCGCGACTGATGCCCGCAGTTCTGACAGACGTAAACTGTCCCCGCCGCTTTCGCCACTTCACACACCCTGCGCGCGACATCGCCGACACTCGGACGGTCGAGTCCGCGCGCTTCGAGTCAAATTTCAGCGGCTACATTTTACCCCAAAATGCGGCTCATCAACCGGCTCACAAACGGCGCGGGCGCGGCGGCCTGGCTTGACTTTTTGCTGGCTCACTTGCGCCGATGATTGCCCGTCTCGCTACTCGTGCTGCCGTTGTGATAGTTCGGATAGACGGGCTTCTTGAACTGCTGCGGCGGGTTCCTGGCGAGCAAGTCCAGAGCGACCTCGACGGCCTTCTCAAGCTGCGGGTCGTGGCCCTGGCGGACGAGCTTCGGGTCGTACTCGACTTCAACGTCAGGCGCGATGCCGTGGTTCTCGACCTCCCACTCGCCCTTCAGCCCGTAGATGGCGATGCGCGGCGCGGTGATCTGCCCGCCGTCCATCAGTTCGGGATAGTCGTAGATGCCGACGAGTCCGCCCCAGGTCTTCTTGCCGACGAGCGGGCCTAAGTTCGCCTTTCGGAAGTACCAGGGCAAGGCGTCGCCGCCGGAGCCGGCCATCTCGTTTATGAGCATCACCTTCGGCCCGTAGATCGAGCCGACCGGGTAAGAGTAATCCTCGCCTTCGCGCGTCGTGACGCGGCTCATCGGCGGGCGGCGCAGGGCGTCAATGATGTAGTCGGCGATGTCGCCGCCGCTGTTGTAGCGCTCGTCAATGATGACGGCCTGCTTGTCCGTCTGCGAGAAGAAGTAGCGGTTGAAGTTCGTGAACCCCGCGCCCGCAGTGTTCGGCAGATAGACGTATGCGACGCGACCGCCGCTCAACTGGTCAACCTTGCGCCGGTTGTCTTCGATCCAGGCGAGCTGTCGAAGCCCGCGCTCCGAAGCGACGGGCACGACCGTCACCTCGCGCGACCCCGTGCCGTCCGGGTTCGGCCCGACGCGGATCGCGACCGATTTGCCCGCCGCGCTCTCGAAGAACTGATAGACGTTGTCCGTCGCGTGAATCTCGCGCCCGCGCACGGCCAGAAGGTACTCGCCCGCGCGGACGTTGACGCCGGGCTGCGTGAGCGGCGCGCGAAGTTGCGGGTTCCAGTTCTCGCCGTTATAGACGCGAGCGAAGCGGTAGCGCCCGCGGTCAACGTCGTAGTCCGCGCCGAGCAGCCCGACGCCGACGCGCTTCACGTCGGGGCGCTCGCCGCCGTTGACGAAGACGTGGCCGACGGTCAACTCGCCGAGCATCTCCTCGAAGAGGTAGTTGAGGTCGTCGCGGCTCGCCAGTCGTTCGAGGTATGGTTCGTACTTCGCCTCGGCGGCCTTGATGTCGAGGCCGTGGTGGTTCGGATCGTAGAAGAAGTCGCGCTCGATGCGCCAGACCTCTCGGTACATTTGCCGCCACTCGGCGCGCGGATCAACCTGCACGGTCAGGTCGTCGAGCCGGAGCGCGCCCTCGCCGGGTTTGGGCGGCTGCGCCGTGCCCGCGATGAACCACTGCGGGCCGCGCTGGAAGAGAACCTTCTCGCCGTTGAAAGAAACGTCGAGCGCCGTGACGCCTTCGAGGAAGCGGTCGGCCTTGCGCGTCGAGAGGTCGAACTTCTCGACCGTGACGGGCACGCCGTCCTCCTCGCCGGTGACGACGGGCGGGGCTTCGGCGACGAAGAGCACGCCGTCCTTGCCCGTCACAAGCCCCGCGTAGTTTCGCGCCGGCAGCGGCAGCGCCAGCACGCGCTGGCCTATCTGTTCGAGGTCAACGCGGACAGTCGGCAACTTCTTCTGCGCTGACTTTGCAGCGCCCTGTGCTTTGGCATCCGCCGGCGGCTGCTGCACGGCTTCGGCTGTGGGGGTTTGAGAGGCGTCGAGTGACGGCGTCGGACTCGGAGTTGTCTCAGCCGCGACCTTCTCGTCGTCGCTTTCGGGCGCGAGCGGCGAAGGCAGCGACTTGTCGAGCACGATCATATAGACGCTGCGCGTGAAGGGGCGGTTGATGCTCGACATCTCAAGCCAACTGTTCGCCTGTCCGAGATCGGTGCTGGCGGCGAAGTAGAGGTACTTGCCGCTGTGGTCGAAGACGGGGTAGCGCGCGTCGCTCATGCCGTCGGTCACTTGATAAGACTTCTTCTGTTCGAGCGAGTAGAGGAAGACGGCGTGCAGGTGGTTCGCGAGTTGTTTGGTGTAGGCGATCCACTTGCCGTCGGGCGACCACGCGGGGTCGAGCGTGTGGAACGGAAGCTCGTAGATGTCGGAGTCAACGCGAACGGGCACGGGGCGGTCGAGGTCAACGTACCAGACATTCATGCGCTTGTCGGTGTAAGCGATTCTTTTCGAGTCGGGCGACCAGCGCGGCGAGTAGAAGAACGAGGGCGGCTGGCCGAGGTCAATCCTGCGCGCCTCGCCCATGCCGCTCTGATCCCTCAGGTGCAGGGCGTACTCGCCCGACTCGTCGGAGAAGTACGCGACCCACTTGCCGTCGGGCGACCAGGCGGGGTCGCGCTCGGCTGCGGCGACCGTGTTCGTGATGTCACGCACGTCGCCCTTCTCCGCCGGGACGGTCAGAATCTCGCCGCGCGCCTCGAAGGCCGCGCGCACGCCCGACGGCGAGATTGCGGCGTTGTTGATGCGGCGAGGCGCGATCTTCTCGAAGTGCGGGCGCACTTCGGGCAGGTCGCCCGCGACCGAGATGTCGAGCCGCTTCGACGAGCGGGAGTTGAGGTCGTAGAGATAGATCGTGCCGAACTGCTCGTAGGCGATTGCGCCGGGGCCTGCGGAGGCCGACTTGATGTCGAACCCGCTGTTCTCGACGACCTGCCTGACCGCCTTCGTCGCCGTGTCGTAGGCGAAGAGCGTGACGGGGCCGTTGCGGTCTGAGAGGAAGTAGATCGTCTGCCCGACCCACATCGGATTGAAGTCGTTGGAATTTTCGCGCGGCAGTTTTTCGACGCTCGAATCCGAAAGGTCTGCGATCCAGATGGGCGTCGTCTGGCCGCCGCGGTAGCGCTTCCAAGCGGCCTGCCATTGCATGTTCGGCACGTAAGCCAGGTGCGTGCCGTCGGGCGAATAGGACGCGCCCTCGGCGCGCGGCAGCGGCACCTCGGTCATCACCTCCGCGCCGCCCGACGCCGGAATCGTGTAGAGACGCTCGAAGAACGTGTAGCTCTCGCGCGAGGAGCGGAAGAGTACGCGCGTGCCGTCGGGCGTCCAGCCGACGACCGTGTCCGCCGCCGGGTGGTATGTGAGACGGCGCGGGACGCCGCCGTCCGCGGGCACGACATAAACGTCAACGTTGCCGTCGTACTCGCCCGTGAAAGCGATCTGCGTCCCGTCGGGCGAGAAGCAAGGGTCTGTCTCGATGCCAGCGCCCGCGGTCAGGCGATGCGCCTCGCCGCCGTCGCGCGGGGCGACCCAGATGTCACCGCCATAGACGAAGGCGACCTGCGTGCGGCTCAAAGTCGGGCGGCGCAGGAGCAGAGGCTTCGAGTCTTGCGCGACGGACGCGGACGTGGCGCACAGCAGGAGCAGGAGACACAGGAGTGTTCGCGGCATGGGGAATTTCCTTTCGGGAAGCTGCAAGGTTCTTCGATGAAGTCGGGAAGTTACAAAAGCTCTCTGATCTTTTCGGTCGGCCTGCCGAGTACGGCGCGCCCGCCGCGCTCGACTATGGGTCGCTGGATGAGGTCAGGGTTCTCGGCCATCAGCCTGATCAACTCGTCGTCCGAGAGTTCGCGCTTGCCCAAGCCGAGGTCTTTGTAAACCCGCTCGCCCGTGCGAAGAAGCTCGCGCGGGCTGATGCCCATCTTCGCGATCAGCTCGCGCAGCTTCGGCTCGCCGAGCGGGTCGGTTACGTAGTTGACTTTCTCGTAAGTGATGCCGCTCTCACGGAGCAGGCGGTCGGCCTCGCGGCACTTCGTTCAAGTCGGCTTTTCGTAAACTGTGATTTTGTCGTCCATGTCTCTCCTTCTCAAGGGAACATTCCCCGCACGCGCGTGGCCTCGGCGACGCGACCGATGGCGAGGATGTAAGCGCCGGTTCTCATGTCCGTCCGGTAACGCTCGGCGGTCGCATAGACCCCGGCGAAGGCCGTCTTCATCGTCTGCTCCAGAGTGTCGCGCACGCGGTCTTCCGTCCAGAAGTAGCTGTACATGTCCTGCACCCACTCGTAGTAACTCACCGTGACGCCGCCGGCGTTGGCGAGGATGTCGGGCACGAGGAAGACGCCGCGGTCGAAGAGCACGCGGTCGGACGCGGGCGTGACCGGGCCGTTCGCCAGCTCCGCGATGATCGAGGCGCGCACGCGCTCGACGTTCTCAAGCGTGATGCTGTTTTCGAGCGCCGCGGGAAGCAGTATGTCGCAGTCAACTTCAAGAACCTCGTCGCGCGCAATCGGCGTCGTGTTCGCGAGACCTTCGACCGTGCCCGTCTCGGCCTTGTGTCGTAGCGCCGCCTGGACGCCGATGCCGTGCTCGTTGAAGACGCCCGCGCGCGAGTCGGCGATGGCGACGACGCGTGCGCCGTCCTCTGCCGCGACGAGGCGTGCGAAGTTCGCGCCCGCGTTGCCGAAGCCGTGGATGGCGACGCGCGCGTCCCTGAGACTCACGCCGCGCACGCGGCAGGCTTCGCGCACCGCGTAGAGGCAGCCGCGCGCCGTCGCCTCGCCGCGCCCCTGCGAGCCGCCCAGGGCGACGGGCTTGCCCGTGACGACGCCGAGTTCGGTGTGGCCGCGAACCATCGAGATCGTGTCCATGATCCAGGCCATCGTCTGCTCGTCGGTGTAAACGTCGGGCGCGGGGATGTCGCGGTCGGGGCCGATGATGGGCGCGATCTCGAAGGCGTAGCGGCGCGTGAGCCTTTCGAGTTCGCCCTTCGACATTGACTTCGGGTCGCAGATGACGCCGCCCTTGCCGCCGCCGTAAGGGATGCCGACCGTGGCGCACTTCCAAGTCATCCACGAGGCGAGCGCCTTCACCTCGTCGAGCGAGACGTTCGGGTGAAAACGGATGCCGCCCTTCGCGGGGCCGCGCGCGATGTTGTGCTGCACGCGGTAGCCCTCGAAGACGCGCGTCTCGCCGCCGTCCATCTTGACCGGGATGCTGACGATCAGTTGCCGCTTCGTGTTCTTCAAGACCTGTCGCATTGACTCGTCGAGGTTGAGGTAGTCTGCCGCCGCGTCGAACTGCGTCTGCGCGATCTTGAAAGGGTTGAGTTCTTCCCGCGCCGCGGCGGGAGTTGCCGTTTGAACCATTTGAAGGACTCCTTTCGGAAAGCGGTATGAGCAGGAACGTCCCAGGTTCGTCGGCGGAATGGTAAGAGTTCAAAGATGAAAGTTCAAGGGTGAAAAGCAAGGATGAAGGCGGAGGGATGAAGGATGAAGCTAAGGCAAGCTGCTCTTATTTCATCCTTCATCCCTCCGCCTTCATCCTTCAATTCAGTCTTCCGCCTTCTCTTCGATTTCGAGTATGTCACCTTCGGTGAAGAGGTAGGTTCTCATGTGCTTGTCGAAGACGGGGTTGATGCGGCGCAGGTATTCGAGCGCCATCATGGCGTGCTCGATCTCCTCGTCGCGGTTGTGCGCGAGGATGCGCTTTAGTTGGTCGTCGCTCGTCGCCTGCACGCGCTGGTTGTACCAGTCAACCGCCTCCAACTCCTCCTGCAAAGACTTCAACGCGCGCGAAAAGTTCAGAACCTCTTCGCTCATCTTGTGATAGTCCTCGTGCCACTCCGCGCTTGTCGCCACTTCTCTTCCCTCCGGTGTTTTTTCTTTTGACGCCAGCCAATCGTAAGAGTTCAAAGTTCAAAGTTCAAGGACTGAGTGAGAGGTCAGAGGTCAGAGGTCGGGGGTCAGTTTTAGCCGCAAGCCAGCGAAGCCCGCCGCGAGCGAAAAGCGCTTTCACTGACCTCCGACCTCTGACCTCTTATTTGGCCTCTCTTTTTGGAACCGGCGCGCGCGGCTCAGAGTCTAAGCCTCCGAGTCTCCCGACTTGGCCCGTTGGCACCGGCGCGAAGGAGGACACTGGGATGTTCAGAAACCTTATCGAGTCGGGGTCGCACGCGGCTGACCTCAAGCGCAAAGGGAGATTCTTTCTCGGCACAATCGCCTTCTACTGCCTGCTCCTCGCCGCCACCGGCGTCGGCAGCATCTACGCCTACAACGCCAGGCTCGACGACCCTTCGAGCGGCCTCGAAGTTCTCACGCTGATCCACTTCCCGCCCGCCGAGGCGCGCTCGGAGCCTGAGCAACGACCGGCGTCGAGACCCGCGTCCGGTCAGGCCCGCGAGTTCCAGCCCGCGACGAGGACGACGATCTCGGTGATGAATCCCAACCTCAGCCAAGTCGCGCCCCCGGACGCCAAAGACATTGACCCGCACATGCCCGTCCGTATCGGCGACGTTAACCGTGATCCCGTCAACATCGGCGGCACGCTCGGCCCTGTGACTCCCGGCGGCCCGGACGGCGGCAACAATGAGATCGGCCCCACCGTCAGAGTCGCCGAGCCTCCGCCGCCCGCGCACGTCGCGCCGACGCCCGCGCCGACCCCGCAGAGGCCGGAGGGCTTGGTTCGACTGACTTCCGATGTCATCACCAGCAAGGCCATCAACAAGCCCGCGCCGCCCTACCCTCTGATCGCGAAGCAGACCCGCACGCAGGGCGCGGTCGTCGTGCAGATAGTCATTGACGAGCACGGGCGTGTCGTCTCGGCGAAGGCGCTGAGCGGCCCAGCGCTCCTTCAGGCCGCGGCGGTGCAGGCTGCGTATCAGGCGAGCTTCACGCCGACGACGCTCGGCGGTCAGCCGGTGAAGGTCACGGGCAGCATCACGTACAACTTTTTCCTGAACTGAGTTGAAGAGTCGTCGGGTCGAACGCCGAGGGCGGGCGGCTACGAGCCGGCTGCGAGGTAACTCCGCGGCACGCGCGCGCTGACGCCGCACGTTATCTCGTAGGAGAGCGTGCCCGCCGTCCGCGCGATGTCTTCGGCGGGGACGCTCAAGCCGCCGTCCTCGCCGAGCACGGTAACAACGTCGCCCGTCTCGACGCCGGGCACGTCCGTCACGTCAAGGAGCGTCAAGTCCATCGAGACGCGACCGACGACCGGGACAAGCCGACCGCGCACGATGACGCGACCGCGGTTCGACAAAGCGCGCGCGTAGCCGTCCGCGTAGCCGATTGTGACGGTCGCGACCGTCATCTCGCGCGCGGCCTCGAACGTGCAGCCGTAGCCGAGAGTCTCGCCCGCGTGCACGCGCTTCAGAAGCGTGACGCGCGTCCGCACGGACATCACGGGGCGGAACTCCGGCGCGTCGGCGAGCGGCGGCAGAACGTCGCGCCAGAGTCCGTAGAGGACGCCGCCCGGCCTGACCATGTTGCCGCGCGTTTCGGGGTGCGCGAACGTCGCCGCGGAGTTCGCCGCGTGCTCGTAGGTCGGCGCGTGCCCGCGCTCGCGGAAAGCCGCGACGGCTTCGCGGAAGTGCCTCAACTGTTCCTCGGTGAAGCAGTCGCGCCGCGGCTCGTCCGCCGCCGCGAAGTGTGTCATCAGTCCGTCAACGCGAATGTTTTTGAACTCGCGCAGCTTCGACGCGAACTCCGCCGCCTCATCATAACGAACGCCGAGCCGGCCCATCCCCGTATCAATCTTCACGTGAATGTCGGCGACGACGCCCGCCTCGCCCGCAGCCGCGTCGAGCGCTTCGGCCATGTCGAGCCGATAGACGACCGGCACGACCCTTTGACGCAGGCACTCGCCGGCCTGCCCGTCCCAGAACCCGCCGAAGCTGAGTATGTTTTGATTGACGCCCGCGCGACGTAGTGTGAAAGCTTCTTCGGGCGAAGCGACGCCGAACCACTCCGCGCCCTCGGCGGCGAGCCTCCGCGCGCACTCGACCGCGCCGTGCCCGTAGGCGTCGGCCTTCACGACGCCCATCACCTTGACGCCCGCGCCCACGCGCTCGCGCACGGCGCGATAGTTCGCGGCCAATGCGTCCAGGTTAACCTCAGCCCACGTCGGGCGATGCCCCTCAAGCTCGAACCCGCTCATCGTTCGTCACGCCGAAATCAATCAGGTGAAAAGCTCTTGCAGTCAGTCTCGCACAAAACGAAGACCGCCGGAAAGTCCGACGGCCAATCGCAAGCTTAGCGCTGAGATTCAACCCCGACTTTTAAAGCGGAACGCCGGTCCGCTCGCCGAGACAGCGAACTCGCGCGCCGCTTCCCGCGCGGCGTAGCGCTCACTCCTTCCACATGTTCTCGAAGCGCGTGAACTCTTTAAGGAACGCAAGATTCACGGTGCCGGTCGGGCCGTTGCGCTGCTTGGCGATAATCAGTTCGGCGATGCCCGCGTTCTCCTCGGTGCGGCTGTACTGCTCCTCGCGGTAGATGAAGGCGACGAGGTCGGCGTCCTGCTCAATACTGTTGTGAGCGATAAAATTATCGGCGATGAAGTTGTGATGCTTCTCGACTGTTAAGTCGAAAACTTCCGCCTCCCCGTCCTGCACGACAGCTACTACCTCATCCCAATAAATATCACTCCTCGCCAGCAATAACAGCTCCTCGGAGTGTACCGTTTCGGCGATCAAAGCAGCGCGCTCGCGGCTCACGTTCTGCCTGTAAATACCCGTACCGCCATACGCCGTGTTGATTCCCGCGAACATCCGGCGCGTGGTGATGCGGTGTCCGTTCATCGCCGGAACGACGTACTTCTTCCAAATGTCATTCGGGATGCTGCCGAGGTTGGCATTCGCCTTCGTCTTTGAGATGAACTCCCCGACCTTCGCCAACGCCTCCGTCTTGCGAGCTCCCACAGCGCCGACAGAATTAATAAACGTCTCGATGTCGGCTTTGCCGCTGACGACGACGTGATACTGGTCTCTGCCCTTACCAGCCTGTCCAACCTTCCTGAGTCGTGCGTTGATTCCCAGCCGAAGGAGGAGGGATTGAACGTCCACTGCGAGCGCTTCGCTGCTCGTGGCATAGTAGATTCCGGGGTGGTGCTTCCCGCTCTTCTCGTCCGCCCAAATGCAGCCGTCGGTCGCCCAGAGGTGGCGTAAGAAAAGGCCGATTGCCTCGCGGGGCTGCTCGAATACTTTTCCGGGGACGAACTTTTCGTAAGACCGGAGGCCCCACGCGCCGAGCGTTTGCAGCCACTCGGCGACGGCGCTGCGGACGTTGTGCGTGTGGTGGCGCGCGGAGGTGAGATAGACCTGAAACCAGCCCCGCTCGGCGTTGATGCGCGGCCTCACTTCATCGCCGAACACCTCGACGGCGAGCGAGGCCACGCGCTCGGCGAGGTCTCTCTCTCGCGTCGTGTACTGGATGACGTGGCGCGGGAGCGTGCAGCCGTCGCCGATGAGGTGGCCGAGCAGCGCAAGCTCGCAGTCGCTCATTGTCTGCCACTCGGCGCAAGGGACCTGGCGCGGGAGCGCGAGACGCTCGCCGACCGCCAACTCGTCGAGGCGTTTCCACCCGCCGAAGGCGCGGAATTTGTGGTTCGCCGTCGCACGAATTGTCCTTCCGAGTCTCGTGACGAGGCGATAAACCGGCTTCACGCCCGTCGCGAATGCGCGGCTGACGACGGCACGCTCGACACGCATCGTCTCCTCATTAAGCGCCCACACGTGGAAGCCCGACCTGCCGACGAGACTGCGAATCGGCACGCGCTCGCCCGTGTCGGCCATCGTGACGAGACTTTCGCCCGCGAGACAGCCGCTCTCGCGAAGGTCGGAGAGTTGCGGGCGGTGGTCGCTGCGTGCTTCGGGCGCGCGCGAGAGCTGGGAGAGGGCGACGAGCGGGACGTTCAACTCCTTCGCCAGGCCCTTCAGCTCGCGCGAAATCTGCGAGACCTCCTGCTGGCGCGACTCCGAGCGGCGCGACGAGCCGGACATCAGTTGCAGGTAGTCAACGACGATGAGGTCTAAACGCTTCTGCTCCGCCGCGAGCCGCCGCGCCTTCGCCCTCATCTCAAGCACCGAGATGCCCGGCGTGTCGTCAATGAAAATCCTCGCGTCGGCGAGCGTGCCCAACGCGCCCGCGAGCCGCGCCCACTCGTCGCGCGACAGATACCCGCTTCGGAAACGGTGCGCGTCAACACGCCCCTCCGAGCAGAGCATACGCATGACGAGCGACTCCTTCGACATCTCCAGCGAGAAGACGCCCACGACCGCGCCCGCCTGAATCGCCGCGTTCTGCGCGAGCGTCAGGCAGAGGCTCGTGTTGTGGACGCAGATGTCGTTGGCGACGAAGTTGTGCGTCGCGGGGATGGTCAGGTCATAGACCTGCTTCTCGCCCGCCGGCTCGATGGAAACGACCTCGTCCCAGTAAACGTCGCTCGTCGCGAGCCGTTCGAGTGTCGTCGAAGAGAGGGCGGCGGCAAGAACTCGGAGCCGCTCGCGCGTGGGCGCACGCTTCCCGGCGTGAATGTTCGTGTGCGACTTGATGCCAGCCCTTCTCGCGAGCGACGCCCAGGACTCGGCACCCTTGAGCGCTCCGACCTCGCGCCAAATCTCGACGGGTATCAGGTCGCGGTCGGTCTGGTAGCGGCGACCTTCGAGCGCGCGGGCGACTTTCGCAAGCGCGCTTTCTTTGCCGTGAATGCCTATGTCGCGGACGAAGGTCTGAATCGAGCGCGCGTCCGTGATGTCGAGCTGCCACGCGGTTCGCCGCCCGCCCTTGTACTTCACCTCGCGCCGCTTCAAAGAGGCGATGACGCCGAAGCGGAGCAGGAGGTGTTGCGCCTGCCGCGCGAGTCTTTCGCTCGCCGACGCGAAACCGAGTTGAGCCTGCCCCGACGAAAGAACTGTCGCCCAGCCGCCGGTCGCGAACAGGCGGTTCAGGAACAACGCGACGAGCGCGCGCCGGAGTTTGAAGACGGGCGGCGGGACGAACTTGCGGCGGCTGTCGCAGCCGTACACGCCGAGTTCTCTGAGCCACCGTGTCAGAGGATTCGGCTGGCCTTTGCGACCGCCGACGTTTCGGACGCGGAGCGCGAAGGTTCGGTCTTTGCTGTTGGCCGCGACCGTCTCGACGCCGCCGAATTCCGCCACCGCCAAGCGGAAGTCATCTTCGAGTGCGGGCTTGCCGACCGTGAAGACCGGCGAGCTATGCGTCAGGCAGCCGTCGCCGAGCAGGTAGGCGAGCAGTTTTACTTCGCACTCGCGCACTTCGCCTTCGCCGAAGACGTTGACGACGCGCGGCACGGCCACGCGGTCGCCGACCTTCAGGCGGTGCAGCGGCTGCCAGCCGTCAACGGTCAGGAACGGGTGCGAGAGCGTCGTCTCGACCGTGCGGCCCAGACGCGTCGTGACGCGGAAGACCGACTTGACTCCGTCGTCAACGTAACGGCTCGGCGAGGTCAGGCCGAGTTTGAAGTCGCCGCCGAGCGTGAGCAGTCGGGCGCCGCCCGCGCGGTAAACTTCTTCGATGGTTCGGACACTGCCGCCGGCGAGAACGATCTCGCTGTCGAAGGCTAGGCACTTGCCCATTGACGGGCGCGCGGCGACGATGATGAGGTCGGAGGGTTGAAGGCCCGAGGTCATCGTGTCGAGTTCGGTGAAGCCGCTCGTCAGGCCGGTGAGCATCGCGGAGCGGCCCGCCATCTCCTGAACTTTTTCGAGGAGCTGGTCGGCGACGGGCTTGATGTGCGCGAAGCCCTGGCGGGTGCGCTCGTCGGCGAGCGCGAAGATCATCTGCTCGGCGTGGTCGAGGATGACTTCAGGCTCGTCCTCCTCTTCGAGCGCCTCGCTCGTCACCTTGTTGGCGACCTTGACGAGCTGGCGCATCAAGGACTTGCCCTTGACGACCTTCGCGTAGGCGGCGACGTTCGTGAAGTGCGGCAGGCCGTAGGTCAGCTCCGAGAGGAAGGGGATGCCGCCCGTCTGTTCGAGCACGCCTTCGCGCCGGAGTTCTTCGGCGATGAGGAGGTAATCAATCTCCGAGCCGCGCTCCGAGAGTGCGATCATCGCGCGGAAGACGAACTGGTGCGCGCGTATGTAAAAGTCTTCGGGGCGGAGGAGTTCGACTGCCTGGTTGACGAGAGAGTTGTCGAGGACGACCGCGCCGAGGATCGCGCGCTCGGCCTCCGCGCTGTGGGGGAGCGGTCGTTCGAGCATCTGCTCGCGCGCGGAGTCAATCGGATAAGTCGCCATCGGGAGTTGAACTAGCGGAAGATTTCAACCGCTGTGGAAAAGTCACGTCACTCAGACAGGGAAACGGCGCGCCGCCCCGTGTCGCCTTCTTCCGCAGATTTGGAAGAAGGTACGCGCGGAGGGTGCGCCGCCGTCTTTATACTACAAGCGGAGGGGCGCGTAAACAGTCACGTTGACGCGCCCCCGTACAGGTTGGAATTTACTGCTGCTCTTCGTTCGCAGACTCGGCGTCGCTCGCGCCTTCGGTCGTGGCCGCCGGAGTCTCTTCGGTCGCGCCCGCGGTCTGCGCGCCGCCTTCGCCCGTGACCGTGACGGGAATCTCGACGTTCACGTCGCGATGCAGGCGCACCGTGACGGTGAAGTCGCCCGTCTCCTTGATCGGCTCCTGAAGGTGGACGCGCCTGCGGTCGATCTCGTAGCCCTTCTCCCTGAGCGCGTCCGCGATGTGCATCGAGGTGACGGAGCCGTAGAGCATCCCGTGCTCGCCGACCTTGCGCTCGAAGTTGAGACGCAGGTCTTTCATCTGCGCCGACTGCGCCTCGGCGGTCGCGCGGTCGCGCGCCTCGCGCTTGAGCAAAGCCCTGCGCTCGCCCTCGATCTGCCGGACGTTGCCGGGCGTGGCCTCGACGGCGAGGTTGCGCGGCAGAAGGTAGTTGCGCGCGAAGCCGGCCTTGACCTTCACGATCTCGCCGCGCGCGCCGAGGTTGTCCACGTCTTCGCGTAAAAGTACGTTCGTTGTCGCCATCTTCTTTTTGTGAACCTCCCTTAGTCGGCGGTGTACGGCAAGAGCGCGATGTTGCGCGCGCGCTTGATCGCCTCGCAGAGCATGCGCTGGTGCGCGGTGCAGACGCCCGAAATCCGGCGCGGGAGAATCTTGCCCCGCTCCGGGATGAAGTTCTGCAAGAGCTTCACGTCCTTGAAGTCAATGATGTCAACCTTGTCAACGCAGAAGCGGCAGACCTTGCGGCGGCGCATGCGGCCCCGCGCGCCCCCCCGACCACGCTGCTCGCGTCCCGCGGGCATCCTCTCGTCGTCCGAGTCGAAGTCGCGCTCGCGGCTCTCAAAATTTCTCGACATAATCCTCTTCCCTTTTCCACTCGGTCGCGCGGCTTCGACAGGGAAGCTCCGGCGCGGCCCGTCAAACTTTTTCAACCGAAGGCGGCACGCTCAAAGCGCGCGGCCTTCACGCCTCGTCTTCGCCGCTCGTGGCTGCCGGCTGCGACTGGCCTCTGCCACCGCCCGCCGCGGCTGCCATCGGTCGCTTCGCGGCCTTGCGCGCGCGGCGTCCCTTGAGCTTCTCGGCGCGGCGGCGATCCTCGTCAACGCGCACGGTGATGTAGCGCAGGACCTGGTCGCTCACGCGCATGCGGCGCTCAAGCTCGGCGATCTCGCGGCCCGTGCCCTCGACCTCGAAGAGCACATAGACGCCTTCGTTCTTCCGGTTGATCGTGTAGGCGAGTTGCCGGCGGCCCATCACTTCAGACTTGACGACCGTGCCGCCCCGGTCTGTGACGATGCCCCGAAGGTTTTCCGTCAGGCGTGTGGTCTCGTCTTCCGGCGTGTCCGGGTCAACGATGAAGACGACCTCGTAAATTCTCTTCTCTGCCAAAATCATCCTCCTCTTGGATGTCTAGCCTCAACCACGACAGTTGAAGCAAGAAGGAAATGAGTTTTCAGTTTCCGGTTTTCAGTTTTCAGAAAAGCCTTCTCGCTTCGTGCTGAAAACTGAAAACTCAAAACTGAAAACTGTTAGCCGTTGTAAAGCGACATCGCTTTGTCAATGCCGTCGCGGACGACGGCCCGCAGCGCGTCGGCGCTGCGCTCCAAAATTTTTTCGACCTCGGCGAGTTGCGCCTTCGAGAAGTTTTCGAGGACGAAGCCCGCGGTGTCGTTGACCTGGTGCTCCGGCCTGATTCCGATCCTGAGGCGCGGGAACTCGTCCGTCCCCAAAGCCGAGATGATGTTTTTCAAACCCTTCTGCCCGCCGCTCGAACCGCGCGCCCGTAGCCGAATCGAGCCGAACGGGAGCGCGATGTCGTCGCTGATGACGAGAAGGTCGCTCGAAGGCTTCAAAGCTTCGCGCTTCCGCAGAAGGCACGCGACCGACTCGCCGCTCAGGTTCATGTAGGTCTGCGGCTTCGCAAGCTCGACCGCGCGGCCTTCGATCTCCGCGCGACCGACGAGCGCGCGGCACTCCGTGCGCTTCACCTGTGCGTTCGACTGCCGCGCCAGAAGGTCAACGAGCATGAAGCCGAGGTTGTGGCGCGTCCGCTCGTAGCGCTCGCCCGGATTGCCGAGTCCGACGATAAGCATAAGTCAAAAGGTAAAAGTAAAAAGGCAAAAGAGGAAAGTCCGGCATGGCCCGCGCGCTTTCTTTTGCCTTTCGCCTTTTGCCTTTTACTTCTACTCGCCTTCCTCTTCCTTCTTGCCCTTGCCGATGACTTCCGGCTCCGCGACCTCGGCCTCCGGCGTGCGCTCCTCGACCTGCTCCTCGCGGACGACCGCGACCGTCGCGACGACCGTCTCGGGGTCGGTCAGAATCGTGACGCCCTCCTCGACCTTGAGGTCGGAGACGTGCAGCACGTCGTGGACGCGAAGGCCGGAAACGTCGGCGTGAATCGCGTCGGGGATGATGCTCGGACGGCAGCGGATTTCGACTTCGCGCAGCAACTGTTCGAGGATGCCGCTCTCGTCTTTGACGCCCGCCGGGTCGCCTTCGAGTTCGAGCCTCACGGTGACTTCGACCTCCTGCCCCTGCACGAGGCGGCGCAGGTCTGCGTGGACGAGACGGCCCTTGACCGGGTCAATCTGCCGGTCGAGGAACAGAACCTCGCTCGCGCCGACGCCGTCAACGTCGAGCGTGAAGATCGTGTTGTGCCCCGCGCCCGAACGCAGTATCGCGGCCAACTCCCTGAGCGGTGCCGCAGCCGACACGGGTTCGCCGCCGTCGCCGTAAACCGTCAGCGGAACCATGCCCCGCGCGCGCAGACGCCTCGCGTCGTTTTTGCCGCGCCCCGCGCGCAACTCCGCGCGCACCGTTATTGACTGTCTCTCTGCCATGATTACTCCTAAGTTTTCGCCCTCCGCCTTCACACGAAGAGCGAGGAGACGCTCGTCTCCTCGTGGATGGACTTAATCGCCTTCGCCAGCAGCGGCGCGATGCTCAAAACTTCAATCTTCCTCAGCCTGCACGCCACGTCCCGCAGCGGAATCGTGTTCGTCGTGACGATGCACTCGATCTCCGAGTCGCCGATCAACTCGCACGCGTGCCCCGAAAGAACCGGGTGCGTGAAGCACGCGTGAACCCTCTCGGCCCCCGCCTTCCGCAGCGCCGCCGCGACCTTCGTCAAAGAGCCGCCCGTGTCGCACATGTCGTCAACGATCAGGCAACTGCGCCCTTCGACATCGCCGACGACGTTCATCACTTCGGCCACGTTCGCCTTCTCTCTCCGCTTGTCGCACAGCGCGAGCGTCGCGGGCGAGCCGTCGGCGGACGTGAGCCGCTTGGCGTAAGCGCGCGCGCGCTCAGCGCCGCCCGTGTCGGGCGCGACGACGGTCAAGTCCGGCAGCGCGTGTTTCTCGTAGTGGCCGATGAAGACCGGCGCGGCGAAGAGGTGGTCAACGGGAATATCAAAGAACCCCTGAATCTGCGCCGCGTGCAAGTCCATCGTCAGGATGCGGTCGGCGCCCGCCGTGTTTATTAAATTCGCGACCAGCTTCGCGGCTATCGGCACGCGCGGCCTGTCCTTCTTGTCCGAGCGCGCGTAGCCGAAGTACGGGATGACCGCCGTCACGCGCTCAGCCGAAGAGCGGCGGAACGCGTCGAGCATGACGAGCAACTCCATCAGGTGCGCGTCCGTCGGCGGGCACGTCGGCTGCACGATGAAAACGTCAGCGCCGCGCACGTTCTCGGTGATCTGGAAGTTGAACTCGCCGTCCGAGAACCTGTCGGTCGTCGCGCTGCCCGGGTCGCAACTCAGGTTCGCGCAAATCTCCTGAGTCAGTTCGCGGTTCGCGTTGCCGGAGAAGACTTTGATTCCGCCGGTTGTACCCATCTTTTTAGTGATGAGTGATGAGTGATGAGTGATGAGTGAACAGCCTTAGCTCATCACTCATCACTCATCACTCATCACTTCTCTTGGCTGGGGAGGTAGGACTCGAACCTACGAATGCCGGTTCCAAAGACCGGTGCCTTACCACTTGGCGACTCCCCAATCCCGGTTTCAAGCCCCGCGGCTGGGTTGAAGAACCGCCGCGCACCCGCCGAGACCGCGAACGTACTCGGCGCGCGAGAGCGTCTCGCACGCGAAGACGCGCCAAGCCCTCTCGGCGCTCAAACGGTCGCGCGCGCGCTCCGCTTCCCCCTCGCTTTCAAAGACTCCGAACAGACTCGACCCGCTGCCCGAAAGCGTCGCCCGCCGAGCGCCCGCCCGCAGGAGCGCTTCGCGCGCCCGCCCGATCTCCGGTTGAAGCCGCGTGACGACGGCCTCGAAATCGTTGGGCATAACCTCACGGAGCGAATCGGAAAATTCTGCCTCCGCGCGCGAAACAGACAGGTTAACGACCCTGTAATCCTTTGTCAAGGCGGGAGAGTTCAGCGCTTTGTAAGCCTCCGCGGTCGAGACTTGAACGCCCGGCGCGACCACGACGAGGTGCATTTTCTTCGCGTCTTCGAGCGGCGAAATCTCCGCGCCCGTGCCCGTGCCGAGCGCCGTCCCGCCCGTCAGAAAGAACGGCACGTCGGCTCCGAGCCGAGCGCCGATCTCGCTCAACTCCTCCTTCGTCGTCTCGATTTTCCAGAGGTGCGCGAGCGCGACGAGCGCGACCGCCGCGTCGGACGAACCGCCGCCGAGTCCCCCGCCCGCGGGGATAATTTTTTCGAGTTCGATACGCGCGCCGAAGCACACGCCGAAGCGTTCGCGCAAGGCTTCGGCTGCTCGAATGACGAGGTTGCTTTCGTCGGTCGGGATGCCGGGGTCTGAGCAGTTGAGTTCGACGCGTCCGACCGGCCTCGACTCGAATGTCAGGTTGTCGTGAAGAGTGATTGACTGGAAGACCGTCTCGATCTCGTGGTAGCCGTCCGCGCGGCGACCGAGGACGCGCAGCCCCAGGTTGACCTTCGCAAAGGCGGGCAGCTTGATGATCTCTTCGGGCACGTGCGAACGGCTGACGCTTCCCTTTCTCGAAAGCGTCAGCCGCCGAAGTTCTCGAACTTGAAGCCGAGCCGCTAACGCTCCATGAAGACCTGCGTGAAGAATATTCGACCGTCAGCCGCGCGCGCAATCCCGATTCCCGCGTGCGTGAACTGAGAGTTCAGGATGTTCTCGCGGTGCTTGACGGAGATCATCCAGCGCTCGACGGCGAAGGCGGTCGGGTCGTCGAAGCCCTGATTATAAGCGATGTTCTCGCCGAGCGCCCGCCACCCGTGGAGTCCGAAGGCCGCCGCGCGCCCCGACAGGTCGAGTCCGTCGCGGTCAACGTGGTCGAGAACCCCGTCGCGCGCCATCGTCTCCGAGTGGTAGCGCGCGATGCGCGTGAGCTCGCCGTCGAGAATGAGCGGCCTCACCCCCCTGCGCTGGCGCTCGGCGTTGACGAGTTCAAACGCTCGTCGCTCGTCGCCCGTCGCAGCAACTGAGGCCGCATTCGTCGAGACGTAATTTGAAGTTGACGAAACTCTCGCGACGAGACGCGGCCTCTCGCGAGGTGAAACTCCCTGTGTCGAGGTCGCGATGAGGCGCGCTACGGGCCTCTGCTGCGCCGTCCGTTCGTTGTTCTTCGGGTCGTCCTTGCCGTTCGCGGAAACTGCCGAGGTCGCGAGACCGAGGGATGAGACGAGAATGATTGCCTGAGACGCCCTTTTGTAAAACGCGCTCGGGGGGAACCGCCTTGAAAGCATCGGGGGAACTCCTAAAAAAAACCGTCGAAAAATAAAGCCGGAGGAAGCCTTCAATTGACCTGACGAGGGGCAAAAGGTCAACTGTTGGCAATTGTAAAACTTGGTTTAGCAGCCGTCAACTAAATAAATTTGCGGCAAACGGAATAAACTTACACTTCCGTCCAAGATGGTTAAAATTGCTTGACTTTTGTTTGCTTCGGGAAAGACGTGTAGCGCGCGGGAAAGCTCTGTGTACAGCCGCGCCACGCATTCGCGCCTGACGGAACGAAGGCGGGCACACTTTAGCCTTTACTGGCCGGACAATCAACCTTTATTTGTTGATTGCGGTGTTGAGCTTCGCCTTTATCCGTGCCGCGTCCGCGTTATCAGCCGTCAGGGAGAGCGCCTTGCGCCAGGAGGCTTGCGCCTTCTCCTGCTGGCCGATCTTTTGGAAGAGGTCGCCCAGATGTTCCTGAATCGTCGCCGAGGTCGGGTTTCGGCGCGCGGCGTCGCTTAGATAGCGCTCGGCCTCTTGGAGTTTGCCGAGTTTGAAATTGACCCAGCCGAGGCTGTCGAGGTAGGAGGCGTTCGTAGGCTCCGCGCGGACGGCGCGCTCGATCATCCCGCGCGCCTCGTCGAGCCGCTCGCCGCGATCCGAGAGGAAGTAGCCGAGGTTGTTGAGGGCCGTGGCGTTATTCGGGTCTTTCGCCAGCACCCGACGGAGCGTCTCTTCCGAACCCTTCGCGTCGCCGGCCCGCTCCTGCGCGGACGAGAGCATGAGCATCGCGTTCAAGGCCCGCCCCGGCTCGTCGGCGGGCGCGAGTTGCAAAGCCTTGCGCGCGGCCTCGACGGCGTCGCCGCCGCGACCGGCGCTGATGAGGACGCTCGACATGAAAAGGTATTCTTCGTAGTCGTCCGCGTCGCCCTTGAGTCGCGGTCGGAGCAGGGCGAGCGCTTCGTCCGCGCGACCGAGTTCGGCGAGCGTCTGGGCCTCGATGCGAAGCAGACTCACTTCGTCGGGGAAGCGCTTGCGTGCGTCGCGCACCGCGGCGAGGGCTTCTTCCCTTCGGCCCGTCGAGCGCAGGAAGTCGGACTTGAGAACGTCGGCGGTCGGGTCTGTGTCGGGCAGTAATTTTTGAAGGCGGTCGTAGGCGGCGAGCGCCTGATCGGTCTGCCCCGCGCGCTGGCGAATGTCCGCGATGTGCGTCAGGACATAGACGGCGAAACGCCTGTCACGGTCGTTCGCGAGCGGCGTTTCGCCGACGCCACGCGACTTCAGCAGGTCTTCATAGACGCCGACGGCGGCGTCGTACCGCGAGGCGTCGTCGAAGACCTCCACGAGCTGAAGCTGAAGGTTGAGGCGTGTCTGGTCGTCGCCCGGCTTGACGCGCGCGATTGCCGTTCGGATGGTCTGCGCGGCGGCGTCAACTCGCCCGGCCCGCGCCTGCGTGCGCGCGAGCAGTTGCGCGGCGGCGGCGTTCTGCGGCTGCTGCGCGACGACGCGCTGAAGCTCCTCGACGACGGACTGGTCGCTCGTTCCGCCCGCCTCAAGCGCTTCGCCGAGGAGCTTGAGATAGTCGGCGCTGTCGGGCTGCATCGAGAGCGCGCGGCGGATGGCCGCGACCGCCTGCGCCGGCTGCCCCGCGCGCAAAAGCACTTCGCCGAGCCGCGCGTTCGCGGCGTCGGGCGTCAGGTCGCGACCGCGCGAGATTATCTGGTAGAAGCGTCCCTCGACAGAAGGGGGCAGGGTCGCCCATTGGCGCAGGTCTTCGGCGGCCTCCTTCAAGTTGCCTTCGGAGACGTTGAACTCGGCCAGAAGCGCCCAAGCCTCGGCGTCGTTCGGGTGGACGCGAATCACCTCGCGCAGCTCGGCCACAGCCTTGTCCGCATACGCGCGGTCGAGGTCGCCGCCCTCGGCGAGCTTGCTCCTGAGCGTGAAGACGCGAGAGAGGACTTGGTGCGCGCCGTAGTTGTCGGGGTTGACTCGCTTAGCCGTCTCGCCTTCCTGTTCGGAGCGTTGAAGGTCGTCGAGCAGCAGCCAGACTTCGGCGAGCGCCGTGTGCGCTTCGGCGAGCGTCGGTTCGAGGTCGGCGGCCTGCTGGAACGCCGACTTCGCGCGCAGGAGTCCCTCTTCCGTCATCGTGCCGCTCCGAACGGCCTCGTAATAGCGCTGGCCTTCGAGCAGCTTCGCGTAGGCTTGCGCGCGGCGCTCGCGCGGCGTGAGCGCGGCCTGCGCCTGAGACTGCGCGGCGACCCCGCCCGCCTGACGGTTTACAGTCGCGCGTGGCGGGGGCGCGTCGTTTTTGAATCGGGCTTGTGCGCTCGCGTCTGACGACGCGGCGAGCGAGGCGAGCGTGAAGAAGGCTGCGAGCGACAGCGCGCTCGCGTGTTGGGAAGAGAGGTTCAAGAGATCGTTCCTTTCGCAGCGCTCTCGGCCCCCGCGCCGTCGTCGTCGGCGAGCACGGCGACGACGTTCTGCCAAGCGTCGCGGCGCGGGTAGCAGTAGAGCAGCACGACGACCGCGACGCCGCCGAGCAATACGGCATCCTTCCAGTCATCCGTCATCAGGCTGACGACGAAGCCGAACAGCGCGATGACGCCGCCGATAGTCGCGACGACGAAGGTCGTCCGCTGCAAAGTGTCGAGCAAGCCCGCAGCCCCGCGCAGGGCGGCGATGTCGCGCAGACGCATCGTCGAGAACTTCGTCCGTCGGAAGACGAACGCGCCGCCCGCGAGGAAGATGATCGAGATGCGGAGGACGTTGGCGAGCAACGGGTTGTAGTTCACCGCCGTGCCGAGGACGCCGGAGAGCGCGACGACGACCAACAGCAGCGCGAAAAGGATCACGCCGCCGACGAAGCGCGCCGCAGCCGCGTGCCTGCGCGTGAGTTCATCCTGAGTTGACTCGACTGTTGTTGCCAAGGCGTTCAAGGGCCTTTCGGCAGGATCGCTCTCGACCGCTGCGACCGTCTGAAAGGGGGGTACGCGCGAAATCTTAGCACCCGACTCGCGGGCCGGGCAAACTTGAACATTTGTAACGGCCCGCGAACCGCAGACGCCGCGCGCCGGACGCAAAATCCGACTTCGTCATAAACGCCGGCAACGCGAGAGCGCCCGAACTTTCTGAGCCAGAAGGTTCGGGCGCTCTCGGATGTTTCGCTTCGCGGCTTGGCGTTTACGGCTTGGTGTTGCTCGCGCCGGAGGGCGGAGGCGTCGCGGGCGTCGTCGGCTGCGTGGCCGCGGGAGCCGTCGGGTTGTCGCCGGTCGGCACGGGGCCGGGGCGTGTCGGCTCGGCGGTTAACTTCTTCTCGCTGGCGCTCGCCTTCGTCGGCGTCGTGGGCAGCGACCTCACGTCGCGCGCGGGCGGGATGCGGTCGGGGCGCTGGTAGTTGTCGGGCAGCGTCCCGCCGTTCTTGATGACCGCGTCAATGATGTCGTCGCCGGCCTTGCTCGAACGGCTGATGATGACGCCGTCCTTGTCAACCGTCCTCGGCACGGTGCCCGCGACCTGCTGCATGATGTTCTGGAAGAAGCCCGGCCCTTCCGGCTCTTCCGTCACGGCGTCCTTCGCCTGATCGGGAACCGGCGCGCCGATGGCCGTGAGCTTCTCCTTCGCGTCGTCGGCGAACTTGCTGTTCGGGTGCGTCGCGACAAGCTCGCGGAAATACTTCGTCGCCTCGTCCGGCTCTTCCTCCTCCATGTAGGTCATGCCGAGGCGGTAGAGGACTTCGGCGCGGTGCGAGTAGAAGGGATACTTGTTGACCACGTCGAGGTAGCGCGACTGCGCGCCCTTCAGGTTGTTGGCGCGGTGCTGGTAGAACTTCGTCCAGTACTCGTCGCCGACCAGCTTGTCGTGGTCGGCGAGGTTCTCCTGAACCTCCTGAAGCCTCGTGTTGATCGCCTTGCTGAGCGCGGACTTCGGGAACTGCTGGAGGCAGACCTTCAGGCGCTGCTCGGCCTTGCGCGCGGGCGAGATGTCGCGGTCGGCGAGTCCCATGCGGCGCATCTCGACCTCGCCCATCTTGAGGCACACGTCGTCGGAGAGCGCGTGCGTCGGGAAGAAGGTCATCCAGTCCTGGTAGGCCTGGCCCGCCTGAATCAGCGCGCTCGTCGTGCCTTCGAGGTAGAAGGTGTCGGCGATGGCGAGCTTCGCGAGCGGGAGGAACGGCGAGTCGGGGTACGTGTTGATGATGACGGCGTAGAGCGAGCGCGAAGTTTCGTAGTTGCTCTTGCGCGCCTCCTTCGTCGCGTCCACGAAGAGTTCGCGGTCGCGTCCCGGAGCGGCGTTGGCGACGAGGTCGTCATACTCCTTATTCCCGCTGCCGCCGTGGAACGGGATGATGTGGCTGAAGAATCCGCCGCCCTTTTTCTTGATCGTCTCCTTCGACGCGGTGGTCTGCTGCGCCGCGGGCGCTGCCGCGTTGCGGTCGCGCGCCGTGTCGCGCATCGCCGTCTGCACGCGCGTGTCGAGGTCTGCGACCGCCGCCTCGAGCTTGTCCAACTGGCTCGGATCATACTTCTCGGAGCGCTCGGCCTTGCCCTGAAGGTCGGCGACCGAGCTGATGAGCTTGCCCGTCTCCTTCTCAAGCCCGGAGAGGCGCACGCGCGGGTCGTCGGGCGAAGGCTTCTGCTTCGTGTCCTGCGCGCCCATGCCGGCGATGGCGCTGTTGAGCGTGCGGCGCATGGTGTCGAGCCGCGAGCGCATGATGTCGAGCCGCTGGGTCGAAGAGAGCTGCGACTGCTGCGCCGACGCCGCGGGCACCAACGTGCCGAGCGCCAGCACCGCCGAGAGGACGACGAGTATGACATTGCGAAAACGCATCAGGAAAAACCTCCACAAAACAAGTGATGAGTGATAAGTGATGAGTGATGAGATAAGAATTTCCATCTTATCACTCATCACTTATCACTCATCACGAGACTAGCTGTGTCGCGGCGCTGAGAAGCCCGCGCACCGCTGCGGTCGGGTCGCCGTCGCCGAAGACGGAAGTCCCGGCGACGAAGATTTCCGCGCCCGCCTCGGCGCAGCGCGCGATGTTGTCGCGGTCTATGCCGCCGTCAATCTCGATGCGGACATCCAGCTTCCGCTCGTCAATCATGCGGCGCAGACGCCTGACCTTCTCGACCGATGTCGGGATGAACTGCTGGCCGCCGAAGCCTGGGTTGACCGACATGACCAGCACGTAGTCCGCGAACTGGAGCGCTTCCTCAAGGTGAAACAGCGAAGTCGCGGGGTTGACGACGATTCCGGCCTTCGCCCCCGCCTTCCTGACCGCCGTCAGAGTCCGGTGAATGTTCTGGTCGGCCTCGATGTGGACGGAAACCATCTTCGCGCCGGCCTCGACGAACTTCTCGGCGTACAGCCCCGGCTCAGAAATCATTAGATGCGTGTCGAGGGGCAATTGGGTTGCGCGGGCCAGCGAACGAACTACGGGCAGGCCGACCGTTAGATTCGGCACGAAATGGCCGTCCATCACGTCAACGTGGATGATCGTGGCCCCGCCGCGCTCGGCTGCCCCGATCTGCTCGCCGAGCCGCGCGAAGTCGGCGGACAGGATTGAAGGCGCGATCTCGATCATTTCAGCCCTCACCTTCAGTTTTCGTGTCGGGTCAAGCGACGGGCGCAATCCTTGCGGCGAGCGCTCCCGGCGTTACGGCGTCGGTCGCCGGTTGGCGTTCGCGCCCGCGGGACGCGTCGGGTTGACGATGTGCAGGCCCGCGTTCGAGTTCGTCGTCCGGTTGCGGTTGGCGTTCGTGTTCGCCGGGGTGTTCGAGTTTCTGTTCGCGTTGCGGTTGACGGGGAGATTCGAGTTTCCGGCGTTCGCGTTGCGCGCGTTCGTGTTCTCGCCGCCGCCGTTCGAGTTGAGACCCGTGTTGGAGTTCGCGGCGGCGTTCGAGTTCGAGTTGCCGTTCGAGTTCCGGTTCACGGGCTTGCGGCGGTTCGCGTTCGTGTTCCTGTTCTCGTCGAGTCCCTCTGTGCCGCGCTCCGTGCTCCTCTCGGCGGCGACGGTTTCGTCAACCGGCTGCTCGCCCTCCTTCGGCGCACGGCTGACGACGACGGCGACGGTCTGCCCGCCCTTGATGACCTCGCCCGCGTGCGGCGACTGGTCAATGATGACGCCGGGCGGCACGTTCTGCTTGTAGCGGCTCGCGCGCTCGCGTATGTCGAGTCCGGCCTTCGAGAGAATGTTCTCGCCGTCGGTGTATGACTTGCCCGCCACGTCCGGCACAGTGATGTTCGGGCTGCGGAGGGAAAGATAGACGGTCGTGAGCAGGCCGAAGGCGAAGGCGACGGCCAGCAGGGCGACGAGTCCGAGCTTACCGAACGCCGACAGAATACCGCGTAAAGCCACTAAATTTTCGACGCCTCTCTCGCTAACGCAAAGGGGAATTGCCGCGAACCTGCGGCCACAAACGGACTGCGAAGTCTAGCATCCGGCGCGAGCGAGCCGCAAGGTGGTAGAAAGTGAGTAGTGAGCGGTGAGCGAGTGAGCAGCTTTCTTTCTTTTACTGCTCACCGCTCACTTTCTTTCCACTGCCGCGACGAAGAAGCCGTCAACGTCGTCTCTGTGAGGCCAAGTCCGCGCCGCGCCCGAAGTGAGCAGCAGGCGCGCGGGCGCGGGCGTCGCTTCGACCTGCCGGAACTCGCCGCGCGCGCGCAGGAACTCTGCGACGACTCCCTCGTTCTCTTCCCTCTCGACCGAGCAGGTCGAATAGACGAGCCGCCCGCCGCGGCGCACGACGCGCGCGGCCTCGGAGAGAATCCGCGCCTGCACCGACGCGAGTTCGGAGATGTTTTCGGGCGCGAGCCGCCAGCGGATTTCGGGGTTGTGGCGGAGCGTGCCCGTGCCCGTGCAGGGCGCGTCAACCAGCACGCGGTCGAACGCGCCGTCCTCGAAAGGCAGGCCAGTCTCCGCGTTCAAGGCGACCGCCGTCACGCTTCCGACGCCGAGCCGCGCGCAAGCCTCTCGCACGACGCGAAGCCTGTGTTCGTGCAGATCACCCGCGACGACGTGCGCTCTATCTTCGGCGTGCGTGGCGATCTGCGTCGTCTTGCTGCCCGGCGCGGCGCAGGCGTCGAGCACGCGCTCGCCCGCGCGCGCGCCGAGGACGTGCGCGACCAACTGCGACGCCTCGTCCTGCAAATAGATTCGCCCCTCGCCCGCGAGCCTGCGCAGCGCGCCACTCGCGCCCGCGCCGCCCTCGACTCGCCACGCGTTCGGCGCGACATTCGACGCCGCGACGGCGATTCCCGCGGCCCTTAGCTCGTTGATGAGTTCGCTTGCGCCTGCGCGAAGTGTGTTGACGCGGAAGGACGCGGGCGCGGTCTGGTTGTTCGCGCGCGCGAAGGCCTCAGCCTCTTCGAGTCCGAAGGCTTCGGCCCAGCGTGCGACGAGCCACGCGGGGTGCGACGTTTCGACCGAGACTCTTTCGAGCGGGTCTGTGACGTTCGCCGCGGGGTCGAAGTCAGGCTCGCGCGTAGCGCGTCGAAGCACCGCGTTGACGAACGGCGCTGCTGAGCGGAGGCGCGCGGCGTGAACGAGTTTGACGGACTCGTTGACCGCCGCGCTCGCAGGGACGCGAGTTAGAAAACGCAATTGGTAGAGTCCGAGCCTGAGCGCGCGGCGCACGGGCGCGTCAAGCTCCTCGCTCGCCCTGCCCGCGAAGTGCTCGATGACTCTGTCGAGCCAAAGCTGTCGTCGCAGGACGCCGAGCGTCAGCTCGTAGCAGAGAGCGCGGTCTTCCGCCGACAAAACGTCCGTCTGCGACGCGAGCAGCGGCGCGGCGAACGCGCCCTCCTCTTCGACGCGACGCAGAATCTCGGAGGCCGCGCGCCTCGCGGGTGTGACGCCGCGGCCCGCCCCGGCGCGTCCGTCACGACGCTTCACAACGCGCACGCGTCCGCTCATGTCGTCTCAAGCACCCTCGACCAAAAGACTCGCCGTCCGGCGTCTCAGCTCAAAACTTCTCCGGCCCGCGCGTGTGAGCCGTTGATGAAGTCGCGCGCGCTCAGGCGTTGCTTCCCTTCCGGCTGGAGTTCGAGAACGCGCAAGGCCGTCGCGCCGCCGCACGCGACGACGAGACTGTCGCCGCGCGCCTCGGTAATCTCACCGGCCCTCGCCGACGATTCGTCTTTCAAGTCTTCGCCTTCAACTCCCAAAACAGACGCGCGCCAGATGACGAGGCGTCGGCCTTTGTAGAAAGTGTACGCGTTGGGCCAGGGCTGAAAGCCGCGGACGCGGCGCTCGATGTCATGCGCGTCGAGCGTCCAGTCAATCAAACCGTCCTCGCGTTTGAGCATCGGCGCGAGCGTCGCGTCCTCTCCGCGCTGCGGTAGCGGCTCGATCTCGTCGAAGCGCGCGAGCGTCTCGCCCAACAAATCAGCGCCCGCGTGCGAGAGTCGTTCGAGGAGGTGCGGCGCGGTCTCGCCGTCTTCGATCTGCGTCGAGCGCTGCAAAAGTATTGGGCCGGTGTCGAGTCCTTCGTCAATCAACATCGTGGTGACGCCCGACTCGCGCTCGCCGCGCACGATTGACCAGTTGACCGGGGCCGCGCCGCGATACTTCGGCAGAAGCGAGAAGTGGACGTTGACGCAACCGCGGCGCGGCGCGCGCAGGAACGTCGCCGGGAGAATTCGACCGTAGGCGACGACGACCGCCGCGTCGAACTCCTCGGCGGCGAACAGCGACAGCGCCTCTTCGTTTCGTATCTTCGCGGGCTGGCGGACTGTGAGACCTTGCGAGTGCGCGTACTGTTTGACGGGCGGCGCTTTCAACTTGTTGCCGCGCCCGGCGGGACGGTCGGGCTGAGTCCAAACGGCGAGGACTTCGTGCCCGTCCTCGACGCAGCGGCGCAGCGACGGCACGGCGGACTCCGGCGTGCCCATGAAGACGATTCGCATACCGATTGCGGATTGCGGATTGCGGATTGCGGATTGAAGAACAAGACGGGCGTCTTTAATTCCGCAATCCGAATTCCGAAATCCGCAATCTCTCAGATGACTCCCCGCTTCTCCGTCTGCGTGTAGCCGGGGCGGATTTTCTCGGAGGTGACTTTGGCCTGCATGAAAAGGCCGAGGTAGTCGCGCCCGCCGGCCTTCGAGTCGGTGCCGCTCATGTTGAAGCCGCCGAACGGGTGGACGCCGACGAGCGCGCCCGTGCATTTGCGGTTGAAATAGAGATTGCCGACGTGGAACTCGCGCCGCGCGCGTTCGAGTTTTTCCGGGTCATTTGAATAGACCGCGCCGGTCAGGCCGTACTCCGTGTCGTTGGCGATTTGCAGCGCGTGGTCGAAGTCTTTGGCCTTGATGCAGGCGAGGACGGGGCCGAAAATCTCTTCCTGCTCGACGCGGTCGCCGGGCTTCACGTCGGCGATGACGGTCGGCTCGATGAAGTAGCCCTGCTCGCCGTCGCTCCCGCCGCCCGCGACGACGCGCCCGCCGTCGTCTTTGCCCTTTTCGATGTAGTCGTTGATGGTCTTGAAAGCCTTCTCGTTGATGACGGCGCTCATGTTCGTCGCCTGCTCGGTCGGGTCGCCGACCTTGAGCTTCGACGCGCCAGCGGCGACGCGCTCCACAATTGGCTCGTAAACGTCGCCGACGATGATCGCGCGCGAGCAGGCCGAACACTTCTGCCCCTGAAAGCCGAACGCCGACTGCACGACGCCAGCCGCTGCCTCGTCGAGGTTAACGTCCGAGTCAACGATGATCGCGTCCTTGCCGCCCATCTCGGCGACGACGCGCTTGATCCAGATTTGGCCCTCGTGGACTTTCGCGGCGCGCTCGTTGATGCGAAGGCCCACCTCCTTCGAGCCGGTGAACGCGACGTAGCGCGTCAGCGGGTGGTCAACGACCA
>Ga0070740_10001082_pt1 | contig 41104 bp, 33 predicted proteins | sample Coa_R2_FD_67286 | JGI IMG/M metagenome (GOLD analysis project Ga0070740, IMG submission 67286) | Surface soil microbial communities from Centralia Pennsylvania, which are recovering from an underground coalmine fire - Coalmine... | ecosystem: Environmental > Terrestrial > Soil > Unclassified ... | reverse complement strand
CGGTAGCGGACGCCTGAGGAAACGAATTCGACGGATGCGACGGCGCGGTCGAGCTCGAGCCGGCGGCGATAGCTGGACGGCGCGTCGAGATCCGGAAAGTCGAGGAACAGATCGCCGAAGGCCTGGTAGGCCTTTTGCCGCAGCGGCACGCTCATAAATTCCCGCATGGCGAGCCTTTCGGCCTGGGCCTGTTTGCCCTCAAACAGCAGGCGGCGGAGCTCCGGCAGATACCTGTAGGCGCCGTGGTGGGCGTAATCGTGAGGCTGGCCGGTCCAGACGGTCTGCTCGTTGAACTGGATGCGCTCGCGCGCAACGGTCCCGAAGATCATGGCGCCGAGACGACCGTTGCCGACGGGAAGGGCTTCGACCCAGGCGGCAGCGGGCTGACGATACCAGAGCGTCAGGGGGGACTGGGTCGCGGCGCTAAGAGGCGCGAGCGTCAGGAGGGTAAGCAGCGGCAGTTTCATGAGTGTTCAGCAGCCCGTCTTCAGCGGTTGGCCCGGCGCTGGCGGATTGGGCCGCGCGGTTTTGCAAAACGAATTCAGCCGGGGATGGCCGGTCTTCGATTTCGGGTTTGTTTTGTGGAGTTTTGCTGCGCTCCTTCTGGAGTTGCTGGAGCCTGGCGATGGCGCGGTGGAGTTCGCGCTCGATCGCCGTAGCGTAGCGGAGAATGAGGGCGAAGCGGCGCTCCATATCCCGGGTCGGCTGGTCGGCGATGAAGTTGACGTAGAAGTATTCGGCTTCGGCCTTGCGGGCGCGGTCCAGGCGCCAGAGGCAGCCGGCGATGTGGTGGACCATCTCGATCTCCAGAGCCGTTGCGGCGCGATGCTCCTGGATGAGGCGGGCGACGAGGGCGTCAAACTCGGCGCGGTTTTCGCCGGGCAGGACGACGTGACGGCTGGTGAGTCCGTGCTTGAGCGCATTGGCGGACGAGCGCGCTTTGCCTTCCGGCGTCTTCGGGCCGGTCCGGCGGATAACAGTGACTTCAGTCTGAGGATGCATCGAGAGTGTCCTTCTAGTACCAGTGTGGCATGGCGAAAAAAGCGGACTCGCGGGAAGTCTAGCATAAACAGAAGGTTGCGTCGTGTGAACGGAGTTTCGCCGGGGTCGGAACCAGGAGCAGCGGCGGCAGGGGGCGGGGCGGCGGCGGTGGAGATTGGGGCATTCCGGGCACAATGGTGGATGCATGCAAACTCGAAGGTCGGAAGCGCTGTTTGCGCGCGCGCAGAAGCTGATGCCGGGCGGGGTCAATTCGCCGGTCCGCGCATTCCGGAGCGTGGGGGGCGGGCCGCTATTCATCGATCGCGGGCAAGGGTCGCGGATCTACGACGCAGACGGCAATGAATACATCGACTACGTATGCTCGTGGGGTCCGCTGATTCTGGGACACCGGTCTCCGGAGGCGCTGGACGCGGTGCGGGAAACGCTCGAGGTGGGAACGACATTCGGCGCGCCGACGGAGCGCGAGGTGCTGCTGGCGGAAGAGCTCATCGATGCGGTGCCGTCGATGGAGATGGTGCGGCTGGTCAACTCCGGCACAGAGGCGACGATGAGCGCGCTGCGCGTCGCGCGCGGATTCACGGGGCGCGACCTGGTGGTGAAATTTGAAGGCTGCTATCACGGGCACGTGGATTCGCTGCTGGTGAAGGCGGGATCGGGTATGGCGACGCTGGGGATTGCGGACACGCGCGGCGTTCCCGGCAGCATCGCCAGCACGACGATCGTGCTGCCCTACAACTCCATTGACGCGGTTGAAATTGCGTTCCGGGAGCGCGGGGATCAGATTGCGGGGGTGATCGTGGAGCCGGTGGCTGGGAACATGGGATGCGTGCCGCCGGCGCCGGGATTTCTGGAAGCGCTGCGGGCGCTGACGGAGCGCTATGGCGCGCTGCTGATCTTCGACGAAGTGATGACCGGATTCCGGGTCGCGCGCGGCGGCGCTCAGGAGCTGTTTGGCATCCGGCCGGACCTGACGACGCTCGGCAAGATCATCGGCGGCGGCTTGCCGCTGGCGGCGTATGGAGGGCGCGCGGAGGTGATGAGGCAGGTGGCGCCCGCGGGGCCGGTATACCAGGCCGGAACGCTTTCCGGCAATCCGGTGGCGGTGGCGGCGGGACTGGCGACGGTGCGGCGGTTGAAAGAGCAGCCGGAGATCTACGATCAGCTCGAGGCGCGCACGGCGCAGCTGACGGCGTACGCGCCGCCCGGGGTTACGGTCAACCGTGTGGGTTCGATGTTCACATTCTTCTTCACGGAGGGGCCGGTGAGGGACTGGGATTCGGCGAAGCGCTCGGACACTGGGCAGTTCGGGCGATTTTTCCACGCGATGCTGGAGCGCGGAATTTATCTTGCGCCGTCGCAGTTTGAGGCGGCGTTCGTCTCGGCGGCGCACACGGAGAACGACATCCAGGCGACCGTGAAGGCGGCGCGCGAGGCGTGGGGCGCGGCGGCGGGGGGCAGCATCGCCGGCGCAGGCTGAGGCGCTGGCGGCCAGCCGCGTCACATATATTCGGGCACGCTGATGCCGAGCACTCCCAGGGTGCGCTCCAACTGCGAGTTGAAAAACGCCGTCATCCACAGCAGGAAGGTTTTGCGCTCCGGATCCCGTTCGTGGATGACGGGATATTCGTGGTAGAAGTTGTTGAACGCCTGCGCAAGCTGGAACGCGTACTTGGCGACATGGGCCGGCTCGCCCGACTCGATGGCGCGGGCGATGGCCACATCCACCTTTGAGGCCGCAAGCAACAGCTGCCAGAAGTCCTCTGAAGCAAGCTGGCGGCTCATTGCGTCGTGCGACAAGGCGGCTTTGAAGTCCGGGAGCGTTTCACCGCGGCCGGCGAGCTTTCGCAGAATATTGCGCGAGCGAACGGCCGCATACTGCACATACGGCCCGGTTTCGCCCTCGAAGCTCAAGGCCTCCTGAAAATCAAAGGCGATGACGGAATTGCGGGTGTACTTCAGCATGAAGTAGCGAAGCGCGCCGACAGCGATCTGGGCGGCGACGCAGCGGCGCTCCTGCTCCGGCTCGTGGGGATGGCGGGCGTTCACTTCTTCGAGGGCGGTCTCAATCAGTTTGTCGATAAGGTCGTCGGCCTTGACGCCGAGACCCCTGCGCCCTGAGACTTCGACGTAGGGGCGGCGCTTGTCCTCCTCCGACAACTCGATGCCGAGCTGGGCGCAGGTGCGCGGAGAGAGCGCCACCATTTCATAGGAGAAGTGAACGGAGCGGTCTGCCTGCTGGTCATAGCCGAGCGCGCGGAGGCCCGCGACCACGACGTCCTGCAAGTAGGACTGCCGCGAATCGATGACGTTGTACACGCGGGAGGCATGGCCGAACCGGGGGGCGCCCGGCTCATCCGCTTCACCGGTCGTAACCCAGAGTTCCCTTCCCGACGGGTACGTCAGCAGCCGCCGGTAGTGAAAATCCTGGCCGAGCAGCCCGAATTTCCAGAGCTGATAGGCGATATCCTTGCCGACGTAGGTGACGGTGCCGTTTGAGCGCACGATGACTTTGTCGCCGGTTTCGCTATCGTCGGCGCCGAAGGCGGAACCGCGCATGACCCAGCAGCCGGCATTTTTGCCGCCGGTTTCCAGATGGACGGCGCCGCGCTGTTTCAACTGTTCGAAGGCCGTCGCCCAGAATTGGAGGCGCAGGATTTCGCTTTCGCGCGGCAGGAGGTCGTACTCGACGCCGAGGCGCGCCATGGTGCGGAGATGCGCCTGCACAATGGCGTCGGAGACCATGTGGGCCAGATCGGACTCGACGCCGTGGCCGGCTTCGATGGCGTGCAAGACCTCGGCGCGCCACGCCAGGGCGGCGGGATGGTCCTGGTAGTAGGAGGAGACGCGGGCGTAGAGGTCCCAGCAGATGTAATCAAAGCGCCGGTCCGAATCCTGGATCAACTGGCGCACCTGGTCCGGGGTGCGGTTTTCCAACCGGTGGAACCCGACCACCACGTCAGCGACCTGCACGCCGGTATTGTCGATATAGTTCTGCACTTCGACGCAGCGGCCGCCGGCGCGCAGCATGCGGACGAAGGTGTCGCCGAGGATGGCGTTGCGCAAATGACCGATATGCGCGGCTTTATTGGGGTTGATGTTGGTGTGCTCGACGACGATTTTCCCGCCGTCCTCGCCGCCGGGCAGGTCGCGTTCGCCGGAAAGCAGGGCGAGGGCGTAGCGCGCGCGGTTGAGGCGGACGTTGATATACCCGTTGCCGGCGACCTCGAGTCTATCGACGCCTTCGACTCCGCCCAGCTCGGCAGCGAGCTGCTCGGCGATAGAGCGGGGAGGCTGCTTCAAATGCCGCGCCAGCTGGAACGCAACAGAGATGGCCAGCTCACCGAAGGAGGGCTGCTTGGGCTGCGCCAAAATGACGGGAATTTCGATTCCATAACGGGCCTGGATGTGCGCGGAGACAGATCGCGCCAGTGATTTTTCGATGCGGTGGAACACTACCGATTAGTATTGCAGCAGCCAGGCCGCTGATGAGCGGCGCCAAGCAGGGGGCAGTTAAAATGGTGTTGTGCCCAAGGTCACGTTTGTCAACTACGGCAAGACCGTGGAATTCGAATCTGGGAAGCTGCCCTACAGCGAGCACGGCAAGCCGGAGTCGATTCTCGATGTGGCTCTGAATTTTGGTCTGCACCTGGAGCATGCCTGCGGCGGCAACTGCGCGTGTACAACGTGCCACGTATGGGTCAAAGAAGGCGAGGAAAATCTGTCGCCGATGGACGACGATGAAGCGGACCGGCTGGACATGGCGGCGGACCTTCAACTGAACTCCCGTCTGGGCTGCCAGTGCGTAGTGAAGGGCGACGTGGTGGTGGAGATTCCGGCCTGGAACCGCAACTACGTCAGCGAAAGCGGCGCTTCGATGCTGGGCGACGCCGTGCCGGCGGCGAAACGATAATCAGGGTCTGCGTTCTTCGACAAAGATGTTGACGAAGCGGTCCACGAGGTCTTGGGGCACATCGGCCGAGAGGCTCACCTCGCGGCCCTGGAGGCGGACCTGAATCGAATCGTAGACCTTGAGCAGGTCGGGTTGCGAATCGGGCGCGCTCAGGCGGCCGAGGCCGATGAGGCCCTTGAGGGCGTCGTGAATCTGCCGGGCTGACGAATCGTCGGCGCAGGCGGCATGGGCGCGGAGCGAAAGCCCGGACTGGAGATCGGCGCCGACGGCGCCGGTTTGAACAGCGCGGGCCAGGCGATTGATGTTGCCGAGATTGCTGTCATCCGGGGCCGGCAATCGTATCGCTGATCCGTTGAATACAGTCCAGAACTGGTCGCTGGCGCGGAGCGAGGCCAGCAGCGGCTGAAGCGGTTTGGGGATGCCCAGCAAATTGCGGCCGCGGCCGTCAATGATTTCGCGCAGAGCCGGCGTGGCGCCGGCCAGGGCTGTAGCCGCGTTCAAGAAGAATACGGCGCCCCGCTCATCGCCGAACAGGGTGTAGCCTTTGTAGCTTTGGGGTTTGACGCCGCGTTTCTGGAGTTTCGGCTCGATTTGGGCGGGGGTGAAGGTTCCGCGCACGAGGAGGACGGCGCGATCCCGGCCGTTGGAGCAGAACAGCGCTTCCTGGAGATCACGGCGCGGATCGACGCCGGTTTCGCGGGCAAACTCGTCGATGCGGGGAAGCGCGATGCGGCTCGCGTGGCGCTGATAGACGGCGGTGTTTCGAAGCTGGTCCAGGCGCGCGCCGACCAGGATGGACGTATCGGGCGGGACGAGCATGGCCAGCGCGGGGTCGATGCGCGGACCCGCAGCAGGCTGGAGCTGGCGGCAAGCCGCCGACAGCAGGATGGCGATTAACGCTACTCCGCATTCACGCACTAGAAATCCCTTCGGGAAAAGATATACAAGGCGAGGCTGAGCGCAGCGGCTCCGAACAGCGCAGAGCTGAAGACGGGGGTCAGATCGCCGGCCGGCTCCCGGCGCACGAGGTCCAGCGTCAGCCGTCCCAGGTCGTATACTTTGGGCAGCGCGTGATAGAGCGCGCGCCAGACGTCGCGGGCCAGTTCGGAACTCAGCAGGCGCACCATGGTGGTGGTCTGGGCCAGAATCGGGCTGACCAAGCCGAGCGCGATGGTGACCATCGTCGCCAGCGCGGCGCTCTCAAACACAACGCCGACGAGGACGACCACGGTAAGCAGCACGGCAAAGATGAACACGGTGGTTGCGATCGCCCACAGGAACTGTGGGCCCCAGACGCCGGTCTTGACGCCGAAAATAGTCCAGATGCCGAGCACGAGATAGGCGACATTGCAGGCGACCACGGCGACATTGCCCAGGAAGCGTCCGAGCAGGATGTGCAGGCGGGAGACCGGTTTGGACAGCAGTAATTCGATGCGGCCGGGCTCGAGCACGCTGGGGATCAGTCCGGCCGAAGCGAAGACTGACAGGGCCATGCCCCAGGTGTAGAGGAAAGTCGCGATGCCGCCGTAGACGTTGCGGACCAAGCGATCGACATCCACACCGCCGCGCGGGCCGGCCGGCCGGCCGAAGAGGGTGACGGTGGCGATGGCGCCCTCCACCACGTCGATTTTGAGGATGAACAGAAAAAACAGGATCATCAGGGTGGAGAGCGCGAAGAGCCCCCAAAAGATTTTGCGCGCGAAGGCCTCGCGGAAAGTATCGCGGATGAGAGCGGCTGTAGTGATCATCATGCCCGGGCGGCCTCCGGGCGCTCTTCGCTGGCACCTTCTACGGCCTGCACGAAGACCTCCTCGAGGGTGCTTGCGGTGGGGACGATGGCCTCGATTTCACAGTCTTCCGCGCGCAGCGCATCGACGGCGGCGTTCACCTGCTGGCGAGTGGTGAATTGAAAATCGACATAGCCGTCGCGGGACGCGGCGGCCGCGGCCCGGGCCCGCAGCTCATCGTACAGCCGCTCGGTGACGCCGGATGCGGTCAGCCGGTACCCCTTCCCGGCCACAAGCTCGCGAACCGCGCCGGTGAGAACCAGCTTTCCCTTGCGCAGGATGGCGACCTCATCGCAGAACAGCTCGACTTCGGCGAGCAGGTGGGAATTGATGAAGATGGTCACGCCCTGCGATTCGAGCTGGCGCAGGATATCGCGGATATGGCGGCGTCCGACGGGATCGACGCCGTCGGTCGGCTCATCGAGCACCAGCAGCTGGGGGGAGTGAATGAGGGCCTGCGCCAGTCCGAGGCGCTGGAGCATGCCTTTGGAGTACTTGCCGATCCGAACGCGGCCCCACTGCTCCAAACCGACCAGATCCAGAAGCCGCGGGATGCGCCGTTTCCGCTCGGCGGCGGGAAGTCCCGAGAGCGCGGCGTAGAAATCGAGCAAACCTTCGCCGGTGAAGTAAGTCGGGAAGCGATGGTTTTCGGGGAGGTATCCGATGGGCTGTCGCGCCGCGGGATCGGCGGTGTTCCGGCCGAAGACGTAGGCGGCGCCGGCGGTGGGATGCACGGCAGAGAGCAGGCATTTGACGAAGGTTGTTTTACCGGCGCCGTTCGGTCCCAGCAGGCCGTAGGCGGCGCCGCGCGGGACGGCGAGCGAGACGCCGTCGATGGCCCGAACTTCGCGCCCGGTCCAGCGCGAACGGTAGACCTTGGTGAGGTTCGAGGCAACGATCGCCTGCTCGGATTGCATCTCGATGGATAATACGGACGCGGGGCGCGAATGTTCCTAGGCCGTGCTGAGCAGCGCCTGGACGGGCTTGCCTTTGCCGTCCTTGGTCACATAGACGGGCCGCTGCTCGATGGTGACGCCGGCGGTGGGAGCGATTCCCAAGGCGGCGTACAAGGTGGCGTGAAGATCTGGAATGGTGACGGGATCCTTCACGATGCTGCACGGCCGCTCCGGCGCTGTTTCGCCGTACAGCAGCCCGCGGCGGAAACCGCCGCCGAAGACGAGCACGCTGCCGGCTTCGGTGAAGTGGCGGTGCATGCCGTAGTGCTGGGGCGAAGTCATGACCGCCGGCTGTTTGACCTGGTCCTTCACTTCGCGGCCGGGTTTGCCTTCGGTCATCATGTCGCGGCCGAACTCGCTCGCCAGCACCACCACGGTTCGCGACAGCAAGCCTCGTTGTTCGAGGTCGCGGATGAGGCGGGATACCGGCCGGTCGATCCATTGCTTCATGCCGATGGCCCGCTCGTGGCCGTTCTCGTGAGTGTCCCAATGGCGGAAGGGAATGTACTCAGACGACACTTCGATGAAGCGCGCGCCTGCCTCGACCAGCCTGCGCGCGAGCAGGCAGCCCAGTCCGAAGCGGCCGGTATTGTAGGCGTCGTAGGACTCTTTGGGTTCAAGCGTAAGATCGAAAGCCTTAGCCGCGGGCGATCGCAGGAGCCGGTCCGCGTTGTCCATGGAGCGCAGGAACGACTCGCGCTGGTAATCGCTGGCCTCGCGCAGCACCGGGCTGGCGGCAATCAGTTTGCGGTATTGCTGGTAGCGGTTTTCGAAGCGGCCGCCGCGCATACTCTCGGGCGGCTGTACGCTGGCGACGGCGTCGCGGGGGTCGGTAATCATGAAGGGGCCATACTCGCTGCCGAGGAATCCGGCGGTGTGGAACGCCTTCAAGCCGTCGCTTTCGGCGCCAATTTCCATGTTCTGTCCGATGGCGATAAAGGGCGGCATATCCGGATTCCTGGGGCCCAGCAGCTTGGCAATCCATGCGCCCATGTGGGGCATGGCGAGCGGCTGCGGCGGCTCGTAGCCGGTGTGCCAGTGATACTGATGGCGCGAATGGAGAATGAATCCCAAGTCGCCGACGCGATGGGAGCGGATGAGCACGCCGCGATCGAGGATTTTTGCGATTTCCTCGAGTCCCTGAGAAATGCGGACGCCGTCGACCACGGTAGGAATCGAGGGAAAGGTGCTCAGCACGCGGCTGCTTTCGAGCCCCGGTTCGTACGGCGTGTAGCGCTTTGGATCAAAGGTTTCGGTCTGGGCCATGCCGCCCGCCATCCACAGCAGGATGAGCGCGTCGGCGGAGGCTTTCGGCGCCGGCTCGGCCAGCAGTTCCGGCGCGGGGCCATACAGCGCGGCAAGCGCCGCCGCGGCGGTCTGCCGCATATAGTCGCGGCGCGTCATCCCACGAAACAGAACTGATTTCGACTCCATAATGCCCTCACAGGATAAACTGAAACTCGGGGCTCATCAGCATCGCCCACAGCAGATCCTCGAGCCCCTCAACGGTTGGCTGCCGCCCTCCGGCGGTCGCCATTTGTATGGCGATCGCCTTTTCGCCGGCAGAGGGAAATCGGGACAGCATATGCAGGTACAGCCGGTCGACCAGGGCCTCGGCGGTACGCTCCGTACGCGGAGGCGTCTGCGGGGGTTCGCCCTGAATCCGGACCAGGCGGTCCATTTCGGGTTTCTCGGTAAAGACGAAGAAGCGGAGCGCGGCGTTGATGTCGCTCCGGTTGGACTCCCGGTCGATGACGGCGGCGGCGCGGAAACGGGTGAAATTTCTTCCCTGGAGCGACCAGTGGAGAACGGACGGCGCAGCAGCCTGAATGCCTGAAAAAGACCCCGCATCGGTTGTGAACTGGCGAAGCGGCGCGGCGGGACCGGGCAAATCGCTGAGGCGCGCCGATCCGTCGGGTCCGCTCAGTTCGGGGTTGGCCCAACCGGCGACGACGCGCGCCGGGTCGTAGGAGTCCACATCCTCGATGACCAGCCACAGGTCCCTGGCGCCGGTGATATCGACGTCGACGGGCGCGGCGCCGTGGCGCATGAACTTGCTGTCGTAGACATTCTGGGGCGGCGGGGGCAGCTCGCCCAGAAGCGCCTTAGCGGCTCTTTCAATGCGTTCCCGCAGCAGCGGGCCATTGGTGAGTTCAAGCGCCTGGAGCGTGGAGGCCTGGGTGTTTCTTTCCGTGTACACCTGATCGCGGATGGGACGTCCGAGCGCCCGGCTCAAGGGGTCGGACTTGAGCCGCCACTCGCGGGTGTATTGAGCAAAGGCTTCATTGCGCGGGGTGAGAACGCGCCAGTCGCCGGAGACGCAGGAGAGCGCATCCTCGAATTGCTCAGCGGTGAGACGGCGCGGGCGAGGGCCATAAAACACGTATTCCTTCGCGTTTTCGCCTTGTGTGGAGGACGGCATCTGGTATGCCCGGGAGGTCATGATGAGGGAGATGAGGCGCTGGAGGTCATAGCCGTGCTCAGCGAAATCCCAGGCGAGCCAGTCGAGCAGGTCCTGGGACCAGGGAGCGGCGTCCATATCATCGACGGGCTCGACGAGGCCCCGCCCGAACAGCGCTTTCCAGTACCGATTCACGAGCGTGCGGGCGAAGCGGCCGTTTTCGCGGGCGGTGAACCACTTCGCGGCGGCGGCGCGGCGGGAGGCGAGCGACTTGTCAAACGGGACCGTAAAGTCGCGAAGTGGAAATCCCGGTTCAGCCATTTTGCCGGTGGGCACGTCGCAGCGGACCATTTGCAGCTCGGCGTCCGAGAACATGGCCGCCAGTCCATAGGTATCCCGGAGTTTCCAGCGATTGACGAAGCTGTCGTGACAGGCGGCGCATTTCAAATTCATTCCCAGGAACACCTGGGCGCTGTTTTGCGAGGCCTGCATGGGCGGGGACTGGCTGGCGCTGACCACGCCGCGCCAGTTTACGCCGATCAGGAACCCATCGGGATCGTCCTTGTTGACCGGATTGAGCAAGGCCTGAACCATGCGGTCATAGGGCATGTTGGAGCGGAGCGCGTTCAGGAGCCATTTCGTGATGCTCTTGCGCTCGCCTTCGTAGACGACTCCCTCATCGTTGCGCAGCAGATCGTTCCAGAAACTGATCCAGTTTTCGGCGTAGGCTTCGCGGTCGGCGAGCAGGCGCTCAATGAGCGCGGCTCGTTTTCGGGGGTTCTTGTCGGCCAGAAAGGCTTGCAACTGTTCGGGCGTCGGCAACAGCCCCTGGATATCGAGGTAGGCGCGGCGGGCGAACACAGCGTCGGAAACAGGCGGCGGCATGGCCATGCCTTTGCCGCGCAAGTAGGCTTCAACGAACCGGTCGATCGGGTTGGGGCTGTCGCCGGGGGGCAGGGGCGGATTGCGCGGGGCGATATTGGCGGGCTGATCGGCGCTGCCGGCCTTCAAGTCCCACTTAGCGCCCTGATCGATCCATGCCCGCAACACGGCAATGGCGTCGGGGGTGAGCCGCGGCCCGGAGGGGGGCATGGGCGTCCCATGCTGTCCGGTGACCTTGAGGATCAGCAGGCTTTCGGCGCTCTTGCCAGGCACGATCGCCGGGCCATCCTTGCCGCCTCGCAGCAGGCCCTCGCGGCTGTCGAGATGCAGGCCGGCCTGGGCGGAATCGCCGCTGTGGCAGGAGACGCAGCGCGCCTGGAGCAGCGGATGAATTTCCGTGGCGAAATCGACGGGCCGAACGGCTTGAACCTGCGCCAAGAGCGCAACCGGAAGCAGCGCCGCAGCCAGCGCGGACGGGAAAACGTTCATCGATGCCCTCTGGATTAATTTTATGCCGTTCGATCCCGGTTATCCTGTTCGCATGCTGATCTTTTTCGCCTTGGCGCTGGCGGCTGCGGCAGCGGCGCAGCCCGGCGTGGACTGGAACCGGATCCACCCGGAAATTCTGGAGCACTACACGAATCTGCTGCGGATCGATACGACGAACCCGCCGGGCAACGAGACGAAAGCGGTGGACTACATCAAGAGGGTGCTCGACCGCGAGGGGATATCTTACCAGGTGTTTGCGCTAGAAGCGGACCGCGCCAACCTGGTGGCGCGCATCCGGGGGAATGGAACCCGGAAGCCGCTCATTGTGATGGGTCACACGGACACGGTGGGCGTCCAGCGCGAGAAATGGACGGTGGATCCGTTTGCGGCGATCCGAAAGGGCGCGTTTATTTACGGGCGGGGCGCCAATGACGACAAAGACAATCTCACGGCGAGCCTGATGACCGTGATTTTGCTGAAGCGGATGAAGACGGCGCTCGATCGTGATGTGATTTTCATCGCGGAGGCGGGCGAGGAAGGCAACTCGGCGGTGGGCATTAATTTCCTGGTGGACCGGCACTGGGACGCGATCGGGGCTGAGTATGCGCTGGCCGAAGGGGGATCGATGGGGGCGCGGGACGGGAGGGTGCGCTACGTGGAGGTCACCACGACGGAGAAAGTTCCGCGGACGACGCGCCTGGTTGCGCACGGCACAGCCGGACACGGCTCGCGCCCGCGCATGGACAATGCGGTTGTGCATCTGGCGGCGGCGGTGGCGAAGGCGGGGGCCTGGGAAACTCCCATGCGGTTAAATGACACAACGCGCGCATACTTTGAGCGGCTGGCGACGATCAGCTCCGCGGAGGAGGCCGAGCGGTACAACAACATCGCGAATCCGGCGCGTTCGGCGGAGATTCAGCGCTACTTTGCGCAGCATGAAATCGGTCATTACTCCATCCTTCGGACGTCGGTGGTCCCCACCCTCATGCGGATCGGCTTCCGGCAGAACGTGATTCCTTCCGAAGGCGAGGCGATTCTGGACATCCGCGCGCTTCCCGATGAGGATATGGAGAAGTTCTATGGGGAGCTGCGGCGCGTGATCGGCGACCCGTCGATTGAAATCGTTCCCGCCAGCGACGCGGCCCGTCCCGCCGCGCCGCCATCGCGGATTGACACGGAGATGTTTCGCGCGCTCGAAACCGTCACGCGGCAGATGTTTCCGGGGGCGATCGTGCTCCCATCGATGCTCACGGGCGCCACGGATATGGCCCAGCTTCGCGCCCGGGGCGTGCAAGCCTACGGCATCGGGCCGATGGTGGAGGAGGCGGAGAAGGAGATCGGGGCGGCGCACACGGACGACGAGCGGCTGGCCGAGAGCTCTTTGTACAAGCTGGTCGAGTTCCAGTTCCGAGCGGTGCTGGAAGCGGCCGCGCACAAGCCGTAGCGCGCGCGCCGGTATACTACGCACATATGAAATCGCTCCGGAGATTCGCGATCCCGGCGCTTGCCGCCGCCGTCTGCGGGTACGCGCAGCGGCCCGATCTCGCCCGGCTCAAACGAGAAGCGTTTGCGGATGTGGACCAGCGCCGGCTTGTGACGCAGCAGATCGTGGACACGGTCTTCAGCTTCGGCGAACTTGGCTTCCAGGAAGTTGAGACCTCGCGATATCTGACCGGGATCCTGGAGAAGAACGGCTTCCGGGTGGAGCGGGGCGTGGCGGGCATTCCGACGGCATGGGTGGCGAGCTGGGGATCGGGAAAGCCTGTGATCGCCTTCATCAGCGACATTGACGGCATTCCGCAGGCGTCGCAGAAGCCGGGCGTGGCCTACCATGATCCGCTCATTCCGGGAGCGCCCGGCCACGGCGAAGGGCACAACACGGGCAACGCGGTGAATATCACAGCCGCTCTGACGTTAAAGGATCTGATGGTGAAATACCGGATTCCGGGCGCGATCCGGCTGCTGCCGGGCGTCGCGGAGGAACTGCTCGGGGCCAAAGCCTTTTATGTTCGCGCGGGACTGTTCAAAGACGTTGACGCCGTGCTCGGCTGTCATGTGGGCGCGGAGTTCTCGACGCATTACGGACAGGGCGAGAAGAGCAGCGGGCTGGTGTCGGTCCAATACTCGTTTCATGGCGTCGCTGCGCACGCCGGGGGCGCGCCATGGCGGGGCCGCAGCGCGCTCGACGGCGTGGAGCTGATGGATATCGCGTGGAACTTCCGGCGGGAACATCTGCGGCCGGAGCAGCGCTCGCATTACGTCATCGTCAATGGCGGCGATCAGCCCAATGTGGTTCCTCCGGAAGCCACGGTATGGTATTTTTTCCGCGAGCTCGACTATCCGCACATCAAGGAATTGTTTGAGGCGGGCAACAAAATCACCGAGGGCGCGGCGCTACAGACCAACACCACGGTAACGCGCCGCATCGTGGGATCCGCCTGGCCGGAGCATTTCAACAAAGTCATCGCCGAGATTCAACAGAAGAACATCGAGATGGTGGGCATGCCGGAATGGAGCGAGGCGGATCAAACGCTGGCCAGAGCGTTGCAGGCGGAGATCGGCGCCAAAGCAGAAGGGCTCCCGATGAAGGTACAGCCGCTTGAGGCGCCGAAGGCGCCGCGGGGCGGAGGATCCGACGATGTCGGCGATATTTCGTGGAATGTACCGATGGTGTACCTGTACTATCCGGCGAACATTCCGAATCTCCCGGGTCATAGCTGGCCGAACGCGGTGGCGGAAGCGACGCCGATTGCGCACAAGGGATCGACGGCGGGAGCGAAAGTTCAGGTTGCAACGGCGCTTGATCTGCTGCTCCGCCCGGAGCTGATCAAGCAGGCCTGGGACTATTTCCGCAACGTACAAACCAAGGAGATCAAATACGAGCCGCTAATCGGCTCCGACGATACGCCGGCGATCGAGCTGAACAAAGAGAAGATGGAGAAGTTCGCGCCGCAGATGCGCAGGTTTTACTACGATGCGACTCGCTACAAGACCTACCTTGAGCAATTAGGCATTCAATATCCGACCGTGCGCGGCGAGGGCGGGAAGTAGATGTTTCGGGCCGCCGCCGGGCGGCGCAGGGCGGCGAGGGTTGCGGAGTGTGATGGGGCGGGATTTGGCTCCGCCGCCGATGGCGTCCGGGCAAGGGCGGGGGCTTGCCGCGCTAGCCGGCGCCCGCGTCGTTTTTGCGGGCCATTTCTTCGGCAAGGATGATGGCTTCAGCGAGTTCGCGCATGGGGCGTCGTAGGCGCCGGCTTTCATTTCGCAGCCGCAGGTAGGCTTCCTCCTCGGTGAGCCCCTGGCGATGCTGGAGGATGCCCTTGGCCCGCTCGACCACTTTTCGGGTTTCGAGCTGGCGTTTCATTTCCTGGGTCTCTTCCATCAGGCGCGCGTTTTCTTCCTCGAGCAGCGATTTTGCGATCGCCGAGCCCATCTGCTCGCCGACAAATGTCAGCAGGGCGATCTCATCGGGGGTATGTTCGTGAGGTTCCCGGTGATGAACATTAATCACGCCGAGCACGTCGCCCTTGTTGACGAGGGGCACTGAAAGGAACGCTTCGTAGGTGTCTTCAACGAGACGCGAGAAGCGTTTAAAGCGATGATCGGCGGCTGCGTTTTGCGCCAGCGCGACAACGGACTTGTGTTCGGCGACCCATCCGGTGACGCCCTCGCCCATCTTCATCCGAAGAATGCCCAGATCGGATGCATGCGGCACCTGCGACGCCCGCAGGACGATTTCGCCGCTCTCGCGTTCAATCAAGTACACCAGACACGCATCGCAGCCCGTCACCTGCGACGTCAGACCGATGATCTCGCCGAGCATCTCATCCAGAGAGAGCTGTGAACTCACAATGCTGCTGATGCGGTGGAGAATGCTGACTGGGGACGCCTCATGGTCCATAGCAGACGTCGATGTCATAATTCAGCGTAGAGGTCGGATGCGGGCGAGGTCCAATCGAAACTTTCTATCGGCCTCATATTGGCGGGGTGTGGGGGCGGCGTTTCTGACTCTTTTATTTGTTGCGCTTACGCCCGCATGGAGCGCCGCGAGATGGGTTCGCGCGGCGTCCACCCACATTGAAGTGCTCACGGATGCGGGCGAGCGTACGGGCCGGCGCGTGCAAGAGCGTTTTGAACAGGCGCGCCGCATTTTCACAGGGCTGATTCCGGGGTTCAGCGGCGAGTTTCCGTGCCGGGTGATGGTGTTCGCATCGCGGCGCGATTATGACCGTGTGCGTCCCGGCGCGGCGGTAGCAGCGTTTTACCAGAGCGGTCCGGAGCGGGATTACATCGCGATGCTGGACGGGGCGCCGGAGCTGTACCGGGTGGTGTTTCACGAGTACGCGCATCTGGCGTTGAACCACAGCGCGCCCAAGCTGCCGACGTGGTTAGAGGAAGGGCTTGCCGAGTTCTTTTCGACGGTAGAGGGGGAGGACGGCTGGGTCACGGCCGGCTACCCGATTCGGGCGCATCTGCAAACGCTGGCCTCGAACCGCTGGCTGAGCGGGGCGGAACTCAGCGCTGTGACGAAGGACTCGCCGGAGTACAACGAAGAATCGAAGGTGGGTCTGTTTTACGCCGAGAGCTGGGCGCTGACGCGGGCGCTGGCGCTTGCGCAGCAGTATCGAGGCAAGTTGCCGGGGCTGCTCAACCGGATCGCAGCCGGGGAGACGGCGAGCAGGGCGTTTGAGGAGGCATTTGGCGCCACCATGGACCAGGCGCTGGTTGAAGCGCGGGCGCACTTAGAAGGGAACTGGGCGCCGCTCCGAGCGCCGATGGCTCTCTCCGAAGCTGCATCGACGCCATTGATGTCGTCGATCAGCAGGGAGCAGGCGCTGACGGCGGAGGCAGAGCTGTTGCTGGCGATGGGACGTGGGGATCAGGCGGCCAGCCTGTTGGAGGAGCTGGCCAGGGAGTTTCCGCAATCGCCGGCGGCGGAGACGGGTCTCGCCACGCTCGCGCTGCGCGCCCAGCGCTACGAGGAGGCTCGCCGGCGGTTCGAACGCGCGATTCAACTGGGCGCCTCGGACGGGCCGACCTATTTCGAGTACGCGATGCTGTTGCGCGACATGAAGGCGCCAGCCGCGCAGGTGGACGAATTTTTGGCGAAAGCAGTTGCAGCGAGTCCGGGACTGGCGGAGGCTCATTTTATACTGGGCGTCCGGGCCTCGGATCGGGGCGATTATTCGAAGGCGGTGGAGCATCTGCGGCGGGCCATTGCGATTCTGCCGCGGCAGGCCTACTTCTGGCAGGCGCTGGCCTACGCCTATTACAAGCTGGGTGAGAGAGAAGCCTCGCGGGCCGCAGCGCAGCGCGCTGTGAACGCGGCCGGCTCGCGGCAGGAGCAGGCGATGGCGCGCGCGGCGGTCCAGCTTACGGAGGAGCGGGGCCCTGTGGCATCGCGGTCTGCGGCGGTGATCACGCCGCCGAGCTGGAACAACCCTGAGGGCGACCGGCGCGTGGAAGGCTGGCTGGTGGCGCTCGATTGCGCGAGCCGCCCGGTCCGTCTGCGCGTCCGCTTCGGAAGCGATGTTCTTGATCTGCGAATTGCCGATCCGCAGGCGGTGGTGTTGAAGGGCGGTCGGGCGAGCACGGAACTGGCGTGTGGGCCGAGCGGCGACCGTCGGGTGGCCGTCGAATACCGGGCGAATACGTTCGAAGTGACGGCCATTGAGTTCCGCTAGGGCCCGCGGCGGTGGCGCCGGCTGCGGCATGTCTCGGCAGGTTTGCGCCGCCCGGCAAGGCCACGGTACCCTGAGAAGGAACCTGGGAAAAATGCTCGAAACAAAGACCGAAACAGCCGAGGATCTGAATCCCGCGGAAACCGCCGAATGGCTGGAAGCGCTGGATCAGGTCATCGATGAAGAGGGGCCCGACCGGGCCTCATACCTGCTCCAGTCGCTGCTGGAGCGGGCGGCAAGCTTTGGCGTGACCGCGCCTCTGCGGCTAAACACTCCGTATATCAACACGATTCCGGTTGAAGAAGAAAGCCCTTATCCGGGCGACCGCGCGATAGAGCGGCGGATCAAGAGTCTGGTGCGCTGGAATGCGATGGCGATGGTGGTGCGTGCCAACAAATACGACCCGAATATTGGAGGCCACATTTCCACCTACGCGTCGCTGGCGACGCTGACGGAAGTCGGCCTGAACCATTTTTTCCGAGCGCGCTACGGAGATCAGCCGGGCGACCTGATCTATTTCCAGGGCCACGCTTCGCCGGGCATGTACGCGCGGGCCTACCTGGAAGGCCGTCTGACCGAAAAACATCTGGAAAATTTCCGGCATGAACTTCGCGAACATCCGGGGTTATCCTCCTATCCGCATCCGTGGCTCATGCCGAATTTCTGGCAATTTCCGACGGTGTCGATGGGCCTCGGACCGATCTGCGCGATTTACCAGGCGCGTTTCATGCGGTATCTGGAAAACCGGGGGATTCTGCCCAAGACGCCGCGCAAGGTGTGGGCCTTCGTGGGCGACGGGGAGACGGACGAGCCGGAGACGCTGGGCGCGCTGACGCTGGCGTCGCGCGAGAAGCTGGACAATCTGATTTTTGTGGTGAACTGCAATCTGCAACGCCTGGATGGTCCGGTGCGCGGCAACGGCAGCATCATTCAGGAGCTGGAAGGCTCGTTCCGCGGCGCGGGATGGAACGTGATCAAGGTGATCTGGGGGTCGGACTGGGACGACCTGCTGGCGCGCGATCACACCGGATTGCTGGTCAAGCGCATGGCCGAGTGCGTGGACGGCGAGTACCAAGCGTACAAAGCGCGGGGCGGCGCGTATATCCGCAAGGAATTTTTCGGCAAATATCCGGAATTGCTGAAACTGGTCGAGCATTTGAGCGACGAAGAACTCGGCCGGCTGCGGCGCGGCGGACACGACCCGGTGAAGGTGTACAACGCCTACAAACGCGCGGTGGAGACGACGGGCATGCCGAGCGTGGTGCTCGCCTTCACCATCAAGGGCTACGGGCTGGGCGAGGCGGGCGAGGGCCGCAACATCACGCATCAGCAGAAGAAGCTGAACGAAGATGAGCTGGTGTATATCCGGCGGCGTTTCGACATTCCGATTCCGGATGAGGCGGTTCACACGATTTCGTTTTACCGGCCGCCGGAGGACAGTCCGGAGATGAAGTATCTGCGCGAGCGGCTGGCTGAAATGGGGGGGCCGCTGCCGGCGCGCGAGGTTCGCGAGTACCACGTGGATGCGCCGCCTCTTGAGGAATTCAAGGATGCGCTTCAAGGCTCGCGGGGGCGGGAAGCGTCCACGACATCCGGCTTCGTGAGCATTCTGAAGGCGCTGATCAAGAACCCGAAGATTGGCAAATACGTGGTGCCGATCATTCCCGACGAAGCGCGGACGTTCGGCATGGAGTCGATGTTCCGCGAAATCGGGATTTACGCCAGCCAGGGGCAGCTGTATACGCCGGTGGACAGCAATGTGCTGCTGTACTACAAGGAAGCCAAGAACGGTCAGATACTCGAAGAGGGCATTACGGAGGCGGGATCGATGGCTTCCTGCATCGCGGCGGGGTGCGCCTACGCCAACTACGGCGTTCCGACGATTCCGTTCTTCACCTATTACTCCATGTTCGGCTTCCAGCGGGTTGGCGACCTGATCTGGGCCTTCGCCGATTCGCGGGGGAAGGGTTTTCTGATGGGCGGCACGGCGGGACGCACGACGCTGCTTGGGGAGGGCTTGCAGCATCAGGACGGGCACAGCCATGTGCTGGCCAGCACGGTTCCGACCTGTCACGCCTACGATCCGGCGTATGCATACGAGATCGCGGTTATTGTGCAGGACGGCATCCGGCGCATGTATCAGGAGAAGGAAGACCGCTTCTACTACCTGACCATTTACAACGAGAACTACGTTCAGCCGCCGATGCCCTCTCCCGACATTCGGGAAGGGATTCTCAAGGGCATTTACCGCTACCGTGCGGCGCTGAACGGCAAGGCGCGGCTGCAGCTTTTCGGCAGCGGGCCGATTCTGAACGAAGCGCTGCGGGCGCAGGAGATTTTGAACGAGAGATACGGTATTCAGGCCGACGTCTGGAGCGTCACGAGTTACAACGAGCTGCGGCGCGAGGCGCTGGGCGTCGAACGGTGGAACCGCCTGCATCCGAACGAGCCGGAGAGGAAGCCGTACATCCTCGAAGCGCTCGAAGGGGCGGAGGGGCCGATCATCGCGGCGACAGACTACATGAAGATCGTGCCCGATCAGCTTGCGCCGTGGCTCCGCGGCCGTTTGGTCTCGCTAGGGACGGACGGCTTCGGCCGCAGCGATAACAGAAAGTATCTGCGAAACTTCTTCGAGGTCTCGGCGGAGGCGATCACCGCGGCGGCGCTTTCGCGCCTCGCCCGGGACGGCCAGTTCGACGCGCAGCGGGCTGCTGCCGCGATCCGGGAGCTGGGCCTGGATCCGGAGAGCGCAGATCCGGCCACGCGATAGGGGCTGGCGTCAGTCTGCGGCGCCTCGGGCAAGCCAGCGGACGGGGCGCGCAAAGCTGTTCACTACTCACAAGTCGATGCTCTATCTCACCGAAGCCGAGGTCCGCGCGCTGCTGCCGATGCCGGTCTGCATCGAGATCATGCGCGACACGTTCGGGTCGCTGGCCGAAGGGAAGGCTGTGAACCAGCCGCGGCGCCGGTTGCATCTGCCGACCGGCGCAGTGCTGCATCAGATGGCGGGCGCGGTGGGCGATTACTTTGGAACCAAGCTTTACTCGACGCATCCGAAACACGGCGCTCACTTCTGGTTCCACCTATTCGACGCCAAGACGGGGGAACCGGTGGCGCTGATGGAGGCGAACTGGCTGGGGCAGATTCGCACCGGCGCGACGTCGGGCCATGCAACCAATCTTCTGGCGCGCCCGGACTCGGCGGTGGTGGGCGTCATCGGCTCGGGATTCCAGGCGCGCAGCCAGGTTGAGGCGATGCTTTGTGTGCGTGCGATTCAGCGGGTCTATGTGTGGAGCCGGAACGAACACCGGCGGAAGTCGTTCGCTGAGGAGTGCGGGCAGGCCTTCGGCGCCGCTGTCGAGGCTGTTGAGAGCGCTGAGCAAGCGGTTGGGGAGGCGGACATTGTAATTACCGCTACATTCGCCAAGGACCCGGTGCTCGAGGAGGCATGGATCCGCCCGGGCACGCATATCAACGCCATCGGCTCCAATAATCCGCAGCGCCGCGAGTTGCCGCCTGGGCTGATTGCGCGGGCGGATCTGATCGTGGTGGATTCTCTGGAGCAGGCGCAGATGGAATCGGGGGACCTGCTGCTGGCCTGGACGGCGGAGGACTGGAAGAGCGCGCGGGTGATGGAGCTGAAGGACGCGCCGGCTCGGCGGAGGCATCCGGAGCAGCTGACTATCTTCAAATCGAATGGATTAGGCGTGGAAGACGTGGCTGCGGGCGCTTACGTATATGAGAAGGCGCGAGCAGAGGGCGCCGGCCGGAGGCTCTACTCCTGAGCCGATATCTGCTGGTCGGATTCTTTCCAGGCGCTGATCTTCAGGCGGCGGCAAACCCAGCAAAGACCCTCTACAGAATTGGGCGCGCACTGCCCCCCGCACACAACACACTTGGCGGCGCGCTTGAGCGTGTCAGACTCCACGGAGCGTTTTGCGCTTTCGAGAAGACGGCCTTCGATGACCGGGTCTGACAACGGGGTTTGTTTGCGTTTCAATCCACGTCTCCCTTGCCTTTACTATAGAACACGCCAGCGGCGGGGCGCCCCCGCCCGCGTACCAGCGGCCTGTTCTAGGCGGCCCGGTCGAACCGTACCACCGCCGCCGCATCCAAGGGAGACGAGCAGCGGGGGCATTTCTGGCCTGGCTTTGCAAACACGCGGCGGCCGATCTGGGTGACCTCGGCTTCGACGGTGTGGGTGCAGATTGGACAATGCACGGCGCCCTTGTCGGTGATTGCTTTCGCCGTGGTGGGGACTTTGTCTCGTGCTGTCATTTCCTCTCCTCTGCGCATAGAGACGCAAATGGATGGCCGAAAGATTCCCGAACTCGCCGAGCAACGGTTATTTGCCCAATTGCGGCGCGAGAAGCGTTCTGGAGGGTATGGCGCTAATCCCCGACCGCGGGGGCTTCGGCGGCGGGCGCGGGCGCCCTGTGTCGGGAAAGCAGCCGCTTGGCGTCTTCGACCAGCGAATATCCGACCGGCACCACCAGCAGGGTCAGCAGCAGGCAAAGCGTCTGACCGCCAATGATCGTGACCGCAATCGCGGACCTCTGCGAGGCGCCGGCGCCGATTCCGATGGCAGTTGGAATCAGGCCTGCGACGATTGAAAACGTCGTCATCAGGATAGGCCGGAGCCGCACGCGGTTGGCCTCCAGGATCGCATGCTTGAGCGGCGCGCCCTCGGCGCGCAGGCGGTTCATGTAATCGATCTGTAAGATGCCGTTCTTCTTGACGATGCCGAGGAGCAGCAAAACGCCCAGGGCGCTGAACAGATTGAGGCTGCGGCCGGTGGCAATCAGCGACAGGAGCGCGAACGGCAGGGAAAGCGGCAGCGTGAGCAGAATGATGAAGGGATGGACCAGGCTCTCAAACTGGGCGGCCAGAACCATATACATGAAGATCGAGGCCAGCGCGAAAGCCATGATCATGTTCGAGGTAGTCTCTTCGAGGATTTTGACCTGACCCGAGAAGGTGGCGTGATATCCGGGGGCCATGCCGAGCCCGTCGAGCACGCGTTGGGTGGCTTCAGCGGCCTCGCCGAGCGCGTGTCCATTGGCGACGTTGGCGTAGATTCCCACCGAGAACTGGCGATTGAACCGGTCAATGCGGCTGGGGCCGAGTCCGCGTTCGAGCTTTGCGACCGAATCGAGCCGGATCAAGCCGAGTCGCGCTGAGGGCACGAGCAGGCGGCTCAGCATGGCGGGGTTATCCCGCTGCTCGGGCAGCAGCCGCATCGTTACGGGATACTGTTCGGATCCCTCCTTGAAGGTGGAAATTTCATCGTCGCCGGACATGAGCAGGCGCACGGCGCCGGCGATATCGGCGACGCGCACGCCGAGGTCGGACGCCAGCGGACGGTTGATCTCGACCTGGAATTCCGGATTATTCAGGTTCAGGTTGGCCTTTACGTCGGCGAGCGAGGGCTCCTGCATCAGGCGTATGTTGGCCTCTTTCGCATAGGCCACCAGGGTCTTCATGTCCGGACCGAGCAACTGGGCGCGGATGGGCGCGAAGGTGTCGCGGCCGCCCAGCACATTGGGAAAGGTGACCCGCGGCCGGGCGAACGAGTAATCGCGCGCGATCTCGCGGACTTTCTGGCCCATTGTCAGGATGTCGGCGCGCTGGTTCGTCGGCTTGAGCAGGACGGTGATATTGGCCATGTTCACGCGATCCATGAAGCCGGTATTGGTTTGCGGCAGGACGGCGACGACGCCATCGATCTTCTCGAAGCGGCGCGCCATTTCGAGCGCGGTTTGTTCGGTTGCGGCAAGCGACGAGCCTTCGGGCATTTCGAGGTTGACGGCGAGCTCGTTCTGGTCCTCCTGCGGCATCCAGTCGCGGCCGATGTAGCGGTTGACGACGAAGGTGGAGCAGAACACCAGCACGCAGACAGCGATGATCAGCCAGCGCCGGCCGAGGGCCCAGTCGAGCACGCGGACATACGCCCGGTCGATGAAGGTCTCCTGGTGCTGGTGCGGTCCGGCGCCGCTGGCGCGGCGCTTGAGGATGCGCGAGCTGAGCGACGGGGTGAGGGTGAACGCCACCAGCATGGAGACCATGATGCTGAAGGCCATGGTCCAGCCGAACTGGTTCAGGTAGCGCTTCGCGTAGCCGGTCATGAAGGCGATGGGCACAAAAATGATGACCAGCGAGATCGTGGTCGCCACCACAGCCAGCGAGATTTCCTTGGTGGCCGCGATCGCCGCGGGAATCGGGGCCATGCCCTTCTCGTCGATGTAGCGGTAGATATTCTCGAGCACGATGATCGCGTCATCGATCACAATGCCGACGGCGAGGGTCAGCCCGAGCAGGGTCATGGAGTTCAAGGTGAAGTCCATGAGCCGCATCAGCGTGAAGGTGGTGATGATCGAGGTGGGGATGGCGATGGAGCTGATGAGCACGGTTCGCCAGTTGCGTATGAAGAGCCACACGATCACCGAGGCCAACAGGCTGCCGAGAACCAGGTGCTCCTCGAGCGCTTCGACGGAGTTCCTGATGTAGGTGGCCTGCTCCTTGATGACATCCACCTTCACGCCGGCCGGCAGGATGGCGTTCAAGGTTTGCAGTTTTTTTTCGATATCCTCGACGACTTTGACTGTATTGACGCCGATCTGGCGGCGTATGTCGAGCACGACCGCGGGCTTGCCCTTATAGAAGGCGAATGTTCTGCGCTCGGCGGTTCCATCTTCGGCGTAGCCGACGTCGCGGATGCGGATCGGCGCGCCGTTGACGTTTTTAATGATCACGCCTCCGAATTCGCTGACATCCTCGAGCCGTCCGAGGGTGCGGACGCCGAGCTCGGTGGGCCCGCGCACGATGCGGCCGCCGGGCGCTTCAATATTTTCAGCTACGAGCGCGGTTTGAACATCCTGGGGCGTGAGATTGTACGCGTTGAGCTTGTTCAGATCGAGCATGATGTTGATCTGCCGCATCTGCGCGCCGCTCATGTCCACGGCTGCAACGCCGTCCACCGTTTCGAGAGCCCGCCGGATCTGTTTATCCGCGATTTCGGTCAGCTCGCGGGCGGACCGCTGGCCGCTGACCGAGAGCGTGATCACCGGGTCGTTATCGGGATCGGCCTTGGCGACGGTCGGCGGCAGGACGTTGGGCGGCAGCTTCCGCATGGCGGAGCTCACCTTCTCGCGGACATCCTCGGTGGCGTCGCTGATATCGCGATCCAGCACAAAGGTGACGATGATGTTGCCCTGTCCCTCGGAGACAACGGCGCGGAGCTCGTCGATGCCGCTGACCGCCGCGATGGATTCTTCGAGCGGTAAAATCACTTGCGAGACCACCTCCTCGGGGCTTGCGCCGGGCAGTTGCACGCGGACAAAGCAGGTGGCGGGGTCGCTTTTTGGAAACAGGTCCACGCCGAGCTGGAGGAAGCTGAAGAAGCCCATCACGACCAGAAACATGATGAGCATGAAGGCGAACACCGGCCGCTGGACGCAGATCTCGGATAACTTCACGGAGGGTTAGGTCCTTAATACAAGAGTCTACATCGCGGACGATGTGATGGACAGAACGCACGAGAGGGGCGCTCACAGGGGAGGTCCTTGCTAAGAGAGTCTGCCTGGCGGGAGGCGCAAAATCCCGGTACGCGGCTGCTGCGCCTGCTACCATAAAGCTTTACCAATGCTGCGGTTTGAAACCGCCGGGGAATCCCACGGCGAGTGTCTGGTCGCCACTCTGACGGGGCTCCCGGCGGGAATTCCGATTTCCATCGAAAAGATCAATCACGAGCTCTGGCGGCGCCAGCAGGGTTATGGGCGCGGGGGGCGGATGAAGATCGAGACCGACCAAGCCGAGATTGTGTCGGGCGTGCGGCACTCGATCACCATCGGCTCGCCGATCGCCATCATTATTCGGAACCGAGACTGGAAGAACTGGACCGAATCGCTTCCGGTCGAGGGCGGCGATCCGCACAAGCGCAAACCGGTGACCCGACCGCGCCCGGGGCACGCGGATTTAGCGGGCGCCATCAAATACGATTTCCGCGATGCGCGCTATATTCTGGAGCGCGCCAGCGCCCGCGAAACCACGGCCAGAGTGGCGGTGGGCGCGCTGGCAAAGGCGTTTCTTTGCCAGTTCGGCATCGAGATTCTGAGCCACGTCATCGCCGTCGGCGGGGCGCGCCTGGAACGAATCGCCGAATGGGACGAAGTCGTCGCCTTAAGCAAGAAGGAAACCGTCATACTCGGCTGCGTGGATCCTGATGCGGAAGCGCGGATGAAGGAAGTCGTCGACGAGGCTTACCGCACGGGGGACACGGCGGGAGGAATTTTTGAAGTGATCGCGCACAATGTGCCGCCCGGCCTTGGGTCGCACATCACCTGGGATTCGCGGCTGGACGGCCGGCTGGCGCAGGCGATCGTGTCGATCCAGGCCGTCAAAGGGGTTGAAATCGGATTTGCGGAAGAGGGCGCGCTCTCGTTCGGCTCGAAGGTGCAGGACACGATTCACTATGACCGCGCGGAGCGGCGCTTCAGGCGCGGTGCAAATCGCGCGGGCGGGCTGGAAGGGGGCATGACCAACGGCGAGGAGATCCGCGTGCGCGGATTTCTGAAGCCCATCTCGACCTTGCGCCGGCCGCTCGAGTCGGTTGATTTCGAGACGCGCGAGCCGGCGCTTGCCGCGTATGAGCGCAGCGATGTGTGCGTGGTCCCTGCGGCAGGCGTGATCGGCGAGGCCATGGTGGCCCTCATTCTCGCCCAGGCGTTTCTTGAAAAGTTCGGGGGCGACTCGCTTCGCGAGACGAAACGCAATTTCGATCACTATATCGAACAGGTAAAGAATTTTTGATGATCTATCCCATCGTCAAATACGGCAATCCCGTCCTTGAGACGAAAGCGGAGGCGGTGACGGAGTTCGACACGCCGGAGCTGCACAAGCTGATCGAGGACATGTTCGAGTCGATGTATGCGGCCAAGGGCGTGGGACTTGCCGCCCCGCAGATCGGAATCGGGAAACGGATCGCGGTGATTGACACCACGGTGGGCGAGGATCATGGGCAGAAAATCGTCCTGATCAACCCCGAAATCATCGGCCGTGAAGGCTCGCAATCGGGCGAGGAGGGCTGCCTCAGCATTCCTGGATTTCGCGAGCAGGTGACGCGCGCCAAGAAAGTGACGGTGCGGGCGCAGGACGTCAAAGGCGAGTTTTTCGAGATGACCGGCGAGGATCTGCTGGCGCGAGCGTTCCTGCACGAGACGGATCACTTGAACGGCACTCTGTACATCATGCACGTGAGCCCGCTCAAGCGCGATCTGATCCGCCGCAAGATTCGCAAGCTGCAGAAGGCGGGGGAGTGGTCATGAGCGCGGCTGGCAGCGGGGGGCCGGTGGTCGGCGGATGAATCTGGTGTTTCTCGGCACGCCGGCATTTGCGACGCCCACGCTCGAGCGAATCGTGGAAGCCGGGCACAAGGTTGTGGCGGTGTATACGCAGCCGGACCGGCCTAAAGGGCGGGGGCGCAAGCCGGCCATCCCGGCTGTGAAGGAGGCCGCGCTGCGGCTGGGCCTGGATGTACGGCAACCCGAGCGCATCCGGCGGCCGGAGGTGGTGGCCGAGCTGGCCGCGCTCGCGCCGGAAGCGATGGTCGTAGTCGGCTACGGTCAGATCATTCCGCAGGCCATTATCGATATTCCGCGGCTGGGCGTCATTAATGTGCACGCTTCGCTGCTTCCGAAGTATCGCGGGGCCGCGCCGATCCAGTGGGCTATCGCGCGCGGAGAACGCATCACTGGCGTGACCACGATGCGCATTGATGCGGGACTCGACACGGGCGACATGCTGCTCAAATGGGAGACCGAAATCGGCCCGGAGGAGACGGCGCCGGAGCTCTCGGCGCGGCTGGCGGTCGCGGGGGCGGACCTTCTGGCAGAGACGCTGGCGCGCCTTGAAGCGGGGACGCTCGAGCCGATTCCGCAGAACGACGCGGAGGCGACGTATGCGCCTATGTTGAAGAAAGAGGACGGCGTGATTGACTGGTCGATGCCGGCCGTTGAAATTTTGAACCGCGTGCGAGGGTTTCTGCCGTGGCCGGGAACCTACACGACGTTTCGGGGGCGAACGTTTCATGTGTGCAAGGCCCGGAACGCGGACCCAGGTCCGCCGCCCGGCAGCATGGAAAGGCGCGGCCGGAGTCTGATCGTCGGTTGTGGAGGCCGGACCGCCATTGAACTGCTGGAGGTGCAGTTGGAAGGGCGCAAGCGCATGTCTGCTGAGGCATTTCTCAACGGCATTTCGTTGAACGCCGCGGAGCAGTTGGGGGCCCGGTGAAGCTGCCGCTTGGATACCGCTTCGCTTCCGTGTACGCGGGCATTCGCAAGGCCGAAAGGGACGACCTGGGGCTGATTCTTTCGGAAACGCCGGCGTCGGCGGCCGCCGTGTTCACGCAAAACCGGGTGCAGGCTGCTCCAGTCAAGCTGGCGCGCCGGCATCTGCGTCTCTCGCATGGGGTGATGCGCGCCATTCTCGTCAACGCGGGCAATGCGAACTGCGCGACGCGAACCGGCGAACAGGCGGCCCGCGCGGTCTGTGATGCGCTGGCCGCGCGGCTGCAGGCGCCGGTGGAACAGATCCTGCCTGCGTCCACGGGAGTCATCGGCGTGGAACTCGACGCGCAACGGATTATCCGGGCGCTGCCGAATTTAATCCGGAAGCTCTCGGCGGACCGCTTCATGGACGTCGCGCACGCGATCATGACCACCGACACGGTTCCGAAGACATCCTCGCGCGAGATCGTGATCCGCAACCGGACCGTTCGCATCGCGGGGATGACCAAGGGCGCTGGCATGATCCAGCCGCGCATGGCGACGACGCTGGGCTTTGTGGCGACGGACGCGCACATCGAACCCTCTGTTCTCAAGCAGATGCTGCATGACGGGATTGAGCGCAGCTACAACCGGATCAGCGTTGACGGCGACACGTCAACGAACGATACGGTGGCGGTGTTTGCGAACGGGGCGTCGGGCGTGGAGCCCGGCGATGGGGAGCGCATTTTGTTTGGCGAGGCGCTGGCCGGCGTTCTGGAGGATCTGGCGCGCCAGATCGCCCGTGACGGCGAGGGCGCTCGCAAGCTGATCACCATCGATGTCGAGGGCGCGCGCGACGACGCGGCCGCGCAGGCTATTGCGCGCGCGATCGCCAACTCTCCGCTGGTCAAGACGGCGATTGCCGGGTCCGACGCCAACTGGGGCCGGATTCTTTGCGCCGCCGGCAACGCGGGCGTGGACTTCGATCCCGCCAAGGTCGACATTTATCTTCAGAACGCGCTTGTGTGCCGGGGGGGTCTTGCGGCCGAATTCTCCGAGCCGGAAATGAAGGAGCTTCTCGACAAGCGCGAGTGCGCCATCCGGTTGGTGGTGAACGGATCGGGCCAGGGGCGCTGCCGCTTCTGGACCTGCGACCTTACCGAAGACTATATTCGCATTAACGCGAGCTATCGCACGTGAGGCGCCGCGTTTTTCTTGCAGCGGCTGCGAGCGCGGCGCTGGCTCGCGGCGACGCCGCCGCTGAGGCGTGGGAGCTGCTGGTCAAAATGGCGGCGGCCCTGGCGGAAGACAACGTCTCCGGGTTTTTGGAGGCGATCGATCCCCAAATGCCCGGCTACGACCAGCTCAGCGAGTATGTGAACGGCATGATCCAGCAGTCGGAAGTCCGCTCGATCATCGAAAAGATCAGCGATACCGGCGACGATCGGTCCCGCTCGCTGCAGCTGGACTGGTTTCTTCAAATGAAGCGGCGGGGCGCCGGAGACCGGACTCTGGAGCGGCGGCAAATCATCCGCTGCGACGTCGCGCTCCACGGCAAGCGCTGGCGCGTGGAGCGTCTCGAACCCGTTTCGTTTTTCGCGCCGCCGAACTTTCAATAGGGGCGCGAAATCCCCTCGTGCGACAATCAAGGAACAGTTTCGATGACTGAATTTCCAATTACTGACAGAACCCGCGTGAGGCGTCTCCCCAAGCGGGCCGTATACGAGCGCGAGCGTCTGTATGCCATTCTCGATGAAGCGCTGGTCTGCCACGTGGGGTTCATCGCGAACGGACAGCCATTCGTCATTCCGACCGGTTACGGGCGGTGCGACGACCGGCTTTATATTCACGGATCGGCCGCCAGCCGGATGCTCAATACGGCGAAGGATGGCGTCGATCTGTGCGTGACGGTCACGCTGCTCGATGGTCTCGTACTTGCCCGCTCGGCGTTTCACCACTCGATGAATTACCGCTCGGCTGTAGTGTTTGGAAGAGCGCGGGCGATCACGGATGAGGAGGAGAAGCGGGCTGCGCTCCGCGTCATTACCGAGCACATTGTTCCCGGCCGGTGGCAAGACGTGCGTGCGCCGACGGCGCTGGAGTTGAAAGCGACCCTTGTACTCGGGCTTGAAATTTCAGAAGCCTCGGCCAAAGTTCGCAGCGGTCCGCCGATTGATGATGAGGAGGATTATCAGCTGCCGATCTGGGGCGGCGTACTGCCGGTGCGGACGGTTTACGGAGCGCCTGTGGACGACGGGCGGCTGCTTGAGAATGTGCAACCGCCCGAATACGCGCTGAAGTACCGAAGGCCGGGGGATGCTATTGACTCGCGCCTTGAGCCGACCCTCCCTGCGACGCGGTAAGAGCCTGGTCGAGATCCCACAGGATATCATCGAGGTCCTCCAAGCCGACGGACAGCCGCACCAGCTCGGGGGTGACGCCTGCGGCTTCCTGGTCGGCGGCGGGCAGTTGCTGGTGCGTGGTGGAGGCCGGATGAATGACCAGGCTTCGCGCGTCGCCGACATTCGCCAGGTGCGAAAACAGCTTGAGATTGTCGATGAAGCGGCGCCCCGCCTCATAGCCGCCCCGGATGCCGAATGAGAAAACGGCGCCGGCGCCTTTGGGGGTGTATTTTTGAGCCAGCGAATAATACGGACTGGAGGGCAGCGAGGGATATTTCACCCACGCAACCAGCGGATGCGATTCCAGATGCTTCGCCACGGCCAGCGTGTTTTGAAGATGCCGGTCCATGCGCATGCTGAGCGTCTCGATGCCCTGAAGAAACAGGAACGCGTTGAACGGGCTCATGCAGGAGCCGATGTCGCGCAGGCCCTCGACGCGCGCGCGAATAATGAAGGCCAGGTTGCCGAAGGCTTCGGTAAACCGCATGCCGTGATAGGCGCGCGACGGCTCGCTCATCTGGGGGAACTTGCCGCTGCTCCAATCGAACCGACCGGCGTCGACGATGATGCCGCCGATGCTGGTTCCATGCCCGCCCATGAATTTGGTGAGCGAATGAACCACGATGTCGGCGCCGTAATCGATCGGCCGGCAGACGTAAGGCGTGGCGAAGGTATTGTCGACGACGAGCGGCAGGCCGTTTTCATGCGCGATTTTTGCGACAGCCTCAATATCGAGCACGTTGCCGCGCGGGTTGCTGATCGTCTCGCCATAGAGACACTTCGTATTCGGGCGAATCGCCTTACGGAAATTTTCCGGATCGTCGGGCTCGACGAACGTCACGTCGTAGCCGAACTTTCTGAAGCTCACGTCGAATTGGGTGAAGGTTCCGCCATACAACGTGCTGGAGGATACGAAATGATCGCCGGACTGCATGAGGCTGCTGAGGGCGATGAACTGCGCCGCCTGTCCGCTGGACATGGCCAGGGCGGCCGCGCCGTTCTCCAGCGAGGCCACACGCTGCTCAAGCACGTCGGTGGTGGGATTCATGATGCGCGTATAAATATTTCCGAACTGCTTCAGGGCGAACAAAGAGGCCGCGTGATCCGAATTATCGAAGGCGAATGAGGTCGACTGATAAATGGGCACGGCTCGCGCCTTAGTGGTCGGGTCGGGCGCATATCCGGCGTGCAAAGATCGGGTATTGAATCCAAACTGCCGCTCGCTTTTGTTGTTTTCAGACATAGTTAAAAAATCGGTTTTCCTATGGTAACGGATTCGGTTGGATGCATCAGGACGCCGCGCTGGCCGCCGTTTCAGGCTCGACGTCGGGATAACGGACGCCCTCCCAGCGGCCGATGACAGCGGCGGCGAGGCAATTGCCAAGAACATTTACGGAGGTCCGGGCCATGTCCAAGAGCGCGTCGACTCCCAGGATGATGCTGGCGGCCTCAACCGGCATCCCGAAGGCGGCAATCGCGCCGGTGAGTATCACGAACGAGGCTCGGGGAACTCCCGCCACGCCCTTACTCGTGAGCATGAGCGTCAGCAGCATGAGAAGCTGCTGGCCGAACGTCAGCGGAATTCCCGCAGTCTGCGCGACGAAGACCGAAGCGAGCGACAGATAGAGCGTGGATCCGTCGAGATTGAAGCTGTATCCGGCCGGCAGGACAAAGGCGACAATGCGTCGCGGCACGCCGAACTTCTCCATGTTCTCGAGCGCCAGCGGCAGGGCCGATTCGCTGGAGGCCGTCGAGAACGCGATCACGAACGGCTCGCGCGTTGCCTGGAAGAAGCGTCGAACCGGAACGCGGGTCAGAAGCGCCGTCGGGAGGAGCACTGCGACAACGAACAGAAGTTCAGCGCCATAGGTGGTCAGGACAAGCTTGCCGAGCTGCAGCAAGACGTCTGTTCCATTCCGGGCGATGGTGACCGCCATCGCGCCGGCCACGCCCGCCGGAGCGAAATACATGACGTATCGCGTGTAGCGAAACATGATTTCCGACAGCGACGCGGCGAACTGCGTCACCGGCCGGGCCTTCTCGCCGATCGTCGCGCACGCGGCGCCGAACAGAAGCGAGAACACGACGATCTGGAGCACCTCATTGCGAGCCATGGCATCGATGATGCTGGCCGGAAAGGTATGCTCGAGCATTCCGGTCAGGCTCGGGGTCGGCGCAGGAGCGGAGGGGGCGGCGCGCACAGCAGACTGCCGGACGCCAACGCCGGGCTTGACGATATTGACCGCGGCGAGGCCGAGGAACAGCGCGATGGTCGTCAGAATTTCGAAATAGATGATGGCTTTGAGCCCGATGCGGCCCATGGCCTTGATGTCGCCCGAGCCGGCGATTCCGTAGACCAGAGTTGCGAAGATCAGCGGCGCGACAATGGATTTGATCAAGCGCAGAAAAATATTGGCCAGCGGTTCCAGTTTCAGGGCGAGGCCGGGGGCTGCGAATCCGATCGCCGCGCCGGCCGCCATGCCGACAAAGATCCAGCCGGTGAGGGAAATGCGCCTCATCGCTCTCCCCATTTGAGCTTGGCGCGCAACACATCGAAGAACAGCATTCTGGGCGGGCGGATCAGCTGTACAAAGTGCGTTGAAGCGCGGCAAATGACGCGATCGCCGTGAGCCAGGGGCTCGCCGATCTGGCCGTCGATGGTCAGATACGTCGAATCGGCGGCCAGATTCGTGAGTTGGATGCTGCTGGAGCCGGGGACCAGGACGGGGCGGTTGGTCAGCGTGTGGGGGCAGATCGGGGTGATGCACAGCGCGTCGACCGAGGGGAAGATGATCGGGCCGCCTGCCGACAGCGAATACGCCGTCGATCCGGTGGGCGTCGCGACAATCAATCCGTCCGCCTTGTAGGCGCAGACAAAGTGGGCGTCAACATACGTTTCGATGTCGATCATACGCGCCATTGCGGCCTTAGTGAGCACGGCGTCATTCAAGGCTTCGTACTGCGCCACCACGCGATCGCCTCGCATCAGCTCGCAGTGGAGCATCCGGCGGGGAGCGATGCGGTGTTCATTACGAAACGCGCGTTCGAGCTCCGGAAAAAGCTCATCGACGGTAATGGCCGTGAGAAAGCCGAGGCCGCCGAGATTCACCGCGAAGATCGGCACGTCGCGGCCGCCGAGCGCGCGCGCGCCCGCCAGAAGCGTCCCATCGCCGCCCAGCACGATCAGCAACTGCACGCCATCAGGCACCTGTTCGCGCGGCAATCCGTTGGAGACACCCGCATAGACTGCGGTGTTGGAATCATAGCGGATGGCGACGCCGCGCTTTTCGAGCCATTCGAGCAACTGCGGGACCAGCTTCCCGGCCGCGCTGCTTCCGGGTTTCGACAGGATTCCGACAGCGCTAATGTCGGGCATACAGCAAAAACTCGCGATTGCCTTCGGCTCCGCGAACCGGGCTTTCCATAATATCGGTCTTGAATCCGAGCGCCTGGACGGCGATCCGGACGCGCGCGCAGGCCGCGGCGTGCAGCGCCGGATTGCGGACAATACCCCCCTTTCCGACCTGGCCCCGTTCGACTTCGAACTGCGGTTTTATGAGAATAATCATTTCGCCATTCGCACGCAATAATGGCGGAAAGGCTGGCGCGATGAGCGTCACGGAGATGAAACTGACGTCGCAGGTCAGCAGCTCGGCAGCCTCGCCAATATCGGACGGAGTGATGTAGCGCGCGTTGAGGCCTTCATGCACGATCACGCGCGGGTCGCTCCTCAGCTTCCAATCCAACTGACCCGCCCCGACATCGACGGCGTGCACCCGGGCCGCTCCGTGCTGGAGCAGACAATCGGTGAAACCGCCGGTCGAAGAACCGATATCGATGCACACCTTGCCGGTTGCAGCGATTTGAAAATGGGCCAGGGCCGCTTCGAGCTTCAGACCGCCGCGGCTCACGTAGCGGAGCCTGGCGGCCACTTCGATGGCGCAGTCGGGGGCGACGTTCAGCCCGGGCTTATCCACCCGCTGCCCATTCACGCGAACCGCTCCGGCCAGAAGCAGGGCCTTGGCCTTCTCGCGCGATTCGGCGAAGCCGCGGTCGACCAGAAGCTGGTCGATGCGTCTCTTCCCTGCCCCGCGCTTGAGCGGCGTCATGCGCGGCGATGCACCACCAGATCCGCCAGCTCGCGCAGCCGGTCGGCGCGGTCGTCGAAGTGGCGGAGCGCTGTGTGCGCCCGAAGACGCTCTTCTTCGGCCATAGCCTTCGACCGCTCGATGCCGTAGACGGCCGGGAATGTGATTTTATGCTGCTGCGCATCTTTTCCGGCGGTCTTGCCCAACTCCTCCGAAGAGCGCTCCACGTCGAGAATGTCGTCGACAATCTGGAAGGCGAGACCCACATGTTCGCCGTAGCTAGTGATGGCAGCCAGCTGCTGGTCGTCAGCGCCGGCATAAATGGCTCCGAAGCGCACGCTCGCGCGCAGCAGCGCGCCGGTCTTCGCGCGGTGGATTCGTTCGAGCAGACTGGCGCTCGGGCGCTGGCGCTCGCCTTCGAGATCGTGCACCTGGCCGGCGATCATGCCTCCCGCGGCGCCCGCCGCAGCGGCCAGCTCCTGCACGAGGCGCACGCGCCGGCACGAGTCCACTTCGGGCGCTTTCGACAGGACCTCGAAAGCCAGCGTCAGAAGCGCGTCGCCGGCCAGGATGGCAATCGCTTCGCCAAAGGCCTTATGACAAGTGGGGCGGCCGCGGCGGAGGTCATCGTTGTCAAGGGCCGGCAAATCGTCATGAATCAGGGAGTAGGTATGAATCATCTCGAGCGCGCAGGCGACATTTTCTACGCCCCGCGGGAGGTCCGAAATGGATTGCGCGCTGGCGATGCACAGCAGAGGCCGTATCCGTTTGCCTCCCGCGAATACGCTGTAGCGCATGGCTCGAAAGATGATTTCGGGAGGGGTGGATTCCGTCGGAATCCACCGGTCGAGCGCCGCGTCGACGATTCGCTGTTGCTCGCGCACGTATTCGTCGAGCGTCATGTCTTGTCGTTGCCGAAGGGCTGCGGCGTGACCTTGTCGCCGCGCCGCGTGAGGATTTCCACGCGCGTTTCCGCTTCTTCCAGTTGTTTTCGGCAGGATTCGCTGAGCTCAATTCCTTTCTCAAACAGCGCTAAGGCGCGCTCAAGCGGCAGGTCGCCGCTTTCCATTTCCTTGACGATTTTCTCCAGTTCTTCGAGACCGGCCTCAAAGCTCTGGGGTTTTTCGGACTCGGGCATTAACTTTGTATTGTAGCGGGGGCGTGGCAAGCACGTTGTCGGTTGTCTGTGTTCAGTCCAGCGTCGTGGCCGGCACAAGCGGCGACGGCGCGGCGGGCTCGAAGAGGCCGAACGTAAAGACGTCGGCGCCGGCCGCGATGGAAACATATTGGCGGCCGTCCAGGCTGTAGGTCATGGGCGAGGCCGTCAACGTCTGTCCAATGGAATAGTGCCAGAGATGGCGGCCGCTGCGCGCGTCGAGCGCCACGAGCTGCCCGTCATCATCGCCGAAGAAGATCACGCCGCCTTCGGTTGAGACTGCGCCGGCCCACATGGTCGCCGGTCCGGTCATTGGATATTCCCAGCGCGTTTCTCCGGATTGCGGGTGGATCGCGCGCAGGTAGAACTTGCCCGGCTGAGTGGGCAGAGGCTCGCCGCCTCCGCCCATCATGTCCTTCATCGGGGGAGGAACCGTTTCGGAGGCGGTATACACATCGCACTGCTCCAGCACGGGAATGTACAGCAGCCCGGTGTGCGGGTTGAACGCTGGAGACATCCAGTTGGAAGCTCCGCGCAGCGACGGGCACACCCAGCGGCCTGCCGGAGTCGGCTCCGTGTCGGGCAGCTCAATGGGCCGGCCTTTCGCATCGAGACCCTTCGCCCACGTGAGCTGTTTGATGAACGGCGTTCCCTTTAGAAACTCTCCCGTGACGCGATCGAGAATGTAAAAGTATCCGTTGCGATTGGCATGCGCGAGCAGGCGGCGCATGCTGCCTTCAAACGGCAGATCGAGCAGGACGGGTATGGACTGGGCGTCCCAGTCGTGCGTATCGTGGGGGGTGAACTGAAAATACCATTTCAGCGTTCCCGTACCGGCGTCGAGGGCAAGCATCGAACAGGTGTACAGGTTGTCTCCCTTACGAGCCTTTCCGAACAGGTCTGGCCAGGGATTGCCGGTGGCCCAATAGACCACGTTGAGGTCCGGGTCGAAGGAGCCGCTCATCCAGGTGGCGCCTCCGCCGTATTGCAACTGGAAGTCGCCCCAGGTTTCCGAGCCGGGTTCGCCCTTGGCCGGAATGGTCCAGAATCGCCACAGTTCCTCGCCGGTTGAAGCGGAGAAGGCCGCGACAAAACCTCTCATGCCCCCATCGCCGCCGCCAACGCCCACAATGACGCGATCCCGCAGCGCCAGCGGGGCCATTGTCGCGTAGTAGCCGTCGTGAATACTGGCGTATTGCCTGTCCCACAGGACTCCGCCCGTGCGCCGGTCGAGCGCAACCAGGTGGCAGTCGCCGGTGACGAAGAAGACGCTATTGCCAAGCAACGCCACGCCGCGGTTCACCGATTGCCGCTGCGCGGCATCGTCCTTATACGTCCAGATCCGGCGTCCGCTGCGCGCATCCACAGCGTCGACCTGGTTGGCGTTTGTCACGTACATGACGCCTTTATAAACGAGCGGCGTGGATTCGAGCCGGTTCGCGCCGGCGACATGGTAGGTCCATTTGGCGACGAGATTCCGGACGTTGGACGTATTGATCTGGGCCAGCCGGCTATGGCGGTGTGAGGCGTAGTCGCCTCCGTAGGTGAGCCAGTTCTCGCCAGGACCTTGACGAATGTCTTCATACGTCACCTGGGCGGTTGCCGCGGCCGATAACAGCAACCCAAGGATGATCACTTTCATTGTGCGGTGGTTTGCTCCTGATCCGGATTTGGACGGGGTCTTGCCGTCTGTCGAGAAAGGAAGGCGATCAGATGATCAATTTCAGCAGCCGAGAGCTTCGATGCATAGTCGGACGGCATCAGCGGATCTCTGCGGTACTCGATTTTTTCAATCTCCTGCGCGGCGAGAGGGTGAAGCTCTCCGTTGTTGTCCTGAACTTCAAAGGCGTAGTTGGTGGCGTTTCGCATGACTCCTTCGATGACGCGGCCTGTTTTGAGAACCACCCGGACGCCGCGATATTCGCCGTCGCCGCGCAACTCCGGTTTGACCAGGGCGTTGCGTATCTGCAACAGCGTGCGAGCGGCCCCGATATTGGTCAGATCCGGGCCGAGGAAGCCGCCTTCTCCGCGGATGCGGTGGCAGCGAATGCATCCGGCCTGGCCGGCAAAGAGCGCCCGTCCGGCTGCGGGGTCTCCAGGAACGCTTACATCGGCGGCCGGCGCGCTCAGGCTGCGAATAAATCCGAGGAGTTCTCGGATCTGCTCATCCGGCAGCGGAAATGGCGGCATGCCGGCGCCGGGAACGCCGTTCTTGATGGAAGAAAACAGTTTTTCGTCTTTGGCGCCGCGCACCAGCTCGCCGTCACTCAATTTCGGTCCGCGCCCGCCTTCGCCATGCAAGCCGTGACAGCCGCTGCAAGCGCTGTTGAACAGCTTGCGTCCACGTTCGACCGCTTCCGGCGCGCGAAGCGCCCGCATGCTGGAAGCGGCCTTGTCCTGCTTTGGAGTCTCGCCTCGCGCAGCCGCTGACAGGAGCGCGAATCCGGCGAGCCAGACGGAGGTCAACCTGTTGATCACTTCGCATCATGGTACCATCAAGCGGGTCTGAATCCGGCGGAAATCGCGCACCGAGCGCGGAAGGGCGAGGGGTGGCGCGAGCCGCGCCTGGATACCGGATAATGACCAGTATGCGACAGCATGCCGCTGGAGCCATCCTGGTTCTGACCGCCGTGACCCTGGCGCCCGCCGCCCGACAGCCGCAGACGGACGCCCGCCTCAAAAACGCGTTTCGCGAGCCGCAACGAAATGGATGGATTTTCGTTCACCTGGAGGGTTCGCCAGCCGAAATCGGGTATCAGCACGGATACCTGCTCGCGCAGGAAATCGAAGATGCGCAGCGCGCCATCGCGCTTTCGCTGACGCACGATTCCAAGGACTGGACGTTTTTCCGGAAAGCGGCGCAGACCATATTCTGGCCGCACGTTCCTGCCGAGTACCAGACCGAGATCCGGGGCATCGCCGAGGGAGCCAACGCGAGGGGCGTGAAGCTGGACATGTGGGACATCACAGCCATGAACGCATGGCTTGAATTCTCGCCCTACTACGTGAATTGGTACGACCAGCAACACAAGACCGGCGCGGCGAAACAGCCAACGCCGGAGCATTGCAGCGCGTTTGCGGCCACGGGCTCTTACACCAAAGACGGCAAAGTGGTCATCGGCCACAACAACTGGACCGACTATCTGACCGGATCGCGGTGGAACATCATATTCGACGTTGCGCCCTCATCCGGCTACCGATTCCTCATGGACGGCATGCCCGGGCTGATTCACAGCGGCGACGATTTCGGAATCAATTCCGCCGGGATCATGATTACCGAAACCACCATCAGCCAGTTCAATGGCTTTGATCCAGCCGGGACGCCCGAGTTTGCGCGCGCGCGCAAAGCCATGCAGTATTCAGCGTCGATCGATGATTTCGCCCGCATTATGAAAGAAGGCAACAACGGCGGCTATGCCAACGACTGGCTGATTGCGGACCGCAAGACGAACGAAATTGCGAGTCTGGAGCTGGGTCTGAAGCACGTCGAGCTCAGACGCACGCGCGACGGCTACTTTGTCGGCGCGAACTTCCCCATCAATCCCGCGCTGGCGCGCGATGAAACCGAGTTCGATCTCACGAACAAAGGCAACAGTCCCAACGCGCGGCACGCCCGCTGGGACCAGCTCATGGCGGAGAACAAGGGCAAAATAGACGTCGCGGCCGGCCAGCGATTTCTCGCCGACCATTTCGACTCCTTTGACCGCCGCGAGCAGCCGAGCGAGCGAACGCTTTGCGGGCACATCGAACTCTCGCCGCGCGGGAGCAAGCCCTGGCAGCCGCCCTATGGCCCGGCGGGCGCGGTGCAGGCGAAAGCAGCCGACGCCCGGATGGCGGCGCGCATGTCGTTCAGCGCCGCCATGGGGCATCCTTGCGGAATGGATTTCAAAGCCGCACAGCACATTGCGGCGCATCCGGAATTCGCCTGGCAGAAGCCAGTCGTCCGGGATCTGGATGCGCATCCGTGGACCGTGTTTTCGGCCGCGGAGCGCTCACCGCGCTAAGTCCGGCGCCGGCGGTCGAAGAATGAAAGACCGCTCACCACAGACGGCCTTCCCATCTCAACCCGGCGCGCCAGAGGCGGGGCGCCCCGATGGAGGGCGTGGGCGTGAAGGCGACGTAGTAGGTCCGGTCGAGGAGGTTTTCGATTGCAAGCGTCGCCGACAAGCCGCGCCCGAGCCGCTGCCGCGCGGCGAATTGGAGGGTAGTAAAACCGGCGAGCAGAAACTGGTTGAGATCGTCGTCGAATTGGGAGGAGTAGCTGCGCAGCGCGGCTGAAAGCAGCGTACCGTTTCTTGCGTAGGTCAACTGAGCCGAGCCCTGATTTTTCGGGACTTCAGGAATTCGCAAGCCCGTAACATAACGGGAATCGACGAACATGTAGGCGAGGTCCGCGCTCAGGCTGCGCCAGTTCTTGCGGAGTTCGGCCTCGAAGCCCCGCGCCAGCGCAGCGGCGGCGTTCTGCCGTTGGCGGGTTATGGTGGCGCCGCTCTGAAGCGTGACGTTTGTAATGAGGCGGTCCATCGAGTTTCGGAACGCAGTCACGCGGAGGCGCATGCCTTCCCCTGTGTAGTCGAAGCCCGCTTCAGCCCCAAACAGACTCTCTGGACGCAGAGCGGGGTTGGCGAGCGTTACGGTGTTTCCAACGCGAAACTCTCTGTACAGTTCGTTGAGCGTGGGCGCGCGAAAGCTGCGGTAGACCGAACCGCGGGCCCGCAGACGTCCACGGCCCAGCACAAACCCGCCGCTGGGGCTGAAAAACGTATCGTCGCCGATGAAGGTGTGCCGCGCGCCGAGGAAGATGCGCGCCCCTTGCGTTCCGACATTGGCCTGCCCGAAGATGCCGTGCTCCAGCCGGTTGCCGCCGCCGATGCGGAAGCCCGCGGGAACGAGGCTGTCGATGCTGGTTCCCTGATCCCGCTCGAGATCGGCGCCGAAGAGCGCGTTGAGCGTTGAGCCCGAACGCGTCCAGAAAGCGGAAGCGCCGGTGGCCTGCGAAGGCACGGTCTGACGATACGTGAGCCGCTCCGTGTTGCGGTCCGCCGAAATCGACGAGAACGCCGAATGGAATTCCTCACGCGTATGAAAGCCGATGACCGAAATCGCGTCGCGCGTTCCCTGCCAGGAGTAGTTGCCGGACAGCGCGCCCATACTTGTGGAATTGCGCTGCAATACGGTTCCGTTCGCGCGATCTTCGGCCAGGATGTCGAGCTTCGCGAAAAAGCGGTGGGCGGCGCCGAGCAGATCCAAGCGCGCATTGCCGGCGACGAAGCGGACTCCGGCGGGCGTATCCACGGCGCCGCGCAATTCGCGCGGCACGATGAAGTAGCCATCCGTCGAAAAAGCGCGGATGAAGGCCGAAGCCGCGGCGCGGCGCCAAACCTCCGAAGCTCCGAAGGTCAGCGCGTGCGTATTCAGGTTCCCGCCCTCATAACTGGCGGCGACCAGATGCCTGTCAGGATCACGCGACAGGATCGAAATGGCGCCGGCCATAGCGCGGTCGCCGAAGACGCTTGTCGAGGCTCCCCGCGACACCTCGGCGCGCTCAATCTGCTCCGGAGGGATGCGGGTCCAGTACACCCAGCCGCCAAACGGATCGTTCATCGGAACACCATCCCAGAGGACCAGGGTGCGGCTGGCGCCGGTTGAGCCCAGACCACGCAAGGACAGCCCTTGGGTTGTGGGGTGCGCGACCAGGCTGGAAGTTCGCCGGAACAGCGAGAAGCCCGGGACCTGGCGCAGCCGGTCATCCAGGTTCACGCCGGGCGTCTCGCGCAGCTGGCCAGCGTCGAGGTCAGTAATATTCGCCGGCGCCTCGGTGGCGATCTGCCCGGTCACGGTAATAGACGTGTGAACGGGCGGGACTTCAGGCGCGGCCGGAGGAGACCCCGGCTGCGGCGCCGTCTGCGCTTGCAGGGCTGGCCACCAAGCGATCAGGACGAACCACGAAACCGTTGCCTTCGCCTTTTGTCGCCCACCCTGCTTCCGACAAGCGGCCCGGATCGGAAGAGATAATGACCTGATAGCTTCGTTGGTCATCCGGCGGCGGCGCGGTCTTGCCGCGGACCGGCGAGACTAGTGCCAGATA
>Ga0070740_10001077_pt1 | contig 41207 bp, 37 predicted proteins | sample Coa_R2_FD_67286 | JGI IMG/M metagenome (GOLD analysis project Ga0070740, IMG submission 67286) | Surface soil microbial communities from Centralia Pennsylvania, which are recovering from an underground coalmine fire - Coalmine... | ecosystem: Environmental > Terrestrial > Soil > Unclassified ... | reverse complement strand
TCAGGCTCTACCCCGCAGTAGCGCTTGAAGTCCGCGGGGCGTAAATCTTTGATCTGTTCGTAGCTCATAGGGATGAGCTACTTGTCGCACCTTTAACTGACTTTCGCAAGAGGTCTAATATATATAGGGGGCAGATTACCCCCTAGGCTTGAGATCGAATGCACTCAAATATCAACAATCACTCGCAACTATAAATAAGCTTAGAGCTTCTTTTTCGGCCTTCCAACTTTCCTATTTTCTACCAGCTTCAAATCTGTCTCTCTAATCATGTAGTCTCTGCCGAATTTAGTTGCTGGCAGTTTTCCAGCCGCAATAAGAGCTACAACTCGCCTGCGAGTTATTCCTAATCTCTCTGCCGCTTCTTGGGTAGTTAAAAAGTCCATAGGGGAGATGTTATAGAACTAAACTAATTATTCTTCAAGGGGAAGAAAAAGATTGATGTTTTATTCCTTTAGGAGTATAAATAAATCAAAAGGGGGAAAGAAAGGGAGATAAAAGAAAAAGGCCACTATTTCTAGTAGCCTTAACTTCTTTAATTAGTTAACTCCGCAGGTAGGACTCGAACCTACAACCCTTCGGTTAACAGCCGAATGCTCTGCCATTGAGCTACTGCGGATTGCAACGCCCGCGAGGTCTGTAGTCCCTCGCGGGCGGAATTTTTATAGCAGAGCGTTCGCGGGGGTGTCAAACGCTTGGACTTGCGCGCGGGCGCGAGTTGGGTGATTATCTCAAGACCCGATCACCAGAGCTTTTCATCACGCCGCGCGCCGCCGAGCGCAGGAGGATTCTTTATCGCATGGAGCGTCGCATCACTTCCTGGCACAGCCCCGCCCTGGGGATGGAGATGCCTATCGTCGCATACGGGAACGCGGGCTACCCGCTCCTGATGTTCCCGACCGCCGCCGCAGACTTCCTCGAATACGAGCGCTTCCACCTCGTTGACTCGATACGCTACCACATCGAGGCCGGGCGGCTTCGCGCCTACTCGATCAACAGCGTCAACCGCTACAGCCTGATGAACGAGGGCGCGCCGCCGTGGCTCAAGGCCGACCTGTTGACGCGCTACGACCGCTACATCACCGACGAAGTCCTGCCGCTCATCAGGCACGAGGCGAGCGGCCAGTCGCCGATCACGACCGGCGCGAGCATGGGCGCGTACCTGTCGGCCAACACTTACTTCCGGCACCCGGACGTTGTGCGCGGCACGATTGCCATGAGCGGCAGCTACGACGTTCGCCCGTGGTTCGACGGCTACAACGACGACAACGTCTATTTCAACAACCCCGTCTCGTACCTGCCGAACCTCGACGACAACTATTTCCTGCCGCGGCTCCGCCACGCCGACGCGATAGTGATACTGACGGGGCAGGGCGCGTATGAAGCGCCGGAGCGCAGCCGCGAACTCTCGAACATCCTCCGCTCGAAGGGCATCCCGCACACGCTCGACGTGTGGGGCTACGACGTTGACCACGACTGGCCCTGGTGGCGCAAGATGCTGCCTCACTGGCTGGACAGGCTGCTGTAATCAGAAGGCAAAAGTAAAAAGGCAAAAGGCAAAAGAAGAAGACAAAGAGAAGCGCGGCCTTCATTCTTAACGAAGAAGGCCGCGCTCTTTTCCTTCACTTTTGCCTTTTTACTTTTGCCTTACCTCAGTGGTCGTCAACGCCCTTCTTGCCTTTCTTCTTCGCAGGCTCGACCTCGCGCGGTCGGGTCGCGGGCGGCGGGGCCTCCTCGTGCGTCGTGACGCGGGGCGCGGCAGTCTCTGGCTTCTCAGACTTCTTCGTGCCCGGTGCGACGGGCGGCGGCGTGGACAGCCCTTCGCCCGGCGCGACGGGCGGCAGCGTCACCTCTTCGAGCTTCGGCTCGGAGACGTTCGCGGGCGTCGTCTTGTCTCCGTTGTTGAGTCCCTTCGAGGCCGCGGCCATCAGGTCGCTGCGCTCCTCGGCCATCTCGCGCTGGCGCTGCTGGTACAGCTCGCGTATGTCTTCGGGCATCTTCGGCGGCGGGTCGAAGTTCTCCTTCGGCTTGTCCTTCAGGAAGTCCTTCATGAAGTCAATCCAGATCGGCAGAGCGCCGTGTCCGCCCGTCATGTCGGAGCCGAGGTTCTTCTTGTAACCGGGGTAGCCCATCCAGACGCCGGTCACGTAAGTCGGCGTGTAGCCGATGAACCAAACGTCGGTGTGGTCGTTGACGGTGCCGGTCTTGCCCGCGACGGGCACGCCGACCGAAGAGGCCGCGGGCGCGGTTCCGCCCGGAGCCGTCACGCCGCGCATGACCTGAACCATCGTCAGCGCGACGTACTCGCTGACGACTTTGAAGGTCGTCTTCTCCCACTCTTCAAGTGTGTTGCCGTCGCGGTCGAGCACGCGGCGGATGAGGTGCTTCTCGTTGCGGATGCCCTTGTTGGGGAAGGTCGTGTAGGCCGAGACCATCTCGATGAGCGGAACTTCGGTCGCGCCGAGCGCGCTGGGAAGGTACGGGGCCATCGGCCTCGTGATGCCGAAGCGTCGAACCATCTGCGCGCCGGTCTGGATGCCGATGGTGTCGAGCGTGTGAACCGCGGGGATGTTCAGAGAGTGTGCGAGCGCGATCTTCAAAGGCACGTCGCCGCAGGAGGTCGAGCCGTCGTAATTGTGCGGTTGCCAGCCGTTGCGGTTGATGGGTGCGCCCGAAATGATCGTGTCGGGCGTCATGCCCCACTCGATTGCCGCCGTGTAGATGAAGGGCTTGAAGCACGAGCCGGTCTGGCGGTCGGCCTGCGTGGCGTTGTTGAACTTGTTGCGGTTGAAGTCGTAGCCGCCGACCTCCGTGATGATCTCGCCGTTGTGCGCGTTGATGGTCATGATCGCGCCTTCGACTGCCGGAGTCTGCGAAAGCTCGACCGTGAGTTTGTGCGCGCCCGCGTTGACCTCTTTGATGTGGAACTCGCAGAGGTAGCCGACCTTGAACTCGCTCTTCGGCTGGTGGCCCGTCGCGCGGCCCATGTCTTTGGCCGTGATGGTCGCGTCGTACTCGCCGAAGTGCGCGGTCGCTTCGTTCTTCGCCGCGTCAACTTTCGTGATGAGTCCCATCAGGTACTCGCCGGGCTTGAATCGCTCCTCGTACCAGTCGGGGTGGTGGTAGCTGGCGAGTTGCTGCGGCGTGACGTTGACCGAGCCGTCGGCGTTCAGCGTGCTGATTGGTTGATAAGACGAGCGCCATCCGCTGTGCCCGCGGTCGTAATTTCTCAGGCCCTCGCGTAGCGCGTAGTAGGCTTTGGTCTGCGCGGCGGCGTTGATGGTCGAGTAAACCGTCAGGCCGCCCTGCGCGACGCGCGTCGTGTACTTGTCTTCGAGGTACTGGCGAATCTCTTCGACCGGGTAGGCGAAGACCGGCGACGCCGACTGAAGCGAAGGGCCGTAGGCCATGTCATGAAGTTTGATAGGCCGTGCCTTGGCCGCGTCCGCGTCCGCCTGCGAGATGAAATTGTTGTCGGCCATCAATTGCAGGACGAGGTTGCGCCGCTCGGTCGCGGCCTGCATGTTGACCGTCGGCGAGAGCTGGCTCGGCGCTTTCGGGATGCCGGCGAGGAGCGCGGCCTCGTCAACGGTGAGGTCTTTGGCCTGCTTGCCGAAGTAGGTCTCCGACGCGGCCTCGAAGCCGTATGAACCCGCGCCGAGGAAGACGTTGTTGACGTACATCTCCATGATCTGCTGCTTCGTGTAGTAGCGTTCGATCTGGAGCGCGATGATCCACTCGTTAAACTTGCGCGTGTAGGTCTGCTCGGACGAGAGGAACAGACGCTTGGCGAGCTGCTGCGTCAGCGTCGAGCCGCCCTCGCGCTTGTTGCTCGTGAGATTCTTCCAAGCCGCGCCCGCGATGCGGACGGGGTCAATGCCGCTGTGGCTGAAGAAGCGCGCGTCCTCGACGGCGAGGATGGCGTTCTGGACGTTGGGCGGAATCTCGTCGAACTTGAGCGGGATGCGCCGTTCGAGCGCGAACGAGCCGATGACCGTCTCGCCGTCGTCGGCATAGACGCGGGTGACGACGCTCGGACGGTAAGTGGCGAGCGCCTTGACCTCTTCGGCTGCGCGCGAGTAGTTGAGGCTGTACGCGAGCACGATGCCCGTCAATCCGCCCGCGGCGATGGCGAGCATGAGAACTGCCGGGAACCAGAAGCGGCGCAGGAAGCTTCGGCGCTTCTGCGTCGGGGGCGCGGGCGTGCGACCGCGTGCGTCCGTGTTGCGCGTCTGTTTTGCTGACATTGAATCTGGAATCCTTCTCAAGAAGGCCGTGCAGTCTGGGGAACTGCCGCGCCGTAAAACTTTAGAAGCCCACGCGGCGGAAGCTACGGGAAGAGCCACCGACGCAGCGAATTATATCTTAACGGCAGCGCGGAGCGCGAGGCGCGGAAGCCGGGTGGTTATCACGGAGTTCAAGCCTCTGCCTGCTCTTTACGGAGCGGCGGCCTGAATGCCGCGACCCTGAACTTATCTGTTTCAAAAACACGACACCGCACGGGTGTCTGTAGGGGCGGGGCTTGTCCCTGCCCGCTAAGCTTCAATTAAATTCAACTTGAGCTTCGAGAAGAACGTGCGGGGACCAGCCCTTCCCCTACAGCTTTGCGACGCGCTCTTGGAATTTTAAGTCCGATGCGACGCGCGGCGGTTCGCCTGCGCTGCGCCGACGGCGACGCTCAGGCCCGCCGAGATGAGCGCGCCGGCGGCGATGATGACGACGCTCAGGATCAGAGACTTCTGCTGCTCGTCCGGCCTGACCTCGCCCATGTAGGGCGCGATGATCGCGAAGAGAACGCCTTGCAGCAGGCCGAGCAAGCCGCCCGCGATTGCCGCCTCGACGAGAAGCGAAGACTTAGCCGCGCTGCGCGACGCGCGGACGCACTTCATCCCGGTCCAGCAGGCCATGCCCCACGCGACGGGCGTCACGCAGACGACGCCGGGCTGATGCCCGACGAACGTCACGAAGAGAACCACGGTCGTCCACGCGATGAGCGGCGGCAAGAGCGACTTCAACACCGCGCCGAAATCGAATCCCATCGAACTCACCTCCCGATTTGTCCGCAGCGTGCGGACTTTACTCCGCCGCCTGTGACCCCGGCAAGTTTTTGCGACGCACGTCGTCGTGTCGCCGCGCCGCCCGGCTTCAGCGCAGCAGGAGCAGCCGCAGGATGATCGGCGAGTTCGAGAGCAGCATCGCCCACCACACGCGCGGCTCTTCGTAGTTCTCGACGAGATAGAAGAGTCTCGGCGGGAGATAGATGAGCGCCGCCGTGAAGAGGAACATGAAGAGGCGGTCGAACAGCCCCGCGTAGTCCTTCGGCAGCTCCGACATCAGGTAAATCCAGAAGACCTGATAGCCGATGAGGTTAAGGAAGAGGCAGAGGTCGCCGAGCGACTCGGCCAGCGGCGACTCAAAAAAATTGAAGACGGGCGCGTGCCTCGGCTTCATGAAGTAGAAGTAGAGGATCAGCGTGTTGAGGATCGCGGCGAGTGGAACCCCGAAGAAGAGCGGGAGAAAGAGTCCCGTCGCCGCGTTCTCGTCGCCTTTTATTAATTCCAGCATCTCGGCTGACATCATGCCGACGGCGATCCAGAAGAGGAGCTGCGACAAAAAATAAGGGAGCCAGAAGCAGCCGATGTAGTCGGTGCCGAGTTCCGGGTTCCGCCGGTGCGCGCTCCTGCGCTTGAGTAAAGCCCCGGCGGGCGACAACAGACACAGCCCCAGGCAGAAGACGAGCATCGCCGCCTTCGCGGGAACGTCGGTCAACGCCGCCCGACTCGCGCCCGCGAAGATTCGCGCGAGGACGGTCAACAGAATCAGGTTGACGAAAAAAATGACGACATCGAGCAGCACCACTCGATTCTTCGGCTCGAAGATTTTTCTGAAGTCAATCACCTTCGGCTCACGTCAACGCGGGGAGTCAACTCGACCCGCGGCGGCTCGCTGGCGCGGGGTCGAAGAGGACGAGCGCCCCACACGCTAACACACTTCCCAACCTCTCCGCCCCGGCGAACGTAATTTTGTCCGCCCCCTGCTTTCTCCGTTTAAGCCGAGGTGAATGGCCGCCGAATGTTATTCGGGCGTGAAGGGCACGGCCTTGATGCGGGCGCGGGCGGCATCTATAATCCGGCTCGCGCATCTAAAGAGATGCACAAACGTGACGGGGGTGAAAGGTCTCGACAGGGGCCTGGATCGTCGGACGGATGCACGCCGGGCGTTCTATGCGGCTCGTTAAAAAGCGTAGAAAACACAAATGCGAACTCTAACGAGTTAGCTCTCGCCGCCTAAGTTTTCTTAGGACTCCGAGCGAGCGTCCCGCCGCGAGTTGCTCAAGCGAAGCGGGCCGGGGCGTAACTTAGTTGAGCTGGTCTGTCTCATGTGCTCAGGTGAGGCGGGCGAGAAAAATCTGGGCTAGCCGCGCGGCGGGGTCTTCGACGCTTCACTTACCCGCCCGAGGCGAACGCGCCGGAGAGAGACCGGCTGAGGAGAAGCGGCTAAGCGTGTAGGTTTCTTCGGCGTCGGCCTTTGGACCCGAGTTCGATTCTCGGCACCTCCATTCCAAAGCCACAGGGCAGCCCTTCCGGCTGTTCCGGCGGGAGCGAAATCGAGCGGAGCGTCTTCGGGACGCGGGCTAAAACGAAGCCCGCCAAAGCTCGCTCGCGCAGGAGTAAGGTAGAGTACGGGCGAACGGCTCAGGCTCTCGAAGCCCGCCGGTCGCCCGTACTTTTCTGGAGCGGGGCCGCGGCGTCAGCGCTGTCGCCCTGCCTGAACCACGTTGAAAGGATCGCTCTCCAAAGGCTCGGCCAAGCCGGGGCCGCTCACAACCAGCACGTAGCCCTCCCCAGCCTTGTCAATGGAGAGGTCGTTGAAGGTCGCAACGCCGCCCGCGACTTCAACCGTCGTCCGCCCGCGCAACTGCGCCCCGCGCGCGCCCGTGCCCGGTTTTATGCCGATGGTCAGCCGGCCCGGACGTCCGCCGTCGTCGCCCGCCACGTCCTCCACGCGCGCGTTGAAAACTTGACCGAGGTTTAAGTTCCCCGGGCCCGGGAGGTGATCCCAGATGATTATTTTGTGGCGCGGGATGCTGTAGCACCTGATGATCTCGCACGAGTGGCAGTCATCCGTGGTGAACGTGTACTTCACGCAGAACTTCAGCGTGTCGGAGCAGTGGAGGCCGGGCGCGGCGAGCGGCGGGAACTGTATCTGGAAGGGGAAGGCCAGCCCGCCGCCGATGTTGACGCCGCCGCCCGCGGCGTGCCAGATGGCCTCGTGGCTGAGGGCGACGGGCTGAGAGCCGACGAAGCCCGCGGGCGACGAGACGCTGACGATGTAGCTGTTGGCGGGGCCGTTCGTTCCGCAGGCCGAGCTTGAGAAGGTGTCCTCCGTGCTCAGGATGTCGGCTGCCACGCGGACGACGTTGCCTGGAGCCGTCAGCACCGGCGTCAGCGTGTAAACGTTGCCGCCGACGCTGACGGGCGGCGGCGCGTCCGCCGAAAGCTTCTTGACCTCGCAGCACTTGTCGAGCCAGACCTTGCAGTCGAAGACGCGCAGGCTGGCGCTCGACGAGCAACTCGACTGGTTCGTTGCCGTGACGGTGACGCCGCCGCCGCCCGACGAGTTCCAAGTGACGTTGATGCTGTTGCCGGTCGAGGGGCCGTTGATCGTGCCGTTAGTGACCGTCCACGTGTACGGCTGGAGGCCGGCTACGGCGGCCACCGTGTAGGTCGCCGTCAACCCGCCGCAGGTGTCCGTCGGGCCGCTGATGACGGGCACGGGCGGCGGCTGAGAGATGGTCACCGGATGCGTGACGCAGTTCGTCGTGCCGTTGACGCACAGCGTCACGTTGTAGGTTCCGGCAGCGGCGTAGGTGTGAGTCGGGTTCTGCTGGTTGGAGTGCGGCGTGCTGTCGCCGAAGTTCCAGTCCCAGGAGGTCGCGCCGGGGGCGTTGGCGGTGAAGGGGGCGGGCTGGCCCTGACAGGCGTTCGGCGTTCTGAAGTCAGGCGTCACGTCTATGATGCAGAAGTTGTCGAACGCTCCGGCGGAGGTCATCGCGCCGTCGTTGACGTTGGAGTTGTTCTCCACGCTCAGAGTGAAGAACGGGTAAGGGCCGCCCGCGGGTGCCGTCCAGGTGAAGCTGACCGGCGTCCAACTCGAAGTGTTGGTGATGGGGCCGGTCAGACCTATCGTGATTCCGGTCGAAGGGCCGGGGGAAGTCAAGGGCTGGGTCGAGGCCCGCACCCTGAACCTCGCGTAAGGTTGATTCTGGGGGGAATGGATGGGCCGGACGCCGAACGCGATGGCATACGTGTGCCCGCCGATGAGCGGCGTGGGCAACTGCTGTTGCAGGGCTTCGCCGACGACGAGGTTCCCCCACATGCTTACGTACCCGGCGTCGTTCCAGCCCATGCCCGCGCCCACGTCAGGAGTTCCGTAAGCGGCAGACCAGCCGTACACCGCGCCGGTGCCGGGCAGCGACCCGCCGACGAGTCCGTCGGTAAAGTTCCCGTTCGTGATGTTCATCCCGCAGGAGTTGGCCTGCGCTTTCGCCGTGTGGTCGGCGGCGGGGAAGAGGGAGACAGACAGGGAGATGAGAAAGAGGGACGTGAAAAGCTTTTTGTGTGTTTTCATAGTTTCCTTCCGGCTGCTGTGCCTGTGATGTCCTCGGAGGAGGAAGGTTGAAGTGGCGAGGCGTGCGCCCTTGTGGTAGGTCTTCGTGTGCGCCCTTGTGGTCAGGTCTAGGTAAGACGTTTTCTCAGGAGGGAGATTTCAAAGAGCAGTGCCGGCCCGACGCTTTCCGGTGCGGATCAGCGGAGTCTTCCGCGCCCGCCCGCATCATGACGTGGACACCGTTCTAACGTGACTTTGCACCGGCAACTTTTATACCGGGCGTCGGCGCGACCGGCCCTCACTTTGTGAACCGGGGTGTGATGCGACAGCCTCTACTTGATCGGCTGCGAAAACCGGCGGGCGGAAAGATATGCCGTGGCTGACACCGGGGGCGACCCGCGGCGCTAACCGTGCGTGAACAAATGATGACGCCGCTCTCAGCACCCGTGTACATATGTGGACAGCACCGACTCGCAAGTTATTCAGGGGCGGGCGGTGTGGTAACATCGCCACTTCGAGCCGGTTGCTTTTTTTATTCGCAGGTGTCCGCCCAAGACCTACCGGGAGAGTTGCCATGAGCACGACGCTTCAGACGTTCACCGCCGAAGAGCTTTTCACAATGCCGAAAGATGGCTTCCGCTACGAGCTTGTGAAAGGAGAACTCAGAAAGATGTCTCCAGCAGGAAGTGAGCACGGGGCGATCATCGTCAGGATTACGATCAGACTCGGCCACTACGTCGAGTCAAACAATCTCGGCGTCTGCTTCGGCGCGGAGACGGGATTCAAGATCGCGTCCGACCCGGACACGGTGCGCGCGCCCGACTTGGCTTTCATCAGCCGCGAGCGCATCCCCGAAAGCGGCATTCCAAAGAAGTTCTGGCCCGGCGCGCCCGACCTCGCCGCCGAAGTCCTCAGCCCCGGCGACAGCTACGAAGAAGTTGATGAGAAGGTCGAGGACTGGCTCGCGGCGGGAACTCGCGCCGTGTGGATCGTGAACCCGCGGAAGCGGAGCGTGACCATCTATCGTTCGATGACAGACGTGACGCGGCTTTCGGAATCCGACGAGCTAGACGGCGGCGATGTCGTGCCCGGCTTCCGCTGCAAGGTGTCGGAGATTTTCGTCTGAGTCTTTGGCAATCGGAGACTTTGAATGATTGGATTCTGAATCGTTCGACGGTCGTCAATCGGCCTCAGCTTTCAACAACCGGAAAAGTTTGGACAGGAATCTTCCAATCGGAATCTTTGACAGCGGCGTCGGCGGGCTGACGGTCTATCGCGCGCTGCACGAGCGCCTGCCGACGGAGCGTTACGTCTATCTCGGTGACACGGCGCGCGTGCCTTACGGGACGAAGTCGCTGGCGACCGTCGAGCGCTACGCCATCGAGAACGCGCGTTTCCTCGAAGCGCGCGGCGTCAAGCTGCTCGTCGTCGCGTGCAACACGGCTTCGGCCCTGGCGCTGCCCGCGATTCGCAAGAGTGTCGGCGTGCCCGTCGTCGGCATGATCGGGCCGGGCGCGCGCGCAGCCGTCGGCGATGCTTCGGCGTCGGGCCGCGTCGGTGTCATCGCCACCGAGTCAACCGTCCGCAGCGGCGCATACGGTCGCGCGATTGCCGCGCTCGCGCCCGGCATCGAAGTCACGGAGCGCGCGTGCCCGCTCTTCGTGCCGCTCGCCGAGGAAGGCTGGGCCGAGACGGAGGTCGCGCGCATGGTCGCCGAAGAGTACCTGCGCGACCTGCGCGAGAGGGAAGTGAGCGCGCTCGTCCTCGGCTGCACGCACTACCCGATCCTGCGCCGCGTGATTCAGGAGGCGGTGGGCGAGGGCGTGCGCTTGATTGATTCGGGTGAGGCCGCGGCGGACGCGGTCGAGTCGCTGATCGAAGAGAAAGACTTGCGCCGCACGGCGACGCAGGAGCTTCGCGACCTCCGCGAGGTCGGTGCGCGCGAGCGTTTTTTGTGCGATGATCTCGACCACTTTTACGTGACCGACGCCGAGGAGCGCTTCGCGCGGGTCGCCGAGAGATTCCTGGGGAGCGCGCCGCGCCGCCTCGAAGCCGTCGAAGTCTGGGGGCAGGATGAGCTTCAAACACGCTGAAAAGTCCTTCGCGCGCACTGACGGGCGGCGCGCAGACGAGCTGCGCGAGATTCGCATCACGCCCGGCTTCATGCCCTACGCCGAAGGCTCGGCGCTCATCGAGATCGGCCAGACGCGCGTCGTCTGCTCCGCGACGCTCGACGAGCGCGTGCCCTTCTTCCGACGCAACACCGGACAGGGCTGGCTCACCGCCGAGTACGCGATGCTCCCGCGCGCCACGCAGCAGCGCACGCAACGCGAGACGGGCAAGGGCGGGCCTTCGGGCCGCACGCACGAGATTCAGCGGCTCATCGGTCGAAGCCTTCGCGCCGTCACGAACCTCGCGCGCGTCGGCGAGCGCACGATCACCGTTGACTGCGACGTGCTTCAGGCCGACGGCGGCACGCGCACGGCCTCGATCACGGGCGCATACGTCGCGCTCGTGCTCGCCTGCCGCCGCCTCGTCAAAGACGGTAAGCTCCCTTCGCTCCCGCTGACGGGCGAGGTCGCGGCGGTCAGCGTCGGCGTCGTCGCGGGCGTGCCTCTGCTCGATCTGAAGTACGACGAGGACTCGCGCGCCGAGGTTGACATGAACGTGGTCGCGACCGGAGACGGTCGCTTCGTCGAGTTGCAGGGCACCGCCGAGGGCCAGCCGTTCACGCGCGAAGAGATGGACGCGCTGCTCGCGCTCGCCGCCGCCGGGTGCGAAAAGCTCTTCGCGGCCCAGCGCGCGGCGCTCGAATCCGTTGAATGAGGTTGACAGCCGTGCGCGTCGAGTCCAGCGTCTTCGCGCCATGAAGTCGGCGACGCGCGGCTGAGTTCCCGAGCACGACCGTTCCTTATCTCTTGCCTCGAAGGAGTAAACGAAATGCCTACAAGCTTCATGCTCACGCTTTCGCTTCGCAATCTCTCTCGCGCGCTCACGAGGCGCGTCACACCTCTGCTCCTCCTGTCGCTCGCGCTCGCCTTCGCGACTTCGCCAGCGCGCGCGCAGGCCATCGGCGCGAACCGCGGCGACATCGGCGCGACCGGCGGCACGGGCGTCATTCAAGGCCACATCGTCAGCCCGTCGGGCAAGCTGCCCGCGACGCGCATCCGCGTCACGCTCAGCAGCACGAACGGCGGCGTGCGCTCGACCGCGGCGGACGACGACGGCAACTTCACCTTCAGCGGCATCGAACCCGGCCCGCACGACCTGCTAATTGACGCCGGCAAGGATTACGAGACGGGGCGCGAGTCGGTCTTCGTCGAGGGCAGCCAGCCGATCTACAACGTGCCCATCTACCTGCGCCTGAAGCCGGAGGCGAACCCCGCGCTCGCCGGGGTGCCGAAGCCCGCGCTCGACCTCTACTCGAAGGCGCTCGACGCCGAGCGGAAGAACGACGACGCGAAGGCCGCCTCGCTCCTGACCGACGCCGTCGCGCAGTACCCGCAGTTCGGACTCGCGCACGGCGAACTCGGACTCCTCTACCTGAAGACGAACCAGCTCGACAAGGCGGTCGGCGAGTTGAAGGTCGCGCAGAAGGCTCTGCCCGACGACCCGCAGATCGCGTTCAACTACGGCTTCGCGCTCGAAGGGAAGAGCGACTACGAGGAGGCCGAGAAGCAACTGCGCCGCGCCGTCAAGCGAATGGACAAGAACGCGCAGGCGCACATGTACCTCGGCATCGCGCTGATGAGGCAGAAGGGGACTGACGACGCGGAGCGGCAGGCGAAGATCGAGGAGGCCGAGCGCGAATTTCAGCAGTCGGTCAAACTCGGCGGCGACCCCGGCGGCCTCGTCCACTACTACCTCGGCGGCATCTACTGGTCGAAGCGCGACTACAAGAAGGCTGCCGACGAGCTTGAGCTTTACCTCAAAGCCTCGCCCAAGGCGGCGAACGCCGAGCAGGTGCGCGCGACGATCAAGGATTTGCGCGCGAAGAAGTGAGCGAAGAGCATCGCGCCCGTTTGAGTCGAGCCGCGCCGCGCAGGTCGAGGCTCGCGCCCGCCGCCGACCGCGTGAACGTGCGCGCGGGCAACACCGAACACGCGGCCCACATCTGACGGGCAGTCCCACAAAGCGCCCACGTTCGCGGTCGCGCCAAAGCGCAGCGGAAGGAGTCGAGGAGAGCATGAAACGCACGAAGAGAGTTCTGGCCGCCGCGCTTCTGGCACTGGCCGGGGCGACGGCGCTCGCGCAGGAGAATTACACGAGCGACGACGAAGGCTACGCGCTCGAACTGCCGACGCAAGTCTGGAAGGCTTTGCAGCGACCCGACGGCGTTCACCAGCACACGGAATTCGTCAACGGCGACCGCACCGAGGGCTACCTGAAAATCCGCAAGGAGGTCGTCGCGCCCGACGCGAAGCTCTCCGACTTCGCGCGCAACGAGCAGGACACGAAACTCCGGTTCCTGCCCGGCTTCGTCGCGAGCGGCAAGGAGGAGCGCTTCTCAGGCCGCCTCAACGGCATCGTCATCGGCTACGAGTACACGAGCGCGGGCAAGCAGATGGCCGGTCGCGCCTACTACCTTCAGGCCGACAACCGCACCGTCTTCGTCCTCAACTTCACGGGCCTGCGCGACAAACTCCAGCGCATACAAAATCAAACCGACGCCATCGCGCGCAGCTTTCGTTTGAAATAGCTTTCAGCTTGAATCCCTCTGTGACTTCTGTGAAATCCTCTGTGACCTCTGTGGTTAAGTGAGACTTTCTTAACCACAGAGGTCACAGAGGATTTCACAAAGAGCACAAAGGGACTTGGCTTTTACGAAACTCGCCTTCGGAAATCCGCAATCGTCTCACAGCCTCGGAAGGGTGAAGCCTATCCTTGATCCTTGCCCGACCTCGGATTCGAGGAAGACCTGGCCGCCGTGCTGCTCGACGACCTCGCGCACGAACGAGAGGCCGAGGCCCGTTGACTCCTCCTCCTTCACGCGACCGTCGCGCGCAACGCGGTAGAACTTCTCCCACACGCGGTCCTGATCTTCCGAAGGGATGCCGTAGCCGCGGTCTTCCACGGTGACGCGCACGGCGTCAGCTTCGAGCGCCGTCGAGAGCGTGACGCTCGTGCGTTCGGGGCTGTACTTGATGGCGTTGTCCACGAGGTTCGCGACCGCGCGCGTGACGAGGCTGCGGTCGGCGGCGACGGGCGGGAGTTTCTGGCCGTCGCGCTCGACGAGCCGGATGCGCTTGCGCTTCGCCGCGGGCTGGAAGTTGACGATGGCCTCGCGCACGACCTCGTCGAGCATGAGCGGCGAGATGAGAACTTCCTGCCGGTCGCTCTGTTCGAGCTTCGCGACCGAGAGGAACGTCGAGAGCATGCGCGAGACGCGCTGCGACTCGGCGCTGATGATCGAGAGAAACTCGCGCGCGTCCGCCGGGATGCGCTCGTCCGTGACGAGCAGTTCGGCGAAGCCGCCGATCGAAGTGATCGGCGTGCGAAGCTCGTGCGACATGAGCGACAGCATGTCGCTCTTCAGCCGCTCGTACTCCTTCATGCGCGTCACGTCGCAGACCGTGACGGCGAGGCAGAGGGGCACCGGCTGGCCGTCGCCCTCGCCGTCTTCGTCGCCCGCGGCTGACGCCGTGACGAGCGAGATTCGCAGGGCGAGCGTCTGCTCGCGGTCGGTGAAGGTCAGCTCGCGCTCGTAAGCCTGCCCGGTCTGAAGCACGCGGCGGACGGCGATCTGCGGCTCGTCGAAGACGCCGGTGCGGAAGCGTTCGAGGAGTTGGAAGAGGTCGAGCGCGCGGCACTCCGCGGCGCTCAGCCGCGCGGCCTCGCGCATCTTCGTGTTGACGAAGGCGAGCGTGCCGTCGAGGTAAGCGACCGCGTGCGCGTCGCGCGCCTCCGACAGCACGAGTCCCGCGAAGGCTTGCTCGGTCAGGAGTCCGCTGACGACGCCGAAGGCTTCCAAACGCTGCCGCGCCGCCCACGACGAGTAGAAAGTCTCGCGGGCTTTTGGCTCGTCGAGAGAGCGCGTGTCGTCACGCTGAAGGTTGCGCGCGAACTGCGCGCTCACGTTCGAGAGCAGCGGCGCGTCCGACTCGTCGAACGTCGCGCGCAGGCGCACGAGCAGAGCGCCGACCGCGCGCCCGTCGTGGCGCAAGGGCACGGCGACCGTCGAACGCGCTTCGCCCGACTCGACCGTCTGCACGACAGTCTCGCCCGAAGCCATCGCGCGCTCGCACATCGCGACGCCGTCGCGCCAGGCGGAGTTGCGGTCGCCGTCGTTTTGAGCCGCGGACGCACGCGACGAGCGCAGCCGCGCCGACTGCACGATTGCGCCCGCGTCGTCGAGCCGCAGCACGACCGCCTCTTCGAGCGGGAGGACGGTGTCGAGGAGTCGCAGGCCGCACGCGAGTCGCTCGCTGGCCGCGCGGCCTTCGAGCGCCGAGGGCCTGGCGGCGACGCGCTCGACGTTTCGCGTGAGCAGCGCGTCAACCGTCCAGAGCCTGCGCGCCTCGGCCAGCGCGAGCGACCCGGAGGCCGCGAACATCATCGGCGCGAACACGATGTCGAGGTGCAGGAGGCGCGAGACGACCAAACTCACCGCGCACAACGCGACGAACGCGCACGCGGTCACGAGTAGAGCGCGCCGCGCGCCGAGACGTTCGAGCGCGAACCCGCCGCCCACACCCGCCGAGGCGACGAGCAGCATCACGACCCACGCCTGCGGCGGCACGCTCGGCGTCGAGCGGTCGTCGAACATGAACAGCGCCGCGGGCGACGCCAGAACGCCCAGGCCCCACGCCGCCGCGACGAGCGCCGAGACGCCGAGCGACATCGAGACGGAGACGAGGGCCGACTTCGGAGAAAATGAAACGGGACTCTTCAAGGCTTTCGAGAGGGCAAGACCGAGGAAGGTTCTTCAAACGCGCCGGTCGAGATTGCCGGCTCAAAACCATCTTACAATGCGGCGGTCGGAGTTAACAAGATATCGTTTTTGCGGAGCGTTATCATCGCCGTCCTGCGCCCGGCGTGAGTTGAGATTGCACGCGCAAGGATGGATGTCACGCGCCGCTCAAACAACGAAAGCTGAGGCGAGCGCGTCGAGCAGTTCGTCCTCGTCTTCTTCGGCGACGGCGCGCAGGTCTATGACGACGCGCTCGTCGAGTATGCGCGCGACGACGGGCCGAGACGCGCCGCGCAGTCGTTCGTCGAGCGCGGAGGCGGAGAGCGCCGCGTGCGTGAGCGCGACGAGCGCGGTCGGCGGGTGCGTGGTCGGCGCGGAGCCGCCGCCGACGGCTGAGCGGCCTTCGACGATTTCGGCGGCGAGCGAGTCGTCGGAAACTTTTTCTCGCAGCCGCCGAACGAACGAGCGAGCGCGCCGCTCGATCTCTTCGCGAGTCGCGGCGAGCATCCGCAGCGCCGGGATTTCTCGCGCCGCGTCGCCGCGGCGGTAAGCTCCGAGCGTTGCTTCGAGCGCGGCGAGCGCGAGCTTGTCGGCGCGGAGGGCGCGGTAAAGTGGATGACGGCGCAGGCGCTCGACGATCTCTCGCCGACCGACGACGAGTCCGGCCTGCGGGCCGCCGAGCAGCTTATCGCCGCTGAACGTGACAACGTCCGCGCCGCGCTCGACCGACTCGCGGATGACCGGCTCGCCCGCGAGTCCGAACGGCGCGAGGTCGAGCAGCGCGCCCGAACCCGCGTCTTCGTAAAGCAAAAGGCCGCGCTCGTGCGCGAGCCGCGAGAGTTCTTCGAGCGCGGGTGTCGAGGTGAAGCCGACGATGCGGTAGTTCGACGGGTGGACGCGCAGCACGAGCCGCGTCCGCTCCGTGACGGCGCGCTCGTAGTCGGCGAGCCGCGTGCGATTGGTCGTCCCGACCTCGACCATCACAGCGCCGGACTCGGCCATCACGTCGGGCACGCGGAAGTCGCCGCCGATCTCGACGAGTTCGCCGCGCGAGACGATGGCCTCGCCGCCGCGAGCGAGCGCGGAGAGGACGAGTAGTGCCGCCGCGGCGCAGTTGTTGACGACGAGCGCGGCTTCGGCTCCCGTCAACTCCGCGAGCAACTCTTCGGCCCGCGCGCCGCGGCGTCCCCGCGCACCCTTCGTCGTGTCGTATTCGAGCGTGCAGTAGCCCGCGGCCTCTTCCGCGACGGCGCGTCGCGCGTCAGCCGAGAGCGGGGCGCGACCGAGATTAGTGTGGAGGATGACGCCGGTCGCGTTGATAACTCGGCGCAGGCCGCGCGCCGACTCGCTCTCCGCCGCGAGCGTGAGCCGTCGCGCGGCCTCGGCGAGCAGAGACTCGCGCGTGAGTTTGCCGCCGGAGTTTGAATGCGGTTCGGAGTGCGTGCATGACTCGCGCTCGCCGTTAGTTGAATGGAGTTCGCCGCGCGTGCGGAGTTCTTCGCGCAACGCTTCGGTCACGTCGCGGGCGAGCGCGGTCAGGTGCTGCGCGCCGAGGGTCGCGCGTAGAGCTTGCGCTTCGGGCGTGCGCAGCAGCGCGTCAACGGACGGCAGCGCGCGCAGGTTCTCGGTCGGGTGTCGGTCGGGCATCGCTCTCGCCGCGCCGCTCGTCCGCAGGCGCGCGGTAGTCAGAAACGAGACGTTGGTGGTAAGTTCTAAAGTGAGCCTCCGGCTCAGAAGAAGCATTCTACGCGCCGGACGCGCCGAAGCGAAACCGAAATGTCGAACGCGAACGCGACAGGGAAAGAGACACAGGCGAGTGTGAGCGCTCTGCTCGAAGCGGCGGGCGGGGGCGACGCCGCGCGCGTCGCTTCGTTCGTCGCCGGGGGCGCGAGCGCCGACGCGCGCCTGCCGAACGGCGAGACGCCGCTCATGCGCGCCGGCGCGCGCGGCTACGAAGATGTCGCGCGCGCGCTGCTCGACGAGGGCGCGGACGTGAACGCGTGCCGCGCCGACGGCTTCACGCCGCTGCTGCTCGCGGCCTTCTTCGGCCACGAGTCGCTCGTGCGCCTGCTGCTCGAACGCGGCGCGGACGCCGACGCGCGGACGCGGCTCGGCACGACCGCGAGACAGTGGGCCGACGCGCGCGGCTTCGCCCGCATCGCCGCGCTGTTGCCTGCCGCTGCCGCGCGAACGGAAGAGAGTGCGGCTCGGTCGGAGTCCGAGCGCGTGAACGTCGAAGAACCGGCGCGCACGCCCGCGGAAGAATTCGAGAAGTCGCGCGCGGAAGAGTTTGAGAAGTTGCGCGCCGAAGATGTGAGCATCTTTTCGAGAAAGCGCGAGCGCAAAGGCGTGCGCGCGGCCTTCGAGCGCGCCGACCCGGAAGGGGCGGAAAAACTCTTCTCGACGCCTCCGGCGAGTGCCCTGACCTCTTCGGCCAGCGATTCGACTTCGTCGTCAAGTGACCCGGCATCGGCTTCGCGCGCGGCGAGTTCGTCGGGCATCTCGGCTTCGTCGGCGAGCGCCTCGACTTCATCCGCGAACGGCTCGGCCCAGTCGAAGCGAGTCTCCGCCTCTGAAGATTCAGACTCGCCGGCTGTGATTGTTTCGGTGCGCCGCGACGAAGCGTTGCCGTCGCACCCGTCGGCTTCCGGCTTCCGGCTCGGAAACTTTCTGCGCTCGTGGCAGGCGTCGGTCGGGACGGCGCTGCTGCTGCTCGCCTTCGGCGTGGGCGGCTTCGCGCTGTGGCGCGACTCGAAGACCGCCGCGCAGAATCAGCGGCCCGCGCCGACGCCGCAGGGCGCAACGCCGCAGACAGCCGCGCAGCCCGTCGCGCCCCTGCAAACTCTGCCCGCGCCGCAAGCCTCGCCCTCGCCCGAAGCGCAGGCCGGCGCTGTGCCAGCCGAGACGCCGGGCGCGTCTTACGTCGTGCCCGTTCCCGCGCAGCAGACTTACTACAACCCGCCGAACTCCGTCCTGACGAACGCGCCGAAAGAGCCGACCGTCATCTCGGAGAGCGGCGCGCCCGCCGCCGACGACTCGACGCGCCCGAAGAACAGGGCGGACACGTCGGCCCGCGCAACTCCGTCTCCCGCGCAGACGGGCCAGGGCCGCGACGACTCAAGCGGCGACAACGCGCGCGCGTCCGAATCTGGCCGAAGCGCGCGCGCCAACGACCCCCAGCCCGCGCGCCCGTCCACGCCTCCGCCCGCGCCCGAACCAACCCCGCGCGGAAAAGTCATCCAGTGGCCGCCGCAGTAAAAGGATGAAGGCGGAAGGATGAAGGATGAAGCGAAGGCATACAGCCTTTCATCTTCCATCCTTCCGCCCTCATCCTTAAATTTGTTGACACCCTTCGAGCCGAAACCCTATGCTCGAATTGAGGGCCGCGTCGGGCGCGGCTGAAAGAGGTGCCGAGTAGTGCCAATCCGTGACAACAAGTTCGCGCGTCGGGCGACGCAGCAGAAGGGGTCGAAGAAGTCGGTGCTGCGCGACCAGCAGCCGACCGCCGAGGAGCAGTTGGTGCGTCTCGAAGAGGACATCCGCCGCCTCAAGGTCGAGTTCGACATCTACTTCAACGGCGCGGCGAAGCGCCCGCCCTACGACACGAAGGGGCGCGTCGAGACGATCATCAAGCGGCTCGCCGACGACCGCACGCTCACCTTCGCGCAGCGCTACCACTACAACTCGCTCACCGCGCGCTACTCCTCCTTCCTCCAACTCTGGCGCAGGACGATGCAGGAGCGCGAGGAGGGTCGCCACCACTACGCGCGCCGCATCCAGCACCCGGCGGAACAGCCGGTCGAGCCGGCGAGCGCCTTCGTCTGCTCCGACCCGCGCAAAGACATCGGGACGGTCAGGAGCCTCTACGAGACTCTGGTCGAGGCCAAGCGCCGCTGCGGCGAGCCGACCGCCGACCTCTCGTTCGCGCGCTTCCACCGGATGATCGCGGAGAAGTCCGAGGCGTTGAAGGAGCGCGCGGGCTGCGAGCGCGTGCGCTTCTCCGTCGCCGTCCAGGACGGGCGCGTCCATTTCAAGGCCAGGGCCGAGAAATAAAAAAGTAAGCAGTAAGCGGTGGGCGGTGAGCAGTCGAGAACGATTCGTCGTTCTCGACTGCTCACCGCCCACCGCTTACTGCTTACTTGCTTTCTTGAGTGCCTTGCTTTGAAGTGCGCTTGCCGGCTCGTTTCGGAAGACGGAAGCGGTCAGTGGCCTTCAACGAAAGCTGAAGTGTTCAATGGGGAGAGTTACATCTTGATCACTTTCTCCGCCTGCGGGCCTTTCGGACCCTGCGTCACCTCGAACTCGACCTCTTGGCCCTCTTCGAGGGTCTTGAAGCCGTCGCCTTGGATGGCGGAGTAGTGAACGAAGATGTCGGAAGAGCCGGGCTGCTCGATGAAGCCGTAGCCCTTCGCGTTGTTGAACCACTTGACCTTACCGGTAATTCTAGGCATAGCTGACGAATCCTCCTAACGATTCGGTGAATGGGCCGGTCAAAAATTCCAGACCGCCCGCAAGGTTGATCTCAAACGAGCCGGCGCGCCCCGCCGTCGGGGACACGACCGAAACTCCACTACACAAAAAAAGCCCGCGCGCGATGGCCTACAGCTTCGAAGCGCCACTTCAGGCCCACCGTTCACGGACAGAGACAGAACCGCTGCAACTTCATTGCTGTGCTTGCAAGTCTAACGCAGGTGCGGCTTTAAACAGCCCGCGGCTTGAGTTCGGACGGCGCATACTAAGCGAAACCTTACAAAGCTGTCAAGCACAAAAATTTGCACCGACCCCGAAGTCTCACTGTGTCGGCGCGGGCGAATCCCCGCGCGGCGGCAGGTAGTCGAGCGGGTTGACGAGCACATCGCTGACCTTGATCTCGTAATGCAGGTGCGGCCCCGTCGAGCGCCCCGTGGAGCCGACCTGCCCCAACTCTTCGCCGCGTTTCAACTCCTGCCCGACCGCGACCTCGATCTTCGAGAGGTGGCCGTAGCGGGTCGTCAGGCCGTTGCCGTGGTCGATGACGACCGTCTGGCCGTAGCCGTTCTTCCAGCCAGCCTCGACGACCGTGCCGTCGGCGGGCGCGATGACGGGCGTGCCCGGAGGCGCGGTGATGTCTTGGCCGGGGTGAAACTCCGAAGAGCCTCCGCCGAACGGGTTGCTGCGGACGCCGAAGCCGTCGCTGAGTCCGCCCGTGACGGGCCAGATCGAGGGGATTCGCTCGCTCTCCCGCTCGCGGAGTATCGCGGCGCACGCCTGCAAGTTCGACTCGATTCGCGCCGCGCGCTCTTCTATGGCGGCGATGGCCGCGTCGTCGAGATTGAGCGCGGGGCCGCCCGCGCCGTGCGCGACCGAAGAGTTACCGTCGTCGTGCGAGACGCCGGACTCCTCTGACAGCCGGCGCGCGTCGGTCTCGATGGCGTCAACGCGGTTTTCGAGGTTCTGGAGTTTCTGGCGCTGGCGCTCGTTCTCAAGCCGGAGGCGGTTGTTCTCCTCCTCGATGCGCAGGTGCGCGACCTGCTGCGTCATGCCGTAAACGCCGTAGGCCGCGGCGCAGAAGAGCAGCGCGGCGGCGAAGGCCGAGGCCTTGACCCAGCGCTTGTGGATCGAGAAGCGCCGGACGTAGGAACGCGAGCGCGAAGTTCGGGAAACGATGAAAGCGTAAAGACGCTCGTCCGTGTTCATCGGAGTGTGCTCCTTGGGCGCTCCGTCCGCGCGGACGAGCATGGGGGACAGGCGCGCGCGGATGAACGCGAAAGGCACTGTGTCTGCCGAAAGAAGGCGACGAGTGCGGGACTATTTAATTACCGGGTTCTTGTTTGCGAGACCCTTCCTGAAAGGTGCTGCCGAGGCACGCCTGCTTGAGTTACTGCCACAGGCGCGACTGACTGGGGCTGCACAAGGGGCTAGAAACTATCACACGTTTTTTTGGATTGCAACCGGCGGGGCTTGCGAAAATGCTTGCGAAAATTCCGGCCTTCGGAAAATTAAACGCCCGCCGCGTGAAGCCTCGGACACGGGCCACAGCGCGGCGGGCGCTCGAACTCGAAGGCGCGCAGGTTATATCTCTTCGGCCTCGCGCCGGCGCTTGCGGCGCGCGCTCAGGAAGGTGATCGCGATGAGAAGCATCAGCCCGATGAAGGCGATGACGATCAGAGCCTTGACGGCGAACATGATGAAGCCGACGAGCGCGATGAGTTGCTTGACGAGCACGATGAGCAGCGCGATGAGAGCGAGTATCCCGCCGAACCTGCCTGCCGCTTGAAGAACTGACATCTTAAATCTCCTTCCGCTGCTTTTGAACGACGGCCCCGCGCGTCCTTGCGCCTTGGCCGCGGCCATCTTAACAAATTCCGACGGGCGCGGCCACGCGCCCTCCGAAGGTCGAGCCGCCCCGCCTCAGAGTCGAGGCTCCGTCGGCCACGCGCCGGTAGTTTTGTGCGCGGAGACCTGCGTGATGATCTCGTCCGTTCCGAACCTCGTCACCTCGCCGGGAAGCGAGGCCGACAGCCCCGTGCTGACGACCGAAGGCGGGCGCGAGAACGTGTCGAAGTTCGGCAGCTCGCGCCGCGTGCGCCGCGCCCGCGCCCAGTCGAAGAGCATGTACGCGCCGAGCAGCACGAGCAGCACGGGCAGGAACTCTCTGACGGGCAGTTGCACGCCGAAGAGCGTGTGGAGGAGGAAGACAGTGCCGAGCGTGATCATCGTCACGGCCCACGCGAGCGGGTTGCCGTAGAGGCGGCGCGAGATCGCGTCCTGCTCGGTATCGGGCGCGAGTCCCGAGCGAATTAGCTGTGCCGTTCGCACGGCGTCCACGGTCGCGAAGAGCCAGGTGCCGATGACGCCGAGGACGAAGAACGCCGTGCCGTCGGTGACGGTCGCCATCTGGAAGAAGCTCGCGAAGATGGTGAAGTGGACGAGCGCCTTCGAGGTCTGCCCGTTGTAGGCCGCGCCGAGTCCGGGGCAGAGGAGCGAGAGCAGCAGCGCGACGAACGCCGAAGTCTTGCGCCGGACGACGCCCGACGCGCCGGGCCGCGCCTGCTGGTGTTGCAGAAGCTCGACACCCGTGACGATGCAGTCCTGGCAATACGGGAAGCCGCGTATGCGGTGGTCGCAGGCCGGGCACAAAGGCCGACCGCAGCGGCTGCACTGCACGACCGCGCGGTTCGTCATGTGATAAGCACAGTTCATCAAGCCTGCCGCCAAATCTTTACGCCCTCACTCGCCGACTTCGTTCGTCCGACCCGTCAATATTCAACCGCTTCGTTCTCGATTGGCTTACTTTCAACTGCTTCGCCGTGACTGACGCCGCGTGCTTCTTAACGATTCTTCTGTTCGTTCTGCTGTTGCGCGCCGCCCTGATTTTTCTGCTGCGACTTCGAGTCAGTCGCGCCCTGCTGCGACGCTTGCGAGCCGACGAGTTCTGTCGTCGCGCGCTTCAATTCGTCGGCGTGGGTCGCGCCGTAGTTGTAGGTGCGCGCGGCGAGCCGGAGGCTCGCGTCGTACATCCCGCCGATGGAGCCGTCGGGCGAGAGCGTGCTCGTGCCGACGAGCACGGCGAGCAGGGCCATCGTCGCGACGGTCGCGAGCTGCGGGGTGACGAGCACGTCGAGCCAGCCGCGCAGCCACTCCGTGACGCGCGCGCCCAAGGGTGCGCGAACCTGCTCGGCCTCGGTCGTGCCGAGCGTCGCCTGAAGAATGCGCGCGTGGAGGCCGGCGGGCACGGGCTTCTCTTCGTTGATGTAGGTGTAGCATGCGCCGATTGCGCGCACGACCTGGCCGGGCAGGTCGGAGCAGGTCTCGCAGAGCGCGGCGTGTCGCTCCCAGCGGTGGTAGAGGGGCGCGGGGAGGAATCCGTCGAGGTAGTCCGTCAGGTGCTCCTCGAACTCCCCGCAGGTCATCGAGGTTTCGGGCGCGGTCTTGAGAAGTATGCGCGCCTCGAGTCCGGGCGTCGGCTGCGGCGGAACGTCCGCGCGGCACTCGGCGATGGCGTTTCGGACTTCGTTGAGAAGCTCGTGGCAGACGGGGCAGCGCAGCGCGTGCCCGCCAAACGCGCTCTGCTCTTCGCCGTCGAGCGCGCCTTCGAGATAGTCCGTCAGCCTGTCTTCAAACTCCGTGCAAAGCATCTTTAAATTCGCTCCACCCTTCCGCTCCTTGGTTTTCAGAACCGGACGACCGCGAGCCGCGCTCACCCTTCGCGCCCGCCGACGCCGCTCACGTCCGAGACTTTCAAACGTCGCTCATCGCGACGACCCTCATGCGCCGAAGGATTTTCGCAAGCTCGATGCGCCCGCGGTTGATCCTCGACTTGACCGTCCCTTCGGGAATCTTCAGGAGGTTGACGATCTCCTGATAGCTCAACTCCTCGATGTCGCGCAGGATGACGCAGGTGCGGAGGTCTGGAGGCAGCTTGTCAATTCCGGCCTGCACCTGCTCGCCGAGTTCGCGCCGCTCCATCTCGCGTTGCGGCGTGTTGCCCGCAGCGCGCAGGTGGTACGTGTGGCCCTCGATGTCCTCGGCGTGCGTGTCCTGCGGCGCGCGCTGGCGGCGGCGGTAGTCGTCAATTATCAAATTACGCGCGAGTCGCATCAGCCAGTTTTGCAGGTCGCCCTGCTTCGGGTCGTACTGGTCGAGCGAGCGATAGACGCGGACGAAAACTTCCTGCGTCAAATCCTCGGCGGCGTCGGCGCGCGAGGTGAAACGGTAGGCGAGGTTGTAGATGCGGCGGGAGTAAGTCGAGACGATCTCCTCCCAGGCCGCGCCATCGCCCGCGCGACACCTCCTGACCAGTTCAGCCCCTTCGCCGACCGTCACTGCCGTAGCAACTCCCACCTCGCGCCCCTTCAAAAGTCCCTCCGCGGCTCCGACCGCTGTTGCGCCCGCGTGGGTGGTCAACCCATTGTCAACCGGGCATTACGACCGCCTGAAAGGGAAAGTTCCCGCGCCACCGAACGCAAGCAAGTCGGGCAGAAGACCGACTCCACGCGACTCCTTTTCAACTGAGACCTGACGGGTGCGCCCCGTCCGTCCGCTGTGACTATTATAGCCCATGAATGCTACACTACATCTTGTGTCGTTCGATGCCCGAAGTCAAATCCAAGCACTAGAGAGGAAGGCCGGCGCGACTCCGCTCGTTCCCGCCGGGCGCGGTGGACGCGCCGCAGCTTCGTCGTTTGCGTAAGCACTTCAAATTCGTAGCCCTGTGTCTGCTAGCCGCCGCCGTCCTCGTGTGGTTCGGCTGGAGTCTGGACTGGGCCGAGGTGTCCGCCGACATCGCGCGGGCCGACTGGCGTCTGATCGCGCTGGCCGTCGCGCTCATCTGGCTGACCTATTTCATACGCGGCCTGCGCTGGAAGGCTCTGCTAGCGCCGCTCGCGCCGCGTGCTTCGTTGCGCGAGGCATACGGCGCGACGACCGTCGGATTCGCCGCGATTTTTCTGGTCGGGCGCGCGGTCGGCGAAGTCTTGCGCCCGGCGTTCCTGACCGTGCGCGACCGTGAGGTGAAGCCCGGCCCGGCCTTCGTCACAATCGCCGTCGAGCGCATCTTCGACACGGCGGCGGTCGTCGTCCTCTTCGCGGCGAACATGGTCGTGCTGCGTCTGCCGGGCGTGGGCGAAGAGGTCTCGTCGCGCATACGGATGTGGGGCCTAATTCTGCTCGCCGCGACGCTCGCCGGACTCGTCGCGCTCGCGCTCTTGAGGCCGCACGCGGGCGCGGTCGGCGCGTGGCTCGAAGCGAAATCGGAAAGACTGCCGCGCGCCGTCGGGCGTGCGTTGAAAATCTTTGCCGGGCTGTTAAGTCAGACCGCTCAGGCGCTCGGCGTGCTGACCGACGCGCGGCAACTTCTGGTCGTCGTCGGCTGGACGGCGGCGCTGTGGGTGGCGGTGACGCTGGCGAACATGCTTGTGCTGCGGGCGTTCGGGCTGCCGCTCGGCGTGAGCGAGACGGTCTTCGTGCTCGGCTGGTCGCTCATCGGCTCGCTGGTGCCTACGCCGGGCGGCGGCGCGGGCACGTACCACGCCGCGACCGCGTACAGCCTGATCGCGTACTTCGGCGTCGCCGAGATGGAGGCGAAGGCCGCCGTCATCGTCCTCAACCTCGTGGTCTTCGGCGCGGCGCTGCCCTTCGGCATCTACTACTTCCTGCGGAGCGGCGTCAGCCTCTCGCGGCTGCGCGAGTTGGCCGCGACCGAAGAGGAGGCTGTTGCCGAGAACAAGGCGGTTGACGGTTCCGTGATTTCAACACTGAGTCCCGTTCGAGACTGAAGCCGAGTCCGTTCAGAAACTGAGGCAGGTTGGAAACCGAAAGCCTATGAGATGTCCCTTCTGCGGTTACCTTGAAGACAAGGTCGTTGACTCGCGCGAGTCGCGCGAGGGCGACTCGATCCGGCGGCGGCGCGAGTGCCTGAAGTGCGAGCGCCGGTTCACGTCCTACGAGCGCATTGACGAAATCCCCTACATGGTCGTCAAGAAGGACGGGCGGCGCGAGCCGTTCGACCGCAACAAGGTGATGGCCGGACTCCTGCGCGCGTGCGAGAAGCGACCGATCCCCGCGACCAAGCTCGACAGCATCGTCAACGCCGTCGAGAAGTACGTGCAGGAGTCGCCGGAGCGCGAGCGACCGACGACGAAGGTCGGCGAGATGATCATGCGGCGGCTGAAGGAACTCGACAAGGTCGCCTACGTCCGCTTCGCCTCGGTCTATCTCGAATTCGAGGACGTGACCGAATTCATGAAGGAACTCAAGACGCTCGTCCGCAAGCGCGACGGCGCGGCGGCAAGAAAGCAGTGACGGGTGACAAGTGACAAGTTGAAGACAAGCTCTCCTGCTCGTCACTTGTCACCCGCCACTCGTCACCGCATTTGAATGAGAAAGGTTCACGCAACGATTTTCGACCGGACGGAGCTTGAGCGCCTGCGCGGGCGCGTGGGCCGCCTGTTCGTCGCCTTGCAGGAGGCGTCCGAGATGGTCGCGGGCGAGGCGGGCGCGTGGCTGCCGCCCGTTGACCTGTGCGAGTCGGACGGATTCGTCACGGTCTCGGTCGAGATTCCCGGCGTGCGCGCCGAGCAGGTCGAGGTCACGCTGACGAACGAGCAGTTGAAAATCCGCGGGCGCAAGCGCAAGGGCGCACCGCGCGGCGTCATCTCGCATCTATGCTCCGAGCGCAGCTTCGGCCAGTTCGCGCGCACGATCCCGCTGCGCTGGCCCGTGCGTAAGAATGACGCGACCGCCGAACTGAAAGACGGCGTGCTCACCGTCCGGCTGCCAAAGGTCGAAGACCGGCGCGGCGCGGAGTACAAGATTGAAGTGAAGGAACGAGAGTGATGAGTGATGAGTAATGAGTGATGAGTTGAGGCAAATGGCTTTTCTCATCACTCATCACTCATCACTCATCACTTCAACGGTTATGCCACAGCAGATATCGAACATCGCAGAGTCAATCGAGGCCGTGGACGCCGTCGAGCAGCAGGTGCAGATTCCAGAGACGCTGCCCGTGCTGCCGCTGCGCGACATAGTCATCTACCCGTTCATGATCGTGCCGCTCTTCGTCTCGCGCGAGAAGTCAATCCGCGCCGTGGACGAGGCGCTCGGCGAGAACAACCGGATGATCTTCCTCGTCTCGCAGCGCGACCTCGACAAGGAGGAGCCGGCGGGCGAAGACCTCTACACGACGGGCACGGTCGCCGTCATCATGCGGATGCTGAAACTGCCCGACGGGCGCATACGCATCCTCGTCCAAGGGCTTTCGCGCGCGCGCGTCGAGTCGGTCGAAGACACGGGCGAATTCCTGCGGGCGAAGCTAGCGCAGATGGCGGAGACGGAGGCCGACCCCGACCGCTCGCTCGAAGTCGAGGCATTGGCGCGCAACGTCCGCGCCTCGATGGAGCGCGCGACGAACCTCGGCAAGAACATCTCGCCCGAAGTGATGGCAATCGTCGCCAGCCTCGACGACGCCGGGCGGCTCGCAGACCTCGCGGCCTCGAACCTGGAGTTGAAAGTCGAGGACGCGCAGTCGGTGCTCGACATCGCCGACACGACCACGCGCCTGCACCGCGTCAACGACCTCCTCAACAAGGAGATCGAAGTCCTCACCGTCCAGCAGGAGATCAACACGCAGGCGCGCGCCGACATCGACCGCTCGCAGCGCGAGTTCTTCCTGCGCCAGCAGCTCAAGGCCATCCAGACCGAACTCGGCGAGGGCAACGAACTCGCCGAAGAGATCGCGCAGTTCCGCGAGAAGATCGAGGCCGCCGCGATGCCGAAGCACGCCGAAGAAGAGGCGCTTCGACAACTTAAAAAACTCGAACGGATGCACCCGGACGCGGCGGAGACGGCGACGCTGCGGAACTGGATGGAGATCATGACCGACCTCCCGTGGTCGAAGGCGTCGAACGACAACCTCGACCTCATGAAGGCGCAGCAAATTCTCGACGAAGACCACTACGGGCTTGAGAGGGTCAAGGATCGAATCATCGAGGCGCTCGCCGTCCGCAAGCTGAAGACGAGGCCGAAGGGTTCGATCCTCTGTCTGGTCGGCCCGCCGGGCGTCGGCAAGACTTCGCTCGGACGCTCAATCGCGCGCGCTCTCGACCGCAAGTTCGTCCGCCTCTCACTCGGCGGCCTGCACGACGAGGCCGAGATTCGCGGCCACCGACGCACCTACGTCGGCGCGATGCCGGGCCGGATGATTCAGGCGTTGCAGCAGGCGGGCACGAACAACCCGCTCATCATGCTCGACGAGATCGACAAGGTCGGGCAGGATTTCCGCGGCGACCCTTCGTCGGCGCTGCTCGAAGTCTTAGACCCGGAGCAGAACAACAGTTTCCGAGACAACTACCTCGGCGTCACCTTCGACCTCTCGAACGTGATGTTCATGACGACGGCCAACGTGCTCGACACCGTGCAGCCCGCGCTTCGCGACCGCATGGAGGTCATCGCGCTCGCGGGCTACACCGAGGAGGAGAAACTTGAGATCGCGCGCCGCCACCTGCTCCCCAAACAGATCGAGGAGAACGGCATCGCGTCGAAGAACCTACACATCTCGAAGCGCGCCCTCTCGGTCGTCGTGCAGCAGTACACGCAGGAGGCCGGGCTGCGCCAACTCGAACGCGAGATCGGTCGCATCTGCCGCAAGGTCGCGCGCCGCATCGCGGAAGGGAAGACCGAGGTCGTCCGCGTCACGCAGAAGAACGTCCACGAGTTCCTCGGCGCGCCCAAGGTCTTCCCCGAAGAGATTTTGAAGAAGGATCAGGTCGGCGTCGCGACGGGTCTCGCGTGGACTGCCGTCGGCGGCGACGTGCTCTTCTTCGAGGCGCTGAAGATGCGCGGCAAGGGCAACCTTGTGTTGACGGGTCAGATCGGCGAGGTGATGCGCGAGTCGGCGCAGGCCGCGCTCTCTTACGCAAAGTCGCGCGCGCGCGAACTCGAAATCCCCGAAGAGGATTTTGAGAAGTACGACATCCACATCCACATCCCCGAAGGCGCAATCCCGAAGGACGGCCCCTCCGCCGGCATCACGCTCGCGACGGCGATGGTCTCGGTTCTCTCGCAGCGCCCCGTTCGGAAGGATGTGGCGATGACGGGCGAGATAACCCTGCGGGGGAATGTCCTGCCCATCGGCGGCGTCAAGGAGAAGATGCTCGCGGCGCGTCGCGCGCGCGTCTCGAAAGTCATCCTTCCCGCCCTGAACCGCCGCGACATGGAGGAGATTCCCAAGGAGCTTTTCGGCGAGATGCAGTTCGTCTTTGTCGAGAACGTCCGCGACGTTTTCCGCGAGGCGCTGAAAGAAAAAGCACAGCCGCCCGCGCCCGCCGTCCAGCGCCCGCCGCGACTGCCACAGGTCGCCGCGCCGAGAGTTTGAGGGAGATGCTAGAGGCTAGAGACTAGAGGCTGGTTGAAAGCAGATTCCTACTAGCCTCTGGTCTCTCTAGGCCCCTAGCCTCTCCCCCCGCCCCGGCACAACCCGCCGCGCGCCTTCGGCATCATAAAAGCTCACCCGACGGGGCCGGAAAAATAAAGGAAAATCCGGCCTTTTCGCCTTTTATTTGCAAGTAGATGCGGGTAGAAGGGTTTGACACGCCCCGAGGCGTGTGATAGCCTCAGGGCGGTTTCAGTTGGCTCTGCTTCTCTTCAGAGAGAGCCTTCGCGCAGAGCCGCCCTCGGACACGGGGTCTAAATTCCCGTAAATTTTTTTAGTGGATGCCGCTCGTGCGACCCCGGCAGGTCGCCATCGTGGATTCGCTTTACTCTCGCAAAGGAGATCAACGATTGAAGACGACGAGCTTCCCCCGCTTTTTCGCCCACGCTTCGATTCTGGTCGCGCTCGCCGCGCCCGCCGTCTCGCTCCGCGCACAGGTTTCCCAGCAGTCATACCTTCGTAACACGACCAGCGATGTCGAGCGCGAAGACCCGCGCGTGCAGCAGATCATCGCCCGCGCCGACGAGCACTACAAACTGGGCGAGCTGAACCTCCGCGACAACAAGCGTCAGGCCGCGCGCGAAGAGTTCGACAAGGCCGTTGACACCGTCCTTGAGTCCGGCATGGACGTGCGCTCGAACCCGCGCCTTCAACACTACTACCTGACGCTCGTCGAGAACATCTACCGCTACGAAGTCCCGCAGGGCGTCCCCGTCCAGCCTTCGCAGAACGGCGCGTCGTTCGTCGAGGTCGCGCAGGGCGGCAACACCCAGCAGCAGGATCAGCCGCAGGTCGGGTTCGCCGAGCAGAAGTTCGAGCCTTCGCCGCTCGACGACTTGGCTAAGATCGAACTCAACGACGCCGAGAAGAACGTCTCCGACAAGGACGTTGCCAACGCCGAGCAGATCAAGAACACGCTCGACTTCCAGTTCAAACTCAACCCGCTCGTCCTTCAGTACATCAACTACTATCAGGGCCGCGGGCGCGCGACGATGGAGACGGGGCTGCGGCGCTCGGGTCAGTACATGGCGATGGCGCGTAAGATTTTCCGCGAGGAGGGCGTGCCCGAAGACATCGTCTGGCTCGGACAGGTCGAGAGCGCCTGGCGTCCGCCCGCAAGATCGGGCGTCGGCGCTTCCGGCCTCTGGCAGTTCATGCCCGGCACGGGCGCGCGCTTCGGCCTGCGCCAGACCGCCTATGTTGACGAGCGCAACGGCTTCGAGAAGGCCACGCGCGCATCGGCCCAGTACCTGAAGTGGCTGCACGACCGCTACAACAACTGGGAACTCGCGATGGCCGCCTACAACACGGGCGAGGGGAACGTTGACCGCGCGATTGCGCGCGCCGGGGCCTCGGACTTCTGGTCCGTCTATCCCTACGTCGCGCAGGAGACGCGCAACTACGTCCCGAACATCCTCGCCGTCATCCTCATCTCGAAAGACCCGAAGAAGTACGGCTTCTCGAACGTCGAGAGGATGTCACCGCTCGCCTACGACACCGTGAGCGTGCCGTCTTCGACGAGCCTCAGCCTGATCGCGCAGCTCTGCGACACGAGCCTCGACTACATCCACAGCCTCAACCCCGAACTGCGCCGCGACATGACGCCGCCGGGCGAGGCTTTCATCGTGCGCGTCCCCGCGCACCGCGGCGCGCACATGGTCGCGCTCCTGAAGCGCATCCCGGTTGACCGCCGCAACCAGCTCGCGCAGGTCGTCAAGGCCGCGCCGGGCGAGAGCTTCGAGTCGGTCGCCGCGCGCACCGGCACGAGCGTCGCGCAGCTCCAGCAGTGGAACGCGGGCGTTGACCTCGCGAGGGGCGGCGTGCTGATCGTCCCGCCGGGCGGCGGCCTCGTCCGAACCGCCAAGTCATACGAGCGACCGGGCAGCAACACCGAAGCCGGCAGCAGCCTCGTCACGGTGACGACGCGCGGCGGCGAGACCATCGCGCAGATCGCGGCGCGCTACAACGCCTCGGTCGAAGAGGTCGCGCGGCTCAACAACGAAACTTCAACGAACGCGCCGCTCCCGCGCGGTCGCCAGATCAAAGTCCCGACGCAGGCCAGGCCCGCGCCGCAGGCACAAGCCCCGGCGCGCCGACGCTAAAATCTGACGCGCGCCCGCGCAGGGCGGAATCGAAGTTAAAAGCGAGCGCGCTTTTGGTCTCAAATGGCCGAAAGCGCGCTCGCCCGTTTTCACACAGGGTTTACAGCTTTCCCGGCTTTCAGTTTTTCGCGGCCTCAGCTTTTCAGGTCACGCAAAGTCCACCTCGCGCGAACAAGAACCGCGGCGCTCGTCACGTGCGCCGCACCATCGAGCGCCCTTCCTGCGCGGCGCTTTCGGAGACCTCACGGCCATGCTCTTCCGCACACAGTCCGCAGCCGTTTACGGGATTGACGCAGACCTCGTTGACATCGAAGTTGACCTGACCCCGGCGCGCGGCGAGGCCGACACTCCATCGTCCGTCACCATCGTCGGCCTGCCCGACCTCGCCGTGCGCGAGTCGCGCGAGCGCATCCGCGCCGCCATCAACAACAGCGCCTTCTTCTTCCCGTTCCACAAGACGACCATCAACCTCGCGCCCGCCGACGTTCGCAAGGAGGGCGCGAGCTTCGACCTCCCCATCGCGCTCGGCATCCTCGGCGCGAACGGCGACCTCGGCGAGGCCGAGAGTCTGACCGACCTGCTCTCGGTCGGCGAACTCTCGCTCGACGGTCGCGTCCGCCCCATCCGCGGCGCGCTCCCCGTCGCCATCCGCGCGCGCGACGCCGGAATTAAAAACCTCATCCTCCCCGAAGAGAACGCGACCGAGGCCGCGGTCGTCAAAGGGGTTGACGTGTTCGCCGTCTCGACCTTGCGCGCCGCGGTCGAGCTGGTCGCGGCGCTGCGCTCGAACGTGCGACCGCGGCCCGTCAGCGTTGACGAAGAGAAGCTGCTCTCGACCGGCGAGCGCTACGACGCCGACTTCCGAGAGGTGCGCGGCCAGCAGGCCGTCAAGCGCGCGCTCGAAGTCGCGTCGGCAGGCTCACACAACATCCTATCGTTTAGCACAGAAGACCTGCGTTAGCTTCTACATCAAAGGATAGATGCGGCGGCACGTCCGCCCGCATTGGCAAAGCCCGCCGTCTTCAGGGGTGAGGAACGGCGGGCTTTGCTTTGGGAACCACAACGCTTAACTAAACACCGCGCCACCAACTTGGACGGTCTAAAATCCAGCACTTGCGCGGCTTAATTCCTAGATTCTGTGTGTTGCCCGCGTGACAACATTCCAAGTGGCAGGCGTCGCACACATCTAAGAAATCCGTATCGTTGCTTCGCCCCTGTGTATGATGCCTTTTAGGGTTACGCCCATACCGACCACAACACTCACAAATCTTACTGACGGGAATTCCACGGCCAGCGTACTTACGTGGGCCATCGTAAGGGCACGTTCTTGCATTGTGATTGTGTTTGCCGCATACACCACAAGCCATGATTAAATCTCCTCTTACTTATCAGGCTTCTTGCCCACGTACTTCTCCCATTCAGGCCAGTCGGAAGTCGCCAAACGCTTGTCGCCCAAGTTCTCGGCTTCCCATTCTTTTAACGCCCGTCTGTCTGCTTCGGGCATTTTCGTGAAGGCATCAACCATACGAGCGTACCAAGAAATCATGTTATCCCTGTATTCTTTCCTTGCCTTCCTAGTCGTCTTAATGGTCGTCGGCTTTCGCTTTTCTTCTTCGACAGCTCTCAGCAGCGCGTCGAAAAGTGGCGTCAAGTCAAAGCGGTTAGTTTGACCTTTGCGATATTCGCGGCGCAGATACTTTTTCACTTCGAGGCTCTGGGCGTGACGACGCGCCATCTTGTCGGAAATACCCATGCGGTGGGCAATCGTCGCGTAGCCCGGAAATGGCGCATCCTCAGTCCATTTGAATTCCATCAAATGAAGGACGAACATTGCTTCGCCCGTTGACAGTGCGTGCGGCTTCAGATGCGCGTAATGATGGAGGAACAATGTCGGCACAGCCACGAAGCCGCGCGCGAATAGTTCATGGTGTTTCCACCTTTTCGCAAAAGAGCGATTAGCTTCGGCGGCGATTTCAGAAGGCGCGGTTTTACCAGCCCCTTCGTCTTCGTGAAGTGGTTCGAGTCCCTTCATGAAATTTTTGTTGCGGAGAGGTGAGGAGTCGAACCCCTAACGCTTTCGCGTCCCGTCGTAGTGTGTAAAGCTACTGGTGACCGCCACCGGAACCTCTCCGAAATCCCGTAAACATGAAAAGTCTCTCACGGAATTTCGGAAAAATCAATCAGAAAAATTGTTCCGTGCCGAATGGTTTTTGGTTTTGCTTCGCTATTGTATATCTTTAGCTGTCTATTATTTCTAAGTGGCTATGTTTTTACTAGACAAATTTGGGGAGGGGGAGTGGGCATTCTTGGCCGCTCCCCTTCGACATAAATGTGGCAGGTAGTGTGGTACAAAATCAGTCTAAATCCTGATATAATTCGACTTGTGTAAAGCTACTGGTTCCACACGGAACCGGAAGATTGCCCGATGGATTTAATCTGTCGGGCAATTTCATTCATCGCTTTTTGTCTTCGGCGGCCTTTCGCTTTCTTCGTTCAACGTCATACCGCCAGCTATCGCTATAATCCTTGCCTAGACCTCTCTGAATTTCTAATGCCCCTTCGGGTGGCGGCGAAGTGTCTTCGGTTAGCTTCTCGACGTAGCTATAACGCTTGCCGCAAGACGCACAAAAATACTTCACGCGACCGTATATCTGAATGCCGCCCGCCGTCAGGACGCCGCGAACCAGCCGCGCCATGTGACGCCGACACTTCGCGCTCGCACAATACAGGTCGCCGTCGTCTTCAATCGGTGTGCAAAGCGCCCTCATGACTTTATCCCTAACTTCCAGCGCAAGACTTTCAACAGTTCACTGGCGCTTAGTTCGTCGGCTTCGGATGTGGCGGCGCGCGTGGTAGTGCCGGGGTTTGCTCCATAGGCCGCTACCAGCGGCGGGATGGGCGCACGGGGCGCGTCCTTTATCCTGTCCGCGATGCGATAAATCATCGAATCGAACGCACGTCGGCCTTCGCTCTGGCCTTCGTCGCGGGGCGCGGTCTGTAAAGGCGCATTGGCCGAGCGTTCGTTTAATGCTTGTTCAAGCAGTCCATACCAAAATAATAAATCTTCGTCCGTCATCAACAGCGGCGGCTCGGTAATTGACGCGACGTTAACCATCGTCTCGACCTTTTCCAGATTTCGTTTCTTTCGCGGCATCTGTTTACTTCCCCTTGTCGAATCGCGCCTCGATTGCGCGGATGCGGCTGTCGTAGTCCATCGCGTCAACACCTTCTAACGATTGACGGATGATTGAAACCGCCGACCTAACTTCCGACGGCCTGTTGCCGCTCGTCAGGTTGCGTTCAAGACAATTCACCGCCGCATCAAAAAGCGATTGGATACGCGCCACGCCGCGCTCGACTTGCGCGCGTCTCAGGTCACGATAGCGACGCATAAATACCTCGTCGCGGTTCATCCATCGCCACAACGTAGAAGGGTTGACCGATATTTTTCGCGCCACGTCCACTAGCGAAAGACTTGCGCCGTCCATTAGGGCTAATAACGCCTGCTCCTGTCGGCGCGATAGTTCGTTGTGATTACCCTTAGCACCTTGCATAACCTTCTAAATCCTTGCATCTGTCGCCCCTAGATTTTCCAGACATTGCTTTATGTCGCGGGTTAGATAGTTGACACCGAGACACCCCACCCCATGACCTTTTTCGCCAGAACGAGTCACCAAAGACGCGCGGGGCGTGTCACTTTACGCGCCTGCCATGACCACGCACGCGCCGACGCTCAAGCCACGCCTTCACGCCTTCGACCACTCTGGCCTCGCCAGCGCCGTGCGCCTTCGGCGTAGTGCCTTGCTTGTTTCGGCTTTGGGCGTAGGCACGCGCCGACGCCTCGGCTTCACGGATGACCTCGGCGCGGTTCGCGTCCGTTATCTTCAAATCACTGCCGCTAAAATAGTCCTGCGACAAACCGCGACGCTTCGCGCCAGACGCGCCTTGTCGCGCCAGAAGTAGGTCGGCCAGTTCGTTCGTGAAGCGTAAAGTTTCTTCGTTGCTAAAGCCTTCAATTACTTGTTTCATAAACCCTCCTAGATAGAACACGCGCTGTCTTCGCCAGCGGCCTTAGTCGCGTCCGCGTGCCAGCGCGCGTCCGCGTGCCAGCGCGCGACGTGCTGGCGAAGCGCGGTTGTCGTCTCGTTGATTGATTGCCTTTGTGTTTCAATCCGCGAATCCAAAGAAAAAAGTTTCGCCTGTATCGTTTGCATTTGAACGCGGCGCTCGTCGGCTACGCTTACCGCTTCGGCATAGCGGCGCGTGGCGTCGGCGAGCGCGGCTTCAAGTGCTTCGCGTTCGTGGACGGCCAGCGCGCGCTGTCGTTCGTCTTCCGATTTGCGAAGGCGCATGATGCGTGCGCGTTGCGCGTACCTGTGCGCGTCGTTTACTTCCAAAGCGCGGCGGCATTCAAGCATCGCCTCGGCGTCGGCGTCTTCGACCGCCTTAGACAGTGCGCGCTGTATCGTCGCGCTTTCGTCTTCCAATTCGGTTAGCTGCCTTTCGGCTTCAATAACTACATCCATAAAGACCTCCAAAAAATTGTCGGCGACGGTCACGCCAGAAAGGAGACTAAAACCGTGACCGTCACCGACCAGACGGACGCGCCCTGACTAACGCGCCGTCCAAAATTTATTAGGCGGGACGCCGACTAGGAGTAAAATCGGCTTCGCCCTTAGTCCCGCCCTTCAAGGCCGCGCCACCAATGTCCAAGCGCCAACGCGACCTGAACTCAATTAACCCATTCGGTCACATCCAAAAAATTTTGGGATGGTTGGATAGTAAGACTAACCGCTTCCGTCCCTGACGCTTCGCCATATCGCGCCAACGGCAACGCCGCGTAAGTTTCAGGTTGCGGGTTGTCTAGCAACACGCCTGCCGCTTCCAAATCATTTCTATAATTCCGAAAGGTCTGGTCGTTCATCTCCGACCGCATCCGCTCTCGCAAATAAGGGTCGGCGTAGTCTTCCAAAAACGACCGCAAGCGAAAGTAAGTGTTCGTGAAGCCGTAGCGTTCAAGCAGTCGCGCTTTGCGGGCGTCGCCAGATACCAACGGCCTGTCTAAATTCAAAGCCATAACATCCTCGTTAATAATGCTTGCCGCGATGTCGGCGCGTAAGACCGCCTCCGCGTGCAAGGCTTCAAGACCAAACGGCTTGACGATGCGCCGCCTTATCGCGTCTCTTTTTAGAAGCCGACGCTCAAGGCGGAAATTGCCGATGGATGCTCGCAAGACCTCATCGGGAATCGCCTCGCCGTTGCTGATTGCTTCGGACACCTGCGAGTGCTTTGAATAAGCCAGAAGCGTTTCCGATTTGGTCTTCCAGTACATTCCGTGCGGGTAAGGGTCTGGCTTCATCCGCCTGATGTGTGCGCCGCCAAGCGCCGCGATCCGGGCGGTAACTTCCGTTTCGGTCACGTCCCAACTATGGCAAGCATCAAGTCTGACGACATCCCAACGGCGCAGGTCGCAATCCGTCCCTGTGATGTCGGTTGCGAAGACCGATAGTGAATCAACCGCCCTCATCACCTCGGCGTCCGTCTTTATCGTCTCGACGTTGTTGCCATAAAGAAGCTTCGGCAACGAAACCTCAAAGACGGTCAAGTAGTCGCCAGATTGCGACGTAATCCAATTTATGCGCGGACGCCGCGAACCCGCTGGCGGTTGCCAATGCCAACGCCTGCCCGCGCCGTCGAAGGGTTTGGTAAAGCCAAGCCTCCGAAGTTCATACGCGGGCGGCTTGCGCCGCTCAGTGCGAAAGGTAACGGTGTCGAACATGACGCTATCTGTTTTCCGCGCCGACCTCCTCGGCGTCGGCGTCCGTTTCCGCGTCCGATTGCACGGGCACGGGATTGTCCAAAAGCAAAGTCCAAAGGCGTCGCCACGCTTCCATTTGGGAAGCACTCGGCGCGGTTTCTGTCTCGACGTGAACCGTCATTTCTAAAACTACCTACATCATAAAAAACCAAAAGCGACAGAAAGGCGGCGCGGTTGTGGCAGACCGCGCTCGTCGCTCCTTTCTTGTCGCTCCTGATTATTTCGGCGTTAAAGCTAAACCGAACTTAGATTGTCCCTAGCTTATTCCTCCCCTTCGACCTTCGGGCCAGACTTTTTGCGTTCAAAGTTTTCGACCTCACGTCTATTTACCATCGTCCTGCCGAACACTTCATAAGCGGTCAACCGTCCGCGTTCAATCAGATGTTGAATCGCGGCTCTGGACGTGCCGCGAATCTGCGCGGCTTCAGGGATAGAAATTAGACCGCTACGGTCTGCCATATCCAAAAACGTTGACATCGAAAACCCAATCATCTCACCCGCCTCGTCGTCTTTCTTCCGCACTTTTTTCTTCACCATTTTAGACGCTCCAAGCACTAATTTGGTTGCTTTCTGTAACGGAACTGTGGTATCCTAACTTTTGTTAGGGAGCTAAAGGATACCAAACCCGAAAGGAAAAAGCAAGATGATTAACCTGAACGAAACGAGGCTTGCGGCGGTTGTGGAAAACGCGCTCGCGGCTGTTGAAAACAATCGGCGTTGGCAGAACGCCATCCGCAAGGGCGCAGACATTTTGACGAGCGGCAATCCTTACCTTCACTTTACGGGCAAGTCGCTTTTGATGCTTTCGGAGTCGGGCGAGATTTACGAAGCGAACGGCGTTTGCCAATGCAAAGCGTATCCGATGCCGTGCAAACACCGCGCCGCTTACAAGCTTGTGAAGCGGTATCTGGAAGCCGCGAACTAAAAAGGAAGGGCTTAGGAATGCGCCAACATCCCTAAGCCCTTATCACAACCCGAAAGGACGGATTGCGACTCACCATGAAGAAGATTAAGACCACACAGGGCAGCGGTCAAGCCCTCGTCTATTGCCGCGTTAGCACTTCCAAGCAGGAAGAAAAAGGCACGTCGTTAGATAGCCAAGCGGCGGCGTGCATCGCCCGCGCTGAAGAACTTGGATTCAAGGTCGGTCGCGTCACGAAAGAAGTTTATTCGGGCGCGGAAATTTACGACCGCCAGCTATTGTCTGCTGACCGCGCCGACATTCGCGCGGGCAAGTTTCAGGCGCTCGTCGTCTATGCGATTGACCGTCTTTCGCGCGACGTGGCTCACCTGTGCATCATCGCCGACGAATGCGAGCGCGCGGGCGCGCAACTAATCTTCGTCACCGAAGATTTGGACAGGTCGGCGGAAGGGAAGTTGATGCAATCCGTCCGCGCCTACGTCGCGGAAGTCGAACGGCAAAAAATCCGCGAGCGGTGTGTGCGCGGCAAGCGCCAGAAGGCGCTTAGCGGGCGCGTCGTGCGGGGCGGCACAGACCTGTACGGCTACGGCTTCGACGCCGAGCGCGGCGTTCGGACGGTCAACAACGTGGAAGCGGCGACCGTGCGCCAGATATTTCGTTGGGCAGCCGAAGGCGTCTCGACCCGTTCAATCATCAACCGCCTCCGTCAACAAGGCACACCGCCGCCCTCGGCAGGGAAGCGAAGGCTCGTCCACGAACGTTATAGCGCGACGCCCGCTTGGGGAAGCGGCGCGGTCAAACGAATCTTAAACGACCCGACCTATAAGGGCGAAGCTTACGCTTGGCGTTGGCAATCGGCGAAAGGTAAGAAGGCCACCGTTGCCAGACCTGCTGACGAGTGGATTCGGCTACCGGACGACGCCGCGCCCGCTATCGTCACGCCCGAACTTTGGACGGCGGCGCAGGAACGCTTAAAGGCTAATCGCGGCGACTACACCCGCAACGAACTACGCCCTGACCTTTTACGCGGCCACGTCTTCTGCGGCAAGTGTGGCCTTCGGATGCGCGGCGACAACGAACACGGCAGGCGGGTTTACAGATGCCCGTCGCGCTTCGCCGCGCTGGGCGATTGTCGCGGGGCGCGTATCCCTTCGGTTGAATGTGAAAACGCGGCTTGGGAATTGGTCAAGAAAATTCTTGATGACCCGACCGTTCTGACGACCGAACTTGAACGGCGGAAGGCGGAAGGCTCAGAATCGCGGGCGCGACTTGAGGCGGATGCGGAATCGGCTCGGCGGTCGCATCGCCAAGCCGAAGCCGAACTCCAGAAGATTGTTGACCGCGCCGCGACCGCCGATGATGACCTTTGGGCGATGTTTCAAAAGGCGATTGCCGAGAAGAAAATCACGGTCACGCGGCTTAAAGAAGCGGTTGACGACGCCGAAGCCCGCCTCGCTTCTGCCGACGCCGACGCCGCAAGCCTGACGGCCTTGACGGAATACGCGGCGCGCGTCCGCAAGCATCTGGCGGTCTTCGGCTTTGACGAAAAGCGGCTCGCCTTTGAAGCCCTGAACGTGAAGGTCAACGGCAACGGGCGGGATTGGCGGATTGATGTATGCCCCCCGAACACAGGTCTTGTGTCTCAATCATACTGCTCATCGGCCCGCCCGGCTCAGGCAAGACGATGCTCGCGAAACGTCTGCCGACGATCCTCCCGCCGCTCGAATTCGAGGCCGCGCTCGAACTGACGAAGATTCACTCGGTCGCCGGTCTCACGGGCCGCGCCGGACTCGTCACCGAAAGACCTTTCCGCTCGCCGCACCACACGATCAGCGACGCCGGACTGATCGGCGGCGGCGCAGTGCCCCGGCCCGGCGAAGTCTCGCTCGCGCATCACGGCGTCCTCTTCCTCGACGAACTGCCGGAGTTCGACCGCAGCGTCCTCGAAGTCCTGCGCCAGCCGCTCGAAGACCAGAAGGTTACGATCAGCCGCGCCTCGATGTCTCTCACGTTTCCTGCTTCTTTGATGCTCGCCGCCGCGATGAACCCCTGCCCCTGCGGTTTCTACAACGACCCGACGCGCGAGTGCCGCTGCACGCCGCTTCAGATTCAGCGCTACGTCGGACGAGTATCGGGGCCGCTCCTCGACCGCATAGACATACACGTTGACGTGCCGGCGGTGCGCTTCAAAGAGCTTCGCGGCGAAGCGCCCGCGGGCGAGCCTTCGTCGGAGATTCGCGCGCGGGTGGTGCGCGCGCGCGAGCGACAGCGCGAACGCTTCCGCGGCGAGGGCGTCTTCTCGAACGCGCAGATGTCTTCGCGCCACATCCGCCGCTTCTGTCAAATCAATTTTGAGTGCGAGCGGCTGCTCGAATCGGCGATGACGCGCCTGGGCTTGTCGGCGCGCGCGTATGATAGAATTCTGAAAGTCAGCCGCACCATCGCAGACCTCGACGGGGCGAACGAAATAGGCACGGCGCACGTCGCGGAGGCCGTGGGCTACCGTTCGTTGGATCGGACTTACTGGGCATGAAAAGCCGGGCGCGTCCGGCGCGGCTCGAAAACTGGCGATTCCACGCGAATTCGGGGGCAGGCGAGGGCAACGACGCGCCGCGAGCGCCGCATCACAGTCGCGTGTACACCCGGCGGCTCGCCGCGAATCAAAATCCCGCGGGTCGCGCCGGAACGCTTTTCCAACTCGACAAAAGGTGGGCGCGTCACAGTGACGGTCAAAGTGGATAGTTGTAAGTTGACGCCGGGAGACCTTCTGCTTAGCCGTGCGTTCGGGCAAGTGACGACACCTGAGTCCGAGAGAGAAAGCGCGACGGATTACGAGTTGACGCGGCGGTCAGCGGCGGGCGACCCGGCGGCCTTCGAGGAGTTGTACTCGCGCCACTCGCGCCGCGTCTATAGCTTGTGCCTGCGGATGACGGCCAACA
>Ga0070740_10001068_pt1 | contig 41487 bp, 29 predicted proteins | sample Coa_R2_FD_67286 | JGI IMG/M metagenome (GOLD analysis project Ga0070740, IMG submission 67286) | Surface soil microbial communities from Centralia Pennsylvania, which are recovering from an underground coalmine fire - Coalmine... | ecosystem: Environmental > Terrestrial > Soil > Unclassified ... | reverse complement strand
GGTCGTCCGCGCCGAGCCGCCGCTGCAAGGAGGCGAGGCTCCCGGCCATCTCGTCGAGCACGCGCCCCTTGCGTTGAAGGACGGTCGTCGCGGCGAGGTCGCACGCGCGCTGGTCGTCGCGCGCGTAGCGGACTTGGAGCGTGATGGTCTGATTCGTCTGGTCTGTGAGGAAGTCGAAGTAGGCGAGCTGTTCGTCCTGCGAGCCGGCGTAGAGCCGGAGTTCGTTGTCGCGCTCGATCAGCGCGTTGGCCCGCGTCTGAAAGGCGACGGCCTGTTTGATGTCGCCCTCGGCCTCGTAGAGTCGCGCCACGGCGTTGAGCGTCTCCGCAACGTCGGGGTGATCCCGGCCCAGAGCCTTCTCCCTGATGGCGAGCGCGCGCTGAAACAGCGGCTCGGCCTTCGCGTAATCGCCCTCGTAATAGTAGATGCCGGCGAGTCCCATCAAAGTAAACGCGATGCCGGAGTGTTCAGCCGGGAGCGCCTTCTCTTTGATCTTCAGCGAGCGCTGGTACATTGACTCGGCCTTCGCGTACTCGCCTTTGATGACGTAAACGTCGGCGAGGCTCTCCAACTGATCTATGAGCCTGACGTTGTCCGGCCCGACCGCCTTCTCCGTTATCGCCAGCGCGCGAAGGATGGCCGCCTCCGCCTTGTCGTACTCGCCGAGGCCGTTGTACATGACCGAGAGGTTATTCAGGACGCGCCCCACGTCCTCGTGGTCGGGGCCGAGCGCCTTCTCCCAAATCCGCAGCGAGCGCTCCGTCACCTCCGCGGCCTTCGCCCAATCCTTCTTCGCGCCGTAGAGCGCGCCGAGGTTGAAGAGAACCTGTCCCACGTCCGGGTCGTCCGGCCCCTCCAACTTCTCTCGAATCGCCAGCGCGCGCAACTGCATCTCCTCGGCCTTCGCGTAATCGCCGGTCACGCGATAGACGGTTGCCAAGTCAGTCAGCGAGGCGGCGACGAGCGTGCTGTCCTCACCCAGAACTCTCACCCGACCGTCGAGCGCCTCTCGGTGGAACTGCGCGGCCTTCGCGTAATCGCCTTCCTCCTTGTAGATGATGCCGAGGTTGTAGAGAACCATGAGAGAGTCCGGGTGGTCGGCCCCTTCCGCTTTCTCAAGGACGCTGCGCGCGCGCAGAAAATAGTCTTCGGCTTTGGCGTAATCTCCCTTGCCGTGATAAATCCCGCCGAGCCGGTTAAGAGCCTTGCCCATCAGCGTGCTCTCGGTCTCACCCGACTTCTCCAACTCGCCGACCAAGCCCTCGGCGAGCGGGAGCGCGTCGTCGTACTTCCCCGCGAAATACAACTCCGTCACTCTGGCGATCTGCTCGCGCCTTCGCTGGGCCAGCCTGTCTTTGTCGGTCGCGTCGCGCAGCTCGGCCACGCGAATCTCGTAACGCCCCGGCGGAAGTGATTTGTACTTCGGCGCGACGGCGATCCTGTACGCGCCGGACGCGGGCGCGACGAACTCAAGAACTTCCTGACCGCGCGGGCGACTGTCGCCGTCAGCTTCATTAACCAGCTTGTCGTCCGGCGCGAACAGGCGCACGACCACATCCACGCCGAGTTGCCGAATGACGACGGAGGCGTATTGGCCGGAGGCCAGCGTGATTCGATAGGCGTGCGTCTGCCCGCCGGAAATCTCGCGCTCGACGGCGCGGCCCGGCGCGAGCGCGGTGTCCGCGTCCTGCGCCGGTGTGCTTTGCCGCGGCTGTCTCGATGCGGGCTGATTAACAGGCGAGCGGCTGCCGAACGCACACACGCTCTGACTTCCGTCGAGCCACACACAGACGAGAGGCAGTAGAAGGAGCGTGAGGCGCAGACCTGCCGGGGCCGAAAATTTCGTTCGCCGATGACCCGTTAGCCGTCTGGACATTAGTCCTCGTTTATGCGGGGCGATGAAACTTTTTTACTGCGGGGCGGGCGAGCCATTATTTCATAAACCGGCGTCGGGGCGACAAAATTTTCGGCGCGGCCCGACGACCGGCCCACTGTTTAAGCCGTCAGCCTCAAACCTTTCGTGACCCGCAAGCGCGAACGCGCGTCCGGCGTTTCCCGTTGGGCGTGAGACGACTTCGCGTGAACGTTCACGCTCCGAGTTGTGATAACCTAGCGCGCCGTCGGCGGAGACGTTCGGACAAGCGCGAGCGTCGTCGCGCGGCGACGGGCACTCTTCAAAAAGATCAGGAGACAGGTATGCGGCGGACGTTGTTGCGGGGCGCGTGCGCGCTCGCCTTCACATTTCTGACGGCCTGCGCGGCGCGCGCGCAGCAGGTCGTCAACATCTGGCCCGGCGTCGCGCCGGGTTCCGAAAGTTGGACGCAGAAGGAGCGGACGATAGAGAACACTCCGCTCGGAACGGTCGTCTTCAACGTCGTGACGCCGACGCTGACGGCCTACCTGCCGGAGCGCTCGAAGGCGACGGGGACGGGCGTCATCATCGCGCCCGGCGGCGCGTTCGTCGCGCTGGCGATGGACTTGGAAGGCAAGAGTGTCGCGCAGTGGCTTCAGCAAAGAGGCATCGCCGCGTTCGTGCTCAAGTACCGCATCATCGAGAAGCGCGGCGAAGGCATCCCCGCCGACCTTGACATGGACGAGGCCGGCAAGTACGGCATCGCCGACGGCATCCAGGCGCTCAAGGTCGTCCGCAAGCACGCGGCTGAGTGGAACGTCGCGCCCGACCGCGTCGGCTTCATCGGCTTCTCGGCGGGCGCGATGGTCGCGAGCGGAACGTTGCTGCAAGAAGACGCGTCGGCCCGCCCGAACTTCGCGGCGATGATCTACGGCGGGCCGTTCGGCAAGATGCCCGCGATCCCGTCGAAGCTGCCGCCGATGTTTCTCGCGTGGGCGCAGGACGACCCCGTGGCGCTCGCGCCGGTCGTCAGGTTTTACGACGCGCTCAAGGCCGCAGGGCACAAGCCGGAGGCACACGTCTTCAGCTCCGGCGGCCACGGCTTCGGCCTGAAGAAGCAGGGCACGACGAGCGACCACTGGATCGAAGAGTTCTACTTCTGGCTGGAAGCGCAAGGCTTCGCCAAGCCTGTGTAAACGTCCGGCCTCCGAAGAAACATGATTGACGCCTCGGCGGGGGCATCGTCCCGCACGGCGTAAGCTCACGCGTCACCTCTCACCCTCGCGCCGCCGACACGAGCTTTGTGATTACTTGAAGGAGACGAAAGGTATGAGCACGAGCAAACGTTTGCTGCTGGCCGTCGCGGTGGTTTGCGTGGCGGCGTTGACGTGTTACGCGCAGGGCGGCGCGCAGGACGACGCGGCGCACACGCCGCAGAAGGGCAGCGCCGAAAGACAGGCCATCATGGACGCGCTGCGCGGCGATCAGAAGGTCGTCTTTCAAGTCCACTTCCTGAAAGTCCATCACGGCTGGGCGTGGGCCGACGTGACGCCGCTCGACGGCAAGGGCAAGCCGACGGCGGAAGGCGGGCCGCAGTTGCTCCATCTCGAAGGCGGCGTCTGGAAGGTCAAGGACTTGTCGAAAGTCCCCGAAGACCCGGACGACCCCGAAGGCGCGGAGGACGCAAGCCCCGTCTTCGTCCGCAACGTCCAAAAGACTTTCCCCGGCGTGCCCGCCGACATCTTCCCGAAGCCGAGCCACTGAAAGCGTGCCCCGCGCGACTCGTCTTCGCGGCGTTGACACCTCCGCAAGATGGGGCATATCTTTCAAGCCAAAGGTTCAGGCATGAAAGCTAAAGATGCGGCGGCGAGGCTTGCTCTCGCGCTCGCTTTGTCCGCCCTGCTTGCGGCGGCGGACGCGCGCGCGCAAGGGCCGAGTCCGCCTCCGACAGCGCAGGACATCTCTGGCCGCTACGAGGGCGTCGCGAAGACCGAGGCGCACGGCGACATCCCCATCGCAGTCGAGGTCAGGCAGCAGAACGGCGCGATCACAGGCTCGATGAACACGCCGCTCGGCGACCTCTCGATCACCGACGGAAGCTTCAACGGCAGCACGCTCACGCTCAAGGTCGAATCCTACGACGACGTGGGGACGATCACTGCTACGGTCGAAGGCGGCAAACTCGTCGGCGAGTTCAGCGGGTTCGGCGAGAAAGGGCGACTCGAACTCAAGAGGACAGGCCCGCCAAGCCCCGTCGTTGACACGCGACCCGTCGCGACGCTCAGTGCCGAGAAGTGGCGCGAGGACTTGCGCTACCTCGCAACGGAGCTTCCGCGCCGTCACAAGAACGCGTTTCACTCCGTCACGCGCGAGCAGTTCGAGAGCGCCGTCGCCGACCTCGACAAAAAGATTCCCTCGATGCAGTCGAGCGACATCGTGATGGGCCTCAGCCGCATCGTCGCGATGATCGGCGACGGCCACACGTTCATTGAGTGGGGCGGCCTCTACCCCGGCGTGCCGCTCCGCCTCTACTGGTTCGGCAGAGAGCTTCGCGTGACCGAGACGGTCGAGCAGTACCGCCGCGCGCTCGGCACACGCGTCGTCCGAATCGGCGGCGTTGACGTTGCGGAGGTGTTCCGCCGCGACCAGCCTTACATCGTTCAGGGCGAGAGCGAGGGCTTCGTTCTGAGCGCCAACGCCGGGGCGATGACAAACCCGGCCCACTTGCACGCGCTCGGACTCGTGCCCGACACGACACACGCCGCGTACGCTTTCGCGGACGACCGCGGCAGGCGCTTCACGCTCACGCTCAAGGCCACAGCGCCGGGCGAGCACCTGACCTGGATTGACGCGGCGCGCGCGACGCCGCTCTACCGCAAGCGGCCCGACGAGCCGCTCTGGTTCGAGTACCTGCCGGACTCTCAAACTCTCTACCTCAACTTCGCGGGCTACCCGCGCCGCCCGGAGTTCCAAAAATTCTCGCAGGAGTTCTTCGACTTCGCCGACAGCCACGCGGTCAGGCGCGTCGTCGTTGACATGAGGCTGAACGGCGGCGGCGACTTCAGCCGCGGGCGCGACTTCATCATCTCGAAATTCAAGCAGCGACCGGCGCTCACCGCGCGCGGACACCTGTTCGTCATCATAGGCCGGTGGACTTTCTCGGCGGGGATGGCGAACGCCTCGGATTTCAAGAACGAGTTTCACGCCGTCATGGTCGGCGAGCCGACGGGCGCGCGACCGAACGGCTACCAGGAGAACCGCGCGTTCGCCCTGCCGAACTCGCACCTCTCGGTCTCCTACTCGACACAGCTCTACAAGTTTCAGGAGCAGGACACGCCCGGCATCATCCCCGACAAGAGGATTGACCCCGACTGGCCGTCGTACAAAGCCGGCAGAGACCCCGTGCTCGAATGGATACTCGCGCAGCCCGTGGATAAATAGTCCGGTTGGATTTGCGTCGGACGAACCGTGTCAGTCGCGCGTTCCTCGGCGGCTCTGTTTCGTCGGCGTGCGAATGTGGTATAAGCGCGGTTCATGAAGATAAACCGCCGCGACTTTTTAATCGCCTCTTCCTCGGCGTGCCTGCTCGCGCAGAACGTCAAACCTTCTCAGGCTCAGACGCGACGACAGGCAGCCGCCCCGAAAAAGTTTTCGGTCGAGGGCCGTCAGGTTTCCGTCTATACGACCGCCGAGAACACAGATCACAGGCTCTCCGCCACCGGCACGCTGACCTTCAAGCGGATGGGACAGCCGCTCGAAACACAAGTCTGCGTCTTCGTTGACCCTTCGCGGACTTACCAGACGCTCATCGGCATCGGCGGCGCGCTCACCGACGCCGCGGCGGAGACCTTCGCGAAACTGCCCGAAGACAAACAGCGCGAGTTGCTCGAAGCCTACTACGACCCGGCCAAAGGCATCGGCTACACCTTCGCGCGGACGAACATTCATAGCTGCGACTTCTCAAGCGAGAGCTACACCTACGTCACGGAAGGCGACAAGGATTTAAAGTCATTCAGCGTCGCGCACGACCGGCGCTTCCGCATCCCGCTCATCAAACGCGCGGCGGCTGCGACGGGCGGTCGCCTCACGCTCTTCGCAAGCCCCTGGAGTCCGCCCGCCTTCATGAAGGACAACAACAACATGCTCCACGGCAGGAAGCTGAGGCCGGAGTTTTACCAGTCGTGGGCGAACTACTACGCGAAGTTCATCAAGGCGTACCAGGCCGAGGGCGTCAACGTCTGGGGCGTCTCCGTGCAGAACGAGCCGATGGCGACGCAGACGTGGGAGTCGTGCATCTACACCGCCGAAGACGAGAGGGACTTTCTGAAGAACTACCTCGGCCCGACGCTTCGCAAGGAGGGCCTGGGCGACAAAAAGATTCTCGCTTGGGATCACAACCGCGATCTCATCTACCAGCGCGTCTCAACCATCTTGTCTGACCCGGAGGCCGCGCGCTACGTCTGGGGCATCGGCTATCACTGGTACGAGCCTTGGAGCGGCGGCCAGCCGATGTTCGACAACGTCAGGCTCGTGCACGAGGCTTTCCCCGACAAACACCTCCTCTTCACCGAAGGCTGCAACGACAGGTTCGACGCGCAAAGGCTCAACGACTGGAAGCTCGGCGAGCATTACGGCAACTCGATGATCAACGACTTCAACAGCGGCACGGAGGCGTGGACTGACTGGAACATCCTCCTGGACGAGACGGGCGGCCCCAACCACGTCGGCAACTTCTGCTTCGCGCCCGTCCACGCCGACACGAAGTCGGGACGGCTCATCTACACGAACGCTTATCATTACATCGGACACTTCTCGAAGTTCACCCGACCGGGAGCGAAGCGCATCGCGAGTTCGCCGAGCCGCAGCGCGCTCATCTCCACGGCGTTCGTGAATCCCGACGGCAGGGTCTCGGCGGTCGTGATGAACGAAGGCGACAAGGAGGTCTCTTACTACCTCTGGGTGGAAGGCGAGGCCGCGCAGGTGACGAGTCCGCCGCACTCGATTCAGACGCTCGTGTTCTGAAGAGACCGGCGCGGCGCGCCGAGAACCGCGCAACGCGCCGAACGACGCCGAATCACTCTTGCGTTGGCGATATTTTAGAGCTAGGTTTGAAGCCGCATAGGTTTGAAGCCGCAAGCGCGGGCACTCGTCAACAAGAGGATTGCCGACGAGCAGACAAAGCCGCGGCGAAGTTGGCGGAAGAGAAAGGGGGCAACAAATGACAATCGGTGGCGGCGAGAGGTCGAACTATCCGGGGCTGATTCTGTTTCTGGCGGGGTTGGTCGTCGGAGCCTTCGCGATCTACGGCGGCGCGACCGGCACGACGAGCGGGCCGCAGACGGCGGGCGCGATCATTCTCACCGCCGCGGGTTGCGCGCTCATCGCGGCGAGGAAGGACGAAGCGAAATGACGCCGACCTTAACCTCACCCGCCGGTCGCCGCAGCCGGCGCGCGGCGGTTTACGTCGCGGCCTTCGCCCTCCTCGTCGCCACGCTCTGCTTCCCGCCCGGCGGCGTCGCGCCCTACCCGCCCAAAGTCTTGGCCGCCGCCGACCCGACCGTGTGGAGTCTGGTCTGGGACGACGAGTTCAACGCGCCAGACGGCACCGGCATTGACACGACGAAGTGGACTGCCGAGACGGGCGGCAACGGCTGGGGCAACAACGAGCTTGAGACTTACACCAGCCGCACACAGAACGCTTCTATCAGCAACGGCACGCTCGTCATCAAGGCTACAAAAGAGGACTTCACCGGCACGGACGGGATACTTCGTCACTACACGTCGGCGCGTCTGAAGACACAGGCGAAGTTCGAGCAGGCTTACGGGCGGTTCGAGGCGCGCGTCAAGGTTCCTTTCGGGCAGGGACTCTGGCCCGCCTTCTGGATGCTCGGCAACGACATCTCGACCGCGGGCTGGCCCACGTGCGGCGAGATGGACATCATGGAGAACATCGGTCGCGAGCCTTCGACCGTCCACGGCTCGATGCACGGCCCCGGCTACTCCGGCGGGAACCCCCTCACCGCTTCATATTCTCTGCCCGCGGGCAAGAATTTCTCCGACGATTTCCACACTTTCTCGGTCGAGTGGGAGCCGAACGTCGCGCGCTTCTACGTTGACGGCCTGCTCTACCAGACGCGCACGCCCGCAGACCTGCCCGCCGGAGCGAAGTGGGTCTTCGACCACCCGTTCTTCATCCTGCTCAACGTCGCGGTCGGCGGCACGTGGCCCGGAAGCCCCGACCAGACGACCACGTTCCCGCAGACGATGCAGGTTGATTACGTCCGCGTCTATCAGCGCTCGACGCCTTCGAGCACGCCCGTCGTGATGACCGACGACAGTTCCGGTCACGCCGTCGCTTTCGACTCCGAGACGTGGCTCGCCGAGCCGTTCACGGTCGCGAACGACAACAACATCAGCCAGGATCATCGCACGAGACTCGCGCTCTTCGTCGCGAACCTCGACCTCAAGCCCGGCGACGACGCGTCGCTCGTCACGGCGCAGGCCGAAGACGGGCAGGGCAACGTCTTCCCCCTGACGGTCGAGGCCATAGGCCGTGTGCCGCAGTTCGACTGGATAACCGAGGTGATCGTTAAATTGCCGGACGGGTTGAGCAACCTCAACCAGGCCTCGATCAGCGTCCAGGCGCGCGGACAGACGAGCAACAAGGCCGTCGTCGCCATCACGCACTGAAGCAGCCGCGCGCCCGGCTGAACTACTTTCTTTCCCGGCTCAGGCCGTCAACCAATGCGGCGAGGCCGCCCGCGTCTTCCTCTTCGAGTCCGCCGAAGACGAGGCTGAAGCCGACCATCTCCATGTGATACTTCACCGTGCCGCGGAGCCGGAGCCAGCGGTCGTCGTTCGTCCACACGCGGAGGAAGAGCGGCTGCCCTTCGGCCACGGCGACCTTCGTCTTCACGAAACACCTCTTCAGGCCGATCCGCGTGACGACCCCGTTGCGCGGCGTGCTGGGCGTCGCGCCGAAGGCGCAGGGCATCTCGACGAGGAAGTGCGATTGTGTCTTTGTACTTTCCACGTTGAATCCGTAAGGCACGCCCCGTGCCGCCGAAACATCCGACGGGCGGAAGTGGCGGCGGGCGTGCCGGGCGTCAATCTTCCATGAAGGGGCTGATCGTCTTCACCGCCGCGGCGGGCTGTGCTTCTTCCAACAGGATTAACGCCTCTAAAAAATCTTCCCCTTCCTCGTCCGTCGGCGCGAGCGTCTTCACGGGAGGCTCCGGCGACTGCTCCACAGCCGGGAACGGCGGCGGCATGAACGACCGCAGCACGTCGCCCGCGGGCGGCTCCGGCGGCGCGACGTTCGACGGCTGCTCCTTCGCCTGCGGGAGCCGCGGCAGCTCGTCGCGCTTGTGCGTCTTCACGAGCCTCTCGTCCGTCTCGATGATGATCTTCTCGGCGTCCGCGGCGTTCGACGGGCGCGAGAAGTAGTAGCCCTGCCCGTACTCGCACCTCAGGTCGCGCAGAATCTTCAACTGCTCCTTCGTCTCGACGCCCTCGGCCACCACGTCCATGCCGAGCACCTGCGCGAGCATCACGACCGAGCGGACGATCTCGACGTTCTCCGTGTTCTCCGCCATGCGCGTGACGAACGAGCGGTCGATCTTCAGCGTGTTAATCGGGAAGCGGTGCAGGTAAGAGAGCGACGAGTAGCCCGTGCCGAAGTCGTCAATCGCGAGCTGCACGCCGAGGTCGCGGAGCTGTTGGAGCATGTCGGTCGCCGTGTCAATATTCTCCATGACGACCGACTCGGTGATATCCAGCTTGACGGAGTGGGGGATGACGCCCGTCTCTTGCAGGATCATCGCGACCTTGCTGAGCAGCGAAGTCTGGCTGAACTGCTTGCTCGAAAGGTTGACGGTGACGTAGAGCGGCGGGTCAACGGGAAAACCCTTCTGCCAGAGATTCATCTGCCGGCAGGCCTCGCGCAGCACGTACTCGCCGATCTGAATAATCATCCCCGTCTCTTCCGCGACGGGGATGAAGTCTATCGGCGAGATGAACCCGCGCTCCGGGTGCTGCCACCTGACGAGCGCCTCGAAGCCGCGCAGCCGGAAGTCGCTCAGCGAGACGATAGGCTGGTAGTGGATGACGAACTCCTCGCGCTCGATTGCGCGGCGCATGTCCGTCTCCATCTGGAGGATGTTGATGGCGCGCGCGTGCATCGCCTTGTCGAAGATTTCGTAGCGCGCCTTGCCCAGAGACTTCGCGCGGTACATCGCCGTGTCGGCGTCGCGCAGGATGTCCTCGGCGCGCTCGTAGCCCGTCGAACTCGGCGCGATGCCGAGGCTGACGGTCGTGAAGACTTCGCGCCCGCTCAGGTTGAACGGGTTGGAAAGCTCCTTGAGCACGCGCTCGGCCACCTGCACGGCCTCGGTTTCTTCCGCGATGTCCTCGATGAGCACCGTGAACTCGTCGCCGCCGAGACGCGCGACGGTGTCGCCGGGGCGGAGGTGCTTCTTGAGGCGGTCGGCGATGCCGACGAGTAGCTGGTCGCCGATGGTGTGGCCGAGAGAGTCGTTGATGATCTTGAAGCGGTCGAGGTCGAGGTAGAGGACTGCGAACATCGCGCTCGTGTTCCGCTGCGAGCGGGCGATGGCGAGCTTGAGGTGATCCATGAAGAGCGCGCGGTTCGGCAGGCCCGTGAGCGCGTCGTGGAAGGCGTCGTGGTGGAGCTGCTGCTCGGCGAACTTGCGGTCGGTGATGTCCTGAATCTGGAAGATGAGGTGTACAGACTTGCTGTACTGGTCGCGCACCAGCGAGACGCTCCAGTGAACCCAGACGACGTGGCCGGACTTGTGGATGTAGCGCTTCTCCATCTGCGAGACCTGCACGCGCGCTTTGAGGAGTTGGCCGATGTTCGAGAGCGCCGTGGGCAGGTCGTCCGGGTGCGTGACGCTGAGGAAGTCCGTGAGCAGAAGCTCCTTCTCGGTGTAGCCGAGGATGTGACACAAGCTCCGGTTGACCTGAAGCCAGCGCCCCTCGGTCGAGACGAGCGCCATGCCGATGGCGGCGAAGTCGAAGGCGGAGCGGAAGCGGTCGCTCTCGTTCGGCTTGTCGCGCGGCTCGCCCGTCGCCGCGGCCTGACGCGCGCGCCCGCTGAAAAGCTGTGTTCGCACCGCGACGGAGACGAGGCACGCGAACGCGCCGACCGCGACCGCCGCGTTGAACCCGACGAGGCGGACGACGAGCGCCGCGGCGAATGCCGACGAGACGGCGGCGGAGTTGCCGACGAGTTGCCAGAAGAGATTGCGCGCGGCGTCGCGCACTACCGAATGGTTGATGCGGTACGAGCCGCCGAGCGAAGTGACGAACGTGCTGGTCAGCGAAAAGACGAGCGCCGCGACGCCCAGCATGTCGAGCGTCGCGAGCGACAGCGCCCCCGTCGCGGCGGCGTCTGTGAGAACGCCCGAAGTCACGCGGAGACTCCAGACGACCAGAAATGCGGTCGTGGCGGCGAACGCGGCGCGGAAGCAGTCGCTGTAAAATCCTTTGCTGTCGCTGCGCGAGGCGCAGAGCGCGACCGCCGCCGCCATGAGCACCGCGGCCTCGCCGTCGAAGAGGAGCATCGCGAGGAAGACGAAGCCTTCGGCGAAGGGGAAGTGCCAACGGTCTCTGCTGGTCGCGGGCGCGTCGAAGCGCGCGGAGACCTGCGAGGCGAGCAGGGCCAGCAGCAGCAGCGGGATGCCGAGTTTCGCGACGGGCAGGAAGCAGACTGCGAACAGCAAGACGACCGCGCCCGCGGCGACGAGCGCGTGTACGAACTGGTTCGGAAAACGCTGGCCTTCGACTATCTCCATTTTCATTTTCGTCCGGGCTTGATCTTGTCAGTGAGGGCTTGCGGGCGGAGTAGGGGGCATCCCGCCTCCGCCGTCACAAGTCAATTCTGATGCCACGTGTCGCGAGGCGGGGCCGCGCGTCAAAGTCCTACGATAAAGAGCTTTTCGTCGAAAGGAATCCGCGCCGGGAGAGTCTTCTTCGGTCAGTGTGACAGTCGCAGGTCAGGCAATCTGACTGGCGTCGCGCCAGGCTGAGTCGGTCTGTTCGCGGTGCGGTGAGTCGGAGGCAAGATAGTCGAACTGCCGGGACGGGACGCCGCTTTGAGCTTGGCCGCGCGATGAGTTGTCGGCAACCCTCCCCGATTTCATCCTAGCACACGGGTCTGACGTTTGCGGAAATTTTTTTCGCGTGCGCGGCGGCTCTCGCACGCGTGGCAGAAGTCCCTCGGCCCGCGTCGCTCGCTCCAAAGCGGGGCGCTCCTGCTCGCGCGGCGGTCGTCTAAAAAAATGCTTGTAACGAACCGCCTTCGGATGCTAAGTTCGATTTAGCCTCAGCCGGCTGGTCTCCCGACCGCCGGCCATTTCCACAGGGGCGGCCTCGGAACTCCTTCCCAAAGAGTTCTCACGCCAAGCGGTTCAAACGAGCAAGCGGTCTTCCACGGCAAGGGGAATCAGACTCCGTCTCCCTGCAAAGGAGGTCTCTCGTCTTGCAGCCGCAACTCTACGAAATCGTCGCCGGAATCGAGCGCCGCGAAGTGAGCGACCTTCTCGGCGGCGTCTTCACCGACCTTAACCGGCTGCTCGGCTACCTCGACGGCGTCGGCGCTGCCGCCCGTCGGGGAGAGGCCGCGGGCGAGGCCGCGTTCCTGCTCGACGTGATTCGCTCGGAAGGGCTGGCGACCGCGGGCGGGCTTGAGTTTCAGTGCGCGACGCTCGAACTGCCCGCCGAGCTTTCCGAAGAGTTGGAGCGCGTCGCCTTCGCCGTCAGGTACGAGCTGCGCACCGCGTTCGAGAGGATTCTGCCCGCACCAAACGCGGACGCGGACGACGCGCGCGCGAGGCTCAAGGACGCGCACGATCTGCTTCGCAACTGCTTCCAGCAGTCAACGATCTCGCTCGCCCGCGTCTTCGACCCGCGGCTCGACGGCGCGCAACTCTTCAACGACATACGCGCCAAGCGCGACAGCTCGCTCCGGCTCTACGAAGATTTGGGCGCGCTACTCAGAAGCGCGCGCCACGCCCTCTGGAGCAGCGACCCCGCTTCGCTCTGGCTCTTCGCCGAGCGGCTCGAAGACTTCAGCAGCGGGAGTATGCAATACCTGATGAAGAAGGACTGCGACACCTGCGCGGGCTTCATCGAAGACTTCAAGACGGCGCAGCGCTTCGGCGGCGCGCGCTCCTTCCTGCACCGCTTCTCCTGTTACCTCGAAATCCTTCTCAACCACGTCGGGATGCGCTCCGTGCTGGCGGGCGTGCGCAAAGAGTTGGCGGCCTGAAGACTCGGAAGCCTTCCGCCCGGCCCGCTCAAAATTTACGCGTCGTGTCACAACATTTAACGGCGTGCCATCTCGCACGCGAGTTCGCGCGGCGCGAAGGCACGCCGCGTAAATTTTTTCGTCCTTCCGGCCAGCCCCGGCGTCAAAGCCTTCGTCGCCCTACGAGCGAGCGTGTCCGCAAGGCCGATGCGGCGCGCCGACTCCTGCCTCGAACCTTCGGCGCTTGATTTTCTCTCCCGGAACTGAGACCTGACGAGAAGGAGAATGAGGAAGATCATGACGAAGAGACTGGCAGCATTCCTGAGTTGTCTGACGCTCGCGTGCGCCTTCGCCGCTGGCACATCCAACGCGAGCGCCGCGGAGCGCCACCCGGAAATACGCAAGGCCATCAACGCGCTCGAAAGGGCGAGGACTGACTTGCAGAACGCGGCGCACGACTTCTGCGGCCACCGCGCCGAAGCACTCGAAGCGACCGACAACGCGCTAAGGCAACTGCGCCTCGCTCTCGAAAGCGACCGCGCGTCGCTGGACGAGCCGCCGAGCGCCGCGTCGGCCTTCGCCTTCGAGAACGCGGCCTATGCCGCGCCCGCCGCAGCCGAGCGCGAACGCCACCCCGAAATACGCGCGGCCATAGACGCGCTCGAACACGCCAAGACCGACTTGCAGGACGCCGCGCACGACTACCACGGCCACCGCGTCGAGGCGCTCGAAGCGGTCAACCACGCGCTCGAACAACTCCGCCTCGCGCTCGACTGCGACCGCCGTTAGCCGCAGGAGTTTTTCGGAGCGGGGCGAGTCGTTACGCAGGCAGGCTTATCATTCTGAAAGAGAAAGGCGGCGAGCTTTCTTGATGCTCGCCGCCTTTCTCGCGCTTGCAGATGCATGAGCCGGGCAGGACTCGAACCCGCGACGTTCACTGAATGGGTCGGGTGGGATTCGAACCCACAACTCTCGGCTTAAAAGGCCGATACTCTACCATTGAGTTACCGACCCGCGAAACGTCGCGCGTTAGATAGTAACTGCTATCGTATCAAAAGCAAAACGCGGTGGATTACCGGGCCGAAATTTCGACGAAGCGGACTAGCCCGGCGTGTTCTCGCGGTAGTGTTGCATGAGTTGGCGCAGAGTGCTTTTGTCTTCGTCGGTCATGTCGGAGAACTGCACGCCGAAGCCCACGTCGCGGACGAAGTAGAGGACTTCGCCGCGAACCTCCCACCACTCGTGGTCGGGCAGCGGGACGCGTATGTGGACGGGCTTGCCGAAGAGGGGCTGGACGGCCTCGGTCGCGAGCAGGCAGCCGCCCGCGCTCAGGCTCGTGATCTTGCCGTTGTATTGATACCTCTTCGTCGGCCCCCACTCGACCGGGAGCGAGACCGACACCCGGACGGTTTGTCTGCGGCCCCTTCCTTTTCTCACGCCGGAATTTTAGCACGGGACGGGTCGCACGGAGGATGGAACCAAAGCCGCCGCCACAATCGTCGTCGGTGTGCTCAGGAGTCGAGCCAGCGGGCGAGTGCCGAGCCGGGGACGAGGATGGTCTGGCCGCGCTCCGGGCCGGTCGAGACGAGGCCGACGCCGACGCCGATGAGTTCGGAGATGAAGTTGATGTAGTCGCGCGCGGCTGCCGGCAGGTCTTCCAGCTTCGTGACGCCCTCGGTCGAAGTCTTCCAGCCGGGCAGCGTCTCGTAAACGGGTTCGCACTCGCGCAGGTCTTTCGAGACGGCGGGGAACGACTCGCACGCGCGCCCGCGCAGACGGTAGCCCGTGCAGACCTTGATCTCGTCGAGCGCGTCGAGGATGTCGAGCTTCGTCAAGGCGACGGTGTCGAAGCCGTTAATCTCCGCCGCGTAGCGCGTGGCGAAGGCGTCGAACCAGCCGCAACGGCGCGGGCGGCCCGTCGAGACTCCGTACTCGTGGCCGCGCTCGCGTATGAGTTGACCGATCTCGGCCTCGCCTTCGAGCATCTCGGTCGGGAACGGCCCCTCGCCGACGCGCGTCGTGTAGGTGCGGACGATGCCGAGCACGCCGCTGATATTTTTCGGCGCGAGGCCGAGGCCGACGCACGCGCCGCCCGACGTGGTACTCGAAGAAGTGACGAACGGGTAAGTGCCGTGGTCAACGTCGAGGAGAGTCGCCTGCGCGCCCTCGACCAGAACGGAGAGGCCCTCGCGGACGGCGTTGTTGATGAAGGCGGTCGTGTCGGTGATGAATGGTTCGAGCCTCTCGACGAGCGGCGCGATCTCTTCGAAGACCTGTTTGGCGTCGAGCGTCGTGCCGCGGTACTCGCGGATGATGAGGTTCGCGTCTTCGATGTTTCGCTCGATGCGTGTGCGGAGGAGTTCCGAGTCCGTCGCGTCGGCGACACGTATGCCGCGGCGGCCCGCCTTGTCCTCGTAGGCCGGGCCGATGCCGCGCAGCGTCGTGCCGACTTTCTCGTTGCCGAGTCGTTCCTCGCTCGTGTGGTCGAGCGCGCGGTGGTAGGGAAGTATCAGGTGCGCGCGCGAGCTGACCTTGACGCGTTCGGGCGTGACGGCAAGCCCCTGCTCGGAGAGGCGGTCGGCCTCCGCGAAGAAGGCGATGGGGTCAATGACCATGCCGTTGCCGAGCACGCAGGTCTTGTCCGGGTGGACGATGCCCGAAGGGATGAGGTGCAGCGCGTAATTTTTATCGCCGACCTTGACCGAGTGGCCGGCGTTATGCCCGCCCTGGTAGCGCGCGACCACGTCGAAGCGCTCGGACAAAAGGTCAACGACCTTGCCCTTGCCCTCGTCGCCCCACTGCGCGCCGACAACGACTACGACTTTAGTCATAAGAGGTCGGAGGTCGGAGGTCAGTGAGGCAGGGTCTTTACTGACCTCCGACCTCCGACCTCTGCTTTAGCTTGCCCTTTCCAGCTTGATCGGCTTCTCGATGAAGTAGAAGCTGCAAGTGCCGCGCACCTCCTGTATGTCGCGGCGGTCGAGGGGGAAGAGGCGGCACTGCGTGGGGCGGTCTTCGTAGATGCCGCACGTCGTCGTGCCGTCGCCGTGCTTCTTGAGGAAGGGGCACTTGAAAAGTATCTCGCAGCACGCGCCGCAGCGGTTGCAGTCGCCGCGCCGCAACGAGAGCGCCTCGACGACCTCCTCGCGCTTGAAGCGGATGCGGACGAAGCGGCGGATTTTGCCGTGCGCCTGCTTGGCGCGAAACTTCGCGTCCTCGACGGCGCGGGCGCGCTTGGCCGTCAGCCGCTCCTCGAACGAGCGCCGGTGCGCCGCGCGTCTGGCTGTGGTTGGTTTCATCAACGCGAACGACTTGCCGGAATGCCCCCGCGTCAGAACTTAACCGCGCCGGGCCGGGACGACTTCCGTGGCCGCGTGTTCATGCCGCCGGAGCGCCCGAACACATGAATGGCGCGAGCGCGCGTCTCTTAAAACACCGCCCGCGCCACGTCAAAACGCCAAAGCTTCTCAGGCGCTCGCCACGCCGCCGCTCGCCGCGCTCCCCAGCACGCGGTCAATCATGCGCGAGATGTTCTCCTTCGAGGTCGCGCCGACGATGCGCTCGGCCTCGTTGCCGCCCTTGAAGAGGATGAGCGTCGGGATGCCCTTGATGCCGTAGCGCTGCGAGACCGCCGGGTTGTCGTCAACGTTGAGCTTGACGACCGTCGCCCTGTCGGCGTAGCCGGCGGCCACGGCCTCGACCGTCGGCGCGAGCATCCGGCAGGGCGCGCACCACGGCGCCCAGAAGTCCACCAGCACCGGGCGATCCGACTTCAGAACGTCCGACTCCCAGTTGTTGTCGCCCACCTCTTTGACGTGTTCACTCATCTTTAAATCTCCTTCGATTGCCTTATGATCGTCGCCGAATACTCACCCCGGATTTTCGGCCCCGTAGTTTAGATGAACGGCGGTTGCACGCCGCTACAACTCCGGCAGCGCCTGATAGACGCGCTCGTAATTCCGCGCCGCCGCCTGCCACGAGTTGTCAACGCGCATCCCGTTCTGCTGAATCCTGCGCCACGCGGGCGCTTGCGTCTGCCAGTAGAGCGCCTCGCGAATCTTTTCAATCAGGGCCTGCGCCGAATAATACTCGAACTTGAAGCCCGTGCCGCCGCCCGTCAGCGGGTTGAACTGTTCGACCGTGTCGTCGAGTCCGCCCGTGGCGCGCACGACGGGGACTGTGCCGTAGCGCATTGAGTACATCTGGTTCAACCCGCAAGGCTCGTAGAGCGACGGCATCAGGAAGATGTCCGCGCCCGCCTCAATCTGGTGCGCGAGCGGCTCGTTGAAACCTTTATAGACGCCGACTCGGTGCGGTGCCGCGTCTCTGAGCGCTTGCAGGAAACTCTCGTACTCGTGCTCGCCCGAACCCAACGCGGCGAAGAACGCGCCCGTCTCAAGAATCTGCGCGGCGACCTGCTTGATGAGGTCGTAGCCCTTCTGCGCGGTGAGCCGCGAGATGGTCGCAATCAACGGGCGCTCCGGCTCTTCCGGCAGGCCGAAGCGGCGGAGCAGTTGGAGCTTGCACTCGCGCTTCCCCGAAAGGTCTTCCGCCGAGTAGTGCGCGGCGATGTGCGGGTCGGTCTGCGGATTCCAAACGTCGTAGTCAACGCCGTTCGTGATGCCGATGAGGCGGTCGCTGCGCTGGCGCAGGAGCCAGTCGAGTCCATGGCCCTGCTCCGGCCCCTGTATCTCGAACGAGTAGCGGCGGCTGACGGTCGAGATGGCGTCGCACGTCATCAAGCCCGCCTTCAGCGACGAGGCCACGCCGTTCGACATGAAGACGTTCATCTCCTCGCCGTGCCGGTAGCCCATGCGCCAAAGGTCTGCGGGGTCGAACAAGCCTTGGAAGGCGAGATTATGAATCGAGAGGAGCGAACGCGTGCGCGCGAGAAAGCCGCCCCACATCCTCCCGGCCCGGAGCCACGCGACGGCGAAGCCGCACGGCCAGTCGTTGCCGTGAAGCACGTCGGGCGCGCGGCCCAGACGACCGAGCAGCGAGAGCGCCGCCCGGCTGAAGAAGGCGAAGCGAAGGTGATCGTCCGGCTCGCCGTAGATTTTGCCGCGCGAGAAATAGACCGGCGCGTCAATCAAAAACGCCGGAGCGCCTGCCGCCCGGCTCAGCCAGACGTTCACGCGTCGAGTCTGTCCGAGCCATTCGACTTCGAGGTTGTCAAAGACCAGTTCTTCGAGCAGCCGGCGGTCGGTCGTGTCGTAGAGCGGGTGGATGATGCAAACGTCCAGGCCCTCTCCGACGAGCGCCTTCGGGAGCGCGCCCGCAACGTCGCCCAGCCCGCCCGTTTTGGCGAAAGGCACGGCCTCAGACGACAGGAACGCGACGCGCACGAAGCAACTTTTACCGACACCGCGCCCCGCAGGAGGGGCCGAACGGACTCAAACTGAAATGCTAGAACCGGGGGAATACTATGCGAAGCCGCGCCGTGTTTGTCAAGAAAGCTGCCGGAAGAAAAGCAGTGACGAGTGACCAGCGACGAGCAAAGGCAAGCGCCCAGCTTGTCACTCGTCACTCGTCACTCTTAACTGCTTTCGTCAGCTCTGCATCGAGGCGAGGAACTCGGCGTTGTTCTTCGTCTTGCCGAGGCGCTCCAAGACGACTTCCATTTGCTCGACGGGCGAGAGCGGGTTAAGAACCCTTCGCATGACCCAGATGCGGTTGAGGTCTTCCTTCGAGATGAGCAGCTCTTCTTTGCGCGTGCCCGAACGCTGGAGGTCAATCGCGGGGAACAGGCGCTTGTCCGAGAGCCTTCGGTCGAGGTGAATCTCGCTGTTGCCCGTGCCCTTGAACTCCTCGAAGATTACGTCGTCCATGCGCGAACCCGTATCGATCAGCGCGGTGGCGATGATGGTGAGCGAGCCGCCCTCCTCGATGTTGCGCGCCGCGCCGAAGAAGCGCTTGGGGCGCTGAAGGGCGTTCGCGTCAATACCGCCGGAGAGAATCTTGCCCGACGGCGGGACGACGGCGTTGTGCGCGCGCGCGAGTCGCGTCAGAGAGTCGAGCAGGATGACCACGTCGCGCTTGTGCTCGACGAGGCGCTTGGCCTTCTCGATGACCATGTCGGCGACCTGCACGTGGCGGGTCGGCGGCTCGTCGAAGGTCGAGGAGATGACCTCGCCCTGAACGGAGCGCTGCATGTCGGTGACTTCTTCCGGGCGCTCGTCAATCAGCAGGACGATGAGCGTCACCTCCGGGTGGTTCTGCGAGATGGAGTTGGCGATGGCCTGAAGCATCATCGTCTTGCCGGTGCGCGGCGGCGCGACGATCAGGCCGCGCTGGCCTTTGCCGAGTGGCGTGACGAGGTCAATGACCCGACCGACGATGCCCTCGGAGGCGGTCTCCATGCGGAGTTGTTCCTGCGGGTAGAGCGGCGTCAGGTTGTCGAAGAAGACCTTGTCGCGCGACTCGCCCGGAGCCTCGAAGTTGATGGCCTCGACCTTGATGAGCGCGAAGTAGCGCTCGCCCTCTTTCGGCGGGCGAATCTGACCGGAAACGGTGTCGCCGGTGCGCAGGTCGAATTTGCGAATCTGCGACGGCGAGACGTAGATGTCGTCCGGGCCGGGCAGGTAGTTGTACTCGGGCGCGCGCAGGAAGCCGAAGCCGTCGGGCAGCGTTTCCAAGACGCCCTCGGAGAAGATGAGTCCGCTCTTCTCGGTCTGCGCCGCGAGGACTTTGAAGATGAGTTCCTGCTTGCGCATCCCCGTCGCGCCCGGAACGTCGAGTCCCTTGGCGATCTGCGTTAGGTTGGAGATGGACATCTCCTTGAGCGTGGCGAGGTTGAAGGTGTCGCCGCCGCCGTCGCGGAAGCCGTGCGACTCGTCGGCCATCTCGTCAATCTCCGCCTCGATGTCGGGCTGGATTTCGGCGGTGGCGGCGGCGTACTTGCCCGCGTCCCTGTCCGCCGTGCCGTTGCTGGCTCTGCTTGTGCGTGTGCGTGTTGTTCTTTCTCTTGACATCTCGGATTTTCTCTTCGGCGCGAAGCCATTGATGCCCGCGCCCTCTCGTTGAACTTCGTCGCGCGCCCGACTCTTTCAGAGGCCGCGCGTTTCACCTTTCAAATGTTGAATGAAATTATTGCCGATTAGTTGTCGGGGATGATGCCTCTTGGTGCGCTCCCGCGGGAGCGTCGTTCTGAAGGACACCGCCCTCGCCGTGTGGCGCGAGCGGCGGCGGTCGGCTCGCATTCGCGAACGGACGCGCGCGGGCGACCGCTCGCCTTCGTAAAGTTTTGCGGGTTTGACCGTGCGCCGTTTAGATGACTGCGCCGCCCGCGCGGTTGCGCTAAAAATTCCGCCCTGATTTCAACGCTCAAGAGGGGGATTGTGAGGCGGTCAATGCCTCTTCGATAGCGTGCCAGACGCGTTCGCGCCCACGTCCGGTGGTGGCGGAGTAGGCCAGCAGCCCGCCGCCTGCGCCCTCCCCAACTTCGCCCAGAACGCGCTCGGCGCGCGCGAGGTTTTTGCGCGCCTCGTTCTGCGAGAGCTTATCGGATTTGGTCGCGACCGTCAGGAAGGGCTTGCCCTCTGCGAGAAGCCACCGGCGGAGTTGCAAATCCAATGTCGTGGGTTCGTGACGCGAGTCTACGATATGAATTGATAACACAAGCGCGTCGCGCTTGGCAAGGTAATCGGTGACGAGTTTGCCCCACGACTCCCGCACCTCGCGCGGCGCGCGCGCGAACCCGTAGCCCGGCAGGTCAACGAAGTAGAAGCGCTCGTTGATCAAAAAGAAGTTCAGCGCCTGCGTCCTTCCGGGCGTCGAGGAGGTGCGCGCCAGACCCTTCACGCCGAGCAGCGAGTTGATCATGCTCGACTTTCCGACGTTCGACCGACCGAGGAAGGCGACCTCCGGCCTCGCCCCGCGCGGCCACTGCGACTCCTCAAACGCGCTCTTGACGAACTTCGCGCTCGTTACCTTCATGAAAGCAGTGACGAGTGGCGGGTGACAAGTGACGGGTTGAAGATACGAGCTAAAAGCCAACAGCTAAACGCTAAAAGCTTTTCGGCTCGTCACTCTTCACTCGTCACCCTTCACTCCTTCTAAGCCTTCGCCGCCTCCGTCTCGGTCTGGCCGTTGCCAGCCGCGTCGCGCGCCTGCGCCATGCGCTTCGTCATCTCGCGCATGCGGGCGAGGCGCTCCTCGATGTTGGGCATGCCCATGACCTGCTTCTCGACGTGCCGCAAGTAGTTCGGGCTGACGGTGGCGCGGAGTTGTTCGAGGAAGGGCTGAAGCTTGACGAAGACGACGGCCTGCTCGCCGTTAGTGTCGGCGAACATCTCCGGGTCAATCGCCCCGTGGTTGACGAACGAGCAGGCCATGTCCCAGTAGCTCGTGACCATGCGGTAGTACGCGCTGTGCTCGCCCATCGCGGCGCGCTGGACGTCCTCGATGCTTTCGGGGTTGAAGTTGAAGAACCAGTTGCGCGCCTCGCGCATCACCGGCTCGCGGCGGAGGTCGTAGAGCTGCATGATAAGCTCGGCGCTTTTTGCTTTGTCTGTCATCGGATTTCTCCTCGGAAGATTTGAAAGATTGCGGAACGCTGGCGACCGAACCGGCAAGTGAAGTGCTTGCGAGGGGCGCGGCGTGGCTCAAACTTTCTCTGCGAGGTCTGCCGCTTGTGCTGCCGGGAAAGCGAAACTTTACAGACGGGCGCGCGGGCTGTCAACCGCGCGCGTGAAATCATGTGTGCCGTGTTGAAGGGAAACTCGGATTAAAAATCGAGGGTTCAAGCCTCAGCCTGCCCGTCGCGGCGAAGCCGAAGCTTGAACCCCGAAGTCTTCTTTCCGTTTCACTCCGAAAGAGTCTGCGTGCTGCCCGCCGACGGCTGGTCGGTCGTCCAGACGGGCGGGGCCGCCGCGTCGTCGGTCGCGCCCGCGTCGGTCGGGCAGGAGTCTTCGAGCGCGAGCGAGAGAACCTCGTCAATCGTCTCGACGAGTTGAATCGCCATCGCCGCGCGCACGTCCTCCGGCAAGTCCTCGATGTCCTTCTCGTTGTCCTTCGGGATCAGCACGGTCGTGACGCCGACGCGGTGCGCCGCGAGCAGTTTCTCCTTGATGCCGCCGACGGGAAGCACGCGCCCGCGCAAGGTGATCTCGCCCGTCATCGCCACGTCGCGCCGCACGGGGACGCGCGTGAGGGCGGAGGCCATCGCCGTCGCCATCGTCACGCCCGCCGAGGGGCCGTCCTTCGGGATCGCGCCTTCGGGGATGTGGACGTGCAGGTCGCGCTTGCGTATGAATTCGAGGTTCATGCCCAGACGCTCGGCGCGCGCCTTGACGCACGTGAGTGCGGCCTGCGCCGACTCCTGCATGACCTCGCCGAGCTTGCCCGTCAGAGTCACGCCGCCGCGACCGTTCGTCAGCGTCGCCTCGATCTGCAAGACTTCGCCGCCGACCTCAGTCCACGCGAGTCCGAGCGCGAGTCCGACTTCGGACTCGGCGGCCATGTCCTGCTGGCGGAACTTGACGGGGCCGAGCATCTCGCGGACGCCCTCAGCCGTGATCGTCATCCTGAACTCTTCGCCCGGCGTTCCGGCGACGAGCTTGCGCGCGACCTTGCGGCAGCACGAGCCGATCTCGCGCTCAAGATTTCGCACGCCGGCCTCGCGCGTGTAGTGGCGGATGATCTCGTAGATGCCTTCGTCGGTGAACTCGACCTGCTCGGCGCGCAGGCCCGCGCCCTCGGCCTGCTTCTTCACCAGATGCCGCTTCGCGATCTCCAACTTCTCGCGCTCGGTGTAGCCCGACAGTCGCAGAATCTCAAGACGGTCTTGCAGCGCGGGCGGAATCGTGTGCAGCACGTTCGCCGTCGCGATGAAGAAGACTTTGGAGAGGTCGTATTCAACGTCGAGGTAATGATCCTGAAACGTGTTGTTCTGTTCGGGGTCGAGGACTTCGAGTAGCGCCGCCGAGGGGTCGCCGCGGAAGTCCGCGCCGAGCTTGTCAACCTCGTCGAGCAGAATGCAGGGGTTGACCGTGCCCGCCTTCTTCATCATCTGAATGATCTGTCCGGGCAGCGCGCCGATGTACGTTCGCCTATGTCCGCGAATCTCGGCCTCGTCGCGCACGCCGCCCAAAGAGAGGCGCACGAACTTGCGCCCCGTCGCGCGCGCGATTGATTTTCCGAGCGAAGTCTTGCCGACGCCCGGCGGGCCGACGAAGCAGAGGATCGAGCCTTTCGGGTTCTTCACCAACTGCCTGACGGCGAGGTGTTCGAGGATTCGGTCTTTAATCTTCTCAAGCCCGAAGTGGTCTTCGTTCAAGACATCTTCGGCCTTCGTGATGTCGCGAATCTCTTTCGACTTCTGCTTCCACGGCACGCTCAGCAGCCAGTCAATGTAGGTGCGCGAGACCGTACCCTCGGCGCTCATCGGCGGCATCGCTTCGAGGCGGTGGAGTTCCTGCATGGCCTTCTCCTTCGCCTCCTCGGTCATGCCCGCCTCTTCGATCTTCTTGCGCAGGTCTTCCATCTCGGCCTTCTCGTCCTTGCGTCCGAGTTCCTTGTGGATGGCCTTGATCTGCTCGTTGAGGTAGTACTCCTTCTGCGCCTTCTCCATCTGCCGCTTGACGCGCGCCTGAATCGTCCGGTCGAGCTGCCGCTTGTCAACTTCGACTTCGAGCAGTTCGACCAAGCGTTGCAGGCGACCGAAGGCCGAGAAGATTTCGAGAAGTCCCTGCTTGTCCTCGACCGAGATTTTCAGTTGCGACGCCAAGGCGTCGGCGAGGTGCGAGGGGTCTGTGTTGCGGAGCGCGGTCTGAAGCGCGTCCGTCTGCATCTCCGGCGCGAGGCGGATGTGCTGCTCGATGAGTTGGCCGGTGCGCTGCATGAGCGCGTCAATGCGCGGGCCTGACTCCGGCGCGACGGGCGCGCGGCGCACCGTGGCGGTGAAAGCGCCGTTGTTGTTGTCAACGCGGATCGTCGTCGCGCGCTCGCGCCCCTCGACGACGACCTTCGTCTGTCCGTTCTCCTGTCGCTGCGCCTGAAGTATGCGCGCGATGGTTCCCACGGTGTAAATCTGTTCCGGCGCGGGTTCGTCAATCGAGGCGTCGTGCTGCGTGGCGAGGAAGATCGTGCGGTCGGAGGCGAGCGCCTCTTCGAGCGCGCGCACCGAGCCGGGCCGTCCGATCTTGAAGGCGACCTTCGTGAAAGGGAAGATGACGACATCGCGGATCGGCACCATCGGCAGCCGGAGGATGTCAGCGGGCGTGCGGTCAGAATATTCTTCCATAAATCAAGAGAGCTTTCTTCAAGACCATAAAGGGTACAAAGGGCGAGCCGTTCGCTTCCGTCTCGCCCCGCCGTTGTCAGATGAATTCTAAAACATTTCGCGCGACCGCGCCACAATGAAGGCAAAAGTAAAAAGGCAAAAGGCAAAAGAAGAAGCGCTCGGCTTTCACTTTTGCCTTTTGCCTTTTTACTTTTGCCTTGTTTTTACGCCGCTTCGTCAACGCCGGTGAGAAGCTCGCCCGGAAGCGCGCGGCGGCGCTCGACCATCTCGCGGGTGATGACGAACTCCTTGATGCGCTTCTGCGAGGGCATCGTGTACATGGCGTCGAGGAGGAGTTCTTCCATGATCATCATCAGGCCGCGCGCGCCGACCTTGCGCTCGACCGCCTGGTGCGCGATGGCCTTCAAGGCGTCCTCCGAGAAGCGGAGCTTGACGTTGTCGTACTCGAACTTCTTCTGGTACTGCTTGATGAGCGCGTTCTTCGGCTCGGTGAGTATCCGCATGAGCGCGCTTTCGTCGAGTTCGTGCAGGACGCCCGTGACGGGGAGTCGCCCGACGAACTCCGGGATCAGCCCGTACTTGACCAAGTCTTCGGGCTGCACCGCCGCGAGCGCGTCGGAGTAGCGGTTGCCGGACGATTTGACCTGCGCGTGGAAGCCGAGCGACTTGTTGCGCGTGCGCCGCTCGACGACCTTCTCCAAGCCGACGAACGCGCCGCCGCAGATGAAGAGGATGTTCGTCGTGTCAACGGGGAAGAATTCCTGGTGCGGGTGCTTGCGCCCGCCCTGCGGCGGGACGTTGGCGACCGTGCCTTCGAGAATCTTCAACAGCGCCTGCTGCACGCCCTCGCCCGAAACGTCGCGCGTGATCGAGGGGTTCTCGTCCTTGCGGCAAATCTTGTCAACCTCGTCAATGTAGATGATGCCCTGCTGCGCGCGCTCCACGTCGCCGTTCGCGGCCTGCAAGAGCTTGAGGATGATGTTCTCAACGTCCTCGCCGACGTAGCCCGCCTCGGTCAGAGTCGTCGCGTCAACGATGGTGAAGGGGACTGAGAGCATCCGCGCGAGCGTCTGCGCGAGCAAGGTCTTCCCCGTGCCGGTCGGGCCGATGAGGAGGATGTTCGACTTCTGAATCTCAACGTCCGAGCGTCGGCGCGCGAGTTCGATTCGCTTGTAGTGCTGATAGACGGCGACCGCGAGACGCTTCTTCGTCTCCTCCTGCCCGATGACGTACTCGTCGAGGAACGACTTGATCTCCGCGGGCTTCGGCAACGGCGGGCGCGACGCGACGGCCTCGGCCTGCTGGTCGTCGGTGATGATCTCGTTGCAGATGTCAATGCACTCGTTGCAGATATAGACGGTGGGGCCGGCGATCAGCTTCTTCACTTCGTTCTGCGACTTGCCGCAGAACGAGCAGCGCAACGTGTCATCAGTTCGGCGTACCATAAGGTTTTCGAGGGCGACCGCTTCGCTCGTTCTTCCTGTGTGAAACCGGAGGGGTTCAAGGCCACGCGCGCCGCTCGGCGCGTGCCGCAAAGTCTTCTACGACGACTGAAGGGTGGATGTCAACGCCCGGCGAACAAATTTCGCGCCGGGCGGCGCTTCAATAATGTATCACAGAACGCGCGGCGGCGCGCACCCGCCGGAGCGAGCGTCCGCCAGCGCACTCAAAGCGCAGCGTCAGTCCGCCGCGAGGGTGCGAAGTTATTTCGAGTAGCGGCGCGTGGCGAGCGCGATGGGCAGCCCGATGAAGAACATGTGGACGAGCAGCCCGGTGATGAAGACGACGGGCGCAGCCGTGCCCCTCGGCGGCACAGCCGAGAGGGGGACGACGACGTAATTCATGACGACGTAGATGACGACGCCGTAGATCACGCCGCAGACGACCGCGTGATTCAAGAGGAATGTGAGCTTGCGACTCGCGGCGTAATAGAGCGCCGCGGCAGTGAACGCGATGAGGTAGTGACAGAAGAGGCCGAGCGCGTCCGTCCCAAAGCCTCCCTTGAAGGCGTCCGCGCCGAGCAGCCCGCTGGCGACCGACTGGAGTATGCGGGCCGGACTTAATCCGTTACGCACACCGTAGAAGACGAAGGCGTAAGTGATGTCGAGCGTGCCCGCGATCAGGCCGCCCAGGATAATCGCGCGCGAGGCCCGCGGCCTGTCGGTCGAGAATGCGACGGAATCTGCAACCATCGGGAGCGTTCCTTTCGTCACTTGAGAAGTTGTCTGAAAGAAGACCGCCCAGGCTCGTGATGTGTGCGGACTGCTGTGGTGTGTCTGTGATGAGGGCGCGCGGCGCGGCGGTTGTCGCGGGCGCGGACAAAAAATTCGCGGGCGGTCGGCGCTTACCGCCGCCTGCCGCCCGCGAGTCGTTGTCGCCGCGTCTTTGTTAAGAGCGCGTCGGCGGTTTACTGCCGGTGCGTGATGACCTCGTCAATGAGGCCGTACTCTTTGGCCTGCGTCGCAGACATGATGCGGTCGCGCTCCACGTCGCGCTCGACCTGCTCGAAGGGCTGGCCCGTGTGCTTGGCGATGATGCTCGAAGTCAGCTCGCGCATGCGGATGATCTCTTCGGCCTGAATCTTGATGTCGGTCGCCTGGCCGCCGATGCCGCCCGCGATTGAGGGCTGGTGAATCAGGATGCGCGAGTTCGGCAGCGCGAACCGCTTGCCCTTCGCGCCCGCCGTCAAAAGCAGCGCGCCCATCGAGGCGCACTGGCCCAGACAGATCGTCACGATGTCGGGGCGGATGAACTGCATCGTGTCGTAGATCGCCATGCCGGCGGTGATCGAGCCGCCGGGCGAGTTGATGTAGAGGTTGATGTCCTTCTCAGGGTCTTCGGCTTCGAGGAAGAGGAGTTGCGCGATGATGAGGTTCGCGACCGTGTCGTCAATCGGCGTGCCGAGGAAGACGATGTTGTCGCGCAGCAGGCGCGAGTAAACGTCCGAGTAGCGCTCGCCGCGCGGCGTCTGCTCGAAGACCGTCGGGTTGGGGATGTAGTTGGTAATGCTGCTCATCTTGATCTCTCCGAAACTTCTCCGTCGAAAACTCTTGCCGCGGGAGACTGCCGGGAACCATTCGCCCTCAGACTAAAATTGGAGACCCGAAACTCCAAACTCGCATTTGAAATTTCAAATCTCCAACTTTGATTTCATCCCCGCGAAAGCGCCGACGCCCGCGCGTCCCGCGAGAAGCGTCAACGCTTCTCCTCGTCGGCCTGCGACTCGCCGCTTGCACCCTCAGAACTCGTCGGGAGGCTCGCGGCTGCGCCGCCCTCAACGCTTTCAACCGTCGCGCCCGCGCCGGTCGAAGCCGACGTTTCTTCCGCCTCCTCGTCGCGCCATTCTTCTTCGCGGACGTTCGCGTTCTGCACAAGGAAGTCGAGCGCTTTGCGGTTACGCAACCTGTCGGCGATGCTACGTTCGCCCCCCTGCTTTGTCAAGGCGGCCCGCACCTGCTCAACCGACTGCCGCGAGCCTTCCGCCATCGCCTGAATTTCGGCCTCGACCTCCTCGTCCGTGACCTCTAACCCTTCGGCGTCGGCCACGCGCTCCAGCAGCATCGAGCCGCGCACGTCGTCGCCCGCGCGCTCGCGCACAACGTCGCGCATCGCCTCCCAGTTGATGTCCGCCGAGCGCGGGTCAACGCCGCGCCCGATCATGTCGCGGAGCATGGATTGCAGAATCTGGTTCGCCTGGTACGAGATGATCGTCTCCGGCACCTCGAAGCGGTGCTGCTCGACGAGGCGCGAGAGGATTTCGTCGCGCAGGTGGTGCTCCGACTCGTGCTCGGCGCTCTTCGAGAGGTTCTCTCTCACGCGCTCGCGCAAACTTTCGACCGTCTCGACGCCCTCCTCGCCGAGACTCTTCACCCAGTCGTCGTCAAGCTCCGGCACCTCCTTGCGCCGGACAGCCGAGACGGTCGCCGTGTACTCGATGGTCTTGCCGGCCAGCCCCTTCGCGTTGAAGTCTTCGGGGTAGGCGACCGTGAACGTCTTGACCTCGTCGGCGCGCACGCCCGTCAGGTTCTCGTTGAACGCGGGCAGCACGCCCTCGCCGCCGAGGACAACGTCCACGTCCTCGACGTTGATGTCCTCTTCCGAAGGCGGCTCGACGTAGCGCCCTTGAATGTCAGCCGTCACGGTGTCGCCCTCTTCGGAGGCGCGGTCTTCGACCGGTTGGAGCGAGGCCGAGGCTTCGCGCAGGTTCTCGATGACGCGCTCAACGTCCTCTTCGCGGACGGGGCGCGTGCGGCGCGCGGCCTCGATGCCTTTGTAAGTGCCGAGGTTGACTTCCGGCATCACCTCGACGTGCGCGTGGAGCGTGACGGCCTCCTGCCCGAACTTGTCGAGTCCCTCGTTGTCGAGGTGAACGTCGGGCTGGCCGATGACCTGAAGTCCGCTCTCCGTGATCGCCTGCTCGACGGCGTCGGGCACGAGCCGCTTCAAAACGTCGCCCTGAATGTCCTTCTTATATCTCGTGCGGACGACAGCCGCGGGCGCGTTGCCCTTGCGGAAGCCGGGCACGGTCGCGGCGCGCGCGTACTCCTGCGTCACGCGCTCGAACTCCGCGCGCACCTCCTCGGCCCCGATCTCGATCTTGATCTCCTTGCGCGTCGGAGAAACGTCAACAACCTCTGTCTTCATAAACACGAATCCCGCCCTCGCCTCGTCTCATACGGAAGACGGAGAGTGCGGGCGTCCTTCCTCGATTAGTTTACGCTTGCTTTGAATCCCAATGCGAAAGGGGGGACTCGAACCCCCACGCCTTACGGCACCAGATCCTAAGTCTGGCGCGTCTGCCAATTCCGCCACTTTCGCGCGAGTCCGACGAACGATTGAGATTAAAGGATTGATGTTTGAAAGTCTAGCAGTGATGCCGAAGGGTTAAGCGCGGGTCTGTCCGAAGCGATGAAGCGCGAAGCGGCGCGACTTTGTACGAGTCGCGCCGCTTCCGGTTGATGAAGGTTGATCGTGATTACTTACGCGTGCGCCGCTTCCTCTGCCACACGAACGCGGCGGGGAAGGCTGCGGCGAGGCCGAGCCAGCCGAGGTTGAAGCCGAAGAGGCGGGAGAGCGACTGAACCCACGTGCCGGCTTGCGCGGTCTTGCCCGCGGTCGGCTGGCCGGGTTCGTCCGTGACGGTGTAGAGCTTGCCGTCGTGGATGTACATCCGGCGCATCTCTTCGAGGTTGAAGGGGCGCGCGCCGCGGCGACCGAAGATGGCGACCTGGTTGCCGCTCTCGTCCACCGCCCGGTCGCGGCGGTAGCCCTCGGAGACCTGCGTCGCCGGGCCTTTCGTCGGGCAGTAGGCGACGACGCGCGGCGCGGGCCGCGGGCTGTAGCCCATGTTGCCCGGCACGGAGTTCGGGTTCGTCAGCTCGACGACCTTGACGCCGTTCTTGCCGTCGGCGACGTAGCCGATCAGGCTCGCGTAGGCCATGCCGACCTTGATGTCGCGCGTGTCGTTGAGCTTGCCGCCGTCGTTGAAGAGCTGGTCGAGCTTCGGCTGGTCGGCGTGCTCGATGTCAACAATGGCGAGGCCGTCCGCGCCGTCGCCGACGTATGCGTACTCGCGCGCTATGTAGATGCCGTGCGGGTCGCGCAGCGCGAGCGTCGAAGCGGGCAAGGCTTGCGGGTGTTCGAGGTCGGTCACGTCGAGCACGTTCAGGCCGTCCGCCGCCGTGACGAAGCAGTAGCGGAACTGCACGGCGAGCGAGCGCGGGTCGTGCAGCGGGACTTCGCTCACCCAGCGCGGGTTCAAGGGGTCGCTGATTTGGACGACTTCGAGCGCGTGGTCGGTCAACACGTACACGTAGTTGCCGACGACGTTGATCGCGCGCGCGTTCGTCAACCTTCCTTCGGGGTTGTAGGTCGCGCCGCGCTTCAGGTGGTTGTTGAGGTTGACGCCGTCAACGAGCGTGTTGATGTTGACGGTGACGAGTCCCTCCTGCCGGTCGGAGATGAACGCGTAGCCGTAGAGCGGCGCGAGTGGCTGTTCCTCGTTCGTCTCAAGCCACATCTTCTGATCCGCGGTCTCGCCCGGATTGCGGCGCGGGTCGAGCGGCGCGGGCGAGCCGATGGCGACGCCCGTCGCGTCCTTCGTTCGGACGTAGAGCTTCTGACCGAACTTCGAGAACGGCGAGTCGGTGATGCGCTGGCTGAAGTCCTTGTCGGCGACGTTGGCGATGTCGAAGACGACGAAGCCGTCCTTGCCCGCGGCGGCGAGAAGGAACTCGCCGTACTGCTGCACCTGACTGATGTCGTAGCCGCGGTGCGCGTAGTTCTCCTCAAGCTTGCCTCCGCGCGCCTCGTGCTTGGCGTACCAGTCGGGGTAAGCGATCTGGTGCAGGTGCGAACCCATCACCGCCTGCGGCTCGGTCTGCTCCGCGACCATCGTCGCCGAGAGTCCGTCCCTGCCCTCGGCGACATAGACGAAGCGGCCCATGAAGTTGACCTGGTTCGAGCCGAGCATCAGGACGCCGCCGACCCAGGCGTTGTTGTCGTTGTTCTTCGAGATGTGGCAGTCCGTGCAGGTCTTCGTCTCGGTCGCGCGCACTGTGTGCGGCGGGTGCGTGTTGAAGGCGTTGCCGTTGTAGCCGGCTGAAGAGATCGTCGGCGCGTGGTTGACGGCGATGCCGCGCGTGCCGTCCGTGACGCTCACGGTGACGGCGCTCGAAGAGCGGACGGGCATGACCTTGTGTCCCTGCACCGAGCCGTCAATGCCGAGCATGTAGCCGTCGGTTCTCAAGACCTGCGGGTTGTACGAAGGATAGACCTGATTCACGTCTCCCTCTTCGTGCAGCGCAGGCTTGCGCGTGTTGACCGAGGCCGAGAGGTGACAGCCCCAGCAGTTCGTCACCCACGAAGAGTGGCACGAGACGCACGAGACTCGCGAGTTGTCGTGCGCGAGTTGCTTGGTGTCCGAGGGCACAGCGCCCCAAGTCTCGTTGTCGCGAAGCAGGGTCTTCGCGCGCGCCGACTTCGGGTTGTAGTGCGGGTTGCCGGGCGTGATCGTGTCCATCACCTGCGTGACTTCCCACTCCATCGGCTTGCCCGTCGCCGGGTCGTTCTGCTCGACCATCGAGCGCTGGTAGAGCTTGCCGTCGCGCTCGACGAAGCGGGCGCGGTTGAAGGGATTTCCGCGCGCTGGGTGATTCATCTGGTTGCCGCCGTCGGGCGCGCCGAAGCCGGACGTGCGGATGTTCGACGCGGTCACGCGCTTGTTGACGGTGCCGTGGCAGTCCTCGCACGTGATCTCGATGACGGCGCGGCGGTCGCCGTAGATTTTGCCGGTGCCGTGGTCGTCCTGCGTGTAGTGGCAGTCAACGCAGTGCATCCCCTTCTCAAGATGGATGTCTTTCAGGTGGACGGCCTTGCCGGGCTTGCCGTCGTGGTCGTAGAGGTCGGGGTCGTCGAAGGAGACGACGTTGCCGTCCTTGTCGAGGAAGTTGCCCTTGCGATCCATCTTGTAAGCGCGGCGGAACATCCAGCCGTGGCCGTGGTAGTCCGACACCTGCATGTGGCGCAGCTTCGTGTTGAGCTTGCTGACCTCGAAGAGGAATTCGGGGTCGCGCCAGTTGCCGCGCGCCGCGGCCTCTTCGGGGTTGAACTTCCCGGCCTCGTCGAGTTCCTTCGGCGTCGGGTTGTGCTGCTGCTTCGGGTACATGTACTCGCCGTCGGTCTCCTCGTCCCACCACATGTAGCCGAGGTAGGTGTTGATGAAGCCGTTGCCGTTGTGGACGTGGCAGGTGATGCACTGGCTCGAAGGGATTGACTTGGTGAACTTGTGTTCGAGCGGGTGGCCCGACTCGTTCTTCGGGATGTTCGGGTCGGGGTTGTTGGGCGCGGTGTAGCCGCGGTTGCCGAAGTGCGCGTAGGGGCCGGAGTCGTACTGCGAGCGGTCGTTGGCATAGACGACGTGGCAGGCGGCGCAGCCCGACTGGCGGAAGTCGCCGGGCGCGTCGTTCGTGCCCATGAATGACATCACGGGGTCGTTGAGGCGGACTTTGGTCGCGCCGAGGATGACGGGGTCAACGCGCGCCTGCGTGCCGTAGCCGCGATTCGAGAGGGACACGTCGGGCTGTCCCGGCACGTCCTGACCGTTCGGGTTGCCGAGTTCGGACTTCGGGCCGCCGCCGCTCTCGAACGGACGCCAGAAGGAGACCGAGAGCGGCTGGCCTATCTCAAACCTTGGGAACGGGAAGAGGAACGGGATGATCCCTTTCTCCTTCATCTCCTGCGGCGTGGGCGGCGGGATGGTGCGCGCGATCTGCGGCTCGCCGTGCGGGCTGTAGCTCTCGCCGATGATGGCGTACTTCGTCGGGAGCGTGCCGTTGTTGTAGAGCGCCGAGGAATAGACCTGCGGACTCTGGGTCATCGCGCTCTTTTGCACGCTCTTGATGTACTGCTCGTGACACTTGCCGCACGTGACCATCGCGACGCGCAAGTCAGAAGGGTTGACGAAGCGAATCCAGTCCCAATTCTCGTTGTTGAGCAGCGTGAAGCTGTTCTCAGGGTTGGCCGACGTGCGCCACATCTCCGGGTGCTTCGGCTTTGCGGTGTGCGCGTCCGCCTTGGTCGTCGCCGTGCCGTTGCCGCCGTGGCAGTCAACGCACGAAGGGCTGCTGCCGCGCAGGTTCGTCTCGTGCGGGTCGCCGACGCCCGTGTGGCACTTGACGCAGCCGTCGCTCGGCGCGTGCTGCACCGCGTCCTGCGGGACGTTGGCGACGGGGTCAGCGCCGGAGTCGGCGGCTTCAGAGACGGGCGCGGAAGAAGCGGGCGGCTGTGTCGCCGTCTTTGAAGCGCTCCTGACCAGGCCCGCGGAGTGGACGGGGAGGAACGCGAAGGCGGCGACGCCGAAGACGACGAGGACGGCGAGGAGGCTGAACAACTGCTGGCGTTTCGTGTGCTGACGATTGCTGGCGGTCTTCATCTTATTTGTCCGATGGTAGCTGATGAATTGCCACTAGCTTCAGCTAGTGGATCAAGGCTTCAAAAAATCTTCCGGCTTTAGCCCAAGTCGGCCCTCGTTCGGCTAAAGCCGTCGCCTTTAATTCGACTCCTCCCACTAGCTGAAGCTAGTGGCAACTGATACGACCAAATCTCAACACGACTCAGAAGGCGAGTTGAAAGGCGAAGGTCGGCGAGACGAGCGGGCGCGTGCTCTGAATCAGACGCCCGTAGCCGCCCTCCGGGAACAGCACCGCCGTGCCCACGACGAGGAACAGGTTCTCGTTCTCCAGCGGGCGGTACTTGAAGGCGAAGCTCGCGTCCGTGCCGACGCCGCCCGTGATGCGCGGGTTCCCGGTCAACTGCTGAAGCACGCGCGAGCGGGCGAAGCGGATGTAGGCGAGGTTCGTCACCATCTTGAGCTTCGGCGTCAGCCTCAGGTCGGCCCCGACGTTCCACATCAGCAGCCCGGGGTTGACGAAGTTCGCGCGGTTGTCGAACTTGTCGCGCAGGTCTGGGAGCAGGCTGAACTTGTTCTTAAAAAATCCGAGGCCGGCGACGGTCGTCTGCTGCTGAGTCCAGAACTGGAACGGCCCGCCCGCGATGTTCGGGTTGTCCTGAATCACGTCGAAGCCGGTCGCCTTGTTGTCGTTGAGGTTGCCGTCGCCGGAGGCGTAGAAGAACGTCCCGCGCCAGCGAACCCAGTCGCGGTCAATCGCCGCCTCGAACGAGGCCATCTGCGCGTTGACGGTCTGCGGGCGGCGGACGCGCGTGTTGAAGGCGTCGTGGCCGACCGCCCAGTAGAAGGCGTGGTCAACGTTGAGCTTGCCCCACTTGCCGTCGCCGTGGAAGCCGAAGTAGCCGACGTTGAGCGTGGCGCGGTCGCCCGTGAACCTGCCGTTGTCGTTGTTGAAGGCGAAGTTGAAGAGCGCCGTGTACCCTCGCGTCCCGAAGTCCTGCCGGAACCAGTTCGCGAGGAAGACGTTCTGGTGCCGGTTGTCGAAGCTGTGGAGCTGAGAGGTGATGTCGCGCTGGCGCATCGTGAAGAAGGCGATGTTGAACTCGTCGCGGTTCGAGTTGAGGTTGCCGAACAGGCGCACGCCGAGCTGGTTGTCCTGGAAGAGGAAGCCGCGGAAGTCGGAGTTGAAGTTCTGCATCCCGACGCGCAGGCTCATGAAGTCGAAGTTCGGGCTGACGACCGCGATCCGCTTCTCGACGAACGCCTCCTCGACGGCGAGCCGCGCGATGCCGCGCTTCGAGTCGAACGGGTTGAGAGTGTTGTTGGCGAGGAAGTTGAAGTTGGCGACCGTCGTGACGCGGAAGGCCCAGCGCTTCGGCTCGAACGCCGCGTCGCCCTTGAAAATCTCCGCGCCCATGACGAAGTTCTGGTTGGTGAAGAACTGCTCATGCCGCCCGTTCGCCGCGACGACGCGCGGGTTGAGGTTGCTCGCGCTCTGGAAGTTGAGGTTGAGGAACGTGTGGTTGCCGAAGACGGGGAAGTCGCCCTTCAGGACGTTCTGGTTGTACGGGTCGAAGGTGCTGCCCACGACCCAAGGCGTCTTCATGTCGGGGTCGTAACGCTTGTAGCGCGGGAAGGGGAAGCGCCAGCGGTCGGGCATCGGGATGAAATCCTCGGTCGCCGGGTCTTGCGACTTGACCGTCTTCTTGCCGGCGTGGCCGAGCGGCGTCCAGTCGGGCAGCGGGTACTGCAAGGGCTTCTCTTCGCCCTTCGCCGCGGGAGTCGGCGAGGGCTGCGCGCCCGCGGCCTGCGCCGGTGTGGGCGACGGCTGCGCCTGCGCCTGCGCGGTCTGCTGCTGCGGGCCGAAGAAGTAGTCGAGGAGCGACTCGACGAGCGCCTGATTTCTCTCGGCCTTCGACGGTGGCGCGTCCGTGTCCTCGTCGCCCGACGCGGCGAGCGCGTGGAGCGGGGCGGTCTGCGAAAGGAGGAAGAGCGAGAGGCAGAGCGCTGCCCAACGCCTGCGGCTAGTCGAGCGTCCGTGCAAACGTTTCATGAGAACCGTCCCCGTCGGATGTCAGCACCGTTAAGTCGGCGATTGCGATGATTACTTCAAAAAGAAAAACATTCCGCCCGCGAGCGAAGGGCGTTGCCCGCGGCCAAACCCGCTTGAGGATTGCAAGTGATGTGGCCCGGACGCGTGCGAGCCGTTCCGTGGGCGGGGAAGGCGAAACGCATGAGCACGCGCGGCGTCATGAAAAACCCTGACGCTTGAGCCAAGGCTTTCAAAGATTGGACGGGCCGGAAAGGCCCCGCCGCTCGGATTGTTCAGTGCCCGGAAAGCGGCTTAGAAAATAGGTCAGACGCACGGGCGAGTCAAGTCTTTTTTTTGGCGCGTTCGGCAGCCGAGACCCGGCGCGCGCGCGTTGCGAAATAGATTGCAACAGGAGATGGCCGCGGCGGAACTCAGCCGAGCGATTCGGACGCGTTCGCCCTCTCGAACAGAGGGTCGCGCGTCCCTTGCGCGACGCGCCGGAGCGGCCAGATGTCAACCTTCAACTCCTCGGCGTAGTGCAACAGCGGGTCGCCCGCGGGCGAGGGGATGCCGAGCGCTTCGAGCATCGTCGAGTCGTAAGCGGAGACTTCCGCCGCGCGCAGAGGCCAAGGGTCGTGGAAGATTCGGCAGCGGTAGAGTTGTTCCTTGTGCGCGGCGTAGAGGCAGTAGCGCTCGGTCAGGAAGAAGACGAGCGAGTCGGGTTTCGACTGCGCGAGCGGCTCGCCGGAACTCCACTCGGCGTCGAACGCTGCGGCGGGCGCGTCCGGCTGCGCGCGCTCGGAGTTGTACCTGATCGTCCGCCCGTCCTGTTGAAGATTCATGCGCGCGTTGTGGTACGGCAGGAAGAAGAACTCGCGCGCCCCCCAGGTGGCGAGTACGCTGTTGATGTCGAGCGAGAAGAACCAGACGCCGGGCACGCCTTCGTGATGCACGTAAGTCCGCACGTTCAACTCAAGAAATGAACTCAGGCCCGGCATGGCCGGCGTGAAGTAGGGCCGGACGCCCCACATCTTGAAAGGCACGACGCCGACCCACGCCTGACCGTCGAAGGTGTCAATCGAAAGGCTCGGCGGGATGAGCGGGCGCAGGGCCGAGGGCGCGACGGGCCAGTGCAGAAACAAGAGCTTGCCCCACCACTGCCGCATGAGCGGCAGGCCCTTCGGTCGCCTGCGGATCGAGAGTCGGTCAATGAAACGGCTCGTCATGCCTCGCTCGAAATTTCGGGCCGCGCGCACGAATGTGGGCGCGCGTCGGTGTATAGTTTGACATCGCGGCGGCGGGAGTCGAATAATGCCCGCGTCCGCCGGGGCGTCCCGAAGAAGCGCCCGCCGTAAATCGCAAGCGAGTTTTTATCATCAAATCAGTTTCGTGAACAGTGCCCCGTCGCCGCAAACCGGAATGAAGTACACGGCCCTTCTAGTCCTCCTTCTCTCGCTCCAACTCTGCACGCCCGCGTCGCAGGTCTCGAAGAAAGCCCCGACGCCTGCGCCGCCGAAGTCCGCCGCGCCCCCGAAGTCCGCGACCGTGTCCGAGCGCACGGTCGTCTGCATTGACCCCGGTCACCCTTCGGAGGTCGCGAGCGGCAAGAACGTCCAGAACGGGACGAGCGAGACGCACGTTGACTGGGCCGTGGCCGAACGCTTGCGCGCCGCGCTCGAAGCGCGAGGGTACGAGGTCGTCATGACGAAGGAGTCGGAGGACGAACTCGTCCGCAACAAAGACCGCGCGCTCGTCGCCAACCGCGCCCGCGCCGCGCTGATGATTCGCCTGCACTGCGACGCCAGCGAGGAGCGCGGCTACGCGGTCTATTACCCGGACCGGCAGGGGCGCGCGAAGGACGGAACGACCGGCCCCTCCCAAAACGTAATCGAGGAGAGCCGGCGCGCGGCGGAGGCGGTTCACGCCGGGTTGTCGGAAGGCTTGGACGGCGCGCTCAACGACAACGGCATCAGAACCGACGACCAGACGAAGGTCGGCCACCAGCAGGGCGGCGCTCTGACGGGTTCGATCTTCTCCGACGTTCCCGTGGTCACGATTGAGATGGTCGTGCTTTCGCAGCCGTCGGACGCCGACTTCATCAAGACCGACGCCGGGCAGCAGCGCATGGCCGACTCGATAGCCGACGGCATCTCCCGCTTCGTCGGCCCGGCGAAGAACAGTTCACCTCGCAAGGAAGAGTAGTCTCCCGAACGCACGAAAGGAGCGTTCCCCCGATGTCGAACACACGCAAAATAATCACGCGCGCCGCGGCGGCGCTCGCGCTCGCCCTGCTCACGGCAGGAGCTTGCGCGGCGCAGGACTCCGACGCCTTCAAAAAGCTCGAAGCCGTTGACTTCACGAAGCAGAAGGTGACGCGCGACGACCTGAAGGACGTGGAGCTGTACGAGCTGTCGCTCCTGCGCGGCGTCGTCTTCGGTCGCCACGGTCGCGTCTTCAAGGAGCGCGACATACAGTCGTACCTGAAAGACCAGCCGTGGTACAAGCCCGACCCGAACTTCAGCAACTCGTCCTTGAACGACACCGAGCGCGCGAACCTCGACCTGATCCGCGAGCTTGAGGCCGACAAGCACGACCAGATCGAGCCGGGCGACCTGCGCTGGTGGCAGGCGCGCGAGATGACCGAGGAGAATCTCGGCACGCACTCTTCCGCCGAGTGGCACGTCATGCGCGCCGAGGTCGAGGCCGTCCACGGCAAGGTGTTCGACGACGAGCCTTGGCTCCAGCAGTATTTTGAAGACCGCTACTGGTACAAGGCGAACGCGAACTACAACCCGCGCGAGCTTTCCGCGACCGAGCGCCACAACCTCGCGGCCATTGACGCCGCGCAGCGCGCGCAGCGTCACGCCGCCGTCTCGCCCGGCGACATGGAGCTGTTCGAGAAGCGGCTGCTCACCGAAGACATGCTCCACGGGCTGAGCCTCTACGAGCTTCGCCTGATGCGGAATGAAATCTACGCGCGGCAGGGCCGACAGTTCAAGACCGAGTGGCTCTCGCAGTATTTTTACAGCCAGCCCTGGTACAACCCGCGCGACGACAACAAGGAGCCGGAGCTTTCCGACACCGAGAAGAAGAACGTCGAGACCATCGTCGCCTACGAGCGCAAGCTGAAGGACTCTTTGAGCACGCAGCCCGTCTCGCAGGCTCTGCTCGAAGGGATGTTCCTCGAAGACGCGCGCAAGCTCCGCAACGAAATCTACGCGCACCACGGCAAGGTCTTCAAAGACCGTTGGCTGCAAAAATATTTCGCGAGCTTCGACTGGTACAAGCCCAACCCGAACTACACCGACGCCGCGCTGACCCCCGTCGAGCGGCAGAACGCCGCCACGATTGCCGCCTACGAGAAGAAGGCGACCAGCGTCATGGCGGCGGTCGAGGGTTGATAAAGCCAACTTGAGTCCCGCGTGACGGGACAAGACAAGTTGAGATTGCGGATTGCGGAATTCGGATTGCGGATTGAAGAGAGGCAAGCTGTCCTCAAATCCGCAACCCGAATTCCGCAATCCGAATTCCGCAATCGAAATGAATTGCCCCAACTGCCATCAGCCGATGCGCGAAGGCGCGCAGTTCTGCACGCACTGCGGGACGCGCACGGCGCACGGTCGCGGGCCGCTTGAGCAGTCCGTGCCGACGGTCGAGCGCGCCGCGACCGACCCGTCCTCGCCGACGGTCGTCGTGAGCGACCCGATGATCGGGCGCGTCCTCGACGGCAAGTACGAAATCCTCTCTCCGCTCGGCGCGGGCGGCATGGGCGCGGTCTATCTCGCGCGCCGGGTTCTGATCGGCGACGAGGTCGCGGTCAAAGTCCTTCACACGAAGTTCGCGAACGACGACACCTTCGTCGAGCGCTTCCGCCGCGAGGCGCGCGCCGCCGCGCAACTCCACCACCCGAACGTCGTCACCATTCACGACTACGGCGAGTCGCGCGGCGAGCAAGGGTTCGCCTACATCGTCATGGAACTCGTCCGCGGCGAGTCTTTGCGCGACCTCCTGCGGCGCGAGGGCAAACTCGAGACGGCGCGCGCCGTCTCGCTGATGCGCGACATCTGCGCCGGGGTCGGGGCGGCGCACCGCCACGGCATCGTCCACCGCGACATCAAGCCCGACAACATCATCGTCATGCCCGCCGACGAGGACAGCGCGACCGAGCGCGTCAAGGTCGTTGACTTCGGTATCGCCAAACTGCGCGACATGGCGCACGAAGCGACGCTCACCGAGGTGGGCGCGATGGTCGGCACGCCCTTCTACATGTCGCCCGAGCAGTGCCGGGGCGAGCACTTGGACGCGCGCGCCGACGTGTACTCGCTCGGCGCGCTGCTCTACGAGATGCTCGCGGGCACGCCGCCCTTCGTCGCCGCGTCGCTGACCGGCATCATCCTCAAACACGTCAACGAGCCGCCGCCGCCGATGCCGCAGGAGTTGCGCGTGCCGCCCGCGCTTCAGGCCGCGATAGCGCGCTCGCTCTCGAAAGACCCGAACGCGCGGCAGCGCGACGCGACCGAGTTCGCGCGCGACATACAGGCCGCTCTCGCGCAAGGCCCGCAGACCGCGGCCATCCCTCCCGCGCCGCCGACCGTCTCGAACCTGCACAATTCTGCCAGCCCCGCGCCGCCGCAATTTCAACAGTCATACGGCGGGGCGCAGCAACAAAACTCCGGCGCGTCACAACAGCGACAGTCCGCGCCGCAACCTTTCTACGCCGCGCCGCAACAGCAACAAGCTTACAACGCGCAGCAGGCTTACGCCGCCCCGCCGAAGCGCCGTTCGCGCGCGCCGCTCTTCATCGCGCTCGCCGTCATCCTCGTCGTCGGCTTCGGCGGACTCGTGGTCGGCGGGCTGATTCTGCTGGGCCGTGCCGGCGTCGGACGCAGGCCGGTCGTCCGCAACGTGAACGTCAGGGAGAACACAAACTTCAGCGCCAACGTCAGGCCGTCAACAACTCCCGTCCCCGGCTTTTCTGGCGCGAACTCGAACTATGAAGCAAACGAGAACGACGATTCGGACGTTGACGACGACGACGATACGACGACGGGCGACGTGGCCCTGCCCGGCGAAGAGCCGCAGGGCGCGGAGCAGAAGGTTCTGGCGGGCACGCTCCTGAGTCCGGAAGACCTCGACGGCCTCTCGCCCGTGCAACTCCGCATACTCCGCAACACGATCTTCGCGCGCCACGGTCGCTCGTTCGAGACGCCCGCGCTGCAAGCCTACTTCCTGACCCGCCCCTGGTATCGCGAGCGCTCAGACTACAACGAGCGAATGCTCACGGCGTCCGACCGCGCCAACGCCGAACTCATCAAGATGTACGAGGAGGGCCGCGGCTCTCCGGGCCGCAAGCGGTGAACAAGTGATGAGTGATGAGTGATGAGTTGAAAAGCGATCCGCCTTTAACTCATCACTCATCACTCATCACTTTCGACTCATGAGACTCATCATTACGGAGAAGCCTTCGATGGGGCGCGACGTTGCGGCGGCGCTCGGCGCGACGCGACGCGGCGAGGGCTTCATCGCGGGCGCGTCGGACATCGTGACGTGGTGCGTCGGCCACCTCGTCGAACTCGACGACCCCGAAAAGTACGACGAGCGTTTGCAGCGCTGGCGTCTCGAAGACCTGCCCGTTCTGCCCCGCGAGTTCAAGTACCACGCCTCCGAAAGAACGCTCGAACAGTTCAACGTCATCAAGACGCTGCTCGCGCGCGAGGACGTGACGAGCATCGTCAACGCCGCGGACGCGGGGCGCGAGGGCGAGCTGATCTTCGACCTCGTTTACACACTCGCGCGCTGTCGCAAGCCGGTCGAGCGGCTCTGGATTTCCTCGCTCACGAAGGACGCGATACTCGAAGGCTTCCGCAACCTGAAACCCTCGGACGAGTACAAGGGCCTGCGCGACTCGGCGCACGCGCGGCAGCGCGCCGACTGGCTCGTCGGCATCAACGCCACGCGCGCGCAGACCCTGCGCGCCCGCCGCGCCGGGCATCAGGGAGTCTATTCGCTGGGCCGCGTGCAGACGCCGACGCTCGCGCTCATCGTCGAGCGCGACCGCGAGATCGCGAACTTCGTCCCCGTGGATTACTTCGAGGTCGTCGCGCAGTTCCGCGCGCCCGGCGGCGAGTACACGGGGCGCTGGTTCGGCAAAGACGGCAGCCGCTTCGACAAGAAAGATGACGCC
>Ga0070740_10001065_pt1 | contig 41608 bp, 34 predicted proteins | sample Coa_R2_FD_67286 | JGI IMG/M metagenome (GOLD analysis project Ga0070740, IMG submission 67286) | Surface soil microbial communities from Centralia Pennsylvania, which are recovering from an underground coalmine fire - Coalmine... | ecosystem: Environmental > Terrestrial > Soil > Unclassified ... | reverse complement strand
CGAGAACACGGGCATCGCGTTCGGGCGCTTGCAGGACGGCGGCGAGTTCGGTCGCTGGATGCTCGCGACTCTGGCCGCGCTCGCCGTCGTCGGACTGCTGCTCTACTTCTTCCGCACGCGACGCACCGACGACCGCATCCTCGGCGCGATAGCGCTGCTGCTCGCGGGCGTCGGCGGGAATCTGGTTGACCGCGTGCGGCTCGGACACGTCGTTGACTTCATAGAGGTCTTCATCGGCTCGTACCAGTGGCCGACCTTCAACGTCGCCGACGCGGCCATCTGCGCGGGCGCGGCCCTCCTCGCTCTCGATCTGATTTTGGAAGGCAGGAAAGAAAACGGAAGGCAGAGGACGATGGCGACGGACAGCAAGTCTTGACTTCTTCGCGGGCTTTGCGCCTTCGCGAGAATTTAAATCACGCGAAGGCGCAAAGCCCGCGAAGAGTGTAGCGGGCCGCAAAGGCTTTCACCCGTCGCCCGTCATTTAAAGATGTACCCAGAGCTTTTCCACATCGGCAGTTTTCCCGTCAACACATACGGAGTTCTTCTGGCGCTCGCGTTTCTCGCGGCGCTGTTCGTCGCGGCGCGGCTCGGCGCGCGCGACGGGCTGCCGCGCGAGCGCGTCTTCGACCTCGGCCTGTGGATGCTGCTCGGCGGGCTGGTCGGCTCGAAGCTTCTGCTGATGGTGGCCGAGCCTGACTACGCGTCGAACCCGTGGCAGCTCGTCTCGCTCGACTTCATACGTTCAGGCGGCGTCTGGTACGGCGGCTTCCTCGGCGGACTCGTGACGGGCGTGCTGCTGATTCGGCGCTACAAGCTTCCGTTCGGGAAGGTGATGGACGCGTTCGCGCCGGGCGTCGCGTTGGGGCAGGCCATCGGGCGGCAGGGGTGCTTCGCCGCGGGCTGCTGCTGGGGCAAGCCGACGGCGCTGCCGTGGGGGGTCGAGTTCGGCGAACTCGCGCACCGCATCACGGGCGTCCCCGTCGGCATCCACCTTCACCCGACGCAGCTATACGAGTCGTTCGCTTCGGTGTTGCTCTTCCTCTTCCTTTATCGCCTGCACCGGCGCAAGCGTTTCACGGGCGAGGTCATCGCGGCCTACGCCGTGCTCTACGGGCTGATCCGCTTCCTCATCGAGTTCGTGCGCGACGACCCGCGCGGCGACATCCTCGGCCTGACGAGCCTGACCGGACTCTCGACCTCGCAACTGATCAGCCTCTTCGTCATCGTCGGCGGCATCATCTTCCTCGTGCGCCGCCGCCGCCGCGCGAATCGCGAGGACGCCGCGGCGAGCGGCGACGCGCCGACCGCCGGCACCGCCCGCGCATGAGCGGCGAGCGCGCGAGCGTCGAAGGCGAAGCCTCGGTCGAAGAGTCGTTCGCCGGGCCGGAATCGGAACCGCTCGCGTTTGAAGCTACGGAAGCAGACGCCGGGACGCGACTCGACGCCTTCCTCGCCTCGCGCGTCGAGGGCGTGAGCCGCACGCTGCTCAAGCGCGCGATTGAAGAAGGCGACGTACTCGTCAGCGGTCGCGCCGCGAAGCCCTCGCACAAGCTCCGCGCGGGCGAGCGCGTCGAGGTCGAGGAAATCCCCGCGCCGCCCGCCGCCGAACTCACGCCCGAAGACATCCCGCTCGACATCGTTTACGAAGACGCGGAGGTCGTCGTCGTCAACAAGCCCGCCGGCATGGTCGTCCACCCCGCCGCCGGGGTTCATTCGGGCACGCTCGCCAACGCGCTCGCGTTTCACTTCAAACAACTTTCCGAAAGCGGCTCGCTGCGACCGGGCATCGTTCATCGTTTAGACCGGGACACGTCGGGACTCGTCGTCGTGGCGAAGACGGCGCAGGCGCACGAAAACCTCGCGGAGCAGTTCCGCGCGCGCACGGTCTTCAAGTCTTACGCGGCGCTCGTCCACGGCGTCGTGAAAGATGACAAAGGAAAGATCGAGCAACCCGTCGCGCGCGACCCGCGCAACCGCACGCGCATGGCCGTCGTGCGCGGCGGTCGCGCGGCGCTCTCGTTCTGGAAAGTGCGCCGCCGTTTCGGGCGCATGACGCTGCTCGACGTTGAGATCAAGACCGGACGCACGCACCAGATTCGCGTGCACCTCGCGTGGATGAATCACCCCGTCGTCGGCGACGAGGTTTACGGCATGGGGCGCGACAAGACCGTCGCTGACCCGAAGGCGCGTCAGGCGATAGCCGCGCTCGGTCGCCAATTCCTGCACGCCGAGCGGCTCGGCTTCCATCACCCGAGCACGGGCGAGTGGATGGGCTTCAACGCGCCGCTGCCGCGCGAGCTTGCCGAGTTCGTCGAAAAATTGGAATCGGCCTGAGCGCGCTGTCTGTTACAATCCGCGAAGGTCGAGGCTGGGCCGAGCTTCTTTGGAGAACGTAGGCGGCATCTATGTGCGTAGATGCGACAACGATTTTCTTAGCACTATTCTGGTTCGCGCTGGGGAATGCCGTCGTCGGTCTTGTCCTTTTCTTCGTCGTCCGATTCTTCGTCAGACTTAACGCCGCCCACACGAATTCCGCGTCGGACTCTTCGAGTAATTCCGAGGTCGCCCCGAACTGATAATTTATCCGGCTCCCGGACGGCGGTGCGTGGTGCGCGGTTAACTCCGCGCGCGCCTTTTGTTCTATACTGCCGCGAGAGGGAAGCAACGACCGCGCGCGCGGCGGGCATCGAAAGTAGTGCTCGAAGCGCACGAAAACTCCGAGGTTCGCCCCGCGCTCCCCTGCACCCGCTTATGAAAATCGCAAGGCTCTCGATCCTCCTTGTCATCTCCGCCTTCGGCCTGTGCGCCGCGGCCACGCAGCCCCTGCGAGCGCGGCAGACGGGCGCACAAGGCTCGCCGCCGCGGCAGACGCCGACGCCCGCGCAGCAGGAAGACCTGCAAGAGACGACGACGACGCGCGCCGTGCGCGTGCCCGTCACCGTGCTCGACAAGAAGGGCCAGCCCGTCACGGGCCTGACGCGCGACAGCTTCCTCGTCTTCGAGGACAAGCGGCCCGTCGTCGCCTTCGACTTCCTCGGAGAGAGTCAGGAGATGGAGAAGCAGCCGATCTTCATCGGCGTGCTGATGGACACTTCCGGCTCGACCTCCGCCAAGCTCGGCTTCGAGAAGGAGGCGGCCAAGAACTTCCTCTACACGGTGACGCGCACGCGCAAGGACAGGGCGGCCTTCGTCACGTTCGACGACGAGGTGAAGCTCCGGCAGGACTTCACGATGAGCCTCAACGATCTGGAAAAGGCGATTGACGGCGTGAGCAAGCCGGGCACGCAGACCGCGCTCTACGACGCCGTCTGGCAGTTCTGCGACGAGAAGATGCGCTCGGCTTCGAGCACGCGCCGCGCGCTCGTCGTCATCACCGACGGCGACGACACGTACAGCCGCGCCAACCTCGACGACGCCATCAAGATCGCGCAGAAGACCGACACCATCGTCTTCGCCATCTCGACCAAGGGCGGGTTCACGGGGAGCGCCGTCCCCGGCGTCGAGGCCGGGACGGTCAAGGACGCGGGCGACAAGGAGCTTCAGCGGCTCGCCGACGAGACGGGCGGGCAGGCCTTCTTCACCGGCGACATGCTCGCGCTCGAACGCGCGTTCAAAAAGGTCGGCGAGGAGCTGCGCTCGCAGTACCTGATAACTTACAGGCCCGACCCGCCCTTCGACGGTCGCTACCGCCGCATCGAGGTCAAGCTCGCCGACGGCAAGGGCTACAGGGTCAGCGCCAAGCGCGGCTACACCGCCGACAGGGACATGATTAGGAAGTGATGAGTGATGAGTAAAAGCCACCTGCCCTTTCTCATCACTCATCACTAGCTTTGAGGTTGAAGATGTTTAGTCGAAATGGATTCGCGCTCGCGCTTGTTCTGGTGCTCGCCGCCACGATTGTGCCGGCGGGCGTCGGGGGCGTGCGCGCTCAACAGCAGTCGGCGCCGCAGGCCCAGACGCGCAAGCCGCAGAGGCCGGACGAGACGATTGACGAGGACGATGTCGAGCGCGTCGAGACCGATTTGACGAACGTCCTGTTCACCGCCGTGGACAGGAACAAGCGCTTCGTCACCGACATCAAGCAGGACGACATACGCATCCTCGAAGACGGCGTCGAGCAGAAGGTCTTCACCTTCCAGCGCGAGACCGACCGCCCGCTCTCGCTCGCCATCCTGATTGACGTGTCGGCGTCGGAAGAGCGCACGCTCCCCGAAGAGAAGAGCGCCGCGCAGCAGTTCGTTGACTCGGTCATCCGCCAGCAGAAGGACGAGGTCGCGGTGCTGAGCTTCACGGGCGACACGACGCTCGAACAGGGCCTGACGGGCAGCACCTCGCGCGTGCGCCGCGCGATTGACCGCGTCGAGTTCAGCGCGCCCGCCGGATACATGGGCGGCGGGCTGGTCGTGCCCGGCACCCCGCCCATCAACGGCGACTCGCGCGCCGGCTCAACCGCCATCTGGGACGCCATCTGGGTCACGTCCGACGAAGTCCTCTCCGACACGTCCGACAAGACGCGCCGCGCCATCATCCTCCTCACCGACGGGCAGGACACGAGCAGCCGCAAGCACATGGCGGAGGCCGTGGACAAGGCGCTCAAGGCCGACGCGATCATCTACTGCGTCGGCATCGGCGACAACTACTTCGACGGCGTGGACAAGGGTGCGCTCAACAAGATCAGCGAGCGCACGGGCGGTCGCGCCTACTTCCCGCGCAACGAGGAAGACCTGCGCGCGGCCTTCGCGCAGATTCAGGACGAGCTGCGCTCGCAGTACCTCGTCGCCTACTCGCCGACGAACAAGGCGAAGGACGGCACCTACCGCAAGGTCGAGCTTGACATCGTCAACCCCGAACGCCGCAAGGAGAACCTGCGCCTCACCTACCGCCAAGGCTACTTCGCGCAGAGCGCCGTTGACGCGAAGCCGCGGGCGCGCAAGCCCTGAGCGCCTAGGCCTGTGAGACCTGAGTCCGCCCCGAAAAAAACGGATAATGACAGACGCGCGGGCGCTTTGTTATACTCAAAGCGCCCGCCGTCGTGCCTCACGATCACGCCGCGGGCAATTTCAGGAGCGCCCGCGCTTTCGACGAAGGAATTTCCGGCAGCCCCTCCTCTCGAAAAACTTTTCCGGGCGTAGTCGCACGAAACAAAGATATTCAAAATCCGAAGCCGCAAGGGTGTCTCTGACCCCGCGAGAGAAACTCATGCCCCTGTCAGAAATCTGCGCCGACGAACTCGCCGCGCCCGAAGAACAACTGAGCGCGAGCGTCCGACAGCTCGAAGCGCTGACCGCACTCGCCGCCGCCCCCCGCGACGGTCGCGCGCTCGAAGAACTCTTCGCCGGACTCGCCGACACGATCACGAGCCTGACCGACTACCGCTCATGCCTCGTCGTCCTCTTCGACGACGACGGCCAGCACCGGCGCGTCCTCTCGCACTCGTCGAACGTGCCGCGCGAGTACCTCGTGGAGTCGGGCCTGCGCCCGTACCGCCGCGACGAGGTCGCGCGCCTCGTCGAGCGCGGCGTCCGCATCGAGGTCGGCGAACTCGGCTTCGCCGCCTACTACCCGCCGAGCCACTACCACCTGCTCGACCAGCTCAACGCCGAGCGGTTCAAGGCCGGACTGCCGCGCCCGCGCCCCGACTACGGCCACGCCGCGTGGCACGACGGCGACGAGCTGTTCGTCCCGCTCGTCACGAACGACGGCGACTTCATCGGCCTGATCGCGCTCGACGACCCGCGCTCTGGCCGCGCGCCCGACCGCCGCAGCGTGCTGCCTGCGGTCGCCTTCGCGCGGCAGACGGCGCAGCTCATCGCCCGCCAGCGCGACGCCGAAAAGCTCGCCGCGCTCGCGCGCCGCGAGGCCCTCATCAACCGCCTGAGCCACGCCATCCGCGCCACGCTCAACCTGCCCGAAGTGATGCGCGCCGCGACGCACGAACTCGGCCAGGCGCTCTGCGCCTCGCGCGCCTACGTCCGGCCTTACGACCCGGCGCGGCCCGACGTGTCGCACGTCATGTACGAGTACCTCGCGCCCGGCTGCGGGAGCATCAGCGCGCTCACGATCAGCTACGAACAGCCCATCGGTCGTCACCTGCTCGCCACGCACGACACGCTCGTCGTTGACGACGCCGCGCGCTACGACGGCGGCCCGCCGGAACTGAACGCTCAGGTGCGAGAACTCGCGCGGCGCAACGGCGGGCTGTCGAAGATCATCTGCCCGCTCGTCGTGCAGGGGGAGTTCCGCGGCGCTCTGTGCATCCACCAGACCGACCGCGTGCGCCGCTGGGCGCGCGACGAGATCGCGCTCGTCGAGTCGGTCGCCGCGCAGCTCGCCACCGGAATCGCGCAGGCCGAACTCTTCGAGATGGTCACGCGCGCCAAGCGCGAGTGGGAGGTGACGTTCGACGCGATGTCGGACGGCATCTTCATCTTCTCGAACGAGCGCCGGCTCGCGCGTGTCAACCGCGCGGGTGCCGCGCTCGAATCGGTCGAGCCGCACGAGCTTCTGGGCCGCCGCTGCTGCGACATCCTGCGCGCGGGCCGCGGCGAGGGCTGCATCATCGAGCGCGCCACCGCCGAGGGCCGCGCCATCACGATGGAGTACACGCCGGAGCGCCTTGGCCGGACGCTTCTCGTCACCGCCGAGCCGATCATGGAAGCGTCGGGGCAGACGGGGACGGTCTGCACGGTGCGCGACCTCTCGGAGCTGCGCGAGATCGAGGCCGTCGCGCGCGAGCAGCAGTCGCTTCTCGAAAACGTTTTGGAGAGCGCGCGCGAAAACATCTGCGCCGTTGACCCGCAGGGGCGCATCATGTGGATCAACAGCGCGGGCGCGGCGATGAACTGCTCGACGAAGGAGGCGCTGATCGGGACACACTTCCGAACGTTGATCGAAGAGTCTGACAGAGAGGTCGCGGAGCGGCGCTTCCTGCGCGCGCTGACGGGCACGCCGCAGACTGCCGAACTCCGACTCGCCGCGGGCGAAGGGCGCGTGCGCTACGTCGTCTCGGACTCGACGCCGCTCGTCATCGAGGGGCGCACGACCGGAGTGCTGGCGATCACGCGCGACGTGACCGAGCTTCGGCTTGAGCGCGAGCGCGCGGCGCAGGCCGACAAGCTCCGCGCGCTCGGACAACTCGCCTCCGGCGTCGCGCACGACTTCAACAACGCGCTCGCGGCGATACTCGGTCGCGCGCAGTTGCTCCGCCGCTCGGCGCGCGACTCGGAGCTGACGCGCGGCCTCGACATCATCATGACCGCGGCGGAGGACGCGGCGGCGACCGTCCGGCGCATCCGCAGCTTCGCGCACCAGACGCCCGGCGACGAGTTCACGCGCGTGGACGTGTCGGAGCTTCTGCGCGACGCCGTCGAGATCACGCGCACGCGCTGGGAGAACGACGCGCGCGCGCGCGGACTCGGCTACGACGTTTCGCTCGACGCCTCCTGCGCGCTCTACACGGTCGGCAACGCCTCGGAGCTTCGCGAAGTCTTCGTCAACCTCATCGTCAACGCCGTTGACGCGATGCCCGCGGGCGGAAGGTTGTCAATCGGGTGCGAGCGCCGCGGCGGGCGGCTGCGGCTCGTCTTCACGGACACCGGCGTCGGCATGACCGAGGACGTGCGCGCGCGCATCTTCGAGCCGTTCTTCACCACCAAGGGCGTGCACGGGACGGGCCTCGGCCTCTTCGTCTCCTACGGCATCGTCGAGCGCCACGAGGGGCACATCTCCGTCGCGTCGGCGCTCGGTCGCGGCACGACGTTTACGATTGACCTGCCGTGCGTCGAGCTTGGCTCGCACGCCGAGCAGCCGCGGGCGGCGTGCGAGGGCGAGACGCGCGCCGACGCGCTCGCCGTCCTCGTCGTTGACGACGAAAGGGACGTGCGCGAGACGCTGGCCGAGATGGTCAAGGCGCTCGGCCACGACGTGACCGCGGCGGACGGCGGCGGCGCGGCGCTCTCCGCGCTCGACGCGCGGAGCTTCGATTTAGTTTTCACAGACCTCTCGATGCCTGAGATGGACGGGTGGGAAGTCGCGCGCGAGGTGCGACGGCGCTCGCCGCGGACGCGCGTCGTCGTCGTCACGGGCTACGGCAAGGACGCCGCGCGCACGCCGCCGGACGCGCCCGCCGACGCCGTCATCGCCAAGCCCTTCGGCTTCGCGCAGGTCGAGGAAGTGTTAGCGCAACTCGGCAGGCAGGATTGATTCGAATGCGGAGCGGCGGATTTCGGATTGCGGATTGATGAGAGCGAAGCTGCTTTCTAATCCGCAATCCGAAATCCGCCGCTCCGCAATGTGTTTACTTCTCGCCGCGCTCCACCTCGACTTCGGTTTCGAGCGCGACGACGAGGTTGCGGACGCTGGGCTGGTCAATGGGTTCGACGAGGCGGAGCGCTTCGTCGAGGACGCGGCGCTGGTACTGCGGCCAGTCGGGCTTGCCGGCGACGCAGCCGAGTTCGCCGGGGTAGTACGCCGCGCGCGGCGGACGCGCACGCACGACGGCCTCGCGGTCAACCGCGAGCGTCATCGTCGGCACGCCGGACGATTCAATCGCGCGCGCGACGAGCGACATGGTTTGATGACAGAGGCGCGAGGCCGGGACGAGGAGCGCGGCCTGAACCTCGTAGCGATGTACGCGCTCGACGAGTTGCGGGAGCGTCGTCGAGACGAAGCGCGCCGCGTTCGGGATGAAGCCGCAGAGGCTCCAGAAGACGGGGTTGAGCTGGCCGATGATGCCGTTGCCCTCGAACTCCTTGAGTCGCGCGATGGGCACTTGCGCGTTCATGTCCTCCTGGACGGACTTCGGATCGTAGCCGCGCGCAGTCCACTTCAAGTCGTCTTGCGTGACCTCGACCGGAATCTCGCGGAACGAGGTGTCGCCGCCGAAGATTGACGCGTCGAACGCTTCGGTGCCGTCGAGGTACGCGCCCGCCGAGGTGACGAGCGCGAGGTTCAGCATCGGAAGCGCGCGCCGCGCCGGGCGGAAGGGCGCGCGGCGGTTCTCGACCCACGGGTAGTGCTCGCCCAACTCGTCGCCGCGCATCTCGTTGATCTGCTTCCAGCGCGCGTAGCGGTCGCGCCACTCCTCCGCGTTCTCAAGTATCTCCACTCGGAAATCTCCTCCGGCTGTCTTCGGCTGATTTGCTTGCGGGGATTCTAAAACACAAACCTGCGAGCGCCAACCGTGCGTGTCGCGGCGAACGGGCGCGTCGGCGTTTCACGCGTTCGCGAAGGCGGCGCGCGTCAGTCGTACTCCATCAGCTCCGGCAGCAGGATGATGCGCGGCGGCGTGAACTCCGGCGGCTCGACCTCGCGCGGGTCTTCCGCGTCTTCGAGCCAGCGCAGCGCGCCGTCGAGTCGCGCGAGGTAGTCTTCGATGTCGAGCGACATGAAGCGGCGCGCGCCGAGACGCGCGAACTTCTCCTTCGCCATCCCGTACATCCTGCGCGCCGCGCCGCGCCGCCCGATCTCGATGTGGTGGAAGACGACCGCCGACTGGATCAGCGCCTGAAGAAAGAGCTTCTCGCGCGCGCCGCAGTCGTCGCGCCAGCGCTCCTCCCAAGCGTCGTGCGCCGCGTGGAACTCGCCCTCGTTGTAGAGGTCAATCCCGGCGAGGTACTCGGCGGGGTAAGCTTCGGCGTGCGCCTCGGTGTAAGCATTCATGAATGATGAGTGATGAGTTAAGAGCTTTTCACTCATCACTTTTTCTTCAGTACCGCGGCACGGTCGGGTCAACTTCCGTTGACCAGCGGTCAATGCCGCCCACGAGGTTGTAGATTCGAGTGAAGCCCTGCCGCGCCAGAACCGCGCAGACCTGCGCGCTGCGTATGCCGTGGTGGCAGATGAAGACCGTCTCGCGTTCGGGGTCGAGCGTCGCCGCCCACTCGCCGAAGCGGCTCAAGGGGAGCAGGCGCGCCCCCCCGACGCGCGCGATCTCGAACTCCTCCGGCTCGCGCACGTCAACGAGCAGAAGGTCTTCGCCCGCGCGCCGCCGCGCCTCGAACTGTTCCGGCGTGATCGTCTTGAAGCTCATCTCGTCAGCCACAGAAAATATCAACCGCGGCGTGGAATGGCAAAAGGAGAGGTCAGAGGCCAGAGGTCAGAGGTCAGTAAACGGGACGACATGACATCTCCATCAAGTTGAGCGCCCAAGCGGTAGGACGGCTTTGAACTGACCTCTGACCTCCGTCCTCTGACCTCTATTCCCCGCTTGCGCAGTCCACCGTCTCGTCGTAAAATCCTGCATTCGGTCTGCTGGTTTTTGCAGCATCTCACAGTGCTGTCGGCTTCAAACAAGATCGCTTTTAACGTCAGTCCCGGCCAAAGTTTCAGACTTACTTTCCCGAAAGGTTCATCATTATGAAATCCCCTCTCACGTCCGCGCGCACCGCTGCGTCCGCGGCGTTCGCCTGTTTGCTCCTGATCGCGCTCACCTCGGTCGCGTCCCTCGCGCGCGGAGGCGACAAGGACTGGAAGCCCGTTGACCCCGAACAGCTCAAGATGACCACGCCCGTCGTCGAGAAGGACGCCGACGCCGAGGCGCTCTTCTGGGAGGTCTATGTTGACGACAGCCAGCCCGACGAGCTTTCGCTCAGGCACTACATCCGCATCAAGGTCTTCAACGAGCGCGGGCGCGACTCGCAGAGCAAGGTTGACCTGCCGTACCTCGGCGGCAACCAGATCAAAGACATCGCGGCGCGCGTCATCAAGCCCGACGGCACCATCGTCGAGTTGAAGAAGGAGGACGTGTTCGAGCGCACCGTCGTCAAGCTGAGCGGCGCGAAGGTGAAGGCCAAGTCGTTCGCGCTGCCGGGCGTCGAGCCGGGTGCGGTCATCGAGTACCGCTACCGCGAGGTGATACCCGGCGGGAGCGCCAACCGGCTGCGCCTGCAATTCCAGCGCGACATCCCCGTCCAGAGCGTCACCTACTACATCAAGCCTTACATGGGGATGCGCTACCGCCCCTTCAACATCGGCGAGGCGAGGTTCGTCAAGGACAAGGACGGCTTCTCGAAGCTGACGATGACGAACCTGCCCGCCTTCCGCGAGGAGCCGCGGATGCCGCCCGAAGACAACGTCCGCTCGTGGGCGTTCCTCTACTACACGCAGGAGGAGAGCCTCGACCCGGACAAGTACTGGAGCGAGCTGGGCAAGCGCTTCGGCGAGGCGCTCAAGGACGACATGAAGGTCAACGACGAGGTGAAGACGACGGCGGCCTCAATCGTCGGCGACGCCAAGACGCCCGACGAAAAGCTCCAGCGCATTTACGACTTCTGCCGCACGAAGATCAAGAACATCAACGACGCGGCGTCGGGGCTGACCGAGGACGAGAGGAGCAACTTCAAGGCGAACAAGACGCCCGCCGACACGCTCAAGCGCGGCGTCGGGACAGGCTCGAACATTGACTACCTCTTCGCCGCGCTCGCCAAGGCCGCGGGCTTCGACGCGCGCTTGGCGCTATCGGGCAACCGCGACGACCTCTTCTTCGACAGGGCGCTCTCGAACGTCGCCTTCCTCGGCTCGTCGTTCGTCGCCGTCCGCGTCGGCGACGGCTGGCAGTTCTTCAGCCCCGCCGAGAAGTACACGACCGCGGGGATGCTCGGCTGGCGCGAGGAGGGGCAGGACGCGCTCATCGCTGACTCGAAAGAACCGCAGTGGGTGAAGACGCCGCTGTCGGGGCCGGAGAAGTCGGTCGAGACGCGCACCGGCAAATTCCGCCTGCTCGAAGACGGCACGCTCGAAGGCGACGTGCGTATCGAGTACACGGGCCAGCTCGGCTACGACAGGAAGAAGTATAACGACGACGACTCGCCCGCGCAGCGCGAGAAGACTCTGGAAGACATGATCAAGGGCCGGATGAGCACGGCAGAGCTTTCCGACATCCATGTCGAGAACGTCACCGACCCGGCCAAGCCGTTCACGTACTCGTTCCACGTCCGCGTGCCCGGCTACGCGCAGCGCACGGGCAAGCGCCTCTTCCTTCAGCCCGCGTTCTTCCAGAGGAACCTCGCGGCGCTCTTCCCGACTTCAGAGCGCAAGAACAACGTCTATTTCCACTTCTCGTGGTCCGAGCAGGATCGCGTCGAGATCGTTCTGCCCGAGGGCTTCGCGCTCGACAACCCCGACTCGCCCGCGCCGATCAACGTCGGCGTCAGCAAGTACGAGCCGCGCACGATGATCACGAAGGACGGGCGCACGCTCATCTACGAGCGCAAGTTCTTCTTCGGCCAGTCCGGCAGCCAGAACCTCCTGATCTTCCCGACGAACGCCTACGGCAACCTCAAGGCTTACTTCGACGCGGTGCAGAAGGAGGACAATCACACCATCCTTCTCAAGCAGGCCGCGGCCACGGCGGCCACCGGGACGACCTCGAACTGACGAGCGCAAGGTGCGGATTCCGGGTCGCGGGCGCGGGTGGCGTCGCGCCCGCGACCCGGAATCCTTTTGACGTTACGGAAAGGGAATTAAAATGCTCAAGCGTCTGACACTCTTCACGATTCTGATCATCGCCGCCGTGGCCGCAACGTACGCGCCGCGCTCGAGCGCCGCAGCCGCGGGCGACGACGTGCCCGCGTGGCTCCGGCAGGCCGCGGCGGCGAGCGCGCCGTCCTACGACGGCAAAGTCCGTGCGGTCGTCCTCCTGAAAGACTGCAACGTCGTCGTCTCGGACGACGGGCGCGTCGTGAAGACGACGAACTACGCCGTCAAAATCCTGACGCGCGAGGGCCGCGGCGCGGCCAGCGCCGTTGAGCAGTATCTGACCGACTCGGGCAAGGTGCGCGACTTCAAGGCGTGGCTCATCAACCCTTCGGGGGCGGTCAGGAAGTACGGCAAGGACGAGACGCTCGACGCGGCGATGGTCGAAGACGACGCCTATCATCTGTTCGACGAGTACCGCGCGAAGATGATCTCCGCCAAGGATCAGGTCGAAGGCCCCGGCGCGGTCTTCGGCTACCAGTCGGTGGTCGAGGAGAAGCCGCTCTTCTCGCAGGACGACTTCTATTTTCAGGAAGACCTGCCGGCGCTCGTCTCGCACTACACGCTGACGCTGCCCGCGGGCTGGCGCGTGACGGCGGCCTCGCTCAACCACTCGAAGGTCGAGCCTTCCGTGTCTGGGACGACCTACACCTGGGAGCTGCGCGACCTCGCGCCCATCGAGCCTGAAGTCAACGGCCCCGACATGTCCGCGCTCGCCCCGCGCCTCGCCGTCAGCTACTTCCCCGCGCAGGGCGTCGGCGGCAAGACCTTCGAGTCGTGGTCGGACGTGGCGCACTTCATGAGCGACCTCGAAGACCCGCAGGCGACCCTCGACGACGCCGTCGCCGCGAAGGCGCGCGAGCTGACCGCCGACGCGAAGACCGAGCTTGAGAAGATTCAGGCCATAGGCCGCTACGTGCAGGGCGTCCGCTACGTCTCCGTGCAGACCAACATCGGCAGCGGCGGCGGGTACCGGCCCCACCCGGCCACGGAGGTCTTCGCCAAGGCATACGGCGACTGCAAGGACAAGGCCAACCTGATGCGCGCGATGCTCAAGGCCGTCAAGATCGACTCGTACCTCGTCAGCATCAACTCCGGCGACCCGACCTTCGTGCGCGCGGAGTGGCCCTCGCCGGAGCAGTTCAACCACTGCATCATCGCGGTCAAAGTCTCGGACGAGACGCAGGCGGCGACGGTCGTCAAGCACCCACAACTGGGCCGCCTCCTCATCTTCGACCCGACCGACGACAGCACGCCCGTCGGCGACCTGCCCGACCACGAGCAGGACAGCCTCGCACTCATTGACGCCAAGGAGTCAACCGAACTCCTGCGGATGCCCGCGACGCCGCCCGACGCGAACCGGCTCGAACGCACGACCGACGTGACGCTCCAGCCGAACGGCTCGATTGCGGCCAAGGTCAGCGAGCACAGGTTCGGGCAGTCGGCGGCGCACGGGCGCGAGCTGTTCAAGAACCTCTCGCGCGGCGAGTACGAGAAGGTCATCCAGCTCTGGGCCGGGAGCGGCGCGACGGGCGCGAAGTTTACGAAGATCGAGCCGGCGGACGACCACGCCGCGGGGCGCTTCGCATTGGACGTTGAGTTCACCGCCGCGGGCTACGCACAGTCAATGCAGGATCGCCTGCTCGTCTTCAAGCCCTCGGTCGTCGGCCACAGCAACACCGCCTGGCTCGCCGACGAGCAGCGCGAGCACCCGGTCGTGCTCAAGTCGAGCGCGCTCAACGAGACGGTGCGGTTCAAGCTCCCCGAAGGCTTCGACGTTGACGAGATGCCCGACCCGGTCAGGATCAAATCCGACTTCGGGACGTACACGGCCTCCTACGAGGTCAAGGACGGCCAACTCGTCTTCACGCGCTCGCTCGTCCAGAACGCCGCGACGATCCCCGTCGAGCGCTACGCCGACGTTCGCAACTTCTTCGGGCGCATCCGCGCCAGCGAAGACGCGCCCGTCGTTCTCGCGAGAAAGTAGCGGCGCGGGCCGGGACGAAGTAAGCGTCGGAAACTTTGAGGCGGTCGCCGCGCGCGCGCGGCGACCGCCTCGATTCGTGTTCAGTCAGAAGTCGCCAGCCGGAAGTCGGCGGCGAGTGGCAGGTGGTCGGAGGCGACGAGCGCGAGGCGGCTGCGGTGGAGCGTGAGGCGTTCGAGCTTGAGCGCGCGGTCGTCGTAGTAAATGTGGTCGAGGTGGACGAGCGGGAGCGGCCCCGGATAAGTGCGCCGCGTGCGGAGGTGACGGCTCAGGTCTGCGCTGCACAACTCCTCGGACAGAAGCCGCGACGCAAGCCCGTGCGTCCACTCGTTGAAGTCGCCGAGCACGACGCGCGGCCCCGATAGCTGCGGGTCGCGCAGCACGGCATCGCTCACGAGCCGCCGCCCCTGATGTCGCCGCTCGATGTAGGCCGTGCCGAGGTGGATGTTGAAGACGTGGACGACGCGCTCGCCGCCGACTTTAACGTCAACGCGGAGCGCGCCGCGCCGCTCCTGCCAGCGCCACGTGATGTCGTAGTTCTGGCAGTGCGCGACGGGTAGGCGCGTCAGCACAACGTTGCCGTAAGCGCCGCCCTTGTGCTTGCGGTTCTCGCCGATGCGGAACTCGTAACCCAGCTCGTCGGCGATGAAGCGCGCCTGGTGCGCCTCGCGCGACGCGGGCGTCTCGACGTTGACGACCTCCTGCAAGGCGATCACGTCGGCGTCCATCTCGCGCAACACCGCCGCGATGCGCGCGGGCCGCGTCCGCCGGTCGAGGCCGACGCACTTGTGCACGTTGTACGTGACGACGCGGAGCCTTCCGTCCCTCAACATTGCTCTCGACTCTTCGCGCGGCTACGAGCCGAGCAGCTCGCCAACGTTCATCTCGAAGCCGGACAAGACAGCGCTTTTAATCGCGTCACCCTCGCCGAGTTCCGTCAGCGCGTAATGTTTCTTGTGCAGCACGAGTTGGGCGACGCCGCGCTTCTCCGGGTCAACGATCCAGTATTCGCGCACGCCGTTTTTCTCGTACAACTCGCGCTTCGTGATCGTGTCCTGCGTGGCCGAGCCGGGCGAGATGATTTCGACGACGAACGACGGCACTTCGTCAACACGCTTGGCCGTGCGGACGCGCGCCGCCTGCTTGGCGTCGAGGAAGAGAAGGTCTGGCTGGACGACCTCGCCCGTCGGCAGCACGACATCGAGCGGTGAAGTGAAAATCTGCCCAAGCCCTTTGCCTTGCACGAACGTCCGCAGCGCGTAGTAGAGATTGCCCTGCAAGACTTGGTGAGCGACAGTCGGCGAAGGTGCCCCGACTATTTCTCCGTTGATGTATTCGACGGGAAGGGTGGATTCGGGAAGTGCCCAGAACTCTTCGACGCGGGCGCGGCGTTTCGTGAGTCGCTCTCCCGCCGTCGTCTCGCTCGCGCGTTCTATAACTTCGGTCGCCATGTCGTCAAACTCCTCTTGCCTGTCGCCGCGCAGGTTAAAAAGGCGTGGCGGCTAAAGTCTATCACGGCGCGTGTCGCGTCGGCTCACCTTCGCTGGCGAACTTCGCGCGCACCCTCACGCAGCGCTCCAGTCCGTCCGAGGCTTCGAGGACTTTCAGGCGCAGGTCGCGGTCGAGCGCGGGCGTGCGTTCGAGAAAGTCGCGCACGGTCGCGGCGGCGCGTTCGCCGCACTGCCCGCCGATGAAGGCCGCGAGCCAGCCGTTGACGAAGAAAATCTTTCGCGTGCGTTTCAAGTTCGGCAACTCGCCGAGCGCGGGTTCGAGGTATGGCAGAGTCAACTCCGACTGCTGCGGCGTGTTGAAGGGGCCGAGGCTCGCCTCGATCCAACTCTCGGCGATGTTCTTATCATTGGTGTATTGGTCGAAATATTTTTTCTTCGTCGCCGCGTCGGGCCACGCGGCTGCCGCGGCGTAGGCGTAGCGGCGCGCGTCGTCCGTCTTGTCCTCTTCGCTCTGACGTTTGAGGAGCGCGGGCGCGCGCTCGTCCCCGGCGGCCATGAGCGCGCGGATGATGTCGAAGCGGTCGCGCGAGCGCAGGGTCATGCCGGGCACGGTTTTCTCCCCGCGAAGAATTGAAAGAAGAGTGTCGCGCGCCGCCTTGCTCTCGGCCACCTCGCGGAAGGTTCGGAAGTACGTGATGCGCTCGCCGACCGTCTTCGCGCTCGTCATGCCCGATTCGAGCACACGCAGAAGCTCAGGCTCGACCGTGCGGCGCTGCGAGTCGGAGAGGTAGCGCGTGAAGGCCGTCTGCGCGCGCGCGAGGACGAAGCCGAGCATCACGTCGTCGTGCTCCGCGGGCGCTTCGCGGACGGCGAGGCGGATGAAGTCCGAGGGCGCAAGCTCCGCCTCGCGCGCCGAGTCCCAGAGCGAGTCCCAGAGGAGCGCGCGCAGGAAATCGTCCTTGACCGAGCCGAGGTGCGCGACGACGTAAGCGCGGCTCGCGTCGTCGAGAAGGAAGCGACCGTAGCCGTAGTCTTCAAAGTTCGCGAAGACGAAAGCGGGCCGGCGCTTGCCGATTGCTTCCGCGACGCGCGTCGCGCCAGCGCCTTGCAGCGAGACGTTGAGAACTTCCGGCTTCGCGTCCGGCGGCTCAGGCGCGAGAAGAACCTTCACGCTCATCGGCCACGAGCCGCCCTCATTGAGCGCGTCCGTTTCGATTAACTCGAAGTTGTTGATGAGGCCGCGCGCGTCCGCCGTCCAGCGCACGCGCACGTCGGGCATTCCCCGTCGCTTGACCCACGCGGCGGCCCACACGTCGAGCTTGCGCCCGGAAGTCTTCTCGAAGGCGCGCACCAAATCTTCCCAAGTCGCGTTCGAGTAGGCGTGCTCTCTGACGAAGAGTTGGATGGCCTGCCGGAATTCGCGGGGGCCGAGGTAGAACTCGGCCTGCCGGAGCATCGAGGGCGCTTTGCGATAGACGATGTTGCCGTAGGCCGACTTCGCCGCCGAGAGGTTCACGATCTCCTGAAAGATCGGCGTCGTGCCCTTCGTCACGTCGGTCACGTAGGCGAGCGGCTTCGTGCGAAGATGAAAAACCTTCCACGCGTCGAACTCCGGCATCAGCGCCTCAATCGCCTTGTAGGCCATGAAGGTCGCGAAGCCCTCCTTCAGCCAGAGGTCGTCGAACCAGCGCATCGTGACGAGATCGCCGAACCACTGGTGCGCCAACTCGTGCAGCATCGTCTCGGCGCGCGCCGCGATGTCGGAGGCGGTCGGGTCTGAGGGGAAGAGGATGATGTCTTCGCGCAGGAACGTCTCGCCCGCGTGCTCCATGCCGCCGTAGGCGAACTCAGGCACGAGCACGAGGTCGTACTTCGGGAAGGGGAACTTGTGGTCGAAGTAGCCCTCGTAGAACTTCAAGCCCTCGCGGTTCAGTCGGAAGACTTCCGCCAACTCCTTCTTCGCGCGCTCGGCCTTCGACTTCCGCACGAAGAGACGAGTGCCGTAAGGCGAGCTTTCGTCCTTGAACTCCGCGAACGGCCCGGCGGCGAAGGCGAACTGGTAGGTGCTGAGCGGCTCCGTCTCTTTGAACTGGTGCCACAGCATTCCCTTCGGCGGCGACACGGGATGCCCGCCGCTCGTCTCGTCGAACTCAGGTATGACCGTGTCGGCGGTGTTCGAGACGACGCGCCAGCCTTCCGGTGTCGTGAGCCTGAGTGTGAAGCGCGCCTTCAGATCGGGCTGGTCGAAGCAGGGGAAGGTCGTGCTCGCGTCCGAAGGGACGAAGAGCGTGTAGATGTACTCGGAGCTGTCCTCGCGGTCGAGGTAGCGCGTGACGGCGCTGCCCGAAGTGCTGACGGGCGACTCGAAGTCCAGCTCGACGGTGTTCGCGCCCGCCGTCAAGTGCGAGCGCGGGATGACGAGGTGCTCGTTCGTGAACTGCGCGTCGGAAACGTCGTTGCCGTTGGCCTTGATTGCGGAGACGCGCGAGCGCGGGTCGGCGTCCGCTTTGATGACGCGCCAGTCGAGGACGAGGTCGCCCGCCGACGGGCCGAGCGTGACGGTGATCTTCTCGCGGCCCTTGAGCATTTCCGCGCCGGGCGCGAGCGTGATGTCGAGCGCGTAGCGAACGTCTCGGTAGTGCTCGGCGCGGAAGCGCGCGAGTTCGCGCGGGACGCCCGCGTCGAGGGGCGGCTGCGGGGCCTGCGCTCTCGTGTTGTTGACTGCGCCCGACATCAGCGCGAAGAGAAGTAGGGCGAGGGAAAGGCGCGCGTGCATCGTCGCTCCTCCGAAAGTCTTCCTGCCGACGGTCGCAAAGACATCGTGAACAAGTTGAAGTAGAAAAGTCGCAGCGTTTCTGTATTGTCGCCCGTCGTGCGCGGCGAAGCAAGCGCGTAATTTTTCGGCAGGTCGGACTCGAAAATTTTAAGGAGACAAGCGGCGATGGGCGACGAGAGAAGGTCGAACGAGGGCGAGCGTCACGGCGCGGCGCGCGTCGAGGGCGCGTCGGGGACGGACATCACGGGCGGCACGGACAAGACGGGGCCGGGCGGACTCGCGGGCGGCGACATGCCGGACAAGGGCGGCGACACCGGCGTGCGCGAGACGGGCGACATCGCCGGCGCGACCTCGACGCACGCGGGCGCGGGCGGCGTCTTCGAGAACACCGGCGGGACGGGGACTGCGCCGACCGAATGAGTTGAGATGTGTCGGTTTGATAAGTTGCCGCCAGCTTCAGCCAGCGGAGGGCAGAGTTCAATTGAAGTCGGGCTTTAGCCGAATGAGCATGGATTCGGCTAAAGCCCGGAGTCTTTACCAGAACCCTTATCCACCGGCTAAAGCTAGTGGCAACTTAGACGAGGCCGCAACGATAAGTCGGAAGCCGACTCGGACCAGCCTTCATGCTTCGGGAGTCGCGCGGCATTTCTTGATGAGGCGTTCGAGGAGCGCGGAGAGTTGTTCGAGGTCGAGCGGCTTGACGACGTAGTCGCAGCAGCCGACCGCGCCCGCCGCCGCGCGCGACTCGGCGGTGTCGTAGGCCGTGACGGCGACGACGGGCACGTCGCGCGTCCGCTCGTACTCGCGTATCCGCATCGTCGCGGTGAAGCCGTCGAGCACGGGCATGTTCAAGTCCATCAGCACGAGGTCGAGTCCGCCCGCCTGCGAAAGCTGGATGGCCTCCTGACCGTTCGCCGCCTCGACGACGCGGCAGCCGCGCAGCTCAAGCATCCGGCGCATCATCTCGCGCGTGTCCTTGAAATCCTCAACGAGCATCACGACCGGATTGACCGCAGCTTCAGCACTCATCGAGTGTCCCACCTTTCTCGACGCTAACTTCCCGACCGCCCCGCAGTGCGCGTCCTCGGTTGCGAAAATCATACCTGAGCCGCACGCCCGCCGACAACAGTTTCGTGTCGTCGTCTGCGGGCCCGTGCGGCGTCGAGTTTTATAAGCGCCCGATGCGCGTCGGCCCGACCCAAACCGGCATCCCGAAACCGCCGGCTCGTGTAATTTGCAGCGGGGATTCGCGCTGCCGTTGCACAATGCAGCGCGGCTCGCGGGCGTCGCTTCCGCGGGCGCACGAGACGAGTCGCGGCGGCCCCGGAGAGAGAGCGCGCGTGAGCAGTCCGGCGACGCGGGAAGAGGCCGCACGCATTTCTCGTTTGCACTCAAGAAGATTAACCAGCCGCCTTCGAGTACGTCCTCAAGCCGGCGCGGAGAAAGTTTCGCCTTTGCCCAGCGCCTTCGCGACGCCAAGCCGCGCGGGCTTCGTCGGGCCGCCGCGTTGGAACGATGATTGCTCAGGCAAACCCCGCGAGAAAACATTTTCCCCGACAAATTCCACCGAAAACACGACCGGCTTCGAGAGGAGGAGCTGTTGAAACCTCGAAAGCATAACCGTCTCCGCGGACGGCTCGCCCTCGTCACGGCGTCGGCGTTGTTGTGTGGGTGCTTGTCGGGCCTGAACGTCGCGCGGGCGCGTCCCGCGCCGAACGGAAGCGGCCAAACCTTGAGGACGGACGAAACAGACGCGGGGGGGCGCGACAAAATCTCGCCCGACCTTCGAGCGCTCGCCGACAACTCGGACGACGCAGCGCCCGTCAACGTCATCATCAGACGGGCCGGAACTCAGGGCGTTCAGTCCGCCGCGTCAGGCGGACAAGTCGCTGTGCCGGGACTCCAGACGATTCTCTCCGTCGCCGGACTCGACACGCTGCTGCGCTCGCTCGGCGGTCACGTCACGCACAGGTTCGCGCGGCTCGGCACGTTGACGGCGAGCGTGCCGCCGAAGGCCGTCGCCGCGCTGGCCTCGCGGCCCGATGTTCTCTACGTCTCGCCGGACAGGAAGCTCGCGGCGGCGGGCCACGTCGAGACGACGACGGGCACGGATCAGATTCGCACGCAGACCACACTGTCTTTGCTCGGCCTCCCGCTGGCGACGACGACGTTCGACGGCTCAGGCGTCGGCATCGCCGTCGTTGATTCGGGCGTTGACGCCGCACACGAATCCTTCCGCGACGGACTCGGCGCAAGCCGCGTCGCCGCGAGCGTTGACTTCACGGGCGAGGGGCGCACGGACGACCCATACGGGCACGGCACGCACGTCGCTTCACTCGCGGCGGGCAGCGGCCAGCCTTCCGGCGGCGCATATACAGGCGTCGCGCCCGGCGCGAAGATCGTCAACCTGCGCGTGCTCGACTCGCAGGGGCAGGGCACGACCTCTTCGCTTCTGGCCGCGCTCGACTGGGTTCTGCAAAACCGCGCGAACTACAACATCCGCGTCGTCAACCTCAGCCTCGGCACGCCCGCCGTTGACGACTACGCCGACGACCCGGCCTGCAACGCCGCGCGTCAACTCGTCAACGCGGGAGTGGTCGTCGTCGCGGCGGCGGGCAACTCCGGCAAGGACTCGCTGGGGAATAAAATCTACGGGCAGATTCACTCGCCCGGCGACGAGCCGTCCGTGTTGACGGTCGGCGCTTCCAACACCTTCGGCACCGACGCGCGCACCGACGACACTGTGACGACTTACAGCTCGCGCGGGCCGACGCGCGGCTCTTTGATTGACGCACAGGCGGTGCGCGACTACGACAACTTCATCAAGCCCGACATCGTCGCGCCCGGCAACAAGATCATCGGCGCGGCAGCCAACGGCAACGCGATTCTCGCTTCGCACCCGGAGCTGAACGTGGACGCGAGCGCGCCCGCGTCGCGCCGGATGATGTACCTGAGCGGGACTTCGATGGCGACGCCGGTCGCGGCGGGCGCGGCGGCGCTCGTGCTTCAGGCGAACCCGAACCTGACGCCGAATCTCGTCAAGGCCGCGCTGATGCTCACGGCGCAGCCGCTCGCGGGCTTCAACACGCTGGAGCAGGGCGCGGGCGAGATCAACGTCGAGGGCGCTGTGCGCTTAGCCAAACTCGTGCGCGGCGACCTGACGAATTTCACGCAGCTCGGCGCGCCGCTTCTGACGGGCGGAGCGCCCGCGCCGCAGACGACGGTCGCGGGCGCGACGTTCGCGTGGTCGCGTGGTCTGGTGCTGAATCACACGTTCGTGACGGGGCCGGAGTTGGTGACGCTCTACCAGAGAGTTTACGGCCTCGGCGCGTCGCTCGGCGACGGCGCGGTCGAGGGCGGCGGCGCGCAGAGCCTGAACGCGGCGACCATGACGCAGGGCGTCACGCTCGGCCAGAGCCTCGTGACCAGCGACGGGTCGTCGCTCACTTCGGGCGCGACTTTTATCGGCGCGAATTCTTTGATTGACGGGACGCTCGCGGAGGGCGTCATGGTCGGCGACGGCGTGCTCGTCGGCGACGGCGTGATGGTGGGAGACGGCGTGATGGTCGGCGACACGACGCTTCAGTCCGAGTCGGCCATCTTCGGCGACGAGACGGCGTGCATGAAGTGAGCGCTTCCGTATTGACAGCGCGCGCCGCTTCGCACGATACTTTCGTCCCCGCTCGTCTCTCTCCCGGTTTGTTCATGCCCCTGAACGCTTGAAGGAACCTCGCGAACGGAATTTCTGCGCCGCACGCTTTCGGCGCATTCCCGAAAAAAGAATTGGTGGCGCGGTCGCCCGACGCCGCGCCATCCGCGAAGGGCGGTCAGTCCGTCCCGACAGGCGTCTTCCGACGAGCGCCGGCGGGGCACGGATCGGGGCTGACAAGGAGGGGTCAAGTGAAAGAGGTGAGAAGGCACTCGGCAGCCGCGTTCGTATCTCTGCTCGCGCTGCTCGCCTCAGTTGGGACGGGGCTTTTGCCGGGCGGCGCGGGCCGCGCAGGCATCAAGCTCTCTGCTGCGCGCGCCGCGGCCACTTCCGCCGCGCGCCGCGACGAGAAGCCGGCGAACAGAATCTCGGACGAGCTGCTCGACGCGGCCCGCTCCGGCGAGGCGGGCGACCGGCGCGTGCGCGTCATTCTTCAGACGGACGACGGCGCGGGCCGCGAACTCGCGGCGCTGCTCCGCCGCGGCGACGTGAAGACGAAGGGCCGGCTCGACGGACTCGGCGCGCGCGTCGTCGAGCTGCCCGCGCGACTCGTCGAAGAGCTTTCCGAGAAGTCGGGAGTCCGCTTCGTCTCGCCCGACCGCGAGACCGTCGCGTTCGGTCACGTCTCGCTCACGACCGGCGCAGACCTTGTGCATGACGCGAGTCTGACGAACCCGACGGGACTCGACGGCTCAGGCATCGGCATCGCCGTCCTCGACTCCGGCATTGACACGAGCCACATGGCCTTTCTCAGCGAGAAAGGCAACACCCGGCGCGTCGTTTACAGCCGCGACTTCACGGGCGAGAATCGGATTGACGACCCATACGGCCACGGCACGCACGTCGCTTCAATCGCCGCCGGCAACGGTCGCATCGCGCACAACAGTTACCTCGGCATCGCGCCCGCGGCGAACATCCTCAACCTCCGCGTGCTCGACTCCCACGGCACGGGCCGCGTCTCGAACATCCTGTCGGCGCTCGACTGGGTTCTGCAAAACCGCGCGGCCTACAACATCCGCGTCGTCAACATGAGCCTCGGCGCTCCCGCCGTTGACTCCTACAAGAACGACCCGGTCTGCCAGGCCGTGCGACGCCTCGTTGACGCCGGCATCGTCGTCGTCGCGGCGGCGGGCAATCTCGGCAAGGACGCGTCGGGCAACAAGGTTTATGGCGCGATCCACTCGCCGGGCGACGAGCCTTCGGCGCTGACGGTCGGCGCTTCCAACACCTTCGGCACCGACGTTCGCACGGACGACGGCGTGACGACTTACAGCTCGCGCGGGCCGACGCGCGGCTCGTGGACTGACGCTTCGGGGACGAAGCATCACGACAACCTCATCAAGCCCGACATCGTCGCGCCCGGCAACAAGATCATAGACGCCGCCGCCGACGGCAACTACCTGATCACGACCTACCCTTCGCTCGACGCGGGCGTGAGCGAGGCCGACAACCGCCGGATGATGTACCTGAACGGGACTTCGATGGCGACGCCGGCCACCGCGGGCGCGGTCGCGCTCATGCTCCAGGCGAACCCGAACCTGACGCCGAATCTCGTCAAGGCGATTCTGATGTACACGGCGCAGCCGCTCGCGGGCTTCAACATGCTGGAGCAGGGCGCGGGCGAGTTGAACATCGAGGGCGCGGTCAGGCTGGCGCGGCTCGTGCGCGCAGACCTGTCGGCCTCGACCCCGCTCGGCTCGCCGCTCCTGACCTCGCTCGTGCCGCCGATCCCGCAGACGACGATTGCGGGCAGCACGTTCGTCTGGTCGCAGGGCCTCGTCGTCGGCTACGGCTTCGCCACGGGGCCGCAGTTGATGACGGGCTACCAGAAAATCTACGCGCCCGGCGCGCTCGTCACCGACGGCGTGTTCCTGAGCGACGGCGTTCTCGTCACCGACCGGACGCTCCTGTCCGACGGCGTGCTGGTGACGGACGGCGTGGTCGTCAGCGACGGCGGCACGATGTCGGGCAGCTCTCTCTTCGTCGGCGCGGGCGTGCTCGTCACAGACCAGTTCTTCGCGGGCGACGGCGTGCTCGTCACCGACAACGTGCTCGGCGCGGACTCGGTCACGCAGGCGATGTCGGCGACGCTCGGCGGCGACGCGACCGCCGCCGCGGCTCCCGCGCGCGACGACTGCGACGCGGTCGCGGGCGTCGCCGCCGCGAACGAAGGCGAGCGGCAGGCGACAGTCAGACAGCAGCCGGACGCGCCGTCGCCGGCAAGAAGAATCAACCCTCGCGCGCACGTTTCCCGAAGCAGACCCGACTAAGGAGTGGCGTAATGCCAAGGTTCAACGAGTCGAAGAATGCCGCCGTCGCGGCGCAGGCGCGCGTGGCCGAGCCGGAGCGTCTGGTTCACCCTCTGAGCGAGAGGAGCGACGAGGTCGAGATACTCGCGTTCCTCGTGGAGCGGCCCGTCCACACGGTCGTCATGGCGGGGCTGATCCGCGACAACGGGCTTGAGAGTCCGTTCAACCGCGGCACGTTCTACGCCTGCCGCGACTCGGCGGGCCGCCTCGAAGGCGTCGCGCTCATCGGCCACGCGACCTTCGTCGAGGCGCGGACGGACGCGGCGCTCCGCGCGCTCACGCGGCTCGCGCAGAAGGAGTGCGACGCGCACATGATCCTCGGCGAGCAGGAGTTGATTCACCGCTTCTGGAACTACTACGCCGCGGCGGGGCAGAAGCCGCGACTCTTCTGCCGCGAGCTTCTCTTCGAGCAGCGCTTCCCCGTAGGCGCGCGCGAGCCGGTCGAGGGCCTGCGGCGCGCGACGCTCGAAGACCTCCCGCTCGTCATGCCCGTCCACGCCGAGATGGCGCGCCAGGAGAGCGGCGTCAACCCGCTCGAAGCCGACGCGCAAGGGTTCCGCCTCCGCTGCGCGCGCCGCATCGAGCACGGTCGCGCGTGGGTCTTAATCCGCGACGGCGAGTTGGTGTTCAAGGCCGACATCGCTTCCGACACGCCCGACTGCGTCTATGTCGAGGGCGTCTATGTCGAGGAAGCGAGCCGCCAGCAGGGCGTCGGGCTGTTGTGCCTGTCGCAGTTGACGCGCACGCTGCTCGGTCGCGCGTCCGCCGTCTGCGCGCTCGTCAACGAGCAGAACCTCGCCGCGCAGGCGCTCTTCCTCAAGGCCGGCTACCGCGTGCGCGGCTACTACGACACGATCTTTCTTGAGCGCGGCGAGAGTTAACTAAGTGATGAGTAATGAGTGATGAGTTGAAAGCAGAACGTCTTACACTCATCACTCATCACTTCCTTCCCCGACGGAGTGGACATGGACAAGCAGCGTTTCGTCAAACCGTACATGTGGGCGTTCATCGCGGCGGGCGCGTGCGTCCTCGTCTATTCGGCTTTGAACCTCCCGCTCGCGCGCTTCGACCTGCGGCTCGTGCCGCTCGTCGCGATCACGCTTCTGGTGGGCGCGCGCTTCTGCATCCCCATCCCGCGCACGACGGGTCAGATTTCCTTCTCCGACACCTTCATCTTCCTCGCGCTGCTGCTCTACGGCGGCGAGACTGCCGTGCTGCTCGCGACCGCCGAGGTCTTCGCCGCGTCGCGCCTCTGCAAGCGGCCCTTCACGATGTTCACGAGCCTCTTCAACGCGGCGATGATGGCCTGCTCGACGCTCGTCACGGTGCTCGTGCTGCGGCTGCTCTTCGGCGATATCGACAGCCTTCCGCGTGGCGACTTCTCGGCCACCTTCGTCGCGGCGCTCTGCGTGATGGCGCTAGTCCAGTACGTCACGAACTGCACCATCGCCGCCGCGCACACGTCGCTCAAGGCGAACGAGCCTCTGTGGACGACTTGGCGCAAGAAGTATCTGTGGACTTCGATCACCTACTTCGCGGGCGCGTCCTCCGCTGGGATAATCGTCAAGCTGGCCTCGACCGCGGGCTTCTACGCGCTCGTCGCGGCGACGCCCATCATCGCCATCGTCTATCTCACCTACCGAACCTACCTCGAAAACATCGAGGCGATGGCCGCCGCGGCGAAGGCCGAGGCCGAGGCGAAGACGCGCGCCGAGGCCGCCGCCGAGCAGGCCGAGCAGGCCCGCCGACATGTCGAGGAGCTTTCGCACTACATCGCCGAGCAGGAGCGCATCCGCGAGCAGTACGCGCAGATCGAAAAGCTCTCCGCGCTCGGCGAACTCGCTTCGGGCGTGGCGCACGACTTCAACAACACGCTCGCCGGAATCCTGGGCCGCGCGCAGCTCCTCCTCATGACGAAAGACCCTGAGCGCATGGAGTCCGGCCTCCGACTCATCATCAAGACCGCGAAGGACGGCGCGAAGACGGTCAAGCGGATTCAGGACTTCGCGCGCCAGCGCAGGGATCACGACTTCCAGCCGGTCACGGTTGACCAGCTCCTGCTCGACGTGCGCGAGATCACGCGACCGCGCTGGAAGAACCGCGCCGAGAGCGAGGGCGTCCACATCGCGCTCGAACTCCAGCTCGGCTCGGACGAGGCGCGCGTGATGGGCGACGAGTCGGAGTTGCGCGAAGTCCTCGTCAACATGGTCTTCAACTCGGTTGACGCGATGCCCCGCGGCGGGACGATCACTCTGTCGGCGCGCGAGTCGGGCGGGACGGTCGAGATCGCCGTCGCGGACACCGGCGCGGGGATGACCGACGACGTTCGCTCGCGCGTCTTCGACCCGTTCTTCACGACCAAGGGCAAGGCCGGCATGGGCCTCGGCATGGCCGTCAGCTACGGCATCATCCGAAGGCACGAGGGCGCGGTCGAGGTCGAGACGGAGGTCGGGCGCGGCACGACCTTCCGCATCAAGCTCCCGGCGGCGAAGAGTCCGGCGGCGTCGGATGCGGCGGCGACGGCGGCGGCGGTCGAACATCCTTCGCTCGCGCTCGTGCCGCAGCAGCAGACCGAGGGCGTGCGGGTTCTCGTCGTTGACGACGAGGAGCACGTGCGCGTTCTCCTCAAAGACATACTCGAATCGGACGGCTGTCGCGTCCGTGTGGCGTCGGGCGGCAGGGAGGCGCTCGGACTGCTCGGCGCGGAAAAGTTCGACGCGGTCTTCACGGACTTGGGGATGCGGGGCATGAGCGGGTGGGAGTTCGCGCGCGCGGTGCGGGCGCTCGACGACTCGATGCCGCTCGCGGTCATCACGGGCTGGGGCGAGGCGGTGAGTTCGAGCGAGCGCATCGCCGCGCGCGCCGACTGGGTCGTCACAAAGCCCTTCGACGCCGAGCAGATTCTCGACATCGCGCGCGAGACCGCGCGCCGCAGCGCCGCCACACGCGCCGCCGTCGCCGCGGCGTGAAGGAACGGATGAAGGCGGAAGGGTGAGGGATGAAAGAAAGGCTTTGTGCCTTCACTTCATCCCTCACCCTTCCGCCTTCATCCTTCTTCACCGTTGGACGTTTGCCTGTCGCCGCCGTTGCGCGCGGCGCTCGTGTCGAGGTGGTGGCGCTTGATCATGCGTTGCAGCGTCGTGCGGTCAATGCCGAGGACGCGCGCGGCGGCCTGCTTGTTGCCGCGCGTGCTGGCGAGGACGCGCGCGACGTGCCGCCCTTCAAGCTCGGAGAGCGAGAGCAGCGGCTCTTCGTGCGTGTTCGCAGCGGCGGGCGATGCCGGCGCGTCTGCGGCGTGCGGCGGCTGGGAAGTCGCGGCGGGCGGTCGCAGCGGCTGTTGCGAGCCGCCGTTGTGGTGTGAGTCCGAAGCGACGTGCGTCGCCTCGGCTGCCGCGTTGCGGACGCGCTCCGGCAAGTCTTCGGGCCGCACGGCCCCGTCGCAGAGCGCGACCGCGCGGACGACCGCGTTCTCAAGCTCGCGTATGTTGCCGGGCCAGTCGTAGCTCATCATCGCCAGGACGGCGTCGCGCGAGAAGCTGACGGCCTCCTGCCCCGCGCGCGCGGCGCGCTCGGCGAAGTGGCGCGCGAGCGGCATGATGTCTTCGCGGCGCTCGCGCAGGGGCGGCAGGTGAAGCGTCACGGCGTTGAGGCGGTAGAACAAATCCTGTCGGAAGCGGCCCTCCCTCATCTCGCGCTCAACGTCGCGGTTCGTCGCGGCGATCACGCGCACGTCAACGCGCACCGTCTGGTTCGAGCCGACGCGGCGAATCTCGCCCTCCTGCAAAGCGCGCAGCAGCTTCACCTGAAAGGCCGGCGTCGTCTCGGTTATCTCGTCGAGAAGGATCGTGCCGCCGTCCGCTTCTTGCAGCAGCCCGCGGCGCTCGCGCTCCGCGCCCGTGAACGCCCCGCGGACGTGGCCGAAGAGTTCCGACTCGATCAGCTCCGAGGGAATCGCGCCGCAGTTGACGGCGACGAACTCTGCGTGGGCGCGCGGGCTTCGGAAGTGGATGGCGCGGGCGACGATCTCCTTGCCCGTGCCCGACTCGCCGGTGATGAGCACGGGCAGGTTCGTCGCGGCGACGCGACCGACGAGCTTCATCACCTCGACGAACGCGGCGCTCGTGCCGACGAGGTTGATGTCGGAGGTATAGACAGGCGTGGGCGGGAGTTCTCCGGTCGTGCCGGGGCGGTCGCGCTTTTCGATGGAGCGGCGGACGGCCTGCGCGATGCGAAGCACGTCCTCGTTCTCGAACGGCTTCATCAGGTAGTCGTAAGCGCCGAAGGAGACGGCGTCGAGCGCGCCCGCCGCCGACCCGTGCCCGGTCATCAGGACGATCTGCGCGGCGGGCTGCTCGCCGACGAAGCGCCGGAGCACCGCGTAGCCGTCGGCCCCGCCCTGGTCGCCGAGCTTCACGTCGCAGAAGACGAGCGACCAGCGCTCGCCGCCGAGCAACTCGAAGGCGCGCTCGGCTGACTCGGCCTCCGACACGTCCCACCCCTCGCAGCGGAGAACCTCCGCGACGTTGCTCCGCACGAGCTCGTTGTCATCTACGACCAGCGCCTTCATCTTCGTCACAGAAAACTCTCAGTGGCCGCCGGCTTCCGCAACCGCCGCGCGAGGTCGGCGTGCGGCCCTCCGGGATGAATTGGGTGAAGCGCCATTATAGTGCTAAGGCGAGCGCCCGCCGCAAGTCATTTTCCGCGCGGCGTCGCTTTAAAATTTTAAGGGCAGCCGCTTTGGCTGACCTTCGTCTCTCGAATTGATTAAAAGAGGGAGAGGGGTTCGTGTTTACCGGAAGAAGTCCTGCGCGAGCAAGCACCCCTTCTTCTGGCCGTTGAGCGCAGGCTCAAGCCGTATATTGATGCCTGTCTTGCCGCAGAAAACTTCTTGAGGGAAGAAACAGATTTTATCTATCGACGGGATGTAAACGAGAAGCACATCAACCTCGTCTTCAGAGTAACATCTCGCGGCACCGTGGCCGATGTTCGATATAAGCCGAAGTTGAATCGCACCGGAACTAGTGACAGATGAGCATCCGCAGTATTTGATCTGTGCCCTGAGGAGCCTTCCGCTCAGGTCCAAAATGCAGTCGTATCTTGTTCCCTCTACCGAAGGCCAGCTACAGATGACGCCTAATTCAAGCGCGCGTGCGACGACCTTCAGGCGGGCAAGCTCGGCTTTGCGTTGCTGTTCGGAAAGCACGGGTTGAGGATTCTGTGCCGTTGTGTTGTAAAAGATGGAGCCGAGGGGGATCGAACCCCTGACCTCTGCAATGCCATTGCAGCGCTCTCCCAGCTGAGCTACGGCCCCTTTTGTCTGTAATGCCAGCGCCGGAGTGAGGAGGTCTTCACTCCGGCGAGTTGAGACAATAGCATACGGGTAAGTTGGTTCGCAATTGAGGCAGGAAAGCGCGCAGGTTGGTGCCGGCGGGTGCGTTTAAGGCCGGCTTTCACCTGGGCCGCCCGCCGCGCAAAACCGCGAAGAGCGCGATGACGACGCCGGCGAGAAGCAGCACGAGCGTGCTCGCCAGTTGAATGAGTATTCCGCTGCCAGCGACCGTGCCGACGCCGCCCGAGCGAGGCATGACTGCTGGCAACATCCGGCGCAACGCTTCGAGAAGAAACGCGAGGCCGAGCAGCGCCACGAACGCGCCGCGCACGAGCAGGCGTGTCGCCTTCGGCCCGGGCAACGCGCGTCACCTCCCTTTGAATTCGGGCTTGCGCTTTTCGAGGAAGGCTCGGACGCCCTCGTCCTTGTCCTCACTGGAGAAGCAGAGCGCGAAGAGGTCAATCTCGCGGCGGAGGCCCTCGTCGAGGTTCGCGCGCGCGGCGGTCTTGATGGCCTCCTTCGCCATGCGGAGCGCGACGGGACTCTTCTCGGCGATGCGGCCCGCGATCTCCATCGTCTTCGCTTCGAGGTCGGCGGCGGGGACGACGTGGTTGACGAGTCCGAGGCGGTAGGCGTGCTGCGCGTCAATCATCTCGCCCGTGAGGATCAGCTCCATCGCCTTGCCCTCGCCGACGAGCCGCGTGAGTCGCTGCGTGCCGCCGCCGCCGGGGATGATGCCGAGGTTGATTTCGGGCTGGCCGAACTTGGCGCTCTCGCTCGCGATCCGCAGGTCGCACGAGAGCGCGAGTTCGCAGCCGCCGCCCAAACAGAAGCCGTTGATCATGGCGATGACGGGCTTCGGGAAGGTGTCAACGGCGGTGAAGAGCGAGCGCGCGGTCATCACGTCGCGCTGCGTGATCGAGGTGCGCCCCTCGAACTCCGCGATGTCCGCGCCCGCGACAAAAGCCTTCTCGCCCGCGCCCGTGATGACGACGACGCGCACCGACTCGTCTTCGCGCAACTCGTCGAGCGCCGCCGCGCCCTCCGCCCGCGTCTGGATGTTCAGAGCGTTCAGCTTCTGCGGGCGGTTAATGGTGATGACGGCGACGCGCTCGCGCCGCTCGATCAGAAGTGTCTCGTATGAAGCCATCGGATAAAAACTCCTGAATGAAAAACTCTGACGGATGACGGGCGCGCGTCGTTGCGTCGCCGCGCGCCCGTTGCGGGGGAGTTCGGCAGCCTCGGACGCGCCCGGCCCGACTTCTCACGTTTTATGAATACGCGCCCCGCGCTCGCACTCTTTTAATGACAGCGAAGCGATGAGACGTTGACGGGGGTGTCAGCGTCTCATCGCTCGTGTTGCTCGGACGAAAGGGAACTTAGGAGACCGTGAAGGTCGCCGTCTTCTGATCCTTCTGCTCGCCGTCCTCGTTCAGCATGACGACTTCGATTTTGTATTTGCCCGGAGGCCAACTGCCGCCCGGCCCTTTGAAATTGAAGGTGGCCGTGCCGCTGCCGGGCAGGTCAACCGAGACCTCCCCGCCGGGGATCGGCCCGCTCGGCAGGCCCTGAACGTCGTCGGCGTACAGCTTCGCCGTCACCTTCAGTTTCTCCGAGGCGTTGGAAATTTCCGCGACGCCGTAAACGGTGTCGCCGGGCGCGAAGCTGCTCGCCTCCTGCGTCACTTCTTTGTCCTTGCCGACCTTCAGGCTGCTGATGTTGGCGGTCGATGCGCTGAACTTGCAGGCGAGCGCGGCGGCCAGCAGAAGGCCGAGGCCGAGGGCAAGATTCCATCGTTTCGTTCGCATTATCGTTTTCTCCGTTTCGTTACTCGGAAGGGGAATGTTGTCGGCAAGATTTAAAAGGCCGGGCGCTTTTCGTCTCGCCGCCGGTTAATGATCTCAGTGTTGCTCGCCTTCGGGCGAAGGCGTCTGCTGCTCGTCGGCGACCCAGGAGACGAAGAGGCGCAGCCAGTTGTCCGCCGGCTCGACGATCTGCACGCCAACGCGCGCCGTGCCGTAGATGGCGGGCGCGATACGCACGACGCGCGCCGTTGACTCGATGGGCGAGCCGTCGGGGCGGTGCGCGCGCAGGTAGAGCTGGTCGCCGCGCGAGACCTTCTGGTTGAGGTGGAAGAGCGCGCCCAGAGTCGAGATGTCGTCGGTCTCGGTCGGCTCGCTCCACGCCGAGCCGTCGTCGGCGCGCCCCGACACGACAATCGGCAGCCTGAGCGCCATCCTCAGCGCGAATCGTCTCTCTTCGTTCGTCGGCCTACTCATAGTCTCAGTGAGCAGTAAGCAGTCGGCAGTGAGCAGTTTTCCAAAAGGCGGGCGGCTGGCCTGAACTCATTTAACTGCTCACAGCTTACCGCTCACTGCTCACTCCATTTGTAGAATCCTTCGCCCGACTTCTTGCCGAGCTTGCCCTCGGCGACCATGCGCCGAAGGATTTCGGGTGGGCGGAAGCGCTCCGCGCCGAGCTTCGCGTGCAGGTATTCGGCGATGCTGAGCCGCACGTCCAGCCCGACGAGATCGGTCAGGCGGAGCGGCCCCATGGGGTGATTGTAACCGAGTTCCATCGCCGTATCTATATCTTTCGCGTCGGCCACGCCCTCCTCGAACATCCGCATCGCCTCAAGGCCGAGCGCGACGCCAAGGCGCGAGGAGGCGAAGCCCGGCACATCACGCACGACGATAGGCTCTTTCTTCATCCGCAGGGCGACCGCGCGCACGGCCTCGACCGTCTCGCGCGCGGTCTCGCGCCCGACGACGATCTCGACGAGCCGCATGATGTGGACGGGGTTGAAGAAGTGCATCCCCGTGACGCGTTCGGGGTTGCGAGAGCCTTCGGCGATTTCAGTGATCGAGAGCGAGGAGGTGTTCGTCGCGAAGACGAACGGGTTGTCGGTCAGCGACTCGACGGCGCGCAGAGCCTCGCGCTTGAGTTCGAGTCGTTCGGGGACGGCCTCGACGAAGAGGTCTGCGTCAGCCGTCTCTTCGAGCCGCGTTGTCGTGCGAATGTTGGCGAGCGTGCGTTCGCGCTCCTCTTCCGTGACCTTGCCGCGCTCGACTCCCTTCGAGAGGTTCGCTTCGATTGCGCGCCGGCCCTTCGAGACGAGTTCTTCGCTGATGTCGCGCAGCACGACGCGGAAGCCGGCGGCTGCGGCGACGTGCGCGATGCCGTGCCCCATCGTGCCCGCGCCGAGGACTGCGACGGTTCGGATGTCGAGGCGCACGGCACTCTCCGTCGTCTGTCCGGCGGCTCGCGTCCGTGTGCTTTCGTCTGGCGGCGTGCTCAAGTGGTCTAAAGTCGTCGTCGGGGCGGGTGTGGCAGAGTTCCGCCCATCGCGTGCGGCCAAATTCGACTACGTCCAGCGGGAGAAGTTATACTACACGCGCGAAGAAAAAGGCTACCGGAACGAGGGGCGCGAGCGTCGTAAAGGCGCGCCCCGGCTCGCTTGTAATCCCGCTTACAGACCGCACCCCCGGAGGTGAATTAAAAGCAGAGGCATGAAAGAGACAATGCACCGCGAAGTCGTCATCGTCGGCTCAGGCCCGGCGGGCCTGACCGCGGCCATCTACGCCGCGCGCGCCGAACTCCACCCGCTCGTCATCCACGGCCCGCAGCCCGGCGGGCAGTTGACCATCACGACCGAGGTCGAGAACTACCCCGGCTTCGCCAAAGGCATTCAGGGGCCGGAACTGATGCAGCAGTTCGAGGATCAGGCCAAGCGCTTCGGCACCGAGTTCCTCGTCACCTTCGTCAACAAGGTTGATTTGAGCCGTCGGCCATTCACGGTCTGGACTGAGGACGGGCACGAGATCAAGGCCGAGACGTTGATCGTCGCCTCCGGCGCTTCGGCCAAGTGGCTCGGCATTCCCGGCGAAGCGCCCGCGCCGCACGGACTCGGCGGACTCGGAGTCTCGGCGTGCGCGACCTGCGACGGCTTCTTCTTCAAGGGCAAGCCGATCATCGTCGTCGGCGGCGGCGACACGGCGATGGAGGAGGCCACGTTTTTGACGCGCTACGCCTCGCGCGTCACGGTCGTCCACCGTCGCGACCAGTTGCGCGCGTCGAAGATCATGCAGGACAAGGCGTTCAAGAACCCGAAGATTGACTTCATCTGGAACACGGACGTGCGCGAAATCCTCGGCTCGCCGGAGACGGGCGTGACGGGCGTGCGCCTCTACGACAACAAGACGGAAGAGGAGACGGAGTTCCCTTGCGAGGGCGTCTTCGTCGCCATCGGCCACAAGCCGAACACGGATGTCTTCAAAGGATGGCTCGACATGGATGAAGTCGGCTACATCAAGACCGCGGGCGTCTCGATGGCGACGAACATCCCCGGCGTCTTCGCCTGCGGCGACGCGCAGGACAGCTTTTATCGTCAGGCCGTCACCGCCGCCGGCACGGGCTGCATGGCCGCGATTGACGCCGAGCGCTGGCTCGACAGTCTGCCCGTCCCCGTCGCCACCGGCGAAGAGGTTACAATCGAAGGCGAGGTCATCACGCCCGACCACAAAAAGATCATCATGCCCGACGGCGAAGTCATCCAGAACAAGCCCGACGGCGCGGGCGACGCCGACTCGGGCAAACAAGCCGAAGTCGTTTACGCGCGCCACGAGACGGAACTGCCGTCATGACGATTGCGGAATGCGGATTTCGGATTGAAAAAGACGGCTTCTCTTTTAATCCGCAATACGCAATCCGCATTCCGCAATCTCAATGTCCCGCCTGCCACGCCCTCAGCCTGCCCGAAGGGAAGAAGAGCATTAAGACGTTGAGCAGGAGGCTGTCTCGTATCCAGACCAATAGAACCAACTCGGTCGCGAAGAAGAGGACGACCGAGCGCAGCGCGCCGAGCCTGCGCGCGAGCAGGAAGCCGAGCGCGCACGAGGCTATGTCGCCGAGCGAGTTGACGACCGTGTCGCCCTTGTAGCCGAGCGCGGCGGTCGCCTCGCGGTATCGCTCGATAACGAGGTTCGTGTTCTCGATCAGTTCCCAGACGGCCTCACACGCGACCGCGACGGCGAACCGCCAACGCCACTCGACGCGCGACAGCAGCAGCGCGAGCAGACCGCAGAAGACCAGCCCGTGAAGGACGTGCGTGAAGCTGTACGGGTCGAAGAGTTGCTGCGAAGTCTCGGAACTCCAGGCGTCGCCGACCCACAGCGCGAAGCGCCCGCACGAGCAGAGCCAGAGCCGACCCTGCCGGTGCAGCTCGAGCGCCGTCAGCGCGAGCGTCGCCGCGGCGATGATGCCGGGCAGGGCGTTGCGCGCCGCGTCTCTCGAAATGAAGTTGTGCCGGGATTCGCTCAAGGTTGAGAACTTCGATTCGCCGGCTCGTCGCGCGGCAGGAACGTTGACGCGCTCGACCTCGCGGGCCGTCGCGGGTGAGTTCTTGTTTCAGAGAAGCACGATTGAGTCGTCGTTCGTCGGGCGGCGCGAGGGCGCGGGAGGCTCTTCGGGCGCGAGGCGCGGGCAGAAGTCACAGTAAGCGCCGTGGCGCGCGAGGCGGTCTTCGCACTCGTTGCAGTCGAGCGACTGGCCGACGGCGCGCAGCGCTTCGAGCAGAGGTGTGAGTAGTCGCCCGCGCCTCGTCAGAACATACTCGACCCGCGGCGGGCTTCCGCCGAAGTCGCGGCGCTCGACGAGTTCGTCGCCGGCCATGTCGCGCAGGCGGTCGGCGAGCGTGCGGCTGCTGATCGGGTGGAGTCGCGTGAGCAGGTCGGTCGTGCGGCGCGGCCCGCGCGCAAGCTCGCGCACGATGAGCATCGTCCACTTGTCGCCCAGGACTTGCAGCGCGCCCCACACGGGGCAGCCGTCGCCCTCACGTCTTCGCATCGAAAGGCCGTCCTCCCTCGTCTGGATTTCGCGTCACGCGCCGTCTTCGCGGCCTTGAATGTTGCTGCGCGCCCGCTTGAAACATGAGCGATGCCGGGCGCGCCGGAAGCTTAACACAAAGCCGCGCCGCGGTGTCGCCGAAGAGTCGGGGCTTGCGAAAAGATTGCCGTCTGGTTGCGGCGCGCGCCGAGGCCCGCCGCGCCTCCTCCTTGCCGCTGGCGCTTACAGCTTCACCTGCGCGTGAATCTATTTTAAGATGAAAGACAGTCACCCAGCCCCGAAGCGGTAAAGCCCCTCCTCTAACTCGGAAGAACGCGCCGGCATTGTCGGTGCTTCGGCGGGGAATACTTTATGAAACCTGAACCGCGCAAAGATGAAGGCGCTTCAGCGCCGCAAAGGGACGTGTCGCCGCACGAGGAGGCGCGCGCGCCCGTCATCCTCGTCGCCGACGACGAGCCTGTAAACCTCGCGCTCATCAAGCGCCGGCTTGAGTGGGAGGACTACGAGATCGCGACCGCCGAAGACGGCGGACAGGCCGTCGAGACGGCGCGGCGCGTCCTGCCTGACCTCATCATCCTCGACGTGATGATGCCCGTACTCGACGGCCTGCAAGCCTGCCGCCTCATCAAAGAAGACCCCTCGACGAGCGACATCCCCGTCATCTTCCTCTCGGCGCTCGACGACATGGACACGAAGGTCAGCGGCCTTTCCCTGGGCGCGAACGACTACATCTCCAAACCCTTCCGCGTCGAGGAACTGCTCGCGCGCGTCGCCGTCGCCATCCGCCTCAAGCGCGAGCGCGACCGCCTGCGCCAGAGCGCCGAAGAGTTGCGCCGCCGCGCCGAGGCCGCGAGCGAGATGTCCGTCACCGACGCGCTCACCGGACTCCTCAACCGCTACGGCCTTCAGCGCGCGTTGCAGCGCGAGCTGTCGGAGGCGCGGCAGTTGAGGCGACCGCTCTCGTGCCTGCTGATTGACATTGACTACTTCAAACACGTCAACGACACGCACGGCCACGCCGCGGGCGACACGGCTCTGATGCAGGTCGCGCGGCTCCTGCTCGACAATATCCGTCGGCCCGCCGAAGTGTCCGAGGAGCGGCGCGAGTCGGAGCGGCGCGAGGATGCGACGCTGCCGCGCGCCGACGTTGTCTGCCGCTACGGCGGCGAAGAGTTTCTGGTGCTCGCGCCCGAAACGCGGCTCGAAGGCGCGCTCGCGCTCGCCGAGAAAGTCCGGCGCGCGGCGGCGGAACGTCTCTTCGGCGACGGCGAGCGCGTCTTCCCGCTCACGCTCTCGGTCGGAGTGGCGGAACTCGGCGACTCCGAGTCCGGCAACGACATGATCGCGCGCGCCGACGACGCGCTCTACCAGGCCAAGCAGCAGGGCCGCAACAGGGTCAGGCCAGCCGACAATTAGGTTTCACTTTTCCGCCGCCGTCCTGTAAAGTTTCGCCCGCCCTCCGGGGCGAGGAGCGAAGGCGATGGCATACGGCTGGGAAGGCGAGAAGGTGAGGCTCGTGCCGCTCGACAAGGAGCGGCACCTGTCGAACGTCGTGCTCTGGATGAACGACCCCGACGTGACTGAGACGCTGCTGTCGGGCGACGTTCCGCTCACGCGGCTCGCCGAGGAAGACTTCTTCGACCGCATGACCGCGCCCGCCGGACAGCATCCGACCGACATCATCTTCGCCATCGAAACGCTCGCGGGCGAGCACGTCGGCACCTGCGGCATACACAACATCAACTACCGCCACGGCACGGGGCTGACCGGCACGATCATCGGCGCGGCGGAAGCGCGCGGCAAAGGCTACGGGACGGACGCGGCAATCGTTCGCACGCGCTACGCCTTCGAGGTGCTCGGCCTTCGGATGCTCATCTCCGAAGTCTTCACCGACAACGCCGCGTCGCTGAAGATTCTCAGCCGCGCGGGCTACCGCGAGGTGGCGCGCCTGCCGCGCCGCTACTGGAAGCGCGGGGCCTTCCGCGATGTCGTGCTTCTCGTCGCGGAGCGCCCGTCGTAGTTTCCGCGCCGCGCGGACTTTATCAATGGCACAAAGCGTGAAGGAAGAAGCGGACAGATCGAAAAAGCTCGCGCGCGCGGGCGTCGTCTTCGCCGCCGCGGGGCTGGCGCTCTTCGTCTATTTCGTCTGGCGCGCGGGGCCTGCCGAGGTCTGGTCGGACATCTCGCACATCGGCTGGGGCTTCGCGGCGATACTCGCGCTCGGCGGGCTGCGCTTCGTCGTGCGCGCGCTCGCGTGGACGCTCTGCTTCGAGCCGCCGCACCGGCTCAGGTTTTGGGACGCCTTCAGCGCTTACCTCATCGGCGACTCGGCGGGCAACGTCGTGCCGCTCGGCATCGTCGTCAGCGAGCCGACGAAGGCCGCGCTCGTCCGTGGCCGCGTGCCTTTCGCCGCCGGGTTCTCGGCAATCGCCGTCGAGAACATCTTTTACATGCTCTCGACGGCGCTCTTCATCTTCTGCGGCGCGGCGGCGCTGCTCGCGAGCTTCGCGCTGCCGAACGTGCTTCGCTATTCGAGCTACGGCGTGGTCGCGGGCGCGCTCTCGTTCGTCGCGCTCGCGGCTTACGCGCTCAAGCGGCAGGTGAGATTTTTGACGGCGGCGCTCGACTGGACGGCGGCGCGCGGTTTGGGTCGCCGCGCGTTGGAGCGCAGGCGCGAGAAGGTCGCCTCGTTCGAGCATAAAATTTACAGCTTCTACGAACACGGCCAGCGCCGCTTCGTTCCCGTACTTCTGTGCGAGCTTTCGTTCCACCTGCTTGGCGTGGCCGAAGCCTTCGTCACCATCGCGCTCATCAGCGGCGCGCAACCGTCGCTGCTCTCGGCCTTCCTCTTCGAGTCGGTCAACCGCATCATCACGGTCGTCTTCAAGTTCGTGCCGTTGCGCGCGGGCGTTGACGAACTCGGCACGGGTCAACTCGCGCGCTTGCTCTCGTTCGGCATGACCGCGGGCGTGACGCTCGCCGTCGTCCGCAAGGCGCGCACGATCTTCTGGATGGCCGTCGGCGTGCTTTTTCTCGTCGCGCGCGGACTCTCGCTCCGCGCGGTCGCCGAAGAGGCCGAGCGCGCGCAGGCCGCCGCGCTCGGCGAGCAGCAGCAGAAGTCCGAAGCCTCACTCTAAAAGTGCTTGACCACTTCCGCGCCGGGCGCGGGGCCGCGCTCGTAGGCGCTCGTCTGCCAGTTGTCGGAGCGCGAGCCGGCGGGCAGCCACGGCGGGAGCGGGATGAGCAGGTGGCAGGCCAGCCCGTTGACGTAAGGCTCGTAGAGCTTGCGGAGCGAGCGCAATTTTTCGTCCGCCTCCTCGCCCGCGCGCAGCGCGAGGCCAGACTGCGCGAGCAGCGCGCGCAAGTGCGCGAGGTCTTCGCCGCCCATGCGGTCGGAGTCGAAGGCGACGGGGCGCGCGTTGAAAATCTGCGAGATGTCAACGACGGCGTGCCGCGCCATCGCGAAGGTCAGACGCGCCTGCCACTCGTATGCGCCGTCAACGCCGACCATCACGAGCGCGCAGGTGTCGAGCACGCAGACGAGCGAGGCGAGCCAAGACTGGTTGTCGTGCTGCGAGCGGTAGTAGCAGAGCACGGGGTACGAGAGGTGGCTCTCCATCAGGTCTGCGGCCCAGCGCTCCCAGTCCTGCAAAAGCTCGGTGAGACGTTCGAGGCTCTCGTGCTTGGCGTGGCGGCGCAGAAGCTCGACGGCGGTCGGCGGCGTGCCCGCGCGCGCGTCGAGCATCGAGATGCTGACCTCGCGGCGCGAGAACGATTGATACAGCACGGGCAGGTAGCCGATGACGATTGCGAGGAAGCCGAAGCCCGTCCCGGCCTCGACCACCGAGAGGACTCGCCCGCCGGGGCCGAGCGGGAACACGTCGCCGTAGCCGAGCGTGAAGAAGGTCACGCCGCTCATGTAGAGGTAGGTGCCGAAGTCCGCGTAATGCTCCGGCGTCTGCAAACTCGAGTGCGCGGCCCACTGCAACACGGCGAAGGCGAGGATGAGTCCGACGGCCCACACCGTCAGCAGAAGGATGAGCGAGAGCGGGCCGTAGAAGCTGAGATAACGGTCGCGCTTCTTGCTCGGCGGCGCGCGCCGCGCGATGCCGGCGACGGGCGTCCACGTCAGCCGATAGAAGGCGCTCGTCAGGCGCAGACGCCTCGTCACGCGGCGCGGCAGAACGATGGCCTCGAACGCGTCCCACAGCACGACCACGATGAGAAGAACCGCGAAGACGGCGGCGACGGCTTGCAGCATTTTCAAGTCCTCTCTTCCTCGGTGTGAAACGTCGCGCGGCGCTTCCAGCGCCGGTACGTCGCGAGCGAGAAGGCGAGCCAGAGTCCGGCGAGGAGGTACGCGCCCAGCACGTCGCTCGGCCAGTGCGCGCGGAGATAGACGCGCGACACGCCGACGACCGCGACGGGCAGCGCCGCGAGCACGAGTGACACGCGGCGCGCGACCGAGCCGCGCGGCAGGAGCGCGTAGGCGACGAAGAAGAGGAATCCGAAGTAGCAGACGTAAAAGATGACGTGGCCCGAAGGAAAACTCTTCTCGCTGCTCTGGTACGCGAAGCCGACCAGCTCCGCCGCGGGCCGCGGTCGCGCGACGATGAATTTGAATAAGTTGCTGAGTATCGCGCCGCCGCCCGCGCTCAGCACGAGACCCGCGGCCTCGCTGCGTCGGCGGCGGAAGAAGAACGTGAGCGCCGTCGCGGCGGTCAGCGCGTGCGGCGTCCAGCGGTTGCCGAAGACCGAGGCCCAGTCCATGAACGCGGCCCACGCCGGAGAGTTGTCCGACTGGATAAGCCGCGCGAGCCGCAAGTCCCAGGCGAAGTAAGCATACGCGTGCGCGAGAACGGCGAGTACCGCGAAGGCCGCGAGCGCCGCCGCATAGACGACCTCGGCGCGCAGCAGACGGCGCGACTCGCGCGCGCGCTTCGGCGCGACACCCTCACGGCTACGACCTGTTATAATCATCTCGACTGCTCCCGAAAATAAACGAGCCTGACCGAGTGCGGCAAGCTGCGGCGCGTGAACGTGGCGCACGCGCGGGCGCTGGGGCCGCACGGCTCAGGCGGAAGGGGAGTGAAGCTTTGCTGAGAGTCGAATACCGCGAGGGGCTGTACCTGCCCGAGCTTGACCTCTGGCTCGACGCCGACGGCCCACGCGACCGCTGCGTCATCTCGCACGCGCACTCCGACCACATCGCCGAACACCGTCGCATCGTCGCGACCCCCGAAACCGCGCGCCTCTTCCAACACCGCCGCGGCGAGGCCGAGGTCGAGGCGTTAGCTTACGGCGAGCGGCGCGACTTCGGTCGCTACGCGCTGACGATGTACCCCGCGGGACACTGCCTCGGCTCCGCGCAGGTCTTAGTCGAGGCCGGAGGCGAGCGGCTCGTTTACACTGGCGACGTGAAGCTGCGGCCCAACGTCGCGGCGGAGCAGGCCGTCGTCGTCCCGTGCGACACGCTCGTCATGGAGTCAACCTTCGGCGACCCGCAGTACCGCTTCCCGCCAGACGTTGCGACGTATGATCGTCTTTACGCCGCGTGCGACCGCGCTCTCTCGGACGAACGCGTGCCGGTCGTGCTGGCTTACGCCTTGGGGAAGAGTCAGGAGGCGCTTGAGCTTCTTCTGCGCCGCGGCTACCGCGTGACGCTGCACGGGTCTGTCTGGAACGTCTCGGAGATTTACCGCGAGTGCGGCGTCGAGTTCTCCGGCCCATAC
>Ga0070740_10001064_pt1 | contig 41697 bp, 34 predicted proteins | sample Coa_R2_FD_67286 | JGI IMG/M metagenome (GOLD analysis project Ga0070740, IMG submission 67286) | Surface soil microbial communities from Centralia Pennsylvania, which are recovering from an underground coalmine fire - Coalmine... | ecosystem: Environmental > Terrestrial > Soil > Unclassified ... | reverse complement strand
CGGACGCCTGTTCGATCTGCGCGTTGACGACCACCCTCGCCCGGTCGAAGAGCTCAGACGTCTTGTCTCCATACGCCGCGCCTGGCTACTTTTTGAGCAGAGCAATGAACTGGCGCTTGCCGGACGCTTCGACGAGGCGCTGCCCTTGCTCGAACGGGCGTTTGAACTTGAACCCGACATTCCAGAACTCAGGTTTCGCACCGCCGCGATCCTGTTCATGGCAGGACAGGGACCAGAGGCGCTGGCAATGCTCCGCCAGGTCTTTGCCAGAGAGCCCCACTGGGCCGAGATGATCCCTCGTCTCGCAGCAGTCGGCCTGATTCCCAACGACCCGGCCGTCATTAAGCTCATGCTGGATCAACGTGCGTAGACGAATCCCCCAGGGACATGAAATCTGTGCCCTTGACTTTCTCCTCATTCCATCCTACACTGTATTTATATCAAACGTTTGATATAAATACAGTGTAGGGGAGAGCGATGCCAAAGGTTGTTGACCACGTGATCTATCGCAAGCAGTTGCTTGCACAGTGCTTTGATCTGTTCGCGCAGCACGGGTACAGTGCGCTCACCATGCGCCAGATAGCCGCTGCTCTGGACGTTTCCACCGGCACGCTCTACCACTACTTTCCCACCAAAGAGGCGCTCTTTCAGCAGCTTGTTGAGGAAGTGACGCAGCGGACGATCTTCGAGGCCGCTGCCCGCATTCAGTCTCGGGCCACGCTTGAGGAGCGTTTGCTCGCATTGTTTCGCTTCCTGGCGGACCACGAAGAAGACCTGCGCAAGCAACTGCTGGTGACGCTCGACTATTATCAGCACCGCAATCTCTATGGCAGCAGCGCCGGCGCGATTTTGCAGGCCGGAGCGGAGCGCTACTGCCGGGCAATCCGGGACTACGTTGGGCTGCCCGACCCCGCCACAGTGTTTCTGCTGCAGAGCCAGATTCAGGGCCTGCTGGTGCTGAGAATGCTGCACAATATTCAGACGCCGTTTGTCGAGCAGGCACGCCCCTTTGTGGATATGCTGCTGTGCTACATGCACACAATGGAGAAGGCCGCACCGCCTCTTTCAGCAGAGGCGGGACAACTACAAGAAAGGCAGGGGTAAGCTCCTATGACAGTCACACCCAGGCGAATCTACACAACGCTGACCAGTCGTGGTCTGCGCCATGACATGCTGCCGATGCGCCTCTATCACAAGGCCAAAAAGCTGGGCACCTGGGACCCGCGCGATATTGATCTGAGCCGGGACAGGGAGGACTGGCTGCGTATTCCCGACGAGTACCGGGAACGCCTGCGCGGCCTGATCATCGGTTTCCAGGCGGGCGAGGAGGCGGTGACGCTGGACCTGCTGCCGCTCATCATGACGGTGGCGCGCGAGGGGCGGCTAGAGGAAGAGATGTTCCTGACCACCTTCCTGTGGGAAGAGGCCAAGCACACGGAGTTTTTTCGCCGCGTGCTCGACGAGGTGCTGCAGGAGAAGGGCGATCTGCATGTACTCGCTGCTCCCCCACCGCCAAGCGGGCGAGACCTCTTTGCAGAGGTGCTGCCGCGCGATATGAATCGCCTGCTGGACGATCCCTCGCCGGAGAACCAGGCGCGAGCCTCGGTGCTCTATAACATGATCATCGAGGGGGTGCTGGCCGAGACCGGCTATTACAGTTACGCCAGAATGCTCGGCCCCACCGGGCTGATGCCAGGGCTGCTGCAGGGAGTCCAGATGGTCAAGCGCGACGAGTCCCGGCATATTGCCTATGGCGTCTTCCTGATCTCGCGCCTGGTCGCCGAACATCCCCAGGTCTGGGAGGTCGTCGAGAAACGCATGAACGACCTCTTCGCGGCTATTGCGCGCAATCAGGAAGAGAACGGCACTCCTCAGGTTGTTCGCGATTACGCCCGCCAGCAATTCGAGAAGCGCCTGGCCCGCATCAGTCGCGCCCGCGAGTTGAGCGTCGAGCAGATTTATCAGTCGGAGGAGAGCGAGGAGGCGGAGACGGTCTGAGCTTGGAGGAGGGATACTTCCCCGTTTGCCTGGAAGTATCCCTTTCTAACGAGAGCAGAATACGCGGGGAGGAGAGCGGCGAACCGGCTTGACGTTGCTGCACCGGGCGTTGCACAATAACCATAAGTTATCTCTATGGCGTTCACCACAGAAAGGCGTATCAGGCATGGCGAGACCTCGATTGCAACATACCTCCCTGCTTATTCCTCCTGGCGCGCAGGACGCGGTGCGTGCATTTTATGGCGATCTGCTGGGACTGGAAGAGAAAGAACCGCCACGCACGCTGGCACATCTGCACCTGGTCTGGTTTGTCGCCGGCGAGGGCGAGATGGAACTGCACTTCCTGCCCACAGACGAGCGGCCAAATGAACTCGATCAGCGCCACATCTGTCTGGTGGTTGACGACCTGGAGGCGTACCGGCGCAGGTTGACGGAGGCGAACGTTGCGATTACCGAAGCCGAGCCGATTCCCTATCGCCCGCGCTTCTTCTGCCGCGATCCCTTTGGCAATCTGGTGGAACTGACCACAATCCAGGGCGATTATCGCACGGCGCAGTAAATCGCTTTCCTTTTTCCCTTGCATATCTCATGCACTCTCTTCTATGATACAAAAGAAGACGTCTTGAGACACGACATGAGCGACGAAAGAGGGACGCTATGGCAACTACCGTGCAAACACAACAGCCTGCCAGTAAGGAGCTTCCACCGGGGCCGCGCCGGTTGCCCTACCTGGGCAATCTGCTCTCCCTGCGCCAGGACCCGCTGAACTTTTTCCAGCATCTGCATCAGAGCTACGGCGACATGGCCACGATCTACCTGGGGCAGAACCCGGCGGTTGTGCTCTTTCGCCCGGAATATGTGCGCTATGTCCTGGTGGAACACCCACAGAACTTCTCCAATCGCGCCCTGCTGCGCCGGGAGGGGGAGAACGCCTTTGCGAGCGAGGGTTTGCTGACCATCGATGGCGAGCAGCACCGCCAGCAGCGGCGCGCGGTTCAACCGGCGTTCCACAAAAAGCGCGTTGAGGGCTATGCCGCGATTATCCAGCAGTACACGCAGGAATTGCTCAAAACCTGGCAGGTTGGCCAGACCATCGATTTCTCGCGCGCGATGCAGGAGCTAACCCTACGGGTTGTCAGTAAATGCCTCTTCGGCGTCGATCTCTCCACGCAACTTACTCCCCTTAGCAGCGCCTTTGATGGTGTGCTGGGCAATTCCACAAGCATGGTCGAGGACCTCCTGAATATTCGCATCGACAATCCCATTACCGGCTATGGCAGGCGCATGGCGGCCATCCGGCAGCTTGATATGCTCGTCTATACCCTGATCGCCCAGCGCCGCGCCTCAGGAGGCCAGCAGGACGACGTGCTCTCTATGCTAATGTCCGCGCCCAGCGGCGACGAGGCGGAGCCGCAGCTCAACGAGAAGCAGATTCACGACCACATTCTGACCTTTCTGGCAGCCGGCCATGAGACCACCGCGATTGCCCTGACCTGGACCTGCTATCTGCTCGCCTGCTATCCGCAGGTGCGGGCCAGACTTCAGGCCGATCTGCGTTCACTGCTCGCAGATCGCGAGGCGGGGCCGGACGATCTAGCAAAGCTGCCGTATCTCGATTGGGTAATCAACGAAGCCATGCGCCTGTATCCTCCGGCCTGGATGCAGTTGCGTTTCGCTGTTGAGGAGTGCGAACTGGGCGATGTGCGTCTACCCGCCGGCACGGTGGTCATTTTGAGCCAGTGGGTGATGCATCGTGCTCCTGAGTTCTGGGAGGATGCGGGAACCTTCAAGCCGGAACGCTGGGACCCGGCCAGCGGGCAGAAGATTCCGCAGGGAGTGTATTTTCCCTTTGGCGCCGGTCCCAGGACATGCATCGGGATGCCCCTCGCTCAGATGGAGGCCCGGCTCATCCTTGCCAATATCCTGCAGCACTACAAGCCGCAGCCGGTCGCAGGATACGTGCCGGAGCTACAGCCGGGCATTACCCTGCGCCCGAAACACCATCTGCGCGTCACCCTGCTGCCCGCCTCCGCCGACGAAGTCCCAGGGTGGAAACGGTTTTTCGGGAGCGAGGAGCGTGCCGCTCAAGAGGGAGCGAACCGTCAGGGGTGCAGGAGAGCGCTGTTCCGGCTCTTTGGCCCTTGATCGTCGAATGGAACTCGCCGGGACCGCCGGCGCAGGGTTTATGTGTCCATGAGCGCGGCTCGCATCTCCTGTGGGATCGGCATGGCCGTCTGTGTCTCCGGGTTCATCACCACAATTACCATGCGCCCCTCGGCGACGACGGCCCTCTCCTGCGTCTCCTGCTCCTCCCTGGCGAGCAGGCGGATTACAAAGCTCTCCGTCCAGGAGCTATGGCCCACGCGTTCGACCCGCGCCTCGACGGAGAGCAAATCGTCATAGTAGACCGCGGCCCGGTAGTCACAGGAGACGTGGACGCGCGGCAGCGCGAGTGAGCGCAGCGTCCTGGCATACGGAAAACCCAGCGAGCGCATCAATTCATGGTCGGCCACCTCCATATAGCGCATCATGGCGGCGAAGTGAATCCGCCCGGAGCTATCGACATCCGGGAACGGGACGCGGATCGAAATACTGATCTGTGGCATGTCTGGCTCTTCTCTTATCTCTTTCTGAAAGGTGTGGGAACAGTGTATCCCATTTCACGCGTCTGGAGAAGTCTCCGAACACGCGCGAATTGCGTCCAGCACCGCCAGGATCTGCACGGCCTCCTGGGGCGGGTAAGCTAGCGAGTCCTCGCCATGCAGAACATCGACAAAGTGCTCGACCATCAACTGATAGGGATCAGCAGGCGCGAAGCGTTCGTCACTGAACCGACCGTCCCGTTGAAGATAGAGCAGCGTGGCGTCGTCTCGCCAGGCGGTAAAGGCCAGCGGAGCTACGAGCGCGCCCTGGCTGCCAACGATTTCGATCGTCTGATATTCGGCGGCCACGAAGCTACACTGCATATGTCCCAGCGAGCCGTTCGGAAAGCGCAGGAGCGCGCTGCTCTCCAGATCGATCCCGTCCGTCTCCCGGTAGGAGGTAAAAGCCTGGATGCTGGTGGGTAGCGCCTCGCTCAGCCAGCACAGCGCGTTGACGCAGTAGCAGCCCACGTCCAGCAGCGCGCCGCCGCCATACGCAGGCGAATTGCGATAGTTCCCGGTATCCTTGAGCGGGAACGAGAAGGCGCTGTGTAGAAAACGCGGACTTCCCAGGGCGCCGCTCGCCAGCAGATCTTTCAGGCGCTGCATGCGGGGATGGAAGCGGTACATCGCGGCCTCCATGAGCAGCACGTGGGCCTGCTGGCACGCCTCAAGCATCTGTTCAGCTTCGCGCGCCGAGCGGGCCAGCGGCTTCTCGCAGAGCACATGCTTACCGGCCTGAGCCGCACGCAGCGTCCAGGGATGATGCAGGTGATTGGGCAAGGCGATATAGACAGCATCGACCTCTGGATCGGCGAGCAGCGCCTGGTAATCGCCGTAGACCTGCTCGATCTGCCACTGTGCGGCCAGCGCCTGTGCGCGAGCGAGATTCCGGCTGGCGAGCGCCCTGACGTGTCCGTTGCGCGAGCGTTGCAGGGCGGGGATCATAGCCCGCGTCGTCACAAAGCCCGCGCCGAGTATTCCCCAGTTGCAGATCATTGAGTGAAGCCTCCTGGCAACGTGATGAAAGAGCTAACAATCGAGAGAAATGATCTGTCCGCCGGAGAGGACCGAGCGTTTGGCAGCCTCCATCACGGCGATATTGCGCCGCGCCTCCTGAGGGGGAACGGCCAGGGACTCGCCGCAGTGCAGATGGTTGGCCAGGTTGGTATGGAATGGGTAGAGCGGCGCCGGAGGGAGCGTCACGCGCTGTTCATGCAGCAGGCCATCGAGCGAGCGGGTGACAACGGAGAGATCGGGCAGGGACTCCGATGGCGCCAGGCGTTCCTCGACCAGATCCCCGGACCAGCGTCGCGTCTTCACCGTCTCATGGCGCCAGTGACCAACGATGGCCCCCTGTTCACCCAGGATATACCACTTGGGCTTCAAAACCGCTGCGATATCCGAATGCAGAAACTCCGCCTCCTGTCCCTGCGCGAAGCGGAGGCGCACGCTCGATTGGTCCGCGTTAGTCACATCGTGCCAGACGCGTTTATGTTCGGTTCCCTGCACGCTGACCACGCGATCGGGGACGAGCTGGAGAATCCAGTCGAGATAGTGCGAACCCCAATCGTAGAATACACCACCGGAGATCGGCTCATGCGAGTGCCAGTAGCTACAAGGATGCGCATAGCCGCCGATAAATGTTTCAAGGTGGAAGATCGTTCCCACCGTCCCTTGCTCGACAATGCGCCGGATGGCCAGGTAATCGGGGTCCCAGCGCCGGCACTGGTAGACGGTGAGCAGGCGCTGCTGCGCGTCCGCCTGCTCGATCAGCGCATCGGCCTCCGCCGTCGTCAGGCAGAACGGCTTCTCCACGACGACATGCTTGCCCGCGCGCAACATCTGCATGGCGAGCGGCGCGTGGGTATTTGGCGGCGTCGAGATAATCACCAGGTCGATCTCAGAATCGTCGGCGACCTGGGAAGCATCCCGGCAGACCTGGACGCCGGGGAATGCCTGCTGCGCCTGCTCGAGCCGCTCCTCGTTGCGGTCGCAGACCAGGGCGTACTCCAGTCCCTCCACAGCAGTAATGGCCGTGCCATGCTCAAGACCGATGGCCCCGTATCCAAGCATCGCCACGCGCACAGGCCGCTCCGGCTTATCCTCGTACTTGACATAACGAATAGCGCGTGTGAGCATCTGCTGAAACGTGGGATGAGAGCGCGTGGTGGGGGAGGTTCCCAGGACGGTGCAGAAGACCCTGCCCTGGCCATACTGGCGTGAATAGGCCAGGGTATGGGGGGTATAGTGATAACTTGTTTGCCAGTGAATGTCAGCGTCCAGCGGAATCGCGTCCAGCAGATAGATGCTCTCGACAGTAGGAAAAGCCGCGTCGGTGCGGCGGGTCAGGTAATGGTCACCGCCAGTGCGGCAGGCAATGATCTCCGTATGGGGAGTCAGAAAACCATGCAGTGGTCCCAGAACCTCCTGCAAGCTTTCTCGATACCGGGGAACTGCTGCCCCGAGGCAGACCAATCCTCCGCCCTGTTCAACAAAAGCACAGAGGGCCTCCACCTGTTCGTGCGCAATATCTGGCTCATGGCCATCCAGGACAATCACATGGTCCCGGGCAAGCGATTCTAAGAGAGAGGGAACGGGCGGAAGCGTTTTATCCTCGCGGCAGAACATGAAGATGATCTCCTTTTTTACCGACGGCCTTCGTTTTTTTGGCCAGCATCATGAAAAATAAATCAACAAGGCTTTTAACATTCGCAACCTCTCCTGCCGGAACGAAGCGGGAGATAGAAACAAAAGAGGAACGCTTCGCGATAAAGCGTTGTGAGCAGAGAGCGTGTCGCAGTTCTTCTCTTGATAAGAAAGGACCGATCGAACAAACATAGAAATACTATAACATATTTTCAAGCTTTCGTCCTTTAACATTTCCCAGACACGTTTGACTTGCTCTCCTTCTCTCTGGCAGTGGATCGTAATCGGCGTGTTGATCCTGGTCATCCTGTTTGTCTTCTTCAAATACGGGGAGCGGATCGAGCGCCGCTTGACCCGCCGGAACGAAGCGCGCCCGATCCCATAGTCCGGCCCGGGAGACGAGGAGGGGCAAAAATTTTAACCTGTAAGAGTATGTGACTTGACAAAATTTGGAAGAATATCTATTCTTCTTGTAGAAGAAACATTCCCCTTGCTCTCCTTTTTCAGGAGAGAAAGAGGAAAGGCGGGAGGCGCACATTCCCTCCCTCACGCGACGACGTTTCTAGAACGAGAAAAAGGGCGGCAGCCCCCCCGCACAACTCAGGCGAACGGGTTTCCTGCCGCGCACTTGATGAATGAGCGAGGAAGACAATGGACAACGCCGGAGACGAAACCAAAGAGATGCAAGAGCAGGCCGGAGCAAAGAAGCGGCGGAGCCGGATGGCTCGCTCCTCGCGGTTTCGCAGCCAGGAGCAGCAGCGTCGTGTGCCAAAGTACCCGATTGGAGTCGCTTCCCAGCTCCTGGGGGTTTCGCCACAGATGTTGCGACGATACGAGGAGGCGGGATTAATTGAGCCCAGCCGGCAAACCGGGAAGAACCGGCTCTATTCCGACCAGGATATGGCGGTTCTGGAAGAGATTGTAGATCTGGCGGACCAGGGAATTAACGCCACCGGGATTCGTTACATCTTGCAACTGCGCCGGCAGATACACCACCTTAAGCAGGGAAGCACTTCCCAGGAGGGGGCGAACGAACAGGACCGGCCCCCCCAGGTTTGAAGCTCTCTCCCTGGAATGGTCTTCCATGTGTGTTAGAGTTTTGTTAGAATTCCGTTATATATGCGTTAGATCACTTGACAAATTTTGGGAGGTAATGTATATATTAGGGCGGAAAGAAAAATCAAAACAGCAGTGTTGGAGAAGGTGAGCAGGGGGAAGCCGTCCGGCGCGTTCCCCGCCTCTCCAACAGATGCGACAAAGGAGGGAAAAAGACAGGTATGCTGACGCGTTTTGATCCATTTCAGGAAGTCCTGGGATTGCGGGACGCGATGAATCAGCTTTTTGAAGAGAGCTTTGTGCGCCCGTACTGGCGGAGAAATACTTCAGCCGCTTTGAGCTTCCCGGTCGATGTGCTTGAGACCGAGGCTGGCTATCAGGTGAGGGCGCTGCTCCCTGGCTTCGACCCGGAGCATTTCGAGATATCTGTGCAGCAGAACACCCTGACCATGAAGGGGCAGTTGGAGCCCTGGGTGAAGCCGGATCAGCAGGGGACCTGGCTGCTGCGCGAGATCAGCACTGGTGCATTTGAGCGCAGTATTACTTTCCCCAAAGCGATTAATGTGGAGAAGATTGAGACTGGCTATCAACATGGGGTGCTGAGCATCAACGTACCCTTCAGCGAGGTCAGCCGTCCACGCAAAATCAGCATTACAGGCAAGCAGCCAGATCAGATTACTGTCGAGGCGGGTGCGCACTAGTACGTGCGGCGCTCGAGTGCAAGATACGAGATAAGATGCTTCTGGCACATCCGCCCGGCTTTTGAGAGAGCGTGGTGATGTTCGAGCGCGGTTATCGGCAGGCTTCTGCCTTGCGTGGCGGATGCGCCAGTATTCTCTCTCAATAGCACCTGGTTGCTGCTGAAGGAGGGGGAGTATGTATCAGCCGGTCATGGTTGTAGGCAGCTTTGCCAATCTGGAACAGGCGGTCCGTGAGTTGTGCAGCCAGATCCAGCAACTTGCCGACCGCCTTCCCGAAGAGGACAGCCGGGCCTACGCTCAGGCGGCCCAGGAGAATCTCTGGCGCATGTATGAAAGTGCGCACAGGCATGCTCTCGCCCGTACAGGGCTGAGGCGATGAGCAGAAATATGTCTCCTCTCACGGACAGAGGAGGCAGCGAGAAGCCCTTTTCGATAGAAAAAATTCATGTAAAGGAGGGTGAAACCATGCAACTTGCACTTGGACTCCTGCTTTTACATTTGACGCTTGGACTTATCCTTTTCGCTCATGGAGCGCAGAAACTCTTTGGTCTTTTTGGCGGGCAGGGATTGCAGGGAACTGTCAAGTTTATTGAAATGCTCGGGTTGCATCCTGCGAAGTGGTGGGCCATTGCCGCGGCTCTGGGCGAGACGCTGGGTGGTCTGCTGATGGCGTTGGGACTGTTCACGCCGCTGGCCGCGCTGCTGATCTCCGCAGTGATGCTGGTCGCTTTCCTGCGCGTGCATATGCAGAACGGCTTCTGGAACAGCAAGGGCGGCTATGAATATAACCTGGTCCTGTTTGTGCTCGCGGTAGCTCTTGCGATTACCGGCGCCGGGCAGTTTTCGCTCGACGCGCTGATCGGGCTTGGCCCGGTCACTCTGGCGCTCTTCCTGCTGGGAGTGCTGTTCCTGGTGATCCTGGGCCTGTTGGTGTGGCAGCCCACCGTTTCCTGGGTGCAGAAACACTGGCACGTCTTCCAGTCTTGAGAGGTGGGAAGGGCATGTGGCCCATAGACAAAAGAGCCACATGCTCCCCGCGTGTGCTTTGCTCTTTGCCTTTTGCAGCGTGAGAGTAGTGAAGAAAAAGAGAGAAGTGGGAGGTGGAGAGGGCAGGCGGACTATTTTTTGAGTGAAGGAGGCAAGAAGCTATGGCAAAAGTTCTGGGAATAGATCTGGGTACGACAAACTCGGTTGTTGCAGTGATCGAGGCGGGTGAGCCAACCGTTCTGGAGAACGCGGAGGGCGCGCGGCTGACTCCCTCGATGGTGGCGATTACGAAAAGTGGAGAGCGATTGGTCGGGCAGATCGCGAAGCGCCAGGCCGTCACGAATCCTGAGAACACCATCTATTCGATCAAACGCCTGATGGGGCGCAAATACGACGATCCCGAGGTGCAGCGGACCAGAGGAGCCGTGCCCTATCGCATTACTCGCGCTGCTAATGGCGATGCGCGTGTCTCCCTCGCCGGGCGCGATTACAGCCCGCCGGAAATCTCGGCGATGATTCTGCAGAAGCTGAAGATGGACGCGGAGGCCCGCTTGGGCGAGAAGGTCACGCAGGCGGTAATTACCGTCCCGGCCTACTTTAACGATGCTCAGCGCCAGGCGACCAAAGACGCGGGCACCATCGCTGGCCTGGAGGTCCTGCGCATCATCAACGAGCCGACAGCGGCCTCACTGGCCTATGGACTGGACAAGAAAAAAGACGAAACCATCGCGGTCTATGACCTGGGCGGCGGCACCTTCGACATCTCTATCCTGCAGTTGAGTGAGGGCGTCTTCGAGGTCAAAGCCACCAATGGTGATACGCACCTGGGCGGCGACGACTTCGATCAGCGCATCATCGATTGGATGGCCGAGGAGTTCCGCCGCGAGCAGGGCCTCGATCTGCGCAAGGATCGCATGGCGCTTCAGCGTTTGAAGGAAGCTGCGGAAAAGGCCAAGATCGAGCTCTCTTCGGCCCACTCTACCGAGATCAATCTGCCCTTTATCACGGCAGATGCCAGCGGTCCCAAGCACCTGGTGATGACGCTCACGCGGGCGAAGCTGGAGCAACTGGTCGGCGATCTCATCGAGAGGACGCGCGGTCCGGTGCTGCGCGCGCTGGAGGATGCGGGCATCAAGGCCAGTAGCGTGGATGAGGTTGTGCTGGTTGGCGGTCAGACACGCATGCCTGCGGTGATAGAGATGGTGCGCTCGCTGTTCGGGAAAGAGCCACACAAGGGTGTCAATCCCGACGAGGTAGTGGCGATCGGCGCGGCGATCCAGGCGGGCGTCCTCAAGGGCGAGGTCAAGGATGTGCTGCTGCTGGATGTAACTCCGCTCTCGCTGGGTGTGGAGACGCTGGGTGGGGTGATGACGCGCCTGATCGAGCGCAACACGACCATTCCTACCCGCAAGAGCGAGATCTTCAGCACGGCGGAAGATAATCAGCCGGCGGTGGATATCCATGTGCTACAAGGCGAGCGGGAACTGGCCAGGGATAACAAAAGCCTGGGCCGCTTCCGCCTGGAGGGCATCGCTCCTGCTCCGCGCGGCGTGCCACAGATCGAGGTGACGTTTGATATCGACGCCAACGGCATTCTGCACGTAACCGCGCGCGATAAGGCGACGGGCCGCGAGCAGAAGATCACGATTACTGCCTCCAGCGGCCTCTCAAAGGACGAGGTGGAGCGCATGGTGCGCGAGGCAGAGCGCTATGCTCAGGAGGACCGCCGACGCAAGGAGGAGATCGAGTTGCGCAACCATGCTGATAGCCTGGCCTATCGGGCAGAGCGCACGCTCAAGGAGATGGGAGAGAAACTCTCGTCCCCGCTGCGCAGCGAGATTGAGGAGAAAGCGAAGGCTGTACGTGGCGCGCTTGAGAGCAGCGATGTTGCTCGCATACGTGCCGAGGCGGATGCCCTGGAGCGCGTGCTGCAGCGCGTCGGCCAGGAAGTCTACAGTCAGAACGGAGCAACCGCCGGCACGGGATCTGGCGCCGGCAGCCATGCCTCGGAGAGCGAGGCGGGAACGATCGAGGGAGAGTTTCGCGAGGTCTGAGCGCGCAAGCAACCAGACAAAGCCGGCGACTTTACCTCGCTGTCTGTGCCTCCGGGCGAGGTGGACAACGCCACCTCGCCCTGGTCCGCGTTGGGAGTTCCTGCAGCGGTGTAGATGCATTGGAGGGCTACCTGCCGTACTCGCGCGAAGGAGGAAAAAGCGATGGTTGGCATCAATCCGAGCTGGGCACGTATCGCATTCTCTGCCAGGGGAATGCGCCGAGGGATTGCATCCGCCGTCGCCTTCATGGGCCTGGTCAATGGCCTGAGCGTTCTGCTCCCTTTGCATCCGGGACGCCTGGCTTTTCTGAACGCGTTTTTTGCCCAGATGGCGCCCTTTGCGCCTCCTTTCTGGCCATTTGTCGAAACCGGGCGCAGCGCAGCGCTCCTGCTCGGTTTCTTTCTCTGCTTGCTCGCGCTGGGACTGGTGCGTGGTAAACAGCGTGCCTGGCAGTTGACCGTCCTTCTTCTTCCTCTCTCTGCGCTTGCTCACCTCGTCAAAGGTCTCGACGGAGAAGAGTCCATCCTGGCCCTGACTCTCTGGGGCATCATCCTGGCCAGCCGGCCATTCTTTCGCGTTGCCAGCGATCCCTGGCGCGCGCGCCAGGGGGCGGGGCTGCTAATAATCGGGCTAGTCCTCCTGATCCTCTATAGCCTGGGCGGGTTCTTGCTGCTGCACCCGCAGTTTCTCACGACCGGGACTGTGGGAGAGGTGATGCGCGCCTTGTTTGGGCGGGCGCTCAACCTTCCGGCAACGCAACTTCTTCCCCTGACCAGGCACGCGAGCTGGTTTCTCGACTCGATCCCCTGGCTGTCGGCCACCGTTTTACTCACGGGTATGACCTTCCTGCTCCGGCCTGTCAGTGTGCGCTGGTGGACGCGTTATCAGAAAGAGCGACTGCTGCAAGCGCGCCAGAGGATTATGGAGATACTCACTCGCTACGGCGGACAGACCCTCTCGTTCTTTGCCCTGGCCCCGGAAATGTTGCATTACCAGGCTGCGCAGGGCGAGGGGGTCGTCAATTACCAGCTTACGGGCAATATTGCCGTGATGTTAGGGGACCCGGCCTGCGAGCCTGGAGTTTTTGTGCGAGTCATGCGAGAATTTCTCGACTTCTGTGCGTTGCAGGACTGGCAGATTGCCGTTTTTCAGGCGCACCCCGAGCACCTGGCAGCCTATCAGGAACTGGGGCTCCAGGCTTTCAAAATTGGGGAGGAAGCGATAATTTCGCCGGCGCATTTCACCCTGACCGGCTCTGCACTGGCCAATGTCCGAACCAGTTGCCGCCGTGCCGAGCGTGAGGGAGTTACGATCAGGTGGTACGAGGGCGCTCCCCCACCCGAGGATATGAAGGAGATCGAGCAGCTTTCGCGGGAGTGGTTGGAACACAAAGGAGGGGAACAGGTCACGGAACTGGGATTCAGTTTGGGACGCCTGGACGGATTGGGAGAGGCAGCAGCTCGCGCTGAAACCGTAGCTGCGCTCTTTCCTCTGGAAAACCTGCCCCGCGTGGTGACGAGCGTAGCCATGAACCGGAGCGGACGAGTGGTCGCTTTTGTGACGTTCACGCCTGTCTACGGAACACAGGATGCACAAGGGACCTGGCATAAGTGGGGGTGGGCTTTGGATCTGATGCGCAGAAAGCCTGATGCCCCGCCGGGTACCATCGAACTTTTGCTTGTTCGAGCTATAGAGCGATTCCGCACCCAGGGCGCGGAGCTTGTCAGCCTGGGGGTGGTCGCACTCGCTGATACACGCCAGGAGATGTCGGTCCAGCAGCGTCGGCTCGCGCATTTTCTGATGGAGCATTCGCGCCTGTTCGAGGCCCATCGCTTGCTCTTTTTCTTTAAACAGAAGTTTCATCCCTGCTGGGAGAGCCGCTATCTCGTTGCCAGCAGTACCCTGGCGCTCCCTAGAATCGCCCTGGCCCTTCTGCGGGTACATCAAGCCTGAGCATATACTTGATGACGGAAGGAGAGAAACAGAGAGATGAGAAATGCTTTCTTTCTCTTGCAAAAGCGTTTTCTCCTGCAAAAGAGATTCCCTGTGCTCTTCTGTCTGTCCCTGCTTGTCTCGCTGGCCGGCGGAGGCATCCTTCTCGAGACCACCCTGGCCGGTGGACTTACCACGCTGCTCATTGGCGTCGGCCTGGACCAGGAGCGGACCCAGCTTGTGGTTGCGTTGCTAATGAGTGCAGGTGCGGCTCTTGTGGGAGCAGCCGTTGGACGACAACGAGGTGGGGCGATCGTGGGAGGAGGGATAGTCTTTTGCTCTGGCTACCTGGTCGGTTTTCTTCAGAGTGAACTGCGGCCAACCTACGATCCAGGGGGAAATCTGGAGAGCCTGGATGCAGGAGCGCTGCTCCATACGGTCTGTGTGATGTTGGCGCTGTCTATGCTCTGTGCCTTTCTCGGTGCGGCGGTGGGTGCGGCGCTGGGAGAGGTGCTTCTCGATCCGCCAGCTCAGCTTTTGAAGCTTCTCTTGCGGCGCCGAAAACAGAACGTCCTGTCGGTGCCGCGTACAAAACTGACTGAGCGGCCCGCTCCACACGTAGACGGAGTGAGGAGAATGCTCCGCGCCTGGCTGTGTTTTGGCCTGGCGATCATTGTTCTCCTGCTAGCAAGTGGTTCATCGGAGCTCTTGCTGTACGCACCAGATATAGGTCTGCACAGGGCGCCGATCGTCCAGGAGCAGCGGGCGCTGCCGACGAAGGGGACCATTCTGCAGGACAGTCTTGTCAGTCCTGCGCTGGGTGGACAAAGACGGTCGTTCCTGGTCTATTTGCCTCCCTCGTATAACACGCCGCAGGGAAGCAGCCAACGGTATCCGACCCTGTATTTGCTGCATGGCTCGCCAGGGCATGAACAGGACTGGATTACGGCGGGTCTGGCTAATCAATCGGCTGATACGCTGATCGCTCAGGGAAAAATTCCTGAACTCATCATGGTTTTCCCCGATGGCAATGGACGACCGGGGCAGACGAGCGAGTGGGGAAATAGTGGGGACCAGCGCCAGTTGATGGAAACCTTTGTGGCAGTCGACCTGGTGAAATACGTCGATGCGAAGTACCGCACGCTGGCAGAGCCTGCCTGGCGCGGCATTGGCGGCCTGTCGATGGGAGGCTTTGGCGCTATGAATATCGCGCTTCACCATCCTGATGTCTTCGGCTTCGTGATCTCACTGGGCGGCTATTACCGTGCGGAAGGGAGCATCTGGGGAAAGAACAGGGCGTATCTCCAGGCAAATAGCCCTCTGGATCTCCTGCCCCATGATCCGGCGGCCTGGGGCCTGCACCTGTACCTCGGGGCTGCGACAAAGGATCAGCCGTACTATACAGACACACTCCAGTTTGTCCAGGAGTTGAGGCGTTTGCACCTGTCTTACCAGCTTGATATCCAGCCAGGCTATCACTCCTGGAAGGTCTGGCAGGTCCAGCTCTATCACGCCCTGCTCTGGCTCAAGTGGGGGGCGCCTCCGGCCTTGCCCGCCTCTCGTCCAGCAGTTGCACCAGGGACTCCAATCGCTCGGTCGAGAGCAGATTGAGGAGCGACTGATAGGGCGCAAGTTGTCGTTGTAACTCAGCGAATACCCTGCGTTCTACTGCGGCAAGTGTCTGTTTCCACGCTACCTCGTCTTGCTCGGTGAGCAGGCGTTTCTCGACATAAGGCTGCAGGGGAAGAAGCCTGACAAGGCGGTCGAGTTGCTCCTGTTTCTGCTCAAGCGTGCGCTCCAGCGCCTGTCTGTGCGCCAGCATATCGTGCTGTATCTGTTCGGAGAATTGCCGGAGTTGAGAAAGCTGTTCTGCCAGGACGGCGAGATGCCCGGCAAAATCCTGGGCCTGCTGTTCCAGTGCGTCGGTTATGTGTTGCTCAAGTTTGCTCAGATGAGCGAGGGTCTCTTGCTCTGCTTGCTGAAAACGCTTCTGCACCGCCTGTTGGGAAGCCTCTAAACGCTGCTGTTGGCGGGCTTCGAGGTCGTCCAGCATCTGTTGCACCTCCCTCCGGTAAGCCTCGAAGCTGTCCTGTTGCGCCTGAAGATCGGCTCGCAGGCTGGTTTCGCGCTGAAGGGCCTCCTCCTGCAAGTGCGCCATGTCCTGGCGAGTGTGTTGCGCCTCCTGCTCCAGACGCTGTTGAAACGCGAGGAGATGGTGCTGGAGCTTTTCCTGCTCGCCGAGCAGGCGCGTCTCTGTGGTGGCGAGTTGCTGCGCCTGTTCTTTCTGGAGAGATTGGAGACCTGCCCGGGTCTCCTCTTTTTGTTGCTGAAGGTTGGCGAGCAGCAGGGCCTGCGAGCTTGCCAGCGCATTCTGCATTTCTGCGAGGCGAAGTGTGAGTTGCTGATGATCTTGCAGGATGCGCTGCTGCTGGCGGGGGATGCTGAGAATATCGGCCTTGCCGATCTCGGTCGTGATGGCTGCGCTCTCGTCGATGATTGGAAAGCCTGCGCCCGGCAAATCGCTGGCGCGCACAAGACGTGTGCGCTTATTCTGGCCCGCGCGCTGGCGTCGAACGGGCAGCGCACCCCTGGCGATGGCCCGGCGAATCGAGACATCCTGGACGCGACACACCCGCGCGGCGTCGGTGATCGACAGCCAGTAATCGCCCTCGCCGGCCAGTTCCTCGACATAACATGTGCGGTCATCTTTTTCTGTCTCTATCTGAACCGTCTGTGGGACGGGAGAGGAAGATTCCATAACGTATTTTCACTTTCTCAACTGGATTGTCACCGCGCCCACAAAAAAGTGTGTCCGGTGGCCCTGACTTTCCAAAGCATAGCATTCGCGCTCCCTGAAAACAAGGGCTTAGAGCAGCAGCGACTCCACCTGGTCGGCGTAGATGTCGGGACCTTGCAGCAAAACCTCGATGTAGTAGTCGGTAGTGGCCAGGGAATCGTGGCCAAGCTGCTTCTTAATATCCTGGACCGTCGCGCCGGCCTTTAGACGGAGCAGCGTGCCGGTGTGTCGAGTTGTATGAACCTTCGAGGTGCCCAGGTATTTTTTGCAAATATCGGCGATGGCCTGGGGACCGAGCTGATTGCCGCGATTTTTGCCGTTGCGGCCTCCAGGGGCGAGCGCAATCCAGATGGGAGAGTCGGGCGTCAGAGGGATCTGGGCCTCCTCGTAATAAGCGCGTATCCAGGCGAGCAGGATCTGGCTGACGCCGGCGGGCAGTTGATCCACCATGCGTTTCGCCCCTTTACAGCGCTCAAAGGTCAGCGTCACCAGTTCCTGCACCTGACCCTGTGGGTCTGTGCGCATCTCAATCTGAATATCGCGCCACAGCAGCGAGGCCACTTCGGAGAGCCGGCGGCAGGTTTGCAGATAGACCAGCAGGAGCGCCCGGTCGCGCTGCCCGGCGAGGGTGCTGGTATCGATCGAGCGCAGGCGGGCCTGGACGATCTCCGGCTGCAGCGCGTGCGCGCCCTGATAGCGATGTGTTTTGCCGCGCTTGATCTTATCGATGGGATTGACATCGAGCAGATCGTTGCGCTGCGCAAACTCATAGAACGAAGAGAGCACGGCCAGGCGCAGATTGCTAGTCGCCACCGCCACCTCCTTGCCGCGCGCCGAAAACGTCGAGTACAGGTGCGCCGTCGTGACCAGCGCATTCAGGCAATCGACGCGATCCAGGTCGAGTCCCTGCCGCTGCAAGGCCGCGCGGTAATGCGCCAGAATCGTGCGATACGTCTCGCGGGTCTTCACGCTCTGCGTCTGGCGATACTTCTCCAGCAGCCACTCCTGGATCAACCAATTGAGCCGTTCGACCTGCTCGGGATCGTTGAGGACAACACTCTGCTCCTGGTGCGGACGTACCACAAGCTGGTTCTCTCCCTCTCTCTCAGATTCGCCACCCATAAATCGTTCTTCCTTTCTGCGAAGAAACAAGGAACAAGATCTCACCGTAAGAATGCACGTCACAGCCATGACGCCAATGTTTTCGGCGTTGGTCGTGACGCCGGTTCCGCGGCTGGCCTGCGCTGGGCGTCAGGAAACATTCCAGGCACATGTTACACCGGAATCTCCCAGAGATACCTCTCTTCTTTCGCCCAGAAACCTCAAATCTTGCGGTGACTTGGAACGCATATCATATACAACCAATGTTCCTTAGTTGTATATCACACCCCTTGTTCCATTGTCAACCCCATATTCGGTACTGTCGGATCATACCGACATGTCGGTATGATCCGACAGTACCGAATATGGGGTTTCGGAAAGGTTGGATGCGGTGACTCATTGAGGACGGGCTCATGATGTGAACAACGCGCCAGCTATCAACCACAAGAGCATCAGCAGCGCAGGCGAGCGAGAAAATAGAGTAGAATAAAGGGTGCCGTTGGATAGTTTTCTCTCTGCTCTCTTGCGTGCTGGAAATGCTTATGGATAATCATACGCCGTTGCCTCCTCAGAAGCCGGATGATCGTCAAATCGAGATCAGTGACCTGGACCCGCGCGAATTTCCTCTCTCGCCTGTCAGCGGGCGCATCTATCGGCTTTTGCGCTTCAGGCCGCGCTGGATCGGAACCTGGCGCGGCTCTGTACTCTTCTACGGGCTGGCGCTGCTCCTGGTCTGTGTACTCATCGCGCTGGTGAACTGGCCCTGGCCGATTCTGCAAAAACAGGCGGTCAGCATTCCTCCTGCAGAGAGCATGGGCATCGCTCCTTCTCCGGCGCTGGTCCTGGCGGGCCAGGTGGTCTATATCCAAACGCCGGATGGCAGTGTGCTGGCCGAACGGGCTGGAGACGGGCAACTCCTCTGGCGCAAACACCTGGGAGGCACTATGGATTGCGGCGCAGACGGGCAACTTCTCTCCTGCCTGGTGACGCTCAAGGATGGCACCTCGCTCCAGACTTTGCGCGAGCAGGATGGGCGCGTCCTCTGGTCCCAGCACATCGCGGCCTCTGCGGCGGTTCCCTCGTTGCTGGTGCAGGGCGGTCAGATCTACGTGGGCACGCGCGATGGCTGGCTTGAGGTGTGGCGGGCAGCAGACGGCAAAAGGTTGTGGAGCTATCGTTATACGCGCAGCCTTGCGCGTCCCCTGCCGGATGTCCTCACGGTGGAACAGGACATCGCGATCGTCAGGACGCCCGATGGGGTCAGTCACCTCCTGCGCACCGATGATGGCTCCGAGATAATGCAGTACGTCGGCGATGGAGACCTTCCGCAAATCGACAATGGAATCATTTACCTCATCCTGGGCTTTCATACGCTCGATGAGACGGATGGGACGCTCCAGGCGCTCAACGAGGCGGATGGACGCTTGCTCTGGCGGGAGACTTTGCGCACGAACCAGAACTGGGCGCCGGTGGAGATTGAGGGCACGGTCTATGCCGGTTCCCCCGACGGGACGATCCTGGCGTTTCGCGGCACCGATGGCGCGAGAATCTGGTCCTATCGAGCGGAGCAAGCGGTCATCGGGGCTCCTACCGGCGCGCATGGGCGCATCTACGCCCTGTTGCAGGATGGCAGCCTGATTGCTTTGCGTGCGAGCGATGGCAAATTACTCTGGCGCACGCGCATCGCTTCGTTTGCTCATTTCTCCAGCTATACGCCTCTGCTGGCTGGCGGGCAACTCTTTCTGAAAAGATTTGTGAGCCGGGGTTCGGTGGTGTACAGCGTGCGGACCAGCGATGGCAGCATTCTCTGGTTCCACGATATGGGATCGGATGATGCGCTGCACGCGCCCATCCTCTTCTCCGGCATCTTCTACCTTATCCAGAATGATGGCTCGCTCGATGCATGGCGCGCCGGCGATGGAACCCACATCTGGCGCTACCCGGCTCCTTCAGATCCCATCGAGGAGATAGTCGGCGAGGAGGGCGCGGGCATCCTCTATCTTCTCACGTTCTATAACTCCGTCGTGGCCTTACAGAGCAGCGATGGAAGAGTGCTCTGGCGTCTGGGTCCTTTTGCCGCCGGATAACTCCCGACTATTGGGGAAGGTGCGTGCCGGGGGCCGGTCCGGCCTGGTGGATGTTCTGCTCGAATTGCATATAACTGATATCCGGTGTTGGTCCCGCCCACATCTTCTCGCCCACCACCGGCATAGCCGGCTCGATACGCATGGTAATGTCGTCGTCGCTCACCACACTGCCCAGCTTGTCATTCCAGACCGCGAAGGTCGCGCCCAGCAGGTGGGGATCGCCGGGTTGCAGGTTCAGCGCCGGATTGTTCAGATCGAAGATCGTTGGGTCCCAACTGGTGTAGAGCAACTCGGTATCCAGAAAGTCGTGAAAATAATTGGCGTGAGGTACGATGTAGAGCAGATTGTCGCTGGCGTTGATGATCTGGAATCCCTGTCGCACCATATCCACCGGGTTAGACCAGGTGGTATCCCAGTTCTCAATCACAATATCGGTATTGACTTTGACCTTGCCAGTCATCTCCGAGAGGCTGCCCCACATTCTGGTCGTCTTGCCTGCCTGGTGCAATAACGCGTCATAGTGATTGATATACTCGCGATACTTGTCGGCGTCTCTGGGATCATACTCATCCATGCCCATGTTGACCTGTGGTGCGGTAAACCAGGGCAGAAAGGTCTTCCAGAGGGAATCCACAAAGGTATAGGACGCGGGATTATCCAGGTCGAGAAATTCTTTCGAATATTTCGTGCTGGCCAGAGCCTGGCGGTACTGGGTGAGAGCGAGCGCATGGGCCGGCGTATCGATCTCAGGGGTGATCGTGACCTCATACTCGCTGGCTACCTGCTCAAGCTCCTGGATCTGCTGTTCGGTATAGGAACCATCGGGTGCTGCCAGGCCGGGAAAAGCCGGGCTGTTCAGGCGGAAAGCCGCGTACTGATGCTGCCAGTCGGGCTTACTCCCGGCATTCATGGCGTTGTCATTAAAGTGCAACTGGAAATCATTAAACTTATACCAGGCCAGCAGCCGCACATAGTCCTCCAGGAGGGGAAGGGGCACAAACTTGCGGCCAACGTCGAGCATAAAGCCGCGCTCTTTGTATTGAGGATAATCGCGCGCATAGCCTTTCGGCAGGCTTCGATGGTCGGGGGCCGCGTGCAGAATCTGCAGGATGGTGCGCGTACCATAGAAAGCTCCGGCAGGCGTGCGGGAGTTAATGGTCACGGAGGTATCGATATTGAGCAGATAGCCCTCGTCGCCGATGCCGCTATCCGAGGTTCTGAGCGTGAAGAAGAGATTACCCGAGCCGGGATTGCCATCTACCACAATCGGCGCGTTCAGACCTGTCTCAGCGAACAGGTCCTGACGAAAGACCTGCGCCGTAACCTGGAGCTGATTGGCGAAGGCGGGATCGAGAATAATCTGCGTGTGCGCACCCAGCGTCAGGTCTCCCGTGCTGCCGTGCCAGTCGCGCAAGATCGGCACCACTGGGGGAGCCTCGTTCGCGAAGAGGACGGTGGGTGAGAACAGGTGGAGAGGGATCAAGCTGAGCAACGCGAGAACCATGCCGGCCACGATGATTGCCAGCCAGAGAGCTTTTCGGTTTTTCAAACCCAACTCCTTCTCCTGGAAAATCGTTTTATTACTTGGGCAAACGATGGTGGGCGTGCCGTTTGCAGTATATGTTTCTCCTGGCAAGCCGTCAACTATGTAGCCAGAGCGGCCAGGGCCATTGGGTTTTCACGGAAAGCGGGAGTCGCAGGGGGGCGGCCACTCCCGTGACTCCTGTGCCTTTCGGGCGCGTGGATGAAGAAAAATAGCCCGGGCCAACGTCGGAGAGTACCTGGAGCCGGGAGCAGGCGGCGGGAATCTCATCTGACCTCCAGAGAGAGCATACTCGACATGCTCTAGCGCAATTGCCGGGCAATCTCCCCGAACTCTTCAATCGTCGCGGGCGTCAGCGGATCAAGCGAGACGATCAGATGGCCGGCGCCCAGGCTGACCAACGCTTGAAGCTGGCGCGCAATCTCTTCCGGCGAGCCGGTAATCGCCGGTTCGGGCGTCTCCTCTTCGGAGGGGCGCAGGCGCACGACGGTGCCGATGGTCAACTCGATTGTGGATATGTCCCGCCCCACCTTTGTGCATGCCTGCTGAAATGCTTCGTAGCGCTGCGTGACGGCAGCGGGATCGACATGCCAGGCGGTATTCCACGCGTCCGCGTATTTCGCGGCAAGCTCAAGCATGCGAGGACGACGGGCGCCGATCAGGATACGAGGCCCGCCCGTCGAGGGTCCGCGCGGACGCAGCACGCAGTTATGGACCTGGTAGTAGCGTCCCTGGAAGTCGACATGGCCTTCGCGCAGGAGCGGAACGATGATTTGCAGCGCCTCCTCAAAGCGGCTGGCCCGGTGATCGAAGGGATAGCCAAATGCCTCGTATTCCGGCTGGTGCCAGCCTGCACCGAGGCCCAGGATAAAGCGCCCGCCGCTGATCTCATCGAGGGCATCGGCCATTTTGGCGAGCAGAGCTGGAGGACGAAACGACGTGCAGGCGACAATCGAGCCGAGCGCGATCCGCGTTGTCACGGCAGCCAGCGCGCTGAGCATGGTGAGCGATTCCCAGGGCGCTCTCTCTTCCCGGTCGGGGAAGCGATAAATCAGATGATCCGCTAGCCAGAGAGAATCCAGGCCGGCCTGTTCGGCGACCCCAGCCATCGTGCGTAGATCCTGAAACCTGGGAGTCCTTCCCTCCAGAAGGCCCTCCACAAGCTGGAGCACAATGCCTATTTGTAATGGTTTTGTCGAAGTATTTTGCGTCATAAACATCTCCTTCTCCATAGTATATCTCGCACCGCTTACCAGGTGTCCACACATGGCCGGCGCTTTCCCTCCACAGGGAGCGCAGCGGGCAGGGAGCGCAGACCGCGTACAATCCAGCGCCGCGTCTCTACCGGATCGATTACGTCGTCGATTTCCAGATACGAGGCCATGTTCAGGGCCTTGCCTCGCTGGTAAGCCTCGTTGACCATCGCCTCGAAGCGGGCCTGGCGCTCCAGGGGATCGCTGATGGCCGCAAGCTCTTTGCGGTAGCCCAGGCGGACGGCTCCTTCAAGGCCCATGCCGCCAAATTCGCCGCCGGGCCAGGCCACGATAAAGAACGGCGCGTGGAAGCTCCCGCCGGTCATGGCCTGCGCGCCCAGGCCGTAGCCCTTGCGCAAGACCACACTGAAGAAAGGCACGCTGAGACTGGCGGCGGTCACAAACATGCGGGAAACGTGGCGAACCGTCGCGGTCTTCTCGGCCTCCGGCCCAACCATAAAGCCGGGGGTGTCGCAGAGCGAGACAATTGGCAGGCCAAAGGCGTCGCACAGTTGCATAAAACGCGCGGCTTTGTCGGCGGCAGCAGCATCGATCGCGCCGCCCAGGTGCAGCGGGTTATTTGCCAGCAGGCCAAGCGGGCGGCCCTCGATGCGCACCAGAGCCGTGATGATGCCGACGCCAAATTGAGGGCGCAACTCCAGCACTGTCCCTTGATCCGCGAGTGTCTCGATCACTCTGCGCACGTTATAGGCGCGCAGGCGTTTCTCAGGGATAAGGTGGCGCAACAAACGCTGATCGGCACACGACCACTCCTTGAGCGGCCCCTGGAAATAGGAGAGGTAGGTTTTCGCCACGCGTACCGCCTCGGCCTCGTCGGCCACCAGCACATCGATCACGCCGTTGGGTGCCTGCACGCTGACCGGGCCAACCTCCTCAGGGGTGAAGACGCCCAGGCCGCCGCCCTCGATCATCGCTGGTCCTCCCATGCCAATCGTCGCGTTTTGCGTTGCAATGATCACATCGCAGCAGCCCAGCAGCGCGGCATTGCCGGCAAAGCAGCGCCCGGAGACGATGCCGACCAGTGGCGCCAGCCCGCTGAGCTTTGCGAAGTTCATAAAGGTCATGACATCCAGTCCCGCCACACCCGCGTGATCGGTATCGCCCGGTCGCCCGCCTCCTCCCTCCGCAAAGAGAACGAGCGGGAGCCTCCACTGCTGCGCGATCTGCAGCAGACGATCGGTCTTTTTGTGATTCATAAAGCCCTGCGTGCCGGCAAAGACCGTGTAATCGTAGCCCAGCACCATGCAGCGCGCGGCCTCGTCCGGGAAAAGCGTCCCATTCACGCTGCCGATGCCCGCGACCAGACCGTCCGCCGGGCTGATTCTGACCAGTTCCTCCAGCGTGCGGCGGCGGCGCTGGGCGGCCAGGGCGAGCGCGCCATACTCGATAAAGCTTCCTGGATCGCACAGATCAGCAATGTTCTCGCGGATCGTGCGCTGGCCGGTGCGCCGCCGCCGCGCAACTGCCTCTGGCCGCGCTTCATCCAATCCTGAGGCATGGCCGGCCCGCACTTCGCGCAAGTTGGCGGGGATGGCGTCCAGGTCCAGTACATCAGCGCGTTCCTCGTCCAGGCCCTCGTCATCTGTTGCCTCCAGAAAGAGCAGAGGCTGCCCGGCGGCCAGTGTTTCTCCTACCGTTGCCAGCACCTCGCGTACCACGCCGCCGGAGGTCGCCTCGATCGGAAACTCCATCTTCATCGCCTCCAGGACCGCGACCTGCTGCCCGCGCCGCACGATATCGCCCGGCTGAAGAGGCAGGGCAACGACCGTTCCCTGAGAAGGAGCGATGATTGCCACCGTGCCGGCAGGCGGCTCGCGTCCCTGAAGTGTTTGCTCTAGCAACTTCTCACCCTGCGCACGCTGAAAGTAGAGGCGCCGGTGTGTCCCTGCGGGGACAAGCAGTTCGCGGATATGTTCCTCGACAAAGCGTGTATCAATACGGTGGGCAATGACCTCGGCATGGCGCAGGAGATTTTGCAGCAGGGAGAGATTCGTCTCTATCCCCTCAATATGAAATTCGCACAGTGCCCGGTAGGCGCGTGCCAGGGCCTCGGGATAGCTCCCGGATGGCACATGCGCGATCAGCTTCGCGAGCAGAGAGTCAAAGCCCGGCGCGGGGGTATAGCCGGGATACGCACCTGTATCGACACGAATCCCCGGCCCGGATGGCGGCTCAAAGGCAGTCAGGCTTCCACCAGACGGGCGCACATTCCCCGCCTCGTCGAGCGTCTCCATATTGATACGCACCTGTACGGCACAGCCCGCCGGCTCTCTCAAATCCCCCGGCTCAAGTCCAACCTCCGCCAGCGTGCGGCCCTCGGCCAGGCGCAGTTGCGTTTTGACCAGATCGACGCCGGTCAACTCCTCGGTGACGGTATGCTCGACCTGTAAGCGCGGATTGGCCTCGATGAAAAAGAACGCTGCCTCCTCCTCACCCTGTTCAACGTCCAGCAGAAACTCAAAGGTGCCCAGGCTAGCATAATTGACCGCGCGCGCCAGGCGCAGGGCCGTTGTCGTCAACTGCTCGCGCAGATGTCTCGACAAACCAGGGCTTGGAGCAATCTCCACCAGTTTCTGGTGGCGCCGCTGCAAGGTACACTCGCGCTCCCATAGATGCGTCACGCCTCCCTGACCATCCCCGATCACCTGCACTTCCACGTGGCGCGCGTGCCGGATGAAGCGCTCGACATATACCCCATCGTGCCCGAAGGCCATGCGCGCCTCCGATCGACAACGCTCGTAGGCCCCGGCAAGCTCCTCCGGTCGCTCCACCACGCGCATCCCGCGTCCTCCACCACCCGCAAGGGCTTTGAGCAAGATAGCGCCTCTCGCCTCAGGCGAGCGCAAAAAGACCTCAGCCTCTTCCAGCGTGGTCGCGCGCGATGTTCCGGCAATGACCGGAACGCCCTGATCTCTGGCCAGAGCGCGAGCCTGCCCCTTGTCGCCAAAGAGTTCGAGCACATCGGGCTGAGGTCCCACAAAGATCAGCCCGGCTTCCGCACATCGACGCGCAAACGAGGATTGCTCACTCAGAAAGCCATAGCCGGGATGAACGGCATCGCAGCGCGTCGCCCGCGCAACGGCCACAAGCTGCTCGCCATCCAGGTACGCGGCGGGCCCTCGCCCTCGCAAGGGGTGCGCCTCATCTGCCTTGCGAATGTGCAAAGCGCGCGCGTCATCTTCAGAAAAAACAGTCACGGTTCGTAGGCCCAGTTCAGAGGCGGCGCGCGCAATGCGGATCGCAATCTCGCCCCGGTTGGCTATCAGTACGCTCGAGATACGCATAAGACCTTTCTGCTTGCAAAATACGAAGGCTCGTAATCAATGCTAATATATTCAGCGCCAGAAGGCCAGAGATGAGTTGGCGCTGCTCTCCCACTCTGGTTATTGACCGGCTATCATCTGCTCTGCACCAGCGGGGAGCTTTTTCCCCAGAAAAAGCGAACGGCGGAAGAGCAGAGCAGGTACGAGCCAGAGCGGATAGAGCAGATAAGGGAGATTCGAGGCCCAGTAGGAGACGGCGTTTGTCACGCTGGGAAGACCGGCGAAGATGTCGCCCAGGAAGAAGCCAACAATTGCGTAGAAGATCATTGCGCCCGTGATCAGGCCCACAGGGATGACCCAGGAACGCCTCAGCCAGAGTCCTATGCCGGTGACAAAGTAGAGCGGACCGAGTAAAAATGCATCCTCGACCGCGCCAGCGAGAATACCAGGATCTACCTTCAGGTAGCTGTTGTCACCGTTGAGGATATAACTGTACCAGATCTGGCCAAGCACGTTACTGTTAGGTCCGATGGAGACAAGGTGAAGCGCAAAGAGAACATAGTAGAATTGAGGTATTGTGGTAATAATCCCAAGCAGGAGCGAGAAACCGGCTAGGATGGAGAGCCAGAGCGGGCGCCTGGGGAATATCGCCAGACGCGGGGGCTGATCGATGCGTGCATCCATGAGACATGTCCCTCCGTTCAGATAATGGCCGGTCCATCTGCCAGGCCATCTCAAATAAATTCTACCCGGCAGGTATATCCTCAGGCAAGCCTGCCGGGCTATGACATAATAGAATAGTAAACAACTGACTGAACGCATATCCCCGGAAGGAGTCTGGCCAGATGTATGCAACGTCGCTGTTCTGTACTTTTTGTGGCACTGAATATCCTCTCACCGGACCGGGCATGTGCCCGCGTTGCGCCAGCGTTGGCGAGGAGAGCGCGCTGAACGAGACGCTGGGGGTGCGCTATGATGTGGACGCGCTCAGGCGTCACCTGGACCGCGACGAGTTAGCGCGTCGTCCGGCGGGCCTCTGGCGCTATGCCGAACTGCTTCCCGTCGCCGATCCAGCTTTCCGCATCGACCTGGGTGCCGGCGGCACACGCCTGGCACGGCTGACCAGGCTGCCCGAGAGTGATGGGCATAAGCTGTTCGTGAAGGTCGAAGGCTCAAATCCTACCGGCTCGTTTAAGGATCGCCCAATCGGGATCGCTGCCTGCGTGGCGCTGGAACATGGGGCGCGCGGCCTGGCCTGCCTGACCTCCGGGAATATTGGCTCGGCCCTGGCTGCCTTCGCAGCCAGAGCGGGCGTTCCCGCGCTCGTTCTCTTGCTCGGCTCGGCGGGGCAGGCCGCGCAGGGCGCTGCAGTGAGCGTTGAGAAGTACGTGCAGGTGAGCGTGTACGGCGCGCGCGTTGCCACGCCGGTGGGCGGTCTCGGCACACTCTATGCGCTCGCCGATCGGCTCGCGGCGGACTCCGGCTGGTCCTTTATCCATACCTTCCAGGCGTATCAGAGCGAGGGCGACAAGACGACCGCCTTCGAGATCTGCGAACAACTCGCCTGGCAGGCCCCGGCGGCTGTCTTTGTGCCGACGGGGACAGGCACGAATCTCTATGGCCTCTGGCAGGGCTTCCTCCTTTTCAAAGAACTCGGCTTTATTCAAACGCTGCCGCGCATGTTCGCGGTCCAGCCAGAGGGCGCGGCCTCGCTGGTAAACGCCTGGGAGCAGCACCTGGAGATCCCCGTTGTGCTGGAGCAGAGCAGGCCCAATGTCGCGCCACCTCTCAGCCACCGGGTCAGTGGCTATCACGCCTACCGTGCCATCCGCGAATCAGGTGGCGGGGCCATCGCAGTCTCTGACGCAGAGATGCTCCAGGCGCTCAACGATCTGGCGGCCTACGAGGGAATCTATTGCGAGGTGGCCAGCGCCTCCGCCCTCGCAGGAATCCGCCAGGCTATAACACACGGGCTGCTCTCTGCCGACGAGGCGCAGGCGCGGGGCGTCGTCGGTATTCTCACCAGCAATGGCCTCAAAAATAGCCTCGCGCTCAGTAGCCGCTTCCCACCCCCCCCACAGGTCGAGGCCACAGAGCAGGCATTGCGCGCGTTCCTTGCTTAATTTTATGTCAAGTAAAATGCGCATGCTAATCTATCGAGGAACCGTCACAGCGCGGCCAGTGATTCATGGAAAGGTCGAAAAAGATCAAGAAGAATCTACAATAGTTCAGCAAATTTCGCAATAGTTAGTTCTTTTTTCTTTTGTACCTTCTCCAACTCAGAGCGTGTCTGATCTGCACTCGCTTCGCCTGCGCTTGCTGGCTGTCGCGGGATAGAGCCGTGCAAGCGATTGTGGCTCTGGCAAGCGCCGCAGGCACGGATAGGCGAATCAGACGCACTTTCACTGCCGGGATTGCCAGAGGGAGGGATCTGGTGTACTTTTATGGCAACGGAAAGCATTCAGGAGATCAATTGTAAGGGGGTTCCTATGCGATATGGAGTCTATGTGCCTAATTTTGGTCCCTATAGCGATGCCCGGGTGCTGGCGGACCTGGCCTTTGAGGCGGAGCAGGCTGGCTGGGATGGCTTTTTTCTCTGGGACCAGGTGTCCAGGACGACACTGACTCCGGCGGTCGATCCGCTAGTGGACCCGTGGATTGCCATGAGCACGATCGCGCTGCGCACGCGCACGATTCGCCTGGGCCCGCTGGTCACGCCCCTGCCGCGCCGCCGTCCCTGGATGGTCGCACGGGAAACCGTCTCGCTCGATCACCTGTCCGGGGGAAGGCTGATCTTCGGCGTCGGCTCAGGAGGTGGCTTCTATGACTTCGAGGCGCTGGGCGAACCCTCGGATGCCGCAGAGTTGGCGGCGCGGCTGGACGAGGGCCTGGAGGTGCTCACGGGCCTCTGGAGCGGCGAGCCATATCATTACGAGGGAACATACTACCATATTAAGGAGGCGCAATTTCTTCCGCGCCCGCTCCAGTCGCCGCGCATTCCCCTCTGGATCGCAGGTATGTGGCCGGCCAGAAAGCCCTTGCGGCGCGCGGCGCGCTGGGATGGCGTAATTCCCATCGGGCGCGACCTGCCCCTGGTTGAGATGCTCACGCCGGAAGAGATCCAAGAGATCGTCCGCTATACCACGTCCCAGCCCGGATACACTGCCCCTTTCGAGATCGTTCATATGGGCGTGACCACAGGCACAGACAAGGCCCGCGACCGTGAAATCGTGGAGGCATACCGGCAGGCGGGAGTTACCTGGTGGATAGAGAAAATTCTGCCCGAACGCTGGGGGAGCTGGAGCAACTGGCCCCTCGAGGCAATGCGCGCGCGCATCGAGCAGGGACCGCCAGGGGCATAGCCTCGTTCTGAACTGGCCCGCCTGGCTTTGAAGATATGCTGAGTGCGCTCAAGGAGAGAGGATAGTAGGAGTGTGATTGCTCGCTACCATTGGACTCACTACCTATTGATTTGACAGGTTTGCGGCTTCCCATATACGATAAGCAAAAATATCCCGGTTCTCAAGAGGAGAGACAGGACATGAGCAAAACGTTACTTCCACCCCGAATGCAGGATGTGGCCACACAAGCACTGAGGAAGGTGCCGGAAGTTACCATCTATTTCTGGATCGTGAAATTGCTGACGACTGCAATGGGCGAGTCCACATCTGATTATCTGGTCTATCACATTGATCCCTACGTCGCGGTCGCCCTGGGAGGCGTTGGCCTGCTGGCCTCGTTGGTCCTCCAGCTTGCCGTCCGCCGCTATGTTGCCTGGATCTACTGGCTGGCGGTCGTCATGGTTGCTATCTTTGGAACGATGGCTGCCGATGTCATGCACGTCGTCCTGGGTATTCCCTATCTCGTCTCGACCGTCTTCTTTCTGATCGTGCTGGCGATCATCTTCAGCGCCTGGTATGCCAGCGAGAGAACTCTGTCCATTCACAGCATCAACACGCGCCGTCGCGAGCTCTTTTACTGGGCTGCGGTTATGGCAACGTTCGCGTTGGGCACCGCCGCAGGGGACCTGACTGCGGCAACTCTGAATTTAGGGTATTTCTCTTCCGGCCTCCTGTTTGCCGTTCTGTTTGCCGCTCCGGGCCTGGCTCGCTGGCTGCTCGGCCTCAACGGGATTGCGGCTTTCTGGTTTGCCTACATTATGACCCGGCCCCTGGGCGCGTCGTTTGCCGACTGGTTCGGAAAATCGTCGTTCGGCGGACTTGGGCTGGGGGATGCATGGGTGGTCCTGGTTCTGACCATCTTGATCGTCGGGTTCGTCGCCTATCTCACTGTGACCCGCAAGGATATCAAGGAAGACCAACGCCAGTCATCTTCCTGAACCCAACGCCTTTTGCCCTTTTCTGGTTAGTGCGCACATTTTTAAGCGGTTTGGTGGGACTCTGTATAGTGAGAGTGAATGGTAGCCCCATTCAAAAAACGGACAACACGTATACGGCTGGTCAAAGTGGCCGCCATGAGTAATGCCCGAGGCACTCTGCGTGTTGTAGTAACAAGCAGAGGCAGATGGTGCCTGTGCTTCATACTCGGAAGGAGTACATACTTTCATGACAGCAGTTTCATCTGAAAAAAGTGCAACCGTGGTTGGCAAAGACGAGCTGATTCATCAGATCGCTGCCAGAGCGGGTATGAATTTGAAGGAGACCAGCAAGGTCATCGATGCATTCACCGAGGTTGTGCGCGAGGATGTCGCCAAAGGGCAGGAAGTACGCCTGATGGGCTTTGGCACATGGAACCTGCGTGATGTGGCGCCCCGGAAGGTGAAGTCCATTCGCGGGGGCAACCAGATTACTATTCCCGCCCGCAAACGCGTCGGCTTCTCGGTTGGCGCGGTGCTTTCGCAGGCTGCCCAGCCGCATCGTGCGAAAACAACCAGCCCCGGCAAGACCGGCCCGACGATGGAGCATCATAAGCGGTAAAGTGAAGCACTTGAGGCAAAACCGCTCCGTGTCAGGAGAGTGTCTCCCCGACGGGCGGTCTTGCCTCTCTCAGCACGCTGTTTGAGCTTGCTTAAGACGTTGCCGGTCGTGGCCAGTGGCGAATTTCCATTCACAAAAAGAGAGGCCCCGGAGCTTCTCTTTTTTCTGTCCGCCTCCAGGTCGGCTGCTCTGCAGCATCCAACATGCCTCGGTATTCCTAATGATCCCCTCCCTTAGTGGTCCGAGATGGGTAACGTTACCCATGCTCCCATCTCTCCTTCGTATGGTACAGTTCCCCTTAAGTTACTTCTCTTGCAGCGTGTGCGAGAGAAGCGCGGTTCCCAAAAGGAGAACTCTTATGACGTATGCACACTCGGCATCATCTACGGCTATGGAAATGGCCCTGGCTGCCTTCCGGCGCACATTCCCCACCTTCGATACTACCCAGATTCTTGATACGCTTCGCGCCAGGGAGTATGCTCGCCTGGACACCCAGCAGCACGTGTATCTTGACTACACCGGTGGGGGACTCTATGCTGAATGCCAGGTGCAAGAGCATCTCCAGATGCTCCGCAGCCATGTGTTCGGCAATCCCCATTCAACCAATCCGGCCTCGCAGGCCATGACTACCCTGGTCGAGCGCGCTCGTCGATTCGTCCTCACCTACTTTCATGCCTCACCCGATGAATATACCGTGATCTTCACACCTAATGCCAGCGGCGCCCTCAAGCTCGTTGCCGAGTCCTATCCCTTTGCTCCAGGTGGGCAGTACCTGCTCACCTTCGATAACCATAACTCGGTGAACGGCATTCGCGAATTTGCTCGCACGAAAGGTGCTTCTGTCACCTATATACCCCTTGATCTCCCCGATTTGCGCGTCAACGAGGCTCATCTCTACCGCTCCCTGGCGACGGCTCGCCCCGGATGGCCAAACCTGTTCGCCTACCCGGCTCAATCCAACGTCACCGGGGTGCAGCATCCGCTCGACTGGATTCCTCGCGCACAGGAGCAAGGTTGGGATGTCCTTGTTGATTGCGCGGCCTTTGTCCCCTCCAATCGCCTGGATCTCTCTGTCTGGCACCCGGATTTCGTTCCTCTCTCCTTCTATAAAATGTTCGGCTATCCAACGGGCGTTGGCTGCTTGCTTGCTCGCAAGTCCGCATTGGCCAGGCTGCGTCGTCCCTGGTTTGCCGGCGGGACTATCACGCTCTCCTCGGTTCTCGCCGCCGACGCCCCCGGACAGGGATTTTACCTGACCCCTGGGGAGGAGGGCTTTGAAGATGGCACGGTCAATTATCTGATGCTGCCTGCTGTGGAAATCGGCCTGAGATACCTCGAAGCGATTGGCATGGAGAGCATTCACGAACGGGTCAGGTGCTTGAGTGGCTGGCTCTTAGAGCAGCTAACTGGCTTGCGCCACAGCAACGGTCAGCCGGTTGTACGTATCTATGGCCCGCTGACGACGGAGAGACGCGGCGGGACCATCGCCTTCAATTTCTGTGATCCATCCGGCGTGGTTCTGGATTGTTATACGGTCCAGGAGGAAGCCAACCGGTGTGGAATCTCGCTGCGCAGCGGCTGCTTTTGTAATCCCGGCGTGCGCGAGATCGCTCTGGGCCTGGGACGCGAGGACCTGACCTCGGCATTCCGCCAGAAAGAACACATGACATATGAGCACTTCCTTCATCTCATTGAAAATCGCAAGCAAGGAGCACTGCGAGTTTCGGTTGGACTGGCGACAAACTTTTCCGACGTCTATCGCTTTCTTCAGTTTGCCCAGACGTTCATCGATCGCTCCGCACCCCTGTCTTCGGCAAAACAACGAGGATAGCTCTGGTGATTTTCAAATGGAGAGCTATCCTCGTTTAAAGCTACGTGGTGCGCGCCAGGGATTACTGGCCGTGCGTCGCAAGATACCGGACGGCCTCAGCATGTTCCTGCTCTGTCGGGGTCCGGAATCCGCCCTGGTTGTTGATAAAGACGATCCAGGAGGACTGGAAAAAGACCAGCATATCCGGCTGTCTATCTCCATTGACATCCGCGAACTTGAGCGTGACCGGAGCCTTGTCCGCACCGGGTCCAAAAAGCTGCGGCCCCAGGTAGATGCGCGCGTGTGAAGCATCCCCGCCGGGGAACTCGATAATTTCGATCTTTCCGTGAAGATTGATGGCAAGATAATGACTGGGATTGCTTGCGGAGTCGCTATGCCCGACAACTGCATCGATCTGGAAGGTGCGGGGGTAGCCGTAATGGAGATAATCCATCGTATCGTTCCACCAGTTCAGGCCGGCAGTCAGCAGCGTCCACAGGACGAGCATGGCCAGCATACCCAGACCGAGGAACAGGAGCGGATGCGCGCGCAGGTGTGGACGCGTCCGCGCCTGCGTCGTTGTGCGCGCTGAAGTTCCAGAGCGTCTCTGGACATTTCCCGGTACACGTCGCACCGGAGGATTGGTTTTGCGCTGTGGAACGGGCGCCGACTCTTCAGCATCACCGCGCTTCCACTCGCTGATCAGGTCGTCATCGGCAATCTGGGGCCGCACGCGTGAGGCCCGTTGGGTAATCGGGCGGGCCGCGGTCGTGACAACCGATCTTTTGTTCGCTTCTTCAATTGGCCGGTGGCGCACAACGCTGCGCGGCGCTACCCTGTCGGTCGATTCTAACACTGGCATGTCTGATGCTCCTCTGGATAACAACAACATCCAATTGCAGAAATATCGACGACGACCGTCGGCACTGTATAAAAGACGTTTCTCAAGCTGGACATTGTATAGTACCTATGTTCTAATAAAGATAACTGATTAATGAACCATATTCTAGCATTGTTTTTGTGAAAAATTCTAAGTTATGCGGCCTGGATAGCCAGAAATGGTGATATCGGGTGCCCTGGACGGGCGACGGGCACGCTTTACACAACAAAGAACGAGGAAAGGTAGGAAATCGATTGGATGACTATCTCTCTGGACATTCTGAGTATACCATACGAAAGGACCGGTCTGCCAGGGGACTACAGGAAAATTTGCCGGGGGATTTCCCTCTCCTTCTTTACAGGTCCCTCTTCCATTCCAGCACCTCCCGCAGATCGTCCGGCAGCGGTGCCTCGATCTCAAGGTGTTCGCCGCTGGTTGGGTGGGTAAAGTGCAACTGGGAGGCGTGGAGAAACTGGCGACGCAGCCTGGAGCCGCGAATTGTGTTGCCGGAGCCATAGGTGGGGTCGCCAACCACGGGATGGCCGATAGCCTTGAGATGGACGCGGATCTGGTGCGTGCGCCCGGTTTCAAGCTGGATGAGCAGCAGGGTGTGGCGGGCGAAGCGTTCCAGCACACGGAAATGTGTGCGTGCCTCCCGGCTGCCGGTGGCGGTGATAGCCATCTGCTGGCGATGGCGCGGATCGCGTCCGATCGGCGCATCGATGCTCCCCTGGTCAAGCGCGATGACGCCCTCGACCAGCGCGAGGTAGCGTTTCACAATCTCGCGCCGCCGCATCTGCTCAATCAGCGTGGCCTGGGTGCGTGCGTTTTTCGCGACCAGCAGCAGGCCCGAGGTATCACGGTCCAGGCGGTGAACAATGCCGGGCCGCTCGCCGTTGTTTCCTTCTTGCAGATCGGGATAGCGGGCCAGCAGGGCGTTCACCAGCGTATCATCGCTGTGCCCCGGCGCCGGATGGACGACCATGCCGGGGGCTTTATTGATAACCAGCAGGTCGGCATCTTCATAGACGATATCCAGGGGCAGAGGGCGCGGCTGCACCTGGCTCACCTGGGGCGCGAGGTGGGACAGGTCAACCAGGATGTCATCGCCCGCGCGCAGGGCGTAGCCCGGTTTGCTGGCGCGGCCATTCACCAGGACCGCCCCGCCGGCGATGAGCTGCTGGACATGAGTGCGCGACATTCCGGCCAGCGTGTCAACCAGGTAGCGGTCCAGGCGCCGGCCCGCGTCCTCCGGCGGGATAGTAAAGATCTGACGAGCGGTCGGTGAAAGCTCAGCGTTGGACATCTTGCTCCTGTGGAGACGCGGCAGGCGAGCTATCGCTCTCGCCATCGGCGGCCTCGTTCGTCGGCTGACCTGCGTGCTTGCCAGCGCTCCTGGCTCGACCGCCGCTGAAGAGAAGCGCGATGAAGAGCAGGATCACGCCAATCGTAATCGCGGAATCGGCGAGATTAAAGACAGCGAAGCTGAAGCCTATCTGTGGGATGCGGAACCAGATGAAATCGACCACCGAGCCGTGGGTGAAGCGATCCAGCAGATTGCCGGCGGCCCCGCCGATGATCAGGCCGAAGACCAGCTTGTAGAGCAATGATCCGCTATTGAGCATGCGCAGATAGAGATAGACAATCACCACGACCGCGACCGCGATCAACGCGATGAGGACCGGGCCGTTGGTATTGAACATACTGAAAGCCGCGCCCTGGTTGCGAATGTAATAGAGAACGAGATACTGACCGATAAGTGGCACCTGCGGGCCAAAATCGGGCGGGCTGAGATGGGCCACGACCAGCGACTTGGTCCACTGGTCCAGGCCGATCACCACCAGGGCGGTGAGCAAGGCAAGAATATCGTAGAGACGGGCACGCCTGAAAGTCACGCTACTTTCCTTTATCCTTTCTTGACGAGTACGCTGCGCAGCCCTATTCTACTCTATCTCCTCCCGATTGAAAAGCGGCGAACGCCGGCATTTTTCAAAAAAGGGCGGCTCTTAATAAAAGGTTTGCGGGGGACCATAGACCTCTTCGCGATTTTGATACACACGCTCCACCTGTTCCTCGCACTGCACATCGCGTTCCGCCCAGGGTAGCACCTCCAGACGCGCGGGTGGAATGGGCTTCCCGCATTGCAGGCATAGCCCATATGTGCCATCCTCCAGGCGCTGGAGCGCGTTGTTCACCAGGGTCAGCAGAGATTGCTGGTTGACCAGAATCGACTGCTCCTGCTGGATCTCCAGGAAATCGGTGGCGACATCCTGGTGGTCCCGCGGTCCCTCGTTGGCCTCGATCGACGAAACCGGGGTAGGATGGGCCTCGGTCAAGGCGGCAATGCTCCGCTCTAACTCAGCTTTCTTCTCCTCCAGGCGCCTTTTCTGCCTTTGCAAATCTAACTTCATACATACCGCTCCTTTCTCAAGAGAGATGCTCGCTCTCTTACAAAGAAAATACTCGCTCGATCCGCTCTCTTCTGGAGAGCGTGTTTCTGTGAGATAAACACGTGCGAGGTGAGGGCAGCGTGTCAAATGTCCGGGAAAATGAAGTGACAGCACAGATCGTATCTTCTAATACACAATTGCAATGTGTTTACTTAATATCTATACATTTCCATTTAAATTTGATAAAATTATCATCGATAGGCTTTTCTTTTTCTTTTCCATAGATCGCGCGTTAAAGCAAGATCTTTCGAAGGAGCTTTTCTATGCAAGAACCATCGTCACTAGCTCGCAGCGATCCTCTTGACAGCAGCCGGGAGAACATTATAGCTCTTCAGAATCAGCGATTTCGGCACCAGGTTGCGCTTTGCTTCCAGGCGCATCGCTACTATCAGGAGATATTCCGCCGTTGCAAACTCACCCTGGAGGACTTTCAAACGGTCGAAGATGTGCAGAAGTTGCCTGTCACAACCAAGCAGGACTATCTGCGTGACCCGGAGGCGTTTCGTCTGAGCGCGTTGCCTGAATTCTCTGTTCAGGAGCGCACCCCGTGGGATGTGCATTACACCACAGGAACCACCACAGGTGTTCCTGCGCCTTTTTTCAATACCGCCCATGATTTCTTCGCTTCGCTAGAAGCATTCAGACGGCTCGCACGTATTGTTGGATTGACAGCCCGCGATAAGGTGATCAACCTTTACCCGCTTCCGCCTTTTCCGCATCTGAGTGCTCGCTTTCCTTCTGGTGTGATGGCAGTTGGTGCCGCTGTTGTCAGTCCGCTGATGGGTGGAATCGCTGCCAACCGGAATCTGGACGAGGTTGTCTGGATCATTGAGCAACAGAGGGGGACCGTCCTGGGAGGCATTGGGAGCTATGTGCGCCGGGTGATTATGCGAGCGGAAGAACTTGGTGCCAACTTCAGCCAGGTTCGCCTCGTCCTGGTGGCCGGCGAAGCCTGTCCTGGTGGTGCGCGAGAGGAGATGCGGCGGCGTTTACTCCGCCTGGGGGCCAGCAGGCATGATCTGACAATCAGGAGCGGCCTCGGCTTCACCGAGTTGCAAGGGAGTACCGCCGAATGCACCGAACTGGCCGGCAGCCACCATCCAGCGCCCGATCAGGTCTATTTCGAGGTACTCGACGAGCGGAGCCACTCACCGCTGCCAGATGGAGCGCCTGGTCTCTTTACCATCACCCATCTCGATAGGCGAGGGACAGTCCTGCTGCGTTACGCCATCGGGGATCTAACGGCAATCAGCCGCGAGGTTTGCCCACATTGTGGACGGCAAGGACCGCGTATTGTCACTAACACGGTACGCATGTTCGAGCGGATCATGTTCAATGGTGTCTTGTTTAACCCGGATGTCATCAAAGAGGCTATTACGACTGTCGATGGCATTGAAGAGTACCAGATCATCTTTACCAGGCAAGACGATCCTCCCTCTCCCGACGGTCTCCTCGTTCGTGTTGCTGTTCACCCGGATGAGCGGCAACGTGTGCAAATGGAATTGAGAGAAGCTGTGGCGAGCGTCATTTCGATGCCTCCCTCTATCGAGTTCGTGGACAGCAGGGATGACATTTTTGATCCAAACCAGACATTCAAATCGACCAGGGTGGTTGATCAGCGCGCCAGAGGAGAGTGAAAACACCTGTTGATGTATGTCAAAGAAACTGGTGGTCTACGGCAAAGCGGGTGGCTGCGGCACGCGAAGAGACTCCGAGCTTGTTGTAGATGGAACTTAGATGGCTGGTGACGGTTCGAGGGCTAATGACAAGTTGCTCTGCCACCTGAGCGTCGGTCAACCCGCAGGCCACCCAACGCAGCACCTCTACCTCTCGGGCCGTTAGACCGGCAGAATTGGCGGGGGTATTTCTGGGAACGAGCGGTGGGCCTGCATTTGTGGAGGGCAGAGATATATTCTCGCGCGCGCCCAGCGCCTGTGCAAGAGTCATTGCGCGCCCACGCGCCCAGTAGGCGGAAAAGAGCCGCTTCCCAAGCGAACTGCGCGCTGCCGTCACTCTCGCCTCATAGAGAGGGCGTTCAATCGGAGGAAGTGGAGCACCTATCGTTTCTCGCAAGGTTTCAGCCGCCCCCCAGAGTTGTGCTGCCCACAATATATTGGCGGGCGATGCTTCCCCAGCCGAGACAAGGCCGGCAATTCCTTCCAGGCAGGAGGCGCTCTGCATCATATCGCCTGCCTCGTGAGCGCCGGCGAGGCTCTCTTCATAGAGCAGGCGGGCTTTCTCCCAATCCTGGCGCCTTGCAGCGGTTTCCCCCAACTGAGCGAGTGAACGAGCGATGCCCCGTCGGTTGCCTATGGTTCTGAAAAGCGCCAGACTTTGATCGAACAGGATCTGCGCCGCGAAAACATCTCCTTGTTGAAGGGCCATTTGTCCCAGAAGATGCGAGCATTCGGCGATTCCCCATACATCGCCAATCTCCTTGAAGAGTTCTTCGGCCTGCGTGAGCAACGAATGGGCAGATGTAAGGTCGCCCCGGACGAGAAAGCGCACCCAGGCCAGGTGGAAAAGCGACCACGCAATGCCTCTCCTATTTCCTCGCTCGCGCTGGCCGGCCAGAGTCTGCTCAAATAGAGCACGTGCTCCGGGATATTTCCCCTGGTACGTGAGTATCACTCCTACCCAGAAGAGTGAGATGAGGCATCCTTCGCTGTCACCTGATTCTTGAAAGATCTCCAGGCTCGCGGTGAGCCTGGTTTGCGCCACAGCAAGATTGCCTTTCAGCAGGGCAAGCCACCCCAGCAGATAGAAAGTTCGTGCAACCGCTGAGTTATCTCCCAGTTCGCGATAGCGTCTCAGATTGTCCAGGCAGAGCGCCTCTCCCCATACATAGTCGCCCTGGGAAGCCGCCAGAAGAACAGCATCGTTGAGAGCCTGAGCACGTTGGGATGGCAGATGCCCCTCACTTTGTGCCAGGATGGCTTCCAGGAAGGTGCGTCCCTCGCGAAAATATCCACGAACCTGCCAGAAGCTGCGCAACGCTTGCCCAAACCTGAACGCCATCTCCACCTCTTCCTGCTCAAGTGACCACTGCATCGCTGCCCGCAGATTATCATGATCTCGCTCTAAGCGATCCAACCATACACTGTGTTGTGGACCTTCCCAGGCGTGAACTGCCTGCTCAGCCAGCGAGAGGTAATAGACAGCGTGGAGGCGGCGGGTCGTCTCTCTCTCCTCGCACCTGGCGAGCATCTCCCGTCCGTACTCACGGACCGTCTCCAGCATACCAATGCGCGGCTCTTCTCCCTCTCGTTGTATCTGGTGCAGCAAGCTCTTATCGATGAGCGAGGTGAGCGCATCGAAGACGCTCGCTGCCTCCTCGCCACGTTCAGAAGGATGACAGACAGCGGCGGCTGCCTGCAACGTGCAGCCACCGATACATACGGAGAGATGGCGCAAGGTTCGCTGCTCCCAGGGATCGAGCAGTTCATAGCTCCAGGCAAGCGTATTGCGTAACGTCTGCTGGCGCGCAGGCGCATCCCGTGGCCCGCCAGTTAAAAGCGGGAGGAGAGGCGAGAGATGTGCCAGGAGCGCCTGTGGGGGAAGATATTTTATCCTGGCGGCTGCCAGCTCAATCGCGAGTGGCACGCCTTCCAGGCGCAGGCAAATCTCGGCAATAGCGCGTGTGCTGTGGCTGGTGATCTGGAAATCGGGCTGAAAGGTCCATACGTACTGAAGAAAGAGAGCAATGGCAGCGTACTGCGACAGGGTTCCGTTCTCTGCAAGTCGCTCTGGATCGGGCAATGCCAGAGGAGGAACCACATATTCCTGCTCTCCCCGAACATGGAGCCGTGTTCGACTGCTTACCAGTATCTTCAGAAGTGGACAGGCAGCTAATAAATCTACCAGGAGAGGGGCCGCTTCGGCAACCTGCTCAAAGTTGTCCAATACCAGCAACACATGATGCTCTTTCAGAGCATCTTTTATCTGATCGTCTGCCGATACTTTTCCGGTTTCCTTCAGGCCCAGAGTATGTGCGATGGTGGTGGCAACTAGCGCGGAATCGCGCAGAAGCTCCAATGAGACGAAGCAAACACCGGAAGAGAAATCCTGCCTCAGATCAGTCGCAACCTGGAAGGCCAGCCGCGTTTTGCCAATCCCGCCAGGGCCTGTGAGAACCAGGAGGCGTACCTGTGGGCGCCGGAGCAGTTCACAGGCAGTGGCTACCTCCTGCTGACGACCAAGCAGGGGTGTGAGCGGCACAGGAAGCGCCGATGTGTTGAGGAATAGGGGGGCTGGTGGGGATAGGAACGGCGTATGGCTATGGGACAGATCGGTATATCCTGGGAGCGTCTGTTTGTCGGCGCCCGGACCGCTACCGCTTTCCGATTGGGCAACCAGCGTTGCTGCCAGGAGATCGAGCCGTTCCCTGGTCAGCTCTTCTGCTTTTCCAAGATAGGCTTTGCGAAGCCTGCTGCCAGACTTGTGATAGATGTACCAGTACCAGCTGTGCCGTTTGCGCTCGCGACGGACGGTAAACGTTCCCAGAGCGTTCCTGAAGGAAAAGGAGCAATGCTGTTCCTCGGCCAACCAGCTATACCAGGCCAGTGAGCCGACAACAATGGGAGTCTGCTCACTGGTCTCTCTGGAGACGTGTAAGAGATGGTCAGAGACTACTGGAAGGGGCTTTTGAGGCATGAGGGTTCTCCTCGCCTGAAAATCTATACCAGCGCAAGCGTTATGTAACCGCCTGTAATCATAGCACGCGTTGGGTAACGCTCGCAAGAGCGAGAAAAATGACCGCAAAGCGTGCAGACCCTCTGCTGCGAGCAGGTGAGGAGCGGTTTTAGATGAAAATCTTCCGGCCACAGCGCTTTTCATCTGTGGAACGTGGAAATATGTACGCGCATACCGTAGTTTCTCGGAGGTGCGTGCGCGTAATCGAGTGTACACTTCCATCTGTGAGGTTCAAGAAATGTAGGTATGAACCGCTCGCGATAGAGAATCAGGCGGTTGTCGAGCATAGAGCTGGGCAATCAACGCCCACTACTGCAAAGGAGGGGGTATGAGTACCCTGGAACACTTTCCCCATATCAATCAACTCTCGTCTCCCACGCTGGACGGACGCCCGGATGAGAACGCCATGCTCAACTGCGTGCCAGCAAGCATCTGCGCGGGCCTGCGCTATCTGACAGGTGATCCGTCCTTTGAGCCGGATCAGCTCAAAGATGCCGCCTACAAGCAAGGCTACACCGGCACCACCGCGGCCAGCAAATTTGTCGAGTTCTGCGCGCAGCAGGGGGTCAGCCTCTATGCGGTGGAGGGCGCTTCGCCGGAAGCCCTGCTCCACCAGGCGCATGCGCACCTGGCCCTGGGGCATCCGGTGATCTTTACCGAGACAGACCCCTACGACCCCCGCTACTGGCACGCCTGCGTCTTTTATGCGGATACGCCAGATACCCTGACGGCAATGGACCCGATTGGAGCCCAGAGTCTTACCAAAGCAGACGCGCAGTGGGCGCGCGTGTTGCAAACGACCCAGGTCTGGATAATGGAGGGCGGAACCATGACTATCGATCTC
>Ga0070740_10001058_pt1 | contig 41891 bp, 40 predicted proteins | sample Coa_R2_FD_67286 | JGI IMG/M metagenome (GOLD analysis project Ga0070740, IMG submission 67286) | Surface soil microbial communities from Centralia Pennsylvania, which are recovering from an underground coalmine fire - Coalmine... | ecosystem: Environmental > Terrestrial > Soil > Unclassified ... | reverse complement strand
CCAAATCCTGCTAAGAACGTACTCCTTTCCGGTGGGCCGTTAGCTCAGTTGGTAGAGCAGCTGACTCTTAATCAGCGGGTCCGGAGTTCGAGTCTCCGACGGCCCACCAAAATTCTGTTGAAATTCCGCGACGTTCTTGCCCTCAGCTTTCGGCTCTTGAACGCTCGACCCTGCATCGGTGCCAGATCGGTGCCAAGCAGCGCCCTGAGGCGAGTCGAGTGAATCAACGAAGTTCTTGCTCTCCGAGGGCAGCCAGTGAGCATACCACTGCAGCGTTGTCGTCGGCTTCGAGTGCCCGAGTTGAGCCGCAACGTAGGTGATCGGAACGCCTTTCGCGAGAAGAAGCGTCGCAAACGTGTGGCGCAGATCGTACACGCGGAAGCCCGAAAGTCCGGCCCTCTTCAAGATCCGAGCGAACCGCTTTCGCAATCTGCTCTCATCAAGCAGCCGTCCCTGGCGGTTGATAAAGACCCAGGTCGGCATCTCCGGCCAGCCGCGGCGCAGGGTTTCCTTCTCGCGTCCGACGTACAGCTTAGCCAACGCGGCCGCCAGCTCCAGACTCATATCGACGCGGCGCACGTGCCCGGTCTTCGTCGTACCGATCTCACCCGCCGATAGCGCGCGCTCGACTGTGATCACCCGGTCCGACAGGTTGACGTCCTCCCACTTGAGCGCGAGCGCTTCGCCCGGGCGCAAACCGGTGCGAGCGAGAGTCAGGAACACTGGGAAGTAATCGGCGTCCTCGCGCGCGGCATCCAGCATCGCGACAAGTTGCTGCTCAGAGAGCGGACGGATGGTCTTCACGCGCTCGCTGCGCGTCAGCGCATCCCCGCTCCTGCGCCCCGGCCGGCGCGATAGCGACGCCGCGGGATTCGCCTTGATGAGACCATCATCGGCGGCCTCGGCGAGCATTGCTGAGAGGCACGCACGGATGAGCCGCACCGTGTTCTTGCTCAGGCCCGTCTGACGCTTGGAGGCGATGAGCGCCTTCACATGGGCACGCTGGATTTCGCACAGCCGCAGACCGCCAATAGTGGGCTCGAGGTGGAGCCGGAAAAGTTGCTCGTAGCTTACGACCGTGCGCCGCTTGAGTTCGGTCGCGATTGCACCGAGCCAGCGCGCGCCGTACTCGGCGACGGCTATGTCACGATCGGCTGCGAGCGTGGCAGGGTGGCCCTCCCGCGATTCGTTGACCTTCTCGGCAAGCAGCCCGTCGGCTTCCTCGCGGGTGTTTGCGGTGAGGCGATGGCGCACGCCGGTCGCATCGCGGTAATCCACGATCCATGTCTCGCGCTTCCCGCGCGATTTGCGGCGCCAGACTTTGGCCATAGGCCTTTATCCCTTCCGCCTCGAGGCTTTCCGCTTCACAGCGTTGGGTGTCTTTTCGCCTGTCACCCAGATTTTCACAAGTTGGGCGACTGGTTCAGGAATCGGCACCGTTCCGCGCTCCCATCGACTGACCGTCATCCAGTGCACGCCTAGGCGTTCGGCGAGTTGGGTCTGCGCCAATCCGAGCGCCTGTCGGCTGCTTTTCATCTCGACGGCGGTCATGACTCTTATTAAGCATCATGCTTAGCGAGGTCAAGGCTGATGAAGATTGCATCTCATGCTGAGCGATGAATGCCAGTACAGCCGACCGCCTGACCCGGACGTATTTTTTGTGGCGCACGGCCGGCAGATCGCCCCGGCGCAGAAGCTCATAGACGTAGCTCTTGGCAAAGCCCAGCATCTCGGCCACTTCGCCTGCGGTGAGCAGCCGTTCCGCGGTTTCGGATGGGCGCTCAGGCTGCTGGGCACTGCGATTCTGTTCAGCTTCGCCACCCTTCGCGATAAGCTGTGCGGCGAGCGCGGATTGCACCGCTGCGGCCTGGGCGAGCAGCTCCCCGAGTGCCTTTCGCGGCAGTTCGGTCGCGCAGGTCGGCTCTTTGAGAATCGCATCAAGGGTCGGAACAGAATTCATCGCGCGCGCTATATCAACCGCCGTCTGCGATCGTCGCGGACCGTCTCGACTTCGGGCTCGAGCGCTTTGATCAGCGTGGCGAGAGCGTGATCCTGGCTGTCGCCTTGAGCCACCGCCCGGAAACCAGCGGCCATCGCGGCAAAGCCGCGGCCTTTACGCCATCTGACCTCAATCCGCATCGGCCGCAAGTCTGTGTGCCTCAGAGTGATATTCCGCGATCGACACGCGCGAAACTCTTTCGGCCAGAGGTTCCGGCGAAAGAATTTCGCAGCAATCGACTCGCACGCCTCAGAAACCCTTGCACGCCGGCGTTCTGGCCGTGCCAGTTCGACGATCTCGCCTCCGCCCATATCAGGACCTGTCCCGGCGCGGAGAGGCGGCACTGCGGGCGTTTCTGCGCCGGATGCAGGCCGCGACATGAACTCGGCCGCGAGTATGAGTAGCTCATCCGGTTTTGCCGGCGTTGCGCTCATGCGTCCGCCCCGTATGCGTTCTCGTGCGAACCGCGCCGCGCGATCCACGACTCCGTCGACATTCTCAGCAGTTCGTCAGCAAGCGCGGGATCGCCGAGAGCACGTCTGATTTCATCGGGATGATCGCGCAGTACGGTACCCGAGCGGACGAGACGAATGCGGGCTTCCCCGGTCGCAGTAAGGCCGGCCTCATCCGGCACGAGCCGAAGTTTGCCTCTTTCTGCGCACCGGTCGCGCTCGCGTTCGCGCTGCTCCAGGTACTTGGCACGTCGCTTATTAAGCGCGTCGAATATGCCTCGACTTGCAGCAATCTCATCCAAATTGGCCGATGTCCGCTGATAACGGCCGTCCTCAAGTCGGCGAACGATGCCTAGCTTCATGAGGGCGCGCAGGTGCGGATTTGCGCTGTGGCGGTCTTTCGAACCGAGAAGCCGCGCAATCTCGCTCGATGTCCTCGAGCTGGACAGAACCGCATATATCCGGCCCTTGACGGACCCCAAGCCGCCCCTGATCGACGAGAACAGAGCGTGCTGTAAAGGAGTAACGGCGGCCGGGCGGAGTGTGCCGCCCGGCTCACCGCGGAAGGGTGATCGAAGTGATAAACTCTGATCACATTCTTCCGGAGCATGTAAAGAATTTGCCAGTTCGATCACCCCCCTCGATGGAGGGGTCTTGATGCGCCAGCTTGTGGCTATTCGTGCGCCTCGGCTTGCCGAAACAACCTTCTCCAGCGAGCCTTTCTGTTGCAGCCTTTGCAGCGCTCTTGAGACGGCCGACGGGCTGAGGTTCGTTAGCTCGCCGAGCTGGAAGAGTGAGGCGGAAAATTTCTCTTTGCCACAGCACAGCGAGATTTCACACAAGGCGCGCAGTACGAGGCGCGCGTTGGCGCCGGCGGTGCCCTTCCAAATCGAAATGGCTACTGTCCTCTGGACAGCGGCTACCGTGGCAAGCGCGCGGGTTCGCGTTCGGCGCGCGTCCTGAAGCAAACCTCGTTGAATCATCTCGTGAAGAATTTCGAGGCGCCGCGCTTCGCCTGCCGGACCGCGCTCACAGCACCTATGGCAAGTGAACACCGGAAGCCCGTCGCGAGCCGCGATCGAAAAGGTCGGGTTCTTGCGGAGCGGGCACAACGGGCACCAAGTCTTGTACCCGTTACCATTCTTCCGAACGCACCCCCTATCGAGAGCGAGCTGATGTGCGACGTCCCAGGCGTCGCCGGAGGTAAACGACTTGAGACTGGATCTCGCTGAAGTTCGTTTGCTTAGAACGCGATGCGCACTCGGCAACTGAGTAAAGGCCGCCGCTTGCACACGCGTCTCTGCTGACGTACTCTGCATTTGTCGCGTTCATCTCCTGGCCGGTTCGCCCCGGCCGAAATTTTGAAGGGCGCCGCTCTTAGCCGGACGGCGCCTTTTGATTTCCCTCAGTTAATCATCGTCCTTCATTTCCGCCGAAATTGGCGGCCATCTGAATAACTGCGCAGTTATTCGATCGAGTTGAACAATTTCGGGAGGCTTCCGCCGAAAAACGCGTTGGCCAGCTCAATATTCCACGGGTCGGTGACCGCATTGAAGGGATCGAGCCCTGCAGCGAGCGCGGCACTGAACGGGTCAGACTCACCGCCGCCGCCGAAGCCGCCCACCTGAATGCTCGGCCATTGCGGCGTTACGCTGAGCGGGAGCCCCAAGCCCTGCAGCACGGCATGTTCGGCCATCTGCTGCTCGTTCTGCACATAGGGCGCAAGCGCCTGCTCGCTGACTACCTGCATCTGGCCCGGAGATGTTGCGAGTCCCTTGGCGGCGAGGCTGGCCTGTACCGGCCCCATAATCGCGGCATTTTCCGTCGCGGTCAGCGGAATGAGCATCTGGTTGATGAGCGACGAGAGCTTGGCCGGATTCGTGGCGGCCCGCATCGCATTCAACTGCTCCTGCGAGAACTGCTGCGCGAAATTCGCCTGCTGCTGGTCGGTGTAGGCCTGGCCGCCTACCGCAAGCATTTGCAGAATCGCCATCAGCGGGTTGCCGCCGCCGAACAGGTTGAGCGCGTCCGTGCCCGCCCCCTCGAGTAGGCTCGCGATATACGACATCAGGTCCATTAGAACGGACTCCCGGCGGCGGCGGCGCACTCACGCTCATCCGCCAGTTTGCGGATGGCCGCTATCGGAATCCGCCGCGTGCGCTTGCTCAACAGAACGGAGGGCAGTTTGCCCTCCGCCAGCAGCCCGAACAACGTGCTGCGTGAGACCGCCAGCATCGCGGCAGCTTCCTGCACGCGGACAAATAGGCGCTCGCCAGCTTCGCATTGCTCATTCCTAGGCTTCACCATTTTTGCTCGCACTCCGTTCGACCATCGGCTACTATAGTAAATGTGAATGTGGGGGCTGAGATTCGCAATGACTACACGCCACCGAAGTAACGCTTTGTCCTCGAAATTGTCCCGAAAATTCGAAGTGAGAGCGTTACAAAAAGCCCTTCCAATCCAGCAATTGATCGATTTAGCGAACTGCATTCCTACCGAGCTACCAGACCTGCTACGACTCGTGCCTCGGTTCATAGAGAGGACTGGTGTCGAGCCAAACAAGGACCTAAGCGGTTTCGACATGTTCGTGCGGGCCGAGATGGACCGGGCTGCTGCTTTAATCAGGAAAGCGGGAGTTCCCGCGTTTCCCTCCGAGGGATGCAATTGGGAGCCAAGGCACCACGACATATACACTTTCCTGTTTTTTGTCCGAGAGACTTTCGAACGGTTCGCAGAGCAAAAATGGAAGACGCGAGCGGTCTACCGTTGGGTCCGACCACACGGACGTCAGATCGAAGCTCCGGAATATTTTCATTTTATCAAACGGCCCTCGATCTCAGACGTGATTGAGCGGGTCGTAATGCTGCCGAAGGACACACTCCCGGAGGGCGTACCCATTCCCGACGAAGTGGAAATCTGGCCGCCGACTGGGCCAGAACCAAGCTACCTGAGCGATATCTTCCGCAACGGTCCCGATTACTCTGAGTTTCTCGAGTTTCTCAGGCCGCTCAATGGAATAGACACGACGAAGATCAGACGGTGCCGCAGCCGTACCTGCAACAAATTTTTTTGGGCCAACGACGTAAGGCAAACTGCCTGTTCCAAACGCTGTGGAACTCGCGAGCGAGTGAGAACGCATCGCGCACAACCTGAGGGTGACTCGCAGAATGTCGCCCCGGCGAATGGCGCTCCCAGCAAGCAGCGACGCGGGAATAGCGCTATCAGCGAAACCACTGCTGACTGAGTATCGGACCCGGCGAGCAACCGGTCGCATGAGGGGGATTTAGACCATGGGCAAGTTCATCGATCTGGTTCGCTGGCTCTTCGGACCAGCACCGAAAGCAACGGACGAGCAGGAGTTTGGGCCGAAGGTCAGCACAGCTTACGAGTGCGGGTGGTCCCGCGCGCATTTCGACACGGACAGTGACGTTCGTCGAATGAACCTTCAGGCCGAACATGAAGAACCAATGCCAGAATCTTTGCGCGAGCTAGTGGACGCCGCGCGCAAAAATTCAGAGCGCACCGACTGAGCGAGCCTCGCTCGCAACCTCGCCAAGATGGCATCTCAACTGGCAAGGCTATGCTTCGTTCTTTCGTCTGCAACTGCCCTAGCTCTGAGCGCCTGTGCTACAATGCCAGCAAGTCAGTCCTACTATTCGACTTCTGCACCCGATTCGAGTTTCGCGCCCGCCCTTCCGGTCGCCCCTGAGGCTGGCCCGGACGATGTCAGATTCAGCTGTTGGTTCGATGCTACGCAAAATCAGAGGCTCTGCTCGGCTAAAGTCACCGATGTCAGGCAGATCACGTGCGAGAGCAATGGTCAGGGCGGAGAGGACTGTTACGCCCCCAAGAGTGCCGTGGGTGCAGCCCTGCCAGCTGGTCAGACTGCTGAGTTGCCAGCCGCCCTACCGAGTGAAGGGGCGACTCAGAACAATGAAGACGTCAGCCTGAAGAAACTCGCGAACTGGCAGGTGAGATTCTTCAACGAGCTTGGCTCCAGTTCATCAAGCTTGGCGACGGATGCTGCGTTGTTGAAGCCGCCGTGGGAGCTTCTGGCTGCCGACCCAGAACAGAATCAGGATGCCGCGATGGCCGAGATGTGCGAGCCACAGCGTGCGGCAGCTGCTACAGAGGTCGGCTCTCATATTCTCCAGGTCATGGCGTACCGACCCTCACACCCAACGAGCAGTGCAGGCAAGGTGATGTCGCTCAAGAGGTTTCGCAGTTTGCGTCAGCAGGAAAGCGCGGAGAAGGCGCTGCGGGCCGAGGGAGAATTCTTGGTCAACTTGGAGCCTCGATGCGCGGCTCGCCAAGCGGCAGCCGCACAGGCCGAAGCGCAGCGCGCGGAGCAAATCCGCGACACCGAGGAACGGCTTCGCGAAATCGACCAGCAGATACGAGAATCACAGGTGAATGAGCTGGAAGACCTGATGGCTCTTCAGGCACTACGTCCACCGCCGCCGACCTTCATCGTGACGCCGCCGAGCGGTCCGGTTTTTTGCCACACGAATAATTTCGGCGACATGTCGAACACGATCTGCAACTGAGTCAATTACCCAAGTGCTCCGGCGCTTCACTGACGCGCGAGTCATAGCTATGGGAAAACTCGTGAACTTCATCCGCCGGCTTTTCGGTCCCGCACCGAAAAAATCGGCTGAGTAAAAGTTTGGGCCGAAGGTCAGGATTGCGCCGGGTCGTCGAAGCCCGCCAGAGGCAGCTCGTCGAGATAGCTTCGAATGACAGCGATCGCCTCGTCGGCACCGTAGACGGTCAACGCCGCGTTCCCAAACGCGCGCAGCCCGTGAACGAAATCATTCTCGTCCGGCCTACGGCGCGCCGCGCTTGCGTGTCGGAGTTCTATGTAGAGTGCGCCAAAGCCTCCTTTCGGCACCGGTAGACAGATGTCGGGAGCAGCGATGTTTGTCGCACGCTCGAAGTAGCCCATTAGGAGAAAGGACCAGCGGGTCGCGTGCGGGAGCAGGTACATCAAACAAAGCTCGGAATATCGCTTCTCCTCCACTTGCCGTTCAGCCCATTCGAAGACTGCTCTTTGATCATCATTCTCGAACGGAATCAGTTTCCTCCTCGGAGACTTGTGCAATTCATAGCTCATTTTGGCCTTAACCTCCGCCGGGGGATTCCAAATCCAGAAACGCCGTTGAACGAGACCTGCTGGCGGCGGTCGGCGCGCCCGCCTGCCATCGGGAAGGTGGGTCATTCTGAAGGCGCAGCTTTCGCAGAGGGCGCTGTCGAACTCAGGGCGCCAGTACGCCTCAGATTCGCAGTTACCCCATGATCCGGAGCACATCAGCCGCCCCAGTCCTGGCAGAATTTCTTTTCCCACTGCAGACCTCGTCGCCGCCTTGGCCCACGATGCTCTGGGCTCGCGGATGCCGCTAGAGCGCGTAGGAGGCCGCAGGCTGAGTTTTTCCACAGGGCTCTGTGGATTACTGGCACTATCAGCGCTACAGAAGTTGCAGATCGTGAGACTCACTCATCAGCAGCGGCAGGTGTTCCGGATGCTCGGGTATGCGCGCCGGGCCGCGCGGGCGACAGGGAGAACCTGGGCCGCCGCTGCTGAGTGACAAGGACCAGGCGCTCGCCTTGCGGCTGGCTGGAATTGGAGACGACGGCGTCGGCTTGGTCTCCTGACCGGCGAAGGAGCGACGCGATCTGACGGTCGAGGAATGCGCCTTGGCACTCTCCCTTCTGGAATCGCCCGATGGGCTGCGCTGGGCGAAAAAATGGTGCTACGTGATGATGTTCGTAGGCGACCGCATCTATCAGACTGGTGCGATGAAACGGTTACAGCCTGCGACCAAGCCGCTGTTGCCCATTCCGGCCGCGTTCTACTGCCTCGATCACGATGGGGTATACCGCTTGGAATTGCTTTCCTGGGACTGCTGCTCGCTATGCGTCACGCGACCGATCCGGATCACGTAATCACGGTGACCGCCATCATCAGCCCAAAGCGCCGTCTCGGTGCGGCTGCCCGTATCGGCGTAGTGTGGGATCTCGGGCACACGCTGACTGTGTTGGCGGTGCATGGCGATCATCATCTTCAGGCTCGCCATCCCGGTACGACTGGAGTCCCCGTTTGGATTCCGCACTGAGGCGAGTGCCCTACCGAGCCGCAAAATTGTTCCCATCTCAAAATAGCACCGGGCAAGCTGCTACAGTGAAGCGGTGCTGGTGTGAATTCTTCAACGCGGGCTGCCGGTCGAAACCTGATGCTACTTGGCGTCGGTTGCCTCGTGGTCGTCGTGCTCGTCCATGTGTGCGAGCGGCTGCATCTGCTCCCCTGGATGGGCTGGGGCCTTAGACACAGCCCCGGGCACTACCTTGACCTCTGCGCTGCGGTCATCGGTCTCACATCACTATCAGCGGGATATTTCGTCTGTGCGCTGAGGGGGCGTATGAAGTAAGGCCCCGCCGGGGGTTGGCGGGCCTATTTCTGCCGGCACATCCGGAGGAAGGAATGGACACGCCCTGCCTCCACTCTCAATCGCCTGACTACCGCTGAAATGCGCGTGCGCCCCCGTGCCCCCGTGGCCCAGGTGCTTTAATGCCTTGGCGTTCGGGTGAAGACGTTGCAAGCTCGAAGCCGCCTTATAGGGGACCGGTTGCCTCTCCTTTCTCTTGTCAGATATCGCCCAATAGCGGCCGAATCTTTTGTGCCTCGAGCCTCCGCGCAGAATTTGTTTCTGCCGGGCATTCTTCCCGAATTCATACACGTCTCGAAATTGCCCGCCAGCGCCGCTGAATAACTGTGCAGTTATTCCGATTCGGACTATCTGCCGTGCAGAGTGCGAACGATGGACGCATCGAAATCGTAAGTCGCACCGTCCCGACAAGGCTGTCACGAGTATGGCGGACCGAATGAAACACATCAGCGTTGGGCCGGATTCTCTGTCTGTGGCCTCTGAAACTCTCCGGATGGACTGAGTATTGCCTCGTGAGTTCCGACGCGTCTGACACGATAAAAACGCGAGCAGCGAGCATTTCTCATACCGGATGAGGATTTCGTGAGCGAACACGGCGCTGAACCAACTGAGTAATTTCCCTGTCACAGAAATTCCGGAAAATTCTCGGGCGATGCGCGCGAAGGCCAAGGGGTGGCGAGGCGGCCGCGCGTTGCGCGACACAGACTCGGTTTTTCAGTGCCGCGTTCCTGCTTGGCCGGTATGCGTCGGCCTGGGTCCTGGGCGGCTCGTGCTGCCCGATCGCTGCTGAGATGGTTGCTCGCGGCCGAATCGTCGCAGTCAGCTGCAGTCAGTTGCGGTGGCTCGCTCCGCTCGCAATCCGAAATCCTAGCGCTTCATCGCCATCTCGCTTCGCTGCGATGGCGACTCGCTGGTCGGCGGCGCAGGACGCGCCGGCGCGCGACCGACCCGGCCTTCAAATTGACTCAACTTCTCAAAGAGATATAAACTGCGCAAGGACACTTCAGGAGTCTTCGTAGTTTGTTAGAGCCTAGGAGAGGTCTCGTTGTGAGAAGAAGGCGGTTGCTCCTTCTGGTTGCCGCATTTGGAACCATTGGCTGTGCGCAGATGAAATATGACAGCGCCCGGCGATACGCACGCGCTCATCCCGCAATGGAAGAATGTTGGCTAAATAGCGGCCCAAAGGGAGCAGCTCTTGTCGATTGCCTCGAAAAGCCGTTGGTGACGGATGCGAAAGAGTGCATCAAGCAGGTCGGACAACTCGCTCCCGAGGAAAAGCGCGACCTCGAAGAATGCGTGCTGCAAGCCCGAGAAAGCGATCAACACCGGCCGACTCCGGTTTCGGGCTGGTTCATTAAGATGGGCGGCTCGCAGCCCGCGCCACAGCCCGCTCCAAGCTTCACCTGCAGCCAGATCGGCGACACGACCTTCTGTAACTGAATAACTGCACAGTTATTTCGGAGCCTGGGCCTTATTTCGTTTGCGGACGACTGCACGGCGTTTCATCTCGGCCGAGCGTTCTTCGGGCGTCATGGCCTCCCAGCGCAGACGGGCGGCGCGCGACGCGCGTTCTTTCTTGACCTTCGCGCTCATACCCTTCCACGCCTTGCGCCCGATCTCGCTGAAATAGGCCCGCACCGCCTCTGGAATGTCGGTCGCCTTGGTCTGGCTCTTTCGTTTCACGCTGATAAGCCATAGCGAAATATTTTCTTACATGCAAGCGGCTTGTGTCTTGACACACAAGCAGCTTGTGTATAAATTATGTTCAAGCTGAAACAGGAGGCTGAACGATGAAAGTGGACAGGAGTTTTAGAGAAGTGGTCAGCGAACAGGCCGAATTGCCGCGAGAGAAATGGGAAGTGCGAGCGGTCTACACTTGGCGCTATCCGGACGGGCAGAGCGCCACAGTACGGGCCCGCTTTGGCTTCATCGAGCGGCCCAGCTTGGAGCACGTAATCTATCGCATCGCGAGATTCCCGGAAGGTCACCCGTCAAGGCCGGCCGAGGTCGAAGTCCGGCCACCGACTGAGCTTCGCTCACTGGTGCTGCCAATGCGTACGCAGCAACCGTCGCTCCAAGCGTAAACTCGCTCGACGGCCGCTCCGCTTGAATCCTCCGGCGGAGCGGCCCCCAACAGCGCCATGAACAAGACTGAAACCCGCCGCTTCCATCCCTGCGCGCAAGGCCAGCATCAGGACTGCACCGGCGCCTACTTCGCCCGCCAGACCGATGATCTGGGCAGCTACGAGGTTCGCGTGGTCTGCCCGTGCGCGTGCCATCGCCAGGCGACCCTCTTTGCTCCGGTCGAATCGAGACAACGCGGACTGTTCCGCGACTCGATCGGCCACCGCTGATAACTGCCGCAGTGATTCGGCTGGCGTTTCCCCGCGCCTAGGACTATTCGAATGGCGAGGCCGGGGATATCTTCTTTAGGCCCGAAGCACATGAAAGCTCGCAGACGATCTGTCTACATCGCCGCGGTCTTGATGCTTCTGACTGGAGCAGCGCGCGCGCAAGCCGTTCCCGAGGTCGTACCTGATGGAGTGCCAGCTCCCAGCGTGCCTGCGCCAGCGACCGGGCCCTATGTCCCACATGTGTCCGGCATGGAGACTGTTCCGGAACCCCAAGGCCCTGTTTACGTGCCTGAAGTACCAGGCAAGGCGGCAGTCCCAGGACCGGACGGACGACCCGTATACGTTCCTCAGGTGCCGGGGATGGATGTGCCCGGAGCTTACGGCAACGGCTCTAACGACGACAACGAATAGGGCCTCTTGGCTGACTGATTACAGGCCGCGCTGTCGGCTCATGATAGTAAGTCGCGATAGATCCGGTTGCCCTTGCGCAGTCGCTTCTTTAGGGTCGAGCGTCGCGCCATCACGCGGGGTAGCGGACCCGCGCCGCGGGATCAGCGGTGCCGCATACTCGAGGACGTGATCGAGGGAATGATCGAAGCCCCCGAGGCCGAGGAGCCGCCGGCGTCGGATCGCTTCGGCGCGCGCTGCGCGGGCGCGCACCAGGTTCGGATAGCCGAGCTGCTTCCAGAACTGATTTCGGCGCCGCGCGTTGCGGACCTGGCGCATCGAATCGCCCCACTCCTGAGGCGTGCAAACGCCGAGCGCGACCAGTCGCTGGACCGATCCGAGACGGCACAGCGCCTTCGGGCGTCTGTGATGACGAAGGTGCTCCGGATCGTATTTTCTCCCTTCCACGTGGTCGATCGTAAACAACCACGGTGGGAAGCGCCACACGCTAAGTGATTTAGACCTCGGTGCTGGCTGTCGAGATTGGCCTCGAAGACTTCGTGCAGAATTTCCTCGGCTTTGCCCCGATCACCCGGATGTCCAGAGAGTGCGGCTCGCCGCATAGGCTTGAGCACCGCAACAGCCAGAGTCTCCTTGTCAATCATCTCTGCTCCTCAATTCCACGCTCTTGAATCGAAACGTTGTTCAAGATGCTCGATTAAGCGGCGGGCAAAAAGAATCACAAAGGCAAATTTCCGCATCTCGGCCTCTGGAATGCTTGTGCCGAGGTCCTGCCCGGAGAGCTTCGCCAGATCGCGCAGCGCGTCCATCAGACCGTAGCCGTCGAGCTAGAGACTCTCACGCGCGGCCGCTTCGATCACGCGCGCCAGCGCCTTCCTGGCCTCGGGATCGCGATTATACTCGACGAGCGCAGCGTCCAGCAGCCTTTTCTTATCCGCGTCCACCATCTGTTCCATCCCTCCATGCGAACGTGCCGGCCGAATAACTGCGCAATTATTCAGAACGGGTCCTCAAAGTCGTCAGCGATGCCGGAATCCTTCTCGTCGCTGGGCTCGACGGCGCCGGCCGTGTCATCCGCCATCCCATCGGTTGCGCCATCCGCCGAATCCTCGCGATGCGCCTTTGCACCGAACTCGACGCGAAACGCGGTTACGCTGAGCATGGCGCGCGGCGTTCCATCCCTGCCCTGAAATTCGCGCAACTCGATCCGGCCCTCTACAAGAGCCTGGTCGCCGCGGCGCAGATGTTTCATTACGCGCTCGCCCAGTTCGTCCCAGGCGGTGCAGTGAAACCAGATCGTGCGCTCGACCTTCTCTCCTGCAGCATTCCGATAGGGGTCGCTCACCGCGAGACTGAAGTGCACCGAGCGATTGCCGACGCGGCCTTGCGGTGAGCGGCCCAGATGGCCGAGCAGGATCACCCGGTTCATGGGTCACGTCGAACTTGGCACCGTGCTGGCACCCGTCCCGGAAATGGCCGGTGATTGCGCGCGAATTTCTGGGGCGACTGATATACAATCAGCGGGTCCGTGACGCACGATTACTTTAATTCGGTGCCAAGCCGGTGCCATACGCCCCTGAAAACCGACATACGAGCGTTGCCCATCATGCAGTCGGCTCATCCTGACCCCCGTGATTTTGCCGGACTCGGGCCTGGGTGGATGGGCTTGGTATGCTGCGGGTCGCTACTCTTAATCAGCGGGTCCGGAGTTCGAGTCTCCGACGGCCCACCAAAAATTTGAGATTTTTTCATCGTCGCGACCCAATGATCGCAAAGCTGGTCGTTCCAGTCGTGCTCTGGACGCTTCGACCGCCGTCCGCTGCTCGGCGAAAGGCCACGCCGTCGAATGATTCATCAATAACTCCCGCTCGCACGTCGTGCGGCATCAATTCCAAAACTACCGCTCGGAGCCAGCGGCGAACCGCTCGCGCACCGCGCGCTGGTCCATGACATGCGCCGCCGGGCGCAAACCGAATCAAAGCGAAGAACGCGCTCGCGCAGGTGGGCGGGCGGGTATAGACTGAGCCGCAATGAATCTCCGCCACGCTGCCGCGCTCGCCCTGGTGGTGTATCTGCTGGTGCCTCCTTTCAAAGACGATCCGAATTCGCAAGCGTGCGCTGCCGGCACAAATGCCGCGTGCCTGCGCCAGACCTTGAATCCATCGGCGCCTATCGGAAGCTGGCGGGCGCTTCAGGCTTTTGAAACCGCCGAAGCGTGCAACGCCTTCCGCAGTGACCGGATACGACTCTTTCAAAAATGTCAGGGCAGTGCGCAGGCGGCGGATGCATCCTGCCCCGGAAGTCAGGAGCTCACGAGGTTCAACCTGGATATGGTGCAGCAGGGCAGATGCATTCCACTCGACGACCTCCGGCAAATGCTGAAATAGCGCATGCCCGCGCAGCGCGCCGATATGACGCGCCTCTGGCACAGCGTCCCGCGATCACCCGTGAGATTGGCCTCAAGTAAACGAGCAGGCGCTACAGACCGTTGGGAGAACTGTGAGGACAGGGGCGAGCAACGGAAATCGCGGCCTGTCGCTTCGGCGAAGAGACAGACAAACTATCTAAGTGCTTAGGCCGGTCGCTTCACCCCGATAAAGCGCTGACCATAGCGAAACCACACCGGCAACGTTGGCGCTCCAGAATATGACCCAGAACGCGGTCTCCGACGATCGGACCGCGATACCGGAGAGCGCGAGGAGCAGGTTAGCCGCCCCGGCAACCACAACCACGATGCCGGCCCATTTCAGATGATCGATCCGATGCGCCCAGAATCCCAGCGCGATGAGCGCGGCGCCGGCAAGTGCCGGCAACCAGGGATGCGCCTCAAATGCCGCTCCATCGAGTACGGCGGAACAAACCAGACAGAGCGCCAGGATCGTGCTGAGCAGGTTGGGAACCATTTCAGGTCTTACCTCGATGAAGCCGGTCCAGGTGACGCCACGTGACCGTGGGAATTGCGAGATAGCCGGCACAACTGCCCGCGACCAGCAGCTTCCACCATGGATGCAGGGGCGTAACGAGAACTATGGCCGCCGCGATGGCGCAGAGCGCCCAGCAGCTGAGCGACCTGCCGACCTTCACTACCGGCCTTTCATGCGAGTGCGACAGACAGTAGAGCAATCCGTAAACACCCGCCGTAGAGACGAATGCGCCAAGCAAAATCGCGGTTGCAACCATCGCCGCGGGCGTCATGATCCTGCCGCGGCTGTCGCCCGTTCCACGCGGGCTTCGCGCGTTTTGCCGATCGCGGCCAGGTCGTAGACCAGCACCACGTAACCGCAGGCGAACAGCAGACCGAAGGCGACACGCGCCCACATCCCTTCTCTCAACCAGGGCCGACCCTGCATCGCCAGGAAAGCATCCCAGGTCGAACCGCCGATGGCGCGTTCGAAAAAAGCCTGATCGATGCCGGCCACCAGCAGAGCGCCAGCCATGCCGAGCATCCCCGCGTTGAGCAGGGCGAACGACCATTTCCACGTGCTGCCGTCGAGGTCTTCGCAGCCGCGGGTCTTTGCCAGAACGAGATACAGCACCGAGATTAGGCCGCATCCGTATGCGCCCCAGAAGGCGAAGTGTCCGTGCGACGCGGTCCACTGCGTGCCGTGGGCGTAAAGATTGACCTGCGGCAGCGTCATCATAAACCCCCAAACGCCCGCTCCAAGGAAATTGCCGAAGGCCTCGGCCATAGCCCAATAGAATGCCGGCCGATTGGCCGCCCGCAAGCGTCGCTCTCCCGCATCGTAAACCGCGTGCACCACCATGCCGAGCAGCGGCAGCGGCTCGAGCGCGGAGAAAAATCCGCCGATCGCCAACCAGTAGCGCGGCGTCCCAATCCAGAAGTAATGATGACCCAGGCCGAGGATTCCGGTGCCGAGCACGAGCGCGACCTCCACGTACAGCCAGCTCTCGACCACACGCCGGGAAGCATCGACCAGATGCATCAAAGTCCACGCCATGATGCATCCGATCAGCACCTCCCACGTTGCTTCGACCCACAGGTGAACCAACCACCACCACCAGAACAGGTCCTGCGACATGTTGGCCATCTCGGGGAACGCATCGAGATAAAGCACAACCAGCGGCACCAGATCGGCGATCAAAACGATCACGATCCCGGTAGGCTTGCGCCCTTTCAACGTGGTCGCGATGACGTTATAGGCGAACACGACGGCCACGGCAGTGATGCCGACGGCGGCCCATCGCGGCGCCTCCACGTACTTGCGCCCCTGGTTGATCAGCCACATGCTCCGCTCGTTGGCCGACCCGTATTGAACGAAGATGAATACCAGCACCACCACCGCAACGGCCGCGCAAAACACCCAGAACAGCAGTTCCGCGAGCCCGATGCCCTCAACCTCGCGCTCGAGTTCCTGCGGAAGGAACCAATAGATTGAACCGATGAATCCCATCAATAGCCAGATAACGAGTCCGTCGATGTGCACGATCTTGGCGCTGTTGAAGTTGAAGACATTCAGAAGCAAAGTCGGATGTACGTAGTAGAACGATGAGAGCAGGCCGAAGACAATCATCGCGCCGAACATCGCGGTTGACGCCACCAGGTATTTGAGGCCGAGCCGCTGCGATCGATACATCGCGCCTGCCTATTTGCCCCCGGCGGCCGGTGCCGGAGCCCCGAATCGATCCGGGAACCCGTTGGCGTCCACGCCCGACATCCATTTAAGATACGCGACCGTGGCTTCCGCCTCGTCACGCTGAATGTGCAGATCGGGCATCGGACGGGCGCCCAGACGAATCGGATGCATCAAAAATTTGGTCAAACGATCGGCCCGTTTCGGCCCGTCGTACCTGGCCCAGAACGGATCCATCCAGACGCGTGTGAGATCCGGAGCATAATAGGCACCATTACCGAAAAAGGTGTGACAATCGATGCACGCGCGGCTCTGGATCACCAGCTTTCCCCGGGCGATCAAATCGGATGCTTCGGCAGCCGTGTATCTGTGCCCGAAGATCAGCTCTTCGCCGCCGATTTTCGGAACGTACTCGCCTCGCGCGGAATCGTACTGATAACCTATCGAGCGGTTAATGACGTCGTACGGCGGAACATGTGCACCACCTGGAGTTATCTGTTGCAGAGTGTCGATGGTCAAAGCTGCGAGAACCACGCACATGAATGCCGAGGCCGCGATCGCTCCTGCGCGCCAGAAGATCGGATCCTGCGTGTACATTTCGTTCCCCCCGGCCGGGCCCCCTGAGCGCGATCGTTGACCGCGGGCAGCTTCAGATCCCTTGTTCAATTTGCATAAATAAACGGTTATGAAAAGTGCCGGGCTGGTTCCCGCGCGTGAAAAGACGATTTCGAGCCAGGACTGAATTGCCAAGGCTGGTGATCCGTCAGCGCAGCGCGTGCGCCGCAGGGCGGATTGCAATGCGAAATCGGCAACGGAGGCACTACTGCGTGAGGTGTCGCGGACGTCCGGCTCAAAGACGTATTTGACTAATTGCCGGAGGGAAATCGGCAAGAGAATCTACAAGGGAATATATTTGAAGGGCGAGGCTAAATGCAGGTTGCCTCAGCCTGCCGCTCACAGCAATGGGCTCCCCAACGCTGTTATCAATAACCGACTGAGCAAACGCGGAAGAATCGGCGGCTCTTCCGATCACCTGTCGTCACCGTTGTTGCTGCTCTTGCCGATCTCGTGCCCGACAACTGCTCCGCCCGCGCCGCCGACCAGCGCACCGATCCATGGATGTCCCACCGTGGAGCCCACCAGGGCGCCGCCGCCGGCGCCGACGCCCGCGCCGATGCCGGTGTCGGAGCAGCCACCGATTCCCAGAGAGAGCAGAACGCCAAGCGCCAACGCCAAAGATTTATGTTTCATTGGGATACCCTCGATCGAAGAGACCTCGACCCGCAAAAGCGGGAATCCAACCCCAGCACCTCGGCGCTGAAGCGAGAAAGGCACGCAGCAACTTCCGAGCCCGCAACGAGACGACAGAAATGCTCGAGAAAAACAGGAAACTGATCTTCTCGCCCATAAGTCATGGACCGCATCGAACAGACGTAGAGCAACGCAACGGAAGATTTGGCCCCGGACTGTGAAAGAATTGCCGCACGCGCGCCGAGCGGGTGGGCGCGGGGGTCGACCGGGAAACCAGGCAGATGGCCGGCGCGCGTTACCGGCCATACCTCGGACCGCAGTTAAATCGGCGGTCCAGTCGCTCGAGCGGCCGCGCACCCAGCGTGATATCGCGCGACAGGCGCCGGTTTCAGCCAAGTCACGACCGTGAATCGCGAAAATCCGTTTGCGAAGCGGGTTCGCGGTTTTCTATGCTCGCCGTCAGCGCGGATAGCCTGGCCGATCGGCCAGGCCGCCCGCGACTTCAGCGGAACGAGTTCCTGCGGATGCGCGCGGCGCGGCACCGTCGGTGCGCGGTGCGCAGCGTGCGCAGGTTACGTGCCGGCCGGGTGACGGATGAGGGAACAGTTCGTGGGTAATAACTTTGCGAATAACGTCTTTAATAGTGCTTCGCGCTTCGGTCTGAGCAATGCGGGCCGCCTCGCCGGCCTGGTGCTGGCGCTGGTTACTCTGTTGTGCGCAACCGCCCGTGCGGACGATCCGCGCAACACGACGCGCGCCGATATCGACCAATGGCTCGCGAAGTATGGCAACGCAAAACCGGACTTCAAGCCGGGCGACATGCTCACCGCCAAGGATTTCGAGCGGATTCGACCGTTCATGATGCCCGGCTATATTGAACAGTTCCGGTTCCCGGAAATGCGCATGGCGATTATTGCCCCGCGCGATCATCGCCCGCGCAAGGACTACATGGATTGCACCGAAAAGTACCAGTCGCAGGTGCGAATCAGTCCCGACGGCCTGATCGAGAATTACTTCTGCGGGCAGGCCTTCGCCAACGCCTCGCTGAGCGCGAGTGACCCGCTTTCGGGTTACAAGGCGGCATGGAACTTCGAGACGCGGTGGTGGAACTACGGTCCGATTATCATGAGTGTGCTGTTCCTCTACGATCGTTTCGGCGGAAGCCATCAGGGTCAGGTGCCGCAGACGGTCGAAGGTCCGCCGGCCGGATGGATCAGCGGAGTGAACTATACGAGCAAGCTGCCCAGCGATGCGCCGCGCTTTTTCGGCGGCGGCGGCACGTTCGTGAAGACCGCGAATATTCTCTACGAACGCGTGTACTTCAGCCATCTGGCGCCGCGCGCGGAGGCCGGCGGATTGCTGCCGCTGCCCGAGGCGAAAGATATCTATTACAAGGAGTTTTCGGGCTTTTTCTCGCCATTCGATGTTCGCGGCCAGGTGTTTATCACCTACCGCTACAATGACCCGCATCGCGCCGATGACGCGTGGGCGTACGATCCGCAATCGCGGCGCGTGCGCCGAGTATCAGTGGAAGTCAAAGAGGATTCGCTCGGCGGCAGCGACCAGACCAACGAGGATTTCTACACCTTTTCCGATCGCATCGCGCAGTGGAAATTCAGATTCCTCGGGTGGAAGGACATGCTGTGCGTGATGGACGGCAGAAGCGACTACGGGCACTATTACGGACCCAACGGCAACCTGCCCGACGACGTCTGGTCGATACGCAAAATGGCGGTGGTCGAGCGCATTTCGAAAAAACCCGAGCATCCCTACAGCAGCGTGGTGATGTTCTGGGACGCGCAGAACTGGCATCCCTGGATGGCCGGGATGTTCAACCGCCAGCACAAGCTGTGGAAGACGATCGTATACGCGAGCCGCTGGACCGAGGATTACAAGGAATGGAGCGAAATTAATCGCGGCGTGGAATCGACTCAGCTGCAGGGCATCACCGCCACCGACTACGTCAACCAGCGCGCCACGATCTTTGCCGATTTTGGCACCGGGTACCCTGCCGTAAATCTGGAGCAGGTCGGCAAAATTTTCGACATCAGCAAGCTCGAGGAATTCCATCGCTGAAACATCCGGAGGCCCCGCTTGGCTTGCAAGGAGCACTCGGTCTGCGTCGGCTGTGCACGACTGTCAACAGGAGAGGCAGAACCAGCGGACGCGAAATCTGCTCAAAAAATAGATTATTCTCGTCTTTCATTTGCAGCGCTATTTTTTATTGTCTTAAACGGCTCGTCACATCCGTATCTTTTTTTGCATCAGATGACGAATCCTTCTTTCCTTCAGCATCGGCAGCTTGTTAGATTAATTTCTGTGCGATGGTGATTGGAAAGTCGCTGCGGTGGTGGGGTTCGTATGTTGAGGCGTTTGGGGTCGTATGTTGAATAGAAAGAAGATGCCGAAAAGTGTTTCTCCGCTGCGTGTGCTTCCACTTGGCACGTTGTCGTGGCTGAGCACGGAGTCCGCAAAGGCTTCGGCGAGAGTTGCGGGGACGCTGTTTTCAATCGAGCCTCCGCCTCCTATGGCAGTTCTCCCGGAGGAGCCTCTAGCTTCCGAGGTTCAAGCGCTCATCAATGACGCCGCCAACGTGATCGAATGTGCTACCGGCGGTCATGGGCGCTGCGCCAACAGGGCATGCGGATGCCGCTGTCACAAATCGCGGCCTCGCGCCCGCACCAAGCGGCGCACCGCTATCTGAAGATTATTCCGTAGCCTCTCAGGAAAATTAGTCCTCGGCGCGCCCGCCCGGCCGGTAACCTGCCGCGCGGGCGCGCCGAGGGAGGGCCCGTCGCGAATCAGCGATCGGCGGGATTGAGCGGCGCCGAAGCGAGCGAGATGCCGTTGGCGATCTTGGGCACCATCGTCCCTGAACGTACCCTGGTCAGCAGCGCGAGCGATCTGGATTGCAGGGGAAATCGCTCCGCGGAACGGAAGAGCGCGCCGCCATCCACCCGCGCAGTATCGAGCACCACCTGCCAGGCCTCGCCGGATTCCAGCCGTGGCAAGGGAAATTCAATCGGCTCGTGGTTGCTGCTCAACAGCAGGACGAAATCATCATCGATGATCGGCCGCCCGCGATCGTCGTCCTCGTTGGTGGCGTCGCCATGCAGGTAAAGCCCGAGGCATCGCGAATCCGCCCGCTGCCATTCCTCGTCAGTCATCTCGCTGCCGCTCGGATTGAGCCATACGATGTCCTTGACGCCCGTGCTGCGGGTGCTTGGGCCGCGAAAGAAGCTCCGTCGCCGAAAGCACGGGTGCCGCGTCCGAAATTTGATCAGGTTGCTGACAAACGACATCAGTTCATCATCGACGCTGCCCTCATCCCAGGCCATCCAGCTGATTTCATTGTCCTGGCAGTACGCGTTGTTATTGCCGCGCTGGGTGCGGCCGAGTTCATCGCCCGAGAGCAGCATGGGCACGCCCTGGGAGAGCAGCAGGGTGGCAAGCAGATTGCGCTTCTGCCGCGCGCGCAGCGTAAGTACGGCGGGGTCGTTGGTCGGCCCCTCGGCACCGCAGTTCCAGCTGCGATTATCATCAGTGCCGTCGCGATTGTTCTCCAGGTTCGCCTCATTATGCTTGCCGTTGTAGCTGACCAGGTCGTCAAGCGTGAAACCGTCGTGGCAGCTGATGAAGTTTATGCTGGCGGTGGGCCGACGGCCGCTCAGCTCGTAGAGATCGCTCGAGCCGGTGAGGCGGTAAGCGAGTTCGCCCAGTAATCCGCCGTCGCCCTTCCAGTACGAGCGCACGGCGTCGCGATAGCGCCCGTTCCATTCGGTCCACAGCACCGGAAAATTGCCTACCTGGTAGCCGCCTTCGCCGATATCCCACGGCTCGGCGATCAGCTTGACCTGCGAAAGCACCGGGTCCTGATGCACCACGTCGAAAAAAGCGCTCAGGCGATTGACTTCGTAAAGCTCGCGCGCCAACGCCGCCGCGAGATCGAAGCGGAATCCGTCCACGTGCATCTCGACCACCCAATAACGCAGGCTGTCCATCAGCAGTTGGAGCACGCGCGGATGGACCATGTTGAGCGTATTTCCGCAACCGGTGAAGTCCATGTACAGGCGCGGATCATCGGGAGTCAGCCGGTAGTAGGCCGTATTGTCAATTCCGCGCAAACTCAAGGTCGGTCCGAGATGGCTGCCCTCGGCGCTATGGTTGTAAACCACGTCGAGGATTACCTCGATGCCCGCCGAATGCATCCGCTTTACCATCGACTTGAACTCGTTGATCGAGCCGGTCGCCGAATAGCGCATGTCCGGCGCAAAGAATCCAATCGAGTTGTAGCCCCAGTAGTTGCGCAACCTGCTCTCGATCAGCCGCCGATCGTCCACAAATGCATGCACCGGCATCAGCTCGACCGCTGTGATGCCCAGACGCTTGAGATGATCGAGCACGGGGTCGCTGGCCAGACCGGCGTAAGTGCCGCGCAAGTGCGATGGGATATGCGGATGCAGTTGCGTGAAGCCTTTGACGTGCAGCTCGTATATGACCGTGTCGTGCCATGGCGCACGCGGCGGACGATCGCCCGCCCAGGTGAAGGCGGTGTCGACCACGCGACATTTGGGCATACCCGGGGCGGAGTCGTGCCGGTCCATCACCAGGTCTTCGCGTGCCCCGCCGACGCGATAACCAAACAGCGCGTCGCTCCAGCGGATATTGCCGTCGATGTGCTTGGCATAGGGATCGATCAGCAGCTTGTTGGGATTGAAACGCAGCCCGCGTTTCGGATCGTAGGGACCGTGCACGCGATAGCCGTAGAGCAGGCCCGGGCGCGCTTCGGGCAGATAACAATGCCACACCAGGTTGGTCTGCCAGCGCATCGCGATCCGCTCGGTCTCGCGCCGGGTGCGCGGATCGAACAGGCACAACTCGACGCGGTCCGCTCGTTCGGAAAACAGCGCGAAGTTGACGCCTTCACCATCCCAGGTGGCTCCCAGCGGGTCTGGTTGCCCACGCCATACGGCGCTTTTCGAAGGAAGATGCATAGCGGTCACCGGTGACCTACAATCATAAACGATAGCGGCGACCGTCGCACGATTTTTCCATCACGCAATCAGCGGGGACTTGACCGACTTATGTCTCGCTTAGTGATAGAGTGACGCGTCATGAGGGGGGAGGCGAAGCTCCACGTGCTCCGGGGTGTCCCGACGAGACGCGTCCTGCGCCCGGCTCTCGCGGTATCGATGACCGTCGCAATGGTGCTGTGCATCAGCGGATGCTGGATGGCCGCGCTGCAGCTGGCGCCGACCGCTATTCAGGCGGTCGAGGCGGTTGGCTCCGGGGTAGCCAATATGGCGGCCGGGACGGCCATGGCGCATCAGGCGAGCAAGATGCAGAAGGAGGGGCAACCGCCTCCAGACAGCGATGTCTGCGACGAGCTGTCACTCGAAGTACCGATGCTGGTCGAGCTCAGGACCGACGCACAGGGCGTCACGCGCTATCGCGAGTTGAGCCTGGTCGGCGGCGATCTCGATCCCGAATGGGCCGCGATGCCCAATCAGGACGTGAAGGACGGCGGATGGAAGGTGGCGAGCAACTTCACCCGGATGAATTTTCAGCCGCCGCTCAAGAGCGAGCTCACCGCCAATTCGGTCTCGTACATTGCCTACGCCGCGGCCGACGCGCGCGATGCAACCGAGCAGGACCAACTGAACGCGCTCGAGATCGGGTTCGGCCCGGCAATGGGCACCTTCACCTGGAACCAGCGCTCATTTCGCTACGCGCTGGTGCACAAGCTGCCCTGCTTTCCGCCGCCCTCGGAGCCCAAATCCTGACCTTCGCGCCTGAGCGATCGCCGCGCCGAAAGCTCAACGCCGCAGCATGATTTCGGCGCTCGCGGGTTCAACCGCGATGCGATCGCCCACGCGAACGCGCTGCGCCACCCGGATTACTTCGCCCGCAGGTTCCGCGGTTATCGCCGTGACCTCGCCCTCGCATCGAATCGTCTCGCCGGCGAAAACCATCGCGCGCAGCCTGAAGCTCATCCGCCGGATGAACGCGCGCGGTCCGAGCCAATCGATGAGCGCCGCGGCCAGCAGCGCGCCGAACATCTGCCCGTCCGCGACGGGTCGTGCGATCCCGCGCGCCGCCGCGTACTCGGCCTCATAGTGCAGGCGATGCCAGTCCCAGGTCGCGGCGCCATACGCGACCAGCCGCATCTGCGAGAGCGTGCGTTCAAGCGTCGGAATGCGGACGCCGACTTCGAGCGCGGCAGGGCCGAAGGTCTGCGAACTCACCGCTGCTCCTCGAGCGGCTGGAAAATGAGCGTTTCACGATGGCGCGCGAGCGGCTCGCCGTGCTGATTGCTGTAGCTGGCGGTCGAGATCACGATGAGCATCGATCCGCCGCGCGAGGAACGGTGCTCCGAAATGTCCTCGAGCCGCCAGGTCACATCGATTCGATCGTCGGCGACTACGGGGCGAAAAAACTCGTACTCATGTCCGCCACGCACCATCCGGCAGCCCTCGATCGGCAGATCCCACGCATGGCCGATGTAGCCATCACGGTCGGGCGCACGATGCGCGTACTGGCAGGTCTCGCACACGAAGGTCGGCGGAGCGACGATCGACGGATAGCCGGCCGCCCGCGCATAAGCATCGTCGACATACAGCGGATTGTCGTCGCCGATGGCCAGGGCGAAATAGCGGATCGACGCGCGCCCAATCGCTTCCGGCGAAGCGTAGCTGACCTCGCGCCCGATCCATCCCCGCAGCTCGTCTGTCAGGAGCGTGCCCATGGATGTCACTCCCGCGCGCCCGCGGCCTGCGCCGGGGGCAGAATCGCCATCGAATCCACTTCGATCAGATACTCCGGGCGCAACAGCCGCTCGCATACGCATCCGGTGGACGCCGGAAAAGGCGCGCGCAGCGCGCGCGATCGGACACCGGCAACCTCGCGATAGCGTTCCAGTCCTGCAGGCGCAATATACTCTGTTGTCCGCGCCAGATGCTCCGGGCCGCCGCCTGCGGCATCCAGCACGCGCAGGATGTTTTCGTAGACGAACGCAGCCTGTGCCGCTATGTCGCCTGCATACGTGGGTTCGTTGCTCACTGGGTCAAGCGCCGTGTGCCCCGAGACGAATAGCAGATCGCCCGCGCGCACGGCCGGACTGTAAGTCAATTGCGCATAGCGCTCCCACCCCGGGTTTACCGCCACTGGCCGAGCGCGGGCCGCAATAAAGTCGACCTGGATCATCGCTTCGGGATGCGCCAGGCGAGGCATGATTATGCCGGTCGCCGCAGGATAAACCGGCCCGAGCAATTCGCGCCGCACGCCGCCGGTATGCCGATAGCTCCCCAGCGCGCCGGGCACAATATAATCAACGGTCTTGACCACGCTCTCGAGCCCCAGACCAAATGCGCCGAGCACGCTCCGAGCCCGCTCGAAAATTGCGCGCGCCTGGGCCGCCACGTCAGCACGCGCCACTACCGCACCCGCTTCGTCAAGCGGCAGGAGTGAAGAGAGATAGACGAAGCCGTCGGCGATACGCGCGGGCGCTGATGCGGGTGGCCATGAACCATCGATCCGCATCGGCGCTTGTGCGCGTTCCGCTTCCACTTCGATCTCAATCAGCGCGTGCGGTCGCAGCAGTCGGTTCACCACTACGATACTGACCGCCGGCCGGGTGTCGCCGAGCAACCTGCATCGCACCTCGGCAGCCTCGGCATAGCGCTCGATCCCCGATGGCGTGATGTACTCGACAATGCGAACGATATCGCCAGGATCCTTGCCGCCCGACTCCAGGATGGCCGCAATCTTGGCCCATGCGATGCGCGCCTGCTCGCGCATCCCGCCTCTGATGACTATTCCGCCCGCGGACGGGTCGTATTCGGAAGCGGAATGGCCCGAGAGCAGCGCGCGGTTACCCACATTCAGGCCAAGCGAGAACGTGTAACGCGAGTAGTCGTACCACGGAAAATGGTGCGGCCTTAGCGCGGAGCGTTCCATCGCGCCATCGTTACTCCGGCGCTGTGCGCCTGGCAAGGCGCGCGCGCGTAACCCGTCCCGCTGAGTCTCTTCGCTATTCCGGGATGCCGAGGTTTATCTGGCCGCCTCCCGACGGCGCGATCGAACAGTTCGGATTGCCCGGTGTCGCGGTGTAGCTCGGACTCGAGGGCGTTCCGCCGGGTGTGATGACGGAATTACACGAACTCCTCGGACCGCTCGCAGTCAGCGTGTATGCGACGCCCGCCTGCAACCCGACCAGGTCGAAATTCGAGTTCGTATCTCCTTCCACCAGGATCGGCACCACAGGGTCGATGGCAAGCATCGTGCTCGGCGGAGCGGCAACGAAGTAACTGAGCGTTGCCGGCGTGCCCGGCGGGACCTGACCTGCCCAGGGCGGCGACGGCGCGGGAGCGTTGACGTTACATACCGGCGCAGGATTCGCCGTGGAATGAGGAAAGGCCGGATTCGTCGTATTCGGCACTGCGGTTACGTTCGTCCCGTCCACCAACACTAACTGATTCTGTGACGCAGGCGTCGGGGCTGGAGTGGGTATATCGCCGTCAGGCGCATACGGCGTGCAGTTGGAGGGTCCGGGCTCGTAAGCAGCATCGTTCAGCGTCACCGCATAGAGCGGGCACCCCGCGGCCGGACAGGCGTAATAGTCTTCGCCCGTTGCCTGCGGACATGGATTGTTGGCGTTGCAGGAACAATCCGGCCATGGCTCCTGGAACATGCCGTCGGCGCAACTTGTGAGGCACCCCTTGGCTTTGTTGGGCACGAGACAGGCGCCGAGCGGCGACGGGCCCTCAGCGTTGGGATGCCGCTGCATCACGTAGAAGAACAGCATGCCGGTCTTCTCGTCATAATAGTACTTATCCGGCAGCGGGTGCCCGCTATTGTCGACGAGCTTCGCAAGCGAGTCCACCAGGCTCATCGACACAGGATCCGCTGGACAACCGCCCTGGATGTTTTTGATGTTTCCCGGAGCAGAATCGATATTGTAGCAGTCAGGATGATAGTTCCAGTATGTATTGAGCAGCGAGTCGGTATTGGAAGGATTGCCGAGGCCCCAGCTCTTGACACCGCGCTGCACGGTAAACAGCCTCTCTGGCGCATCGGGATTCAATTTGGGGTGACGCCCGACCTGGTCGGCATAACAAATGCCGACTCGAATGTAAAATGGATTGCTCGGACTGAGATTCGATTTCTCAGCCTCGGTGAATCCCAGGTCAATAAACTTGGGAATCCCGGCTTTGTCCGGCACTCCCGTATTCGGCATCACTGCTGCGCTGATCGTATAGCCATAGCCGCTGATCACTTTGGGTTCCCAGAGCCCGAGTCCGTTGCGGCCGGTCAGAGTCATCGACTCGTGATTGCCATACGGATCGATCTGATCTCGGGTAAACGTGATTTTCTGCTTGTACCCGCTTTCGAGCAGGTTTCCTTCTTTGTCGAAGCGCCGCGGATAGAGCGCAGAGAACTCGAAGGTGGCGATGTCACCAGGCATAATGAGAGACGTTGGACGCTGCTCGAACAAAGTATCCTGCCGGCCCTCCGCCAGACACTCGTCCACTGCGTTGGATGCGGCGTTATAGGGCAGATTGTTGAGCGAAAACGGAAAAACATCGGAAAGGATCGTGGCGCCGCTGGGATCAGCAACCTTATAGCCGGTCAGCGTGCCGTCGCGATCGACCAGTACTGTATTCTGATCGCCATCGGCGAACCCGCCGAAGTTTACCAGCGAAGTGAAAATTTGATGACGCAGATCTACATTGTCCCAGATGAATTCCTTACCCACCTGTGAATTAGGATAGCTGCTCTGATTGACGTTGAACCATCCCAGCGCCGCATCTCCCTCGTAAACCCTGCTCCCGTTGGGGAAGCGATTATTCACCGAGTACCAGCCGAGAAATGCCTGGTCCTGCGCCGTCATGAATGGGCTCGGGTCGCGAAGGAAGTTCACAAACCGATTGTGAAAGATGCGTGCCGGGCCGTCGTAGATCATGAACCCGGCCATATTCCACCACGCCGGCGCGTAGCTCCGTCCTATATCCTCGTTGACGCCCGGCGTGAAATCGATGCATCCGAAGTTGCTACCCTGCGAGCCGGTCCCGGGACCCGCCTGGTTCGGGTATGGGCACGGACCGAAGCGATCGACGTTGTTGCGGCTGATGCCGACCACCACGCTGTCCTCATAGATTGACCAGTTACCGGGGGCGGTGCCATCCACTCCCCCCGCGGTGACCAGCGAAACGTCGTCGCGGCTCGTTGCCAGGCGCGCGTTCTCAACGATGTAGTACGAGGGACGCAACCATACGCCGCGATCGCGGATGCGCGTGGCGGTAATGCTATTGAACGTGGCCGTGATCGGCTGACCCAATCGCTCGCCCTTGACGTGCGGGAAAAGCTGCTCGGACCGCACTCCGTCCTCGGGCTCCGCATACAAGCCTGCGTAACACCCGTGCACGCGATTATTCAGGAACTGGCCGACAGGCAGGTATTTAAGATCGCCCGACGGCGGAGGCACGTACCAATAGCCGCGCCCCGTCCCCTGGCAGCCGGCGATCGAATTATCTATGAGCGAGGTGCCTGGGTTTACGATCCAGAATCCACTCGCCGGCTCGTAGTACACCAGCGGCCGAAAGTTCGCTACCTCGGGGCACGTGCCGTCCGCATTCGGCGGCCGGAACACTGTATTTCCGGCATTGTCGGTCGCCAGGCACGATCCATGAGTGGGATTCGTGACGTCGTCCTTGTTTGGAATGTTGAAGCCGTCGTAGCCAATCGGCTGAGCCAGGTTGTCGCCCACCCACCAGTAATCAGACACCAGCAGGTTTTGCTGCTGCGGATTCGGCGCGTTGATGTTGAAGCTGTTACTCATTGCGCCCATGCCCAGATTGCCGGTGAAATTTATTTTGAATTCGTCGCCCATCTCCTCGTAGAAAATATGGCCGACGATGCGCGCGCAGACATTATTCTGGATCATGAGATGATCGGTCGAATGCACGGTGATGCATTTGTTATAGCTATGGTCAACACTATTGGCATTGACCAGCGGCGCATCATTAACGTTGCCGTCCTTGTGAAAATGGATCGGATAGCTGCCGAGCCGGTCTTTGCCCATTTTTTCGAACTGCACCCCCTGGATGGCGACCTGTCCGAAACCCTTGCGGATCTTGACCTCTCCGCCCCAGTGCGGATCGTATACGCCGACGTTTTTCCACAGGACGCCGCCGGCGCAATTCGCCCCGACCCCGTTGTCGCAGATTTCGGCGCCGAGCGCGTGCCGAAACGCCGGCATGGCAGCGCCGCTGGTTCCGGTGGTTTGTGCTGTGAAAACCCACGCCCTGCCGGCGGCCGTCGCCTGGATGGAGGAAGTCGCCGTGGTATACGATGTGTTGGCTGTCCAGGCCGGCAATGTCGCAGCGTCCGAAGTGAACTGTATATTTCGGCTGATCAGCCCGACCTCAGCGCGCTCGTCTATCCCGTAGTTCTTGCTGTAACCATCGCAGAACGAGGCGGGCTCGACCTTGCCCAACGGATCGGTACATGTCCCGGTCGAGGGCGCCGGACCGCCGAAGTGGTAATACGCAAGTTCCTGGGCGAGCGGAATGGTAATCTGACTGCCACCCGCCACCGGAGTCACGCCGGCGATTTGCACGAACTCGGTCTCGAACGGGCTGTAGCTTGTGGTTGCGACGGATATCCAATCGCCCACCTTCCAGTCGGACGAAACGTCGGCGGCCAATTGTAAAGTCATGTTGCCGCCCGACGGCACCGGCGAGCCCACGCCACTGGCGCCGTCGTATCGCAACGGCCCGGCCGGCGCGCTCAAGTAGGTCCAACTGATCCCGCCGCTCTGAGGCACACCTTCCGCTCCGTACAGCGAGAGCACGCCTCCTGCGCATACTTCAAGACCCTTATGGAAAGCACTACCGCCCTCAGAAGTCGGACAGTCATCGGAATCACGACCGAGCGTCTCAGGACGATTGCCCGTAAACCTGATTATGACGCGTCCGGTGATCGGGCCGGGACTCGTACCGGGCGCTGTACCAACTTCAAAAGTGCTTGATTTGCCGTAAATGGTTATGCGTCGAACATCCAATTCGAGCGGCGGGTTGCCTGCGCCTGGGTCCGGCACCATCAGCTTTCCGCCGTCAAGGATCTCGATCTTTCCAAGCGCGTCGGCCGCGGCAAATGACTGGTCAACGCAAACCGACTTGCATGCGGCGGTCGCCCCGACCGTTACCCGGCGCGTTGCCGCGTCGAGACAATGGGAAGTCGAGAGTGGCGTGGATCCCGCCGGACATGTGACCTGAGCCGCGGCGGGTCCGACGATGCAAAGCGCGATTGCGATGATTGCGCTCGAGCAGAAGGTGACGAACCAACCCGTGCTCCGCTCGCTGTGTCTTGACCATCGCCCGGTATCAGTAGCCCTCTCTCCCATATGTTCCATCGATTCTCCTGTCCAAGCTCGGTGCGCGACTTCATCGCGCCCGGGATTAGCCTGATCTCACCTCCAGATCGCCTTCAGCAGCACGCAAATCCGTTCGCTTTGATTTGACGGGCGACCCAGGATGATTCGATACTGACCTCGAATGCCAACGCCCCCCTCAACCCCTCTCCGCCCCGGTCATCGCGCGGCGGTGGCGAGAATCGCTGAAGCGTTTGGAAGCAGTGCAGCGTTTTAGCATTATAAAGTTTAAGAGGCCATCTTATGACGTATGACATTGTTATTAAAGGGGGCACAATCGTTGATGGCACCGGCGACCCACGCTTCGACGCCGATCTCGCTGTGATCGGCGGGAAAATCGGCGAAATTGGCAGCGTCAGTGCCGATGCAAATGAAATTATCGACGCGCGGGGTCTCGTCGTAGCTCCCGGTTTTGTCGATCCGCACACTCACTACGACGCACAGATCTGCTGGGATCCCTTGATCACCTCGTCTTCGTGGCACGGCATCACCTCGGTCGTGATGGGCAACTGCGGCGTCGGCATCGCGCCATGCAAGCCCGCAGTGCGCGAGGTCGCCGCCTGGGACCTGGTAAACGTCGAGGCGATCCCGTTTGACGTGCTGCGCCAGGGCATCACCTGGGAATGGGAAAGCTTTCCTCAATTTATGGATGCGGCCGCGCGGCGGGGCTGCGGGATCAACCTGGGCTTCCTCGCTCCGCTGACGCCGTTTCGCCATTTCGTGATGGGCGAGGAATCGATGGAACGAGCGGCGACGCCGGAAGAGACCGCGCAAATCGCGGGGCTGCTGCGCGAGGCGGTCGGCACGGGCGCGCTGGGCTTTTCGACCACCATCCTGGCGCAGCATATCGGCTACAAGGGCCGTCCGCTCGCCTGCCGCAACGCCAGCCGCGGCGAACTCCAGGCGTACGCGCGCGTGTTGCGCGAGCTAGGCCGCGGCGCAATTGAGATTTCGCTAACGCGCGCGCCGGGGATCCTTGCCGAGGACGAGTATGAATTTCTCGACATGCTGCTGAGCGCAAGCGGGCGTCCGGTAACCTGGCTGGCGTTGCTCGGGCGCGATGACGACCCCGAAGCGTGCCTCAAATCGCTCGACAAGGCGGAACCGCTGGTGCGGCGAGGCGGAATGCCGCAGGTCACCTGTCGTCCGTTGATCGTGCAGATCAATTTGCGCGAGCCATTCATCATGGCCGCGATGAAGACCTGGAACCCGGTGTTCAATCAGTCGCCGGAGGAACAGAAGAAATTCTACCGCGACCCCGCGTTTCGCGATGGCTTCCGCGATGAACTGAAACGGCCGGGAATTTTTTCCGGCCGCTGGGAGCGCATGGAGATCAAGGAAGTCGCCAATCCCGCGATGCGCGTACTGGAAGGTCGGACGGTGGCCGAAGTCGCGCGCGAGCGAGGCCGCGACGGACTCGACACCTTTCTCGATCTCGCGCTGGAAGACGACCTGCGCATGGAATTTAGCTATCCGGTGTTCAACGCCGACGAGGCCCGGATACCCGAGCTGCTGCGCGACCGGCGCACGATGATCGGTCTGTCCGACGGCGGTGCGCACGTGGACATGCTGATCGACGCCGGCTATACGACCTACCTGCTCGGCACCTGGGTGCGCGAACGCCAGGCGCTTACCCTCGAGCATGCGATCAAACGCATCACCTCCGAGCCTGCCGATTTTTTCGGGATGCGGAGGCGCGGACGGCTGAAGCCGGGCCTGGCCGCGGACGTCGCGATCTTCGATCCAAAGACGGTCGGATCGGCGCTGCGCGGTACGATGCGCAACGATCTTCCAGGAGGCGGCAGGCGCCTGGTGATGGAGGCGCGCGGGATGTACTGCACGATCGTTAATGGTCAGGTGCTCTACCGCGAAGGTAAAGCAACCGGCGCCCGCCCCGGCGCGGTGCTGCGCTGCGGCAATTGTTGAGCGGCTGCAATGACTCGGCTGCTGCAGGACATACGCGTACTCGAGCTGAGCGAGGGATGCTCCGCGGCCTTCTGCGGCAGGCTCTTCGCACGACTCGGCGCCGACGTGGTGCTGGTCGAACGGCCGCGAGTCGGCAGCGCGGTGCGATCGCTGCCGCCGTTCCTGGACGGCCGCGCCGGTGCCGAGCGGAGCGGCATATACATGTTTACCGCGTCGGGCAAGCGCAGCCTGACGCTCGATCCGGCGCATCCTGACGGCGGCGCGATTCTCAATCGATTGCTCGCGCGCGCCGACGTGGTGATTGACGATCGCGGATCGCGCGAAAGCGACGACGCCTGCGCGCGCGCGAACCCGGCCCTGGTGCGGCTCGGATTTCGCCGGTTCGCCGCAGGCGGGCCCTACGAGCGATGGCTCGCGACCGAACTCCAGCTTGCCGCGCTTGGCGGATGGATGGCGCAATTGGGCCAGCCACGGCGTACGCCGCTCGTAAGCAACAGCCGCACGATGACCGCCTTCGTGCCGGGAGTGATCGGCGCGATCGCGGCGCTCGCCGCTGTGCGCGACGCGCGCGCGCACGGCCACGGCCGGCGTATCGACGTGGCCGCCCATGAAGCCTTGCTCTTCACCACACGGTTTAATGAAACGTTCCTGTCCTATACCGGGGTCGAGATCAAGCGCGCGGGCGATCGCTTTCCGGCGTGGGCGGCATACCGCACGTTCAAAGCCGCGGACGGCGACGTCACCGCGGCTGCCGCCACGGACGCGCAAATCGAGGCCCTGATGAAGGTGGCCGGGGTTGACGATCCACGCTTTCGCACGCGCGCCGATCGCGAGGCGCGGATCGATGAATTCGGCGCTGAGCTCAGCCGATGGACGATGGCGCACACGCGAGAGGAAATTTTCCGGAAGTGCCAGGAAAATCGCATTCCGATGGGAAAGGTTAACCGCATCGACGAGGTCGCGACGATGGAACAGGTCATCGCGCGCGGCTTCTTCGAGAAGGTTGAGTGGCCCGGCGACGGACAGCGACGTTTTCCCGGCGGCCCAGCCAGATTCAACGGCGAATGGCCGGCGCCCCGGCGCGCGCCGCTGCTCGGCGAGCATACAGCGCAAATTCTCAGCGGTGAACTTGGATACAGCCCTGCGGACCTGGCGAGCCTTGGGGAGATGGGAGTGATATGAGCACGACGCTGCCCCTGGAGGGAGTCCGTGTTGTCGATTTCACCGCCTACTGGGCGGGCCCCCTGCCCAGCGCGATCATGGCCGACCTCGGGGCCGAAGTGATCAAGATCGAATCCATCCAGCGGCCGGATTTGTTCCGCATTGTCGCGGTGTCGGGCGATCCAATGGAAGTCTATGAGCTGTCGCCTCCTTTCAACGCCACCAATCGCAACAAGCTCAGCCTGACGCTCGACCTTACGCGGCCCCCGGGCGTCCATCTGTTCAAGGAACTGGTGAAGCGCAGCGATGCGGTGGTGCAGAACTATTCACCGCGTGTCATGCCGCAGTTCGGTCTCGCCTACGAAACCCTGCGGGAGGTGAATCCCGCAATTGTCGTAACGTCCGTCTCCGGCTTCGGTCAGGACGGTCCGTGGCGCGACTACGTTTCGTTTGCCGCCATAGGCGAAGCGCTCTCGGGAATCTCGGGCATCAGCGGTTATACCGGCGAAGGAGCGCTGATTCATGGCGTCGGCGTGTCCGATCCGTTCGCCGGCTACCTCGCCGCATTCTGCACGCTCGCAGCAGTTCACCACGCACGTTCCACCGGCGAAGGCCGGCACGTTGATGTCTCGCAACTGGAAGCGAGCATGCAATACATCGCCGACGCGCTGCTCGAGTTCGACCTGACCGGGCACGCGCGCGCGCGCACCACCTGTGACGATTCGCCGGCGGCTCCGCACGGCGCATTCCCGACCCGCGGCGAGGATAGCTGGATAACGATTAGCGTTGAGAACGAGGAGCAGTGGCGCGCGTTGCTCGATGCCATGGGTGCGCCCGTATGGGCTGCAGAGGAGCGCTTTGCAACTCCGCTCGGGCGCCTCAAGCACCGCGGAATGCTGAACCAGCACGTCGCCCAGTGGACGGCGGAGCGCGACCGCCACGAGCTCGCTCGCGAGCTGCAAGAGCGCGGAATACCGGCTGCGCCGGTGCTTGCGCCCTCGGATCTGCTCCAGGACCCGGCGCTTAGGGCGGCCGGATTTTTCCAGGAAGTCGATCACCCTGTCGCCGGCCGGCATCCGTATCCCTCATTTCCCGCGCTGCTGGACGGAATTCATCCGCCAATCAGGCGTGTCGGCCCGATGCTTGGACAGGACAATCATTACGTGCTGTCAGAAATTCTCGGGCTAAGCGAGGCGGCGATCGCGCAGCTCGAGGAGGACCGGATAATCGGAACACGACCAGCCTTCTAGCCGAAGTTGCCGAGTGGCATTCCCGGTTTCGCTGCTCGCCCTAGTAAAGCCTCGAGCGCCGGCGCATGCGCAGAATGTAATATGCAATGGGTAATGCGGCGAGCATTATCGCGGCCGCTCCACGATGCATATCCACCCAGGTCGCGGGAGCGTGGCCAAGCGCACGATCATCGAAGCTGCCGTGTGCCGCGTAATCGCCTTGAACCGGTGTCATGAGGTTGTCCGGCCTTTGCGGATCGACCGGCTGCCCGGTCTGCTGCGCGGCATAGCCCGAGCGTCCAAGAAATAAATCCAAGGGACCAGGCGCGATCTTGTTTGCGACGATGGAAGCCAAAGTCGACACACCAACGCGAACCTCGCGGCGGCGATGGTGCGCTGCCCAATACACCGCGCGTGCCCCGACTTCGGGGTTGTAAATTGGCGGCATCGGCGCAGGATGGCGCGGCATGCGATTGCGGCACCACGCGAACTGCGGGGTGTTCAGCGCCGGCATTTGCACCATCGTCAGATGCACGTTGCTGCGATCGTGTATCAATTCGGTTCTAAGCGTATCGGTGAAGCCCATGACCGCGTGCTTGGCACCGCAGTACGCCGCCTGCAGCGGTATCGAACGATAGGCCAATGCCGATCCCACCTGGACGATAGTGCCGCAATTGCGCGGTTTCATTTTTCTGAGCGCGATCATCGTGCCCCACACGGCACCCAGGTAAGTCACCTCCGTGGCGCGTCTGTATTCGCCTGGTTCAATTTCGACAAAGGGCGCGAAGATCGTGGTCATGGCATTATTGACCCAGATATCGATAGGCCCGAAACGCTCTTCTACCTGGTCCGCAGCCTGGTTTACCTGCTGCGGATCGGCCACGTCGGCTGGCAGCGCGATCGCCTCACCGCCAAGCCTGACCATTTCGCGAACCGCGTGCTGCAGCCGCTCGGGATCGCGCGCGATCAGCCCAAGGCGCGCTCCATGCCGCGCAAATTCCCGGGCGATCGCACGACCCAAGCCCGCGGATGCTCCGGTAATCACCACTACTTGCGGCGCCCCTCGGCGCACGCAACCATTGCGAGGATTCATGATGCCGCTCCGCTCACGCCCTGCACGTCAGGGCCGGCCAGTAATTCCGCCAGGTGCAGAGCTCGGCGGCCGGTACTCTGCTCGATCTGCGTACTGCAACTGAATCCGTCCGCAAGTATCAGGTTTTGGCGCGCGGCGGCGCGCACCGCCGGGAACAGTACGCGCTCGCCAATCTTCATCGAGACATCGTAGTGGCCTCGTTCGAAGCCAAACGCTCCAGCCATCCCGCAGCATCCCGAGTTAAGCACCTCGAAATCGAGACCCGTGCGCGCTAACAGCTCACGATCCGTATCGAATCCGAGGACCGACTGATGGTGACAATGCGCCTGCACGATTGCCTTGTGGTCCTTGAGATTGGGAGGTTGGTAACCCGCCGCATGATTGATTAGAAAATCGCTCAGCGTCATGCTTTGCCGGCTCAGCCTTATCACGTCGCGATCGCCTGGAAAAAAGTTGTGAGCTTCTTCGCGAAAGACCGAGAGACAACTCGGTTCGAGAACAATGATAGGCGTCCCCTCTGTGAGATGCGGCCTCAGGTCGTCGACTATCCGGCTGAGGTATCGTTTCGCCGGAGCGAGAAAACCGAAATCATAAAGTGGACGTCCGCAGCACAATTGACGGCGTGGTATCGAAACGCGAAAGCCCGCCAGCTCCAGTGTGCTTGCCGCCGCAATAGCGATTTGCGGACGGAAGTAATTGTTGAACGTGTCCGGCCATAACAGGACCGAACGTCCCCGTTGATTTCGCTGTTCATGCGTATCAAACCACGCCCGGAAAGACTTTTTGGCGAAAGCGGGCATCGATCGTTGCGGAGCGATGCCCGCTAACCACTTGGCCGCACTACCGATGCCATTTGCCTGGGTTATGAAATTCGCGACCGAAGGCATTACCGATGCGAGCCTCGCCCACACGTTGATGCGCCCCATGGCATGTGCGGCAGCCGGTCGAAAGTGACGCTTGTAGTAATGCGCCAGAAACTCCGCCTTGTATGCAGCCATATCAACATTGACCGGACATTCGCCCTTGCAGCCCTTGCAGGACAGGCACAAGTCGAGCGCCTCTCGGACCGCCGGGCTGTTCCAGCCGCGGCTGACCGGGTCACCCTCGAGCATCTCGAACAGCAGACGTGCGCGGCCGCGGGTGGAATGCATTTCTTCGCGCGTCGCCATAAAGCTCGGACACATTACGCCGCCTTCAGTGCGACGGCATTTCCCGACACCCACACATCGCAGCGTAGCGTCGGCGAAGCTCCCGTCTTCCGGAAACTTGAGATACGTCTGAACCGCGCGCGGGCGGTAGTGGGTTCCCATTCGCAAGTTATCCGTGTTGCTGTAGGGATTTACCACCTTGTGCGGATTCATCTTGGCCTGCGGATCCCACAGGGATTTGAATTCGCCGAAAACGCGGACTAATTCCTCTCCGAACATTTTCGGCAGAAAAACGGCACGTGACTGACCGTCGCCGTGCTCGCCTGAGAGCGAGCCGCCGTATGCGACAACCAGATCCGCGGCATGCGAGGTGAACGAGTGGTATTTTTTTATTCCTTCCGCCGTTTCCAGGTCGAAGTCGATACGCGTGTGCACGCAACCCTGTCCGAAGTGTCCATAGAGCGCGCAGGCATAGCCGAAACGATTCAGCAGTTTACGAAAGTCGCGCAGATAATTGCCCAGCGTGGCCGGAGGGACCGCCGAATCCTCCCATCCTTCCCAGGTAGGTTTTTCGCCAGGGACCTGGGCAGTTGCGCCCAGGCCGGCCTCGCGAATTTTCCAGATCAATTGTTCCTGCTCGGGATTGTCGTATAAGCGGCTCGTCGGGGTATCAGCGTGACGTTTGAGCGCTCTCAGCAATCGATTCGCGCGATCGTCAGAGGCCTCGCGCGATTCGCCGCCGAATTCGAGCAGCAGCCATCCGTGACCTTCCGGCAGAAATTCCAGGTCGCCACTGTGCATCCCCTTGAGCCGCATATTCTCGACGAGCTTGAAATCAATGGCCTCACAGGCGATCGGCTCGTACTGGAGGATCTCGGGAACGTGATCGGCCGCCCGGTAAATATCGGGATAACCGAGCACGACCAGCGAACGGCTGGGGGGGCTGTCCACGAGGCGTACCCTGGCCTCGAGCACGGTGACGCAGGTGCCTTCAGTGCCGACCAGCGCGCGCGCAACGTTGAAATTATTTTCCGGCAGCAACTCGTCAAGATTGTAACCTGAGACGCGCCGGGGAATTGCCGGATACCGCTCCCGGATCAGCGGCGCGTACCGGTCGCGCAGCTCCTTCAACCCCCGGTAAATGGCGCCGCGCCGGCCGCCCGCAGTGATTATAGCTTCGAGCTGATCCTCGCTCGTCGGGCCGACCCGCATGCGATGACCGTCATAGGTAAGAATCTCGAGTTCTCTCACATTGTCGGAGGTCTTTCCCGCCATCACCGAATGAGTACCGCACGAATTGTTTCCGATCATTCCGCCGAACGTACAGTGATCGTGGGTAGAGGGATCGGGACCGAACGTAAGATGATGCTTTTCGGCCGCATTGCGAAGGTGATCCAGTATTAGTCCCGGCTGGACGGTGGCCTCACGAGCATCCGGATCGAGCGCGATGATATTGTTCAGATACTTCGAGAAGTCGATCACCACGGCGACATTGGTGGTCTGGCCCGCGAGGCCGGTCCCTCCGCCGCGCGAAAGAATCGGCGCGCCGAAATCACGGCAGATCGAGACCGCGTTTACGACGTCGTCGATCTCGCGCGGTATCACCACGCCGATTGGAACCTGTCTCCAGTTGGCGCCGCCGGTCGCGTACAGCGCGCGGCTGCCGGCGTCAAAACGGACCTCGCCATTGATCGACGCTGCCAGCGCTCGACCGAGCGCGGCAAAATCGTTTGCGTGTCCAGCGCGGGATCCAAGCTTCGCGCGGTGATTGACTAATGACTGCTGCATACTCATCTAAATCCTGAACTTCTCCGCGTCCCGCCTCTTCAACTCGAGCCCCATCCCCGGCCGCGAGCGGTCCGGCGTCAGCCGGTCGTTTACTGGAGCTTGCACGCCGTCGAACATCATGCGCTCGATTCGCACGTGATCGTGGAAGTACTCGAGATGGACAGCTCGCGGGGCTGCGCAACAGAGAGGCAGATGGAGCGCGGGGCAGCAGTGCGCGGAGAGCGGGATGCCGTGAGCTTCGCAAAGCGCCGCCACCCGCATGAAACCGCTGACGCCTGCACAGCGCGAAGCGTCAGCCTGGAGCACGTCAACCGCTTCGGCCTCGAGCATTCGACGGAAATAAGTGGAATCGTACCCGTATTCGCCGGCCGCTATGTGCTGAGCTGCCGGAACGCGATTGCGCATCAAGCACAGGCCCTCGAGATCGTCGGAACTCACCGGCTCTTCGAACCAGGTAACCTCCGCTTCGGCAAACCTGAACGCAAGCGCAAGCGCCTGCTTGCGGCTGTAAGCTCCGTTGGCATCGACGAACAACTCGACGTGCGGCCCGATAGCTTCGCGCGCGGCCGACACCCGTGCGGGATCGCGCAGGGGCTCGCGGCCCACCTTCATTTTGACTCGACCGATGCCCTGGCCTGCCCATCCGGCGAGCTGTTCGCAAAGTCGAGGTATTGCGTAAGATGTGAATCCGCCGCTGCCATAGACTGAGATATTCTCGTGCGCGCCGCCTAACAGGTCGACCAGCGACAGCCCCAGCACGCGCGCCTTCAAATCCCACAGAGCGGAATCGACAGCGGCGATCGCCATCGATGCGATTCCCGGGCGTCCGAGGTTCCGGATCGCCGCCAGCATCCTCGACCAGTTCGACGTGATGTCCAGCGCGTCGCTGCCGGTGACCAAGGGCGCCAACAGAACGTCGATCAGGGAGGAGGTGGCGGTGTCGGCATAGGTATAGCCGAGACCGCTCGCGCCTCCGCCTTCTATTTCAACGGTCACAAGGGTCGTCGAATTCCATTCCAGGGTACCGTCGGACTCCGGATAGTCAGTTGGTATCCGGTACGTACTAACAGAGAGGCTTTCGACCTCCACCTCCGGCCGTTGCATGATCGGGCCTCGTCAGATCAGCTCGCGAACCTTGTCGCCGAACACCGTGAGCGCGATCTTCTCTCGATTCGGCTCGCCCTTTATCAGCGACTTGGCAAAGTGACTTGCCTGATCGAGCGTAATCTTCGCCGGTAGTGGCGGTTCAAAAGGATCGACGATGGCCTGCACCACAACCGGTCCCGGATCGGCCAAAGCCTGTTCGACGACGTAACCGCAATCCGCCGGATCTTCGATCGTGAAACCGGTGGCGCCGCAAGCGCGGGCGAATCCGGCAAAATCGATCGGCTGTAGCTCGACGCCGTACTCGGGATTACCAAGAAAGACCATCTGCTCCCATTTGATCTGTCCAAGCGTGTTGTTCTTCACCACGAAAACTTTCACCGGCAGCTTGTGCTTTACACACGTTACAAACTCAGCCATCAGCATCGAGAATCCGCCGTCGCCGACAAAGGCCACGCACTGGCGATCGGGAAAGGCGATCTGCGCCCCGACCGCGTAGGGCAGCCCGCAGGCCATCGTGGCCAATGTTCCTGAGACCGAATGCATCTGTCCTCGCTTGACCGGGATGTGTCGCGCCCACCAGGTCGTAATCGTTCCGGAATCACAGCTCACGATCGCATCTGCACGCAAACGCTTGCCCAACTCATGAGCCACCACTTGAGGCTTCATGGGCTTTTCCTTGCGCGTGGCTCGCTCGAGCATCGCCGCGTTCCACTTGCGCATGCCCTCCTGCGCGTCAGTGAGAAACCGGCGATCGTCCTTTCGCCGCAGCAGTGGTACCAGAGCCGCCAGCGACTTGGCGCTGTCACCGACCAGTCCGACTTCGACGGGATAACGGAGTCCGATACGGACCGGGTTGACGTCTATCTGTACGGCGCGCGCGCGGCCCGGCTTCGGCAGAAACTCCATGTACGGAAACGAGCTGCCGACCATCAGCAGCGTGTCGCACTCTTCCATCGCGTCCTGCGACGGACGGGTGCCGACCAGCCCGATGCCCCCGGTCGTATATGGACTGTCATCGGGGACGCTCGCCTTGCCGAGCAGCGCCTTGACGATGGGCGCGGCGAGCAACTCAGCGGTCCGTTCGAGCTCGGCGGTCGCTCTGAGAGCGCCGGAGCCCGCCAGAATGGCAACTTTGCTCCCGCCGTTGAGAATTTCCGCTGCGCGTCGCAAAGCGTCAGATCCAGGCATCGCGGCGGGCGCAGCGAAATGCGAGGAGCTATGCTTGGGAACATTGTGTTCCGAGCGTTGACCGCTCGAGAACGTCTGGATGTCTGTCGGAATGGTGATGTGCGCCACGGTCCGGTAACTCAGTGCGGTGCGGCACGCGAGTTGGGTGACGACAGCGACATGCTCGGGGCCCATAACCCGCGCGTTATAAGCCGCCACGTCGATGAACAGCTTGTCCAATTCCACGTCTTGTTGGGAATGCGTGCAAAGCAAGTCGTGATGATGCAGCCCGGTAATGGCAAGGACCGGTGCGCCATCGAACTTGGCATCATAGAGACCGTTGAGCAGATGAATGCCGCCCGGACCGGAAGTGGCGAGGCATACGCCGAGCCTGCCGGTAAACTTGGCATAGGCGCACGCCATGAACGATGCACCCTCTTCGTGGCGACATTGCACGAACCTGATCTTTTCCTGTCGAACCCGGAGAGCCTCCATGATGCCGTTTATGCCGTCGCCGGGGAGGCCGAAAACCGTATCGACGCCCCAATTGAGTAGTGTTTCGATCAAAATGTCTGAAGTGTTCATCGTTTCATCTTCATAAGTTTGCTGGAAAAATTTCCGTGGCACTCGCGTAGCTTTTCCAAATCGAGCGTTCCGCAGGGTCAGACTTTTGCCGATTTATGGAAGGACTGGCCCCAATAGTTGATGTAAATCGTGAGTCGCATTAAGCATGCCCGTGCGTTTTTTGCGGCCGCGCAGGCATGAGCATTGCGTCGCATTTTCACATCACGAACGAAAAGGAAGGTGATCTGGATGCCTACAAAGCATGGCGGACGAAAGTACGGACGCAAAGCCTCGCAAAAGGTCGGACGCGCGATGCACGAAATGAAACGCGGCAAGCTCAAGTCCGGCAGATCCGGAAAAAAGGTGAAAAGCCGTAAGCAGGCAATTGCAATCGGACTCTCGGAAACTCGGCGCTCCGGCGGCAAGGTGCCGCGCAAATCATCGAGGCCGAGATCCTCGCGATCGCGATCCTCTAAGAAGTCGCACAAGCCTTCGCGGTAATTGCGCCGCGACTGTCACATGGATCAGTCGCAAAATCTCCCGCTCCGCCCGAACAGGTTCGAGCGTGGAGACGGCCATCCGTTGTCCAGCGAAGAATTCTCACCCGTGGAACTGGTGAAATGCGACGTCCATGTACATCAGGTCGGTCCGCAGCAAGGCGAATTCTTCCGGTTGTACGCGACGAGATACTTCCGCGATTCGCGTCCGGGGGACGAACCGGGTCGGCGCGCGCGGTCAATCAGGACGAGGCGCGATAAGTCCCGGTCAGGCAGACTGCC
>Ga0070740_10001056_pt1 | contig 41970 bp, 33 predicted proteins | sample Coa_R2_FD_67286 | JGI IMG/M metagenome (GOLD analysis project Ga0070740, IMG submission 67286) | Surface soil microbial communities from Centralia Pennsylvania, which are recovering from an underground coalmine fire - Coalmine... | ecosystem: Environmental > Terrestrial > Soil > Unclassified ... | reverse complement strand
GGCAAACCTGGCCTTTGTCATCGATCCGCTGGTCTTCGTTGACCTGCTGGTTTTCACCCTGCTAGCCGCGCTGGGAAACTTTTTCTTCGGGCGCAAGAGATAGCTCCTCTGGATTCTCTGGATCAGAGGAGGACGCCCAGAATCCCGATCAGCGTCACCAGCACTCCTACAATAGTCACCGGCGAAGGAATCTCGCCGAGCAGGAAGATAGCCAGGACGATCCCGCCGGTGACTTCCTGCGTAGCAATCAGATTGGCGTAGGTCGCGTGAACCTTGCGAACCGCCGCGTTGTAGAGGGTGTGGCCGAGTCCGAGCGGGAAGATGCCCAGGGCAAGGACTGCCGCAACTGCGCCGGGGGGATAGGCATGCTGGAAGGCGAAATAGAGCGTGGCGGGCAGTAGCCAGAGCGCGGCCAGGCCGTAGACATTGAACGTATAGCGGAAGAGAGGATGGCGGTCCCGCTCGCTGCGTCCCATCACCGAATAGATCGCCAGGCAGATTGCTGAGAGAATCGCCAGACCATCGCCCAGCACCATGCACTGGCCGGTCCCGTTCAGGTTGCAGGCTGTGTAATGCGGCTGGAATCCCGCCATGATCGCCACGCCGATCACAGCCACGCCGATGCCCAGGTACTTGCGACGGCGCAGCGGTTCGCGCAAGAAGATAACCGAGAAGAGCGTCACAAAGATCGGCGAGGTGTAGACCAGCGCGAGACTGTGCGCGACCGTGGTGAAGCTCAGAGCCGCGATATAAAAAATAAAATGCAGAGCGGTAATCAGTCCGTAGAGGAGGAAGCGCGGAACTTCCCGGCCTTTAAGCAAAAGCCGGGTGCGCGTCACCAATCCAAGCAATGCCACCAGGGCGGCAGCGATGGCCAGGCGCCAGAAAGCGATTTCAATCGAGTTAAAGGGAGCTGCCCAGCGGACAAAGACCGCGCTGGTCGAAAAGAACAGCACCGCCGCGCACACATAGAGCAGACCGTAGCGAGACTGGCGCACGGGCGGATGGGCCTCAAACGAGGGCGATTCGGGTGATGAAGATATCTCTTGCCTGTTCTTCATATAGCCAAATAAACTCTCATCGCGGAATTGTTTGTGAGAAAGGCTAGCCGGGATGAGAGCCAAAAAAAGAAAAGAGACTGCATCAGACTTGATAGCGCATGGGCTAGCTGGTTTGAGCTTCTCCTTCGTGATCGAGAGTTTCCTGGGCCTGGATAAGATCCATCCTCCGCTGTCTGGCCCAGACCCCCAACTGCATTGCGGCCCGTGGCTCAATCAGATAAAAATCACCGCCGACGCGAAAAGCTTTGACCAGATGTGTCTCTGGGTCCAGCTCGAAGTTGTCACTCAGGTCGCTTATCTGGCAAATCATGGTCTGACTCCTTTGATAGTGATGGCAGGTGGGATGCTCCTGGCCCTTTACCAGCAGTTGATAGGTAGTACAAAGAGACAAAGAAGGATAGAGAATGCGTGTCCGTAAGATCCCATTCTACGCACTGGAAAGAACCGCAATCTCCACCCTCAGAGTATAACATTGAACTTTGGGAAAAACAATCAACATTCTCACGCCCGGCCAAAGGTTCTCTCTATGGCGTCGAGGCCGGCCCGGGTTGAGGATGCAGGGGCAAAATCATGGGCGGGCGCGGCGTTTGCGAGAAATCGAAATCGTTTAGCAGATTGCCCAGGATGGACACATTCTCGCGGACCGTTGGGCGCGGGTCCGGGCGGCCATCGGTTCTGGGGTCCAGGCGCATCCCATTCAAGAAATCATCCTCGATAAACTTCAGGTAGGCGTCGAAGCTGAGCGTCTGGTGATCGATATAGCCCTTCTTCGCGTAGGGGCTGATCACAATGCCCGGAACGCGCAGGCCGTAGCCGTTTTGATCGACGATGGGAGGAACCACGTGATCGTAGAAGCCGCCCCAGTCATCCCAGGAGAGGAAGATGGCGCTGCTGCTCCAATCTGGTCCCTGCATAACAGCGTTAATCAGGCCAGTGACATATGCCTGGCCGGTGCTGATCAGTGCGGGCGGGTGCTCGCTATTCTTGCCATTTGGGACCACCCAGGAGACGGCGGGCAGCGTGCCATTTTTTGCAGCGGTGTAGAAATTGGCGATATCCTGAATATTCGCAAGCTGGCCATCTTGCTTGACCGTATCAAAGTTTGGCAGAGGATTCCAGATCCCCGGCACTTTCACTTTCTGGGCCGGCTCGGTACAGATCATCTGGTCGTCGGGGCAGTCGGCGTCTACACCCTGATCGAGATAATAGGCCCAACTGATATTATTTTTGTGCAGCAGGTAGGTCAGATCGGTCCAGGCGTAATCGGCCTGGCCGGGACCGGCGTTTTTTGCCTTGCCGGTCAGCTTATCATTATTCACGCAACTGGACGGATCGTCCTCCTGGCTACACACCGCCGACCACGCGGAAACCATAAAGAGGTGCGCGGGCAAGCTCCAGGAGGCGGTAGGCTCAAACATATGGTCCTGAAGCACAAAGTTCTGGGCATAGGACCAGTAGTTGGGAATTTCGCGCGCGTCGTGGTAGCCCATCACATCTATACTCTTGCTATTCGTGCAGATGGGATTGGTGCTATTTGCGCAGCCTTTGCGTCCCTTCTCGGCCTGAGCGATAAAACCGTCCATCTTGCCACCGTCGATATCCGCAGCGGCGTTCGCCGCGCCGTGAGGACCACCGCCGTTCAAATCCTGGGGATTATGATAGGGCTTAACGCACTGGCCGGTCAGCGGATCATTCACACAAACGGTTGGCACACCGTTTTTCATGGGAATGCCGTCCGCGCCCGGGAAGGTGCCAAAGTAGGTGTCGAACGAGCGGTTCTCCTGCATAATCACAATCACGTGCTTGATCTTGTGAATGTCGCTATTGGAACTCTGATTTTGATTTGTGGTGCCACTGCACGCTGCGAGCAATGGGCTGAGCAGCAGGCAAGCGAGCATAACAGTATAGAATGCGTGAAAGCGATTCTGCACGCTTTTTCTATATTGAGCCATAGTAAATCCCTCCAATGGGAAAACCAGCAACGGCGAGAAACTCTTCTTATCTTCAACTATAGAAGACATTTCTCAAGGAAGGCTCAAGGAAGGATAAGAATTTGCTATAAGTTTGATTTGCAGAGATAAAACGACCAGGAGAGAGAACAGTGCTCCTGGTCGTAGTTTAACTCAAGGCTTTTGTGGCGGCGAGCATCTCTCAGCGCTGAGAGATGAAAAGATGAGAGCCGGCGAAATCGTTTAACTGATCGCGTAGAGACGCACGCGCCGGTTATTTTTTATCGTTTCCGCTGTGACGCCCATGCCGGCGAGCGCGAGCGAGGCCGAGAGGCGAAGCGCGCGCGGCAGACGGGAATCGCTGGCCATGCGTTGCAGCGGGGGAATAGTCTCTTTTTCGTTCAACACGGTCAGGAGCCAGACGACGGACTGACGTTCCGCGTAATCGTCGCGGTAAAGCGAACGCACAAGCTGTGTAGCGAATGGAGTGCCGAAGGTCGCGACACTCTGGAGCAACTGTTGTCGCATCTCGCTGGTAGTAACGGTCATATCGCCGGCCAGACGCAGCAATTCGTTGACTTTCCGGCGAATCTGTTTGCGAGTCTCAAGCTCCACAACGTTCCAGCTCTGCTTGAAAGCAGGGGATGTGGCTTGCTGGAACAGCCTGGCGCTTCCTCTTTCCATCAAGATATGCCTTTCCGAGGTCTTCTTGTGGCCTCGACACAATGGTATCCCAACACACTCATAGACAAGCAGCCTGAGCCGGGCATTGGTATGCCTCAGCCAGACTCAAGAAATGGCTCGCGGCGCTCCGCAATCAGGGTAAGCAGTTCCTGCAAGCCCTGCCGAGCGCCCTGACGCTGGAATTCGGTCAGCGTTGTATCGGCGACGAATTCATCCTCGTCCAGAAGCAACGGCTGGCCGGAGGGATTGACCCAGACATCCAGCAGCAGATCGATCTGCTCGACGCGCTCCTCGCTCACCAGCGCCGGCGCGGCGATATTGCAATACCAGCCCTTACGCCGGCCATCCGCGTCGGAGATGGCGAAGATATTGAACCATCGATCGGTATAAAAGTACTCGACAAAATGATCCCCAGGCTCGAAGACCGTATAGCCCAGGTCCCGGCGCGGGTTATTCCAATGGGCATCCAGAATTACCCCATTCTCCAAACGAGCGAGCACCTGCGCCGGATACTGAACCTTCTTCTCACCCTGAGGATTATATTTGACGACCGTTATCATTGGTTTCTCCCAAGAGCCAGAGAATAGTGTATCTCATGCGAGCGGGATATGCAAATAGCGTTTGCAATCTTCAGGATCATCCCGTTTGCGTCCCTTGCTCACACGTTTTCCAGGAGGCTGTTGAGGCGCTCCAGAGTTTGGTAGAGCTTTGTCAAATCTCTTGAGCCATCGGGTCCGACGACGGACGCCTCCAGGCTGAGATTGCCCGCGAAATGCCGTTCTCTGAGGTGTGCGAAGAGGTGGGGGAAGTTTAGCCGGCCTTCGCCTGGATGGAGGTAGCGCCGGTAGCCATCGGGGGTATACTGCTCGCCGTCATAGTCTTTCAGGTGGATATGGCGCACCCGGCCATTGGTCCAGAGCCAGTCGGTATCCAGAGCGGTCTCCACCTGGTCGTGAATGGCCAGAAACTCGGTATCCAGGGCAACATAACAGCGCTCGTCCCGTTCGATTACGCGCTGTATCACCTCCAGCGGAGTGCTTTTCACGCAGGGAACCGTCTCCACCGCCAGTTCCATCTCATATGCCAGCGCGATATCGATGCAGTCGCTGAGAATAGCGAGGTTGCGCTCAATATACTCATCCGACTCAGGGGAGGCCCAGAGATGGAAGATTGCCACGCGCGCGCCCACCAGGTTGCCCAGGTGGCAGCTCGCGCTCAACTGCGCGCGTCCCTGAGCGCGCATCTCCGTGTCTGTGCTGGTCATTGCCGGGCCTGCGCTCTTCTCCACGTGCAGTGCGGGAAAGCGCAATCCAGTGGCCAGCAGGTCACGCGCAATCTCTTCAACGTATGGCGTCCAGTCGGGATAATACATAATCTCGAAGCCGGCAACCGGCAGCGAGGGAGCGTATTTCGCTATATCCATGTGATCGATCAGCGTGGGATAGCGCCCAAAGGCGCCGGTTGAGCAGAGCAGTTGCATGCGGTAGATCGTCCTTATTAGAGCGTGAGAAGTTTCCTCTCCCTATTGGAGGTGCGATTTTATTATAGCTCAGGCAAAATACGCCTGTAAAAGCCTTGACCTTCCAGTGTTGGGAAGGTGTATAGTTTTCTCAAAGGAGGTCGCAACAGGAACATGCAGACGCAGCAGATCCTTGAAATACGCACTATGAGCCAGGAAAAGGGCTTCACCATCAGCCAGGTCGCGCACCTGACGGGAGTGAAGGCAAAGGCGATTCGCTATTACGAAAGCGTAGGTTTATTGCCTCGCCCGGCACGTTTTGCCAATCGATATCGACGGTATGGCCAGGCCGACGTCAATCGTCTGCTGCTGCTGCGCTGTATCCGCTCGCTGGGCATTCCTCTCGCCCAGGCAAAGCAGTTGCTTATGGAGGTATCAGACGCACGCTGCATCGACGTGCAACAGGAGCTCCTGCGCCTGCTGAACGCGCGGCTCATGGCTCTCAGTCAAGAGATTGCCGAACTGCGTCATCTTCAGAGCGAGATCGAAGCTTACCGGCAAACGCTTGACAGTTGTCCCCCCGGCGAAGATGAGCAATTCAAAGACTGCGTCAACATGTCCTGTTGTCTCGGCGCCTCAGATGAGCTAGTTTCAACCCACATCATCTGCTGGGAGATGGTGCAATGACCGCGCACGGTCGGGCCTCAGTGTACGCCCTTGTGGAGAAAGGTGCAAGCCCCTCTTTTTCCGTGCAGGTAGTGTGGGTTTGCACTAGAGAAGAAGAAAGGAGCGCAAACATGCTGATCTTTTATGAGGGAGAGCCATGTCCCTGTGGATGTGGCTGCCCAATCGGCTGCGATTGCGGCTGTTGCTGTTGCTGTTAGGTTCGCGTGTGTCGACCAGAAGGAGGAGGAGCCCGGTAGCTGCTCCTCTTTTTCGTTTCCTTTTTCTCTCTATAGGATTTGAGAAGAGCGATATTTTATAGAAGCGGTAGGCTTATTTCTACTCCTGCTACTACGTAGCCAGGGAGAGACAGCCGTGCTATACTGAGGCTATGTTGAGCCTGGATTTTATTCGTCAGCATCCAGAGGTAGTACGTGCGGGCTTGCAGCGCCGGCGCGACCCTCAGGATATAGATGAGCTTTTACGGCTGATCGAACAGCGCAGAGGGCTGGCCACGCGCTGCGATGGACTCTATGTCTCGTTAAAGCGCCTGAATGAGGAGGCGCGCGGGGTACGCGAGCAGAAGCGCGCGGAACTGAGCAAGCGCATAAAGGCAGTCACCAAAGAGATTCGCCTGCTGGAATTGCAGATGAGCGACATCGAGACGCGTATCCAGTTATTGCTCCAGGCGCTGCCCAATCTGCCGCATGCGGGAGTACCCGATGGAGGAGAGCACGACAGGAACCAGGTGCTGCGCTCCTGGGGCGAACCGCTGCACTTTTATTTCACGCCCAAACCGCACTGGGAGCTGAGCGAGAATCTGGGGCTGACCGATTTTGAGGGAGGGGCCAGGCTGGCCGGAAGCCGTTTTGTTGTCTTAAGGGGCATGGGGGCGCGCCTGGAGCGTGCGCTTATCTCGTTTATGCTCGATGTGCATACGCGCGAGCATGGATATACGGAGATCCTGCCGCCTTACCTGGTCAAGCGTTCGTTAATGATCGGCGCGGGCCAGCTTCCCAAGTTTGAGAACGAGGCATATCTCTGTACTGAGGACGAGCTCTATCTCAATCCTACCGCCGAGGTGCCGCTGGTTGGCCTGCACAGCGACTCCATTCTGAGCGTGGGCATGCTCCCGCTGCGCTATGTCGCCTGGACCAGCGCCTTCCGCCGCGAGGTTGGCTCGGCCTCGCGCCAGAATCGCGGTCTGCAGCGCCTCCACCAGTTCAACAAGGTCGAGCTTTTCCAGATCGTCGAGCCGCCCGCTTCGTACAGCGTGTTGGAGCAGATGGTTTTCCACGCCGAGAGCATCCTGCGCTACCTGGAGTTGCCCTATCGGGTTGTCGAGCTCTGCGCGCCCAATCTCCCTTTCGCCTCCGCAAAAACCATCGATCTGGAGGTCTGGATGGCCGGGCAGAATCGCTATCTGGAGATCTCCTCGATCAGCAACTGCGAGAATTTCCAGGCGCGGCGAGCCGAGATCAAGTACCGTCCTCGCCAGGGCACGCGCGCCGAGTACGTTCACACGCTGAACGCCTCCGGCCTCGCCGTTGGTCGTACAATGGCGGCCATCCTCGAAGCCTATCAACAGGCTGACGGCACGGTGATCGTGCCCAAAGTTCTGCGTCCCTTTATGGGAGTTTCAGTGCTGAGTGTAGAAGAGCGGATGGCTCCCAAAAAGTACTAGGTTTTTTCTGTAAAATGGCCTGAATTCAGAAGGATTCATCCTCTACCCTGGCAAAATCGCCTGGGATATGGTATAGTTTGTCACGGAGGGATGGCAGAGTGGACTATTGCGGCTGTCTTGAAAACAGCTGAGCCAAAAGCTCCGGGGGTTCGAATCCCTCTCCCTCCGCTTTACAGGTGGCAAGATGTGTTTGTCCGGGTGCGCAGTGCCGCGTATCCGCACGTGACCGCAGAATGATCCTGGGGGATGGTTTGCTCATAGAGGGTCTGGGAAGGGGTGGTGGAAGTGTGTGGTCGGCCCGGTCTGTTGTAGTGTCCACAGAGCTTTTTTCATGGAGTGTGGCGTTTCGTAGCGGGCCTTTGCACTGACCAGAGATTCGCTTTACGCGGAATGAGAGCAGGTGTTGAGGCCGTTCTGGACGGACGGTGAAATAGAGTGTCTTTAATAGGTTCGTTAGAGCAGTTTGATCTTGCAAATATTTTAAGACGCCTGGAGGTCTTTTCTAAGACCGGCCTCCTGGTGGTCAAACAGGGAGATATCTGGGTCGAGTTCTATTTTCGCCAGGGCCAGCTTGTGTGTATAGGCCCGATGCGCGCGAACACAACCCTGATTGATCGCCTCTTGCAGGCAAATTTGCTTTCTCAACAGTCCCTGCCCCAGGTGAGGGCATTGATTGATCCCTCCGAATCGAATGAGACACGTATCGCGCTGGCCTTGATCAATGGGGGCTATTTGAGCCGCGAGATCTTGCGCGCCTGGGCCTCGCATGAAACCTCTCAGATCCTGCGCGCGATCTTTTCCTGGCCCACCGGCGAAATTTATTTTGAGGAGGAGCACCCAACGCCTCCCGACCGCCTGCTCGTTGCTCTCTCTATCTCGACGCTGCTCGATACGCTGCCTGCTCCTGCCGCTCCACGTCCTGCTGGCGTGGGCGCGCCCTCTCCCAATGGACCGATCTATACGCAGGAGACACCCGCTCGCTCTGCCCCGGTGACATCTGCACTGGCCGATCCGGGATCTAGCGGGCAGTTGAATGCATCCCGGCTCCTTGAACCTGCATCTCTTCCGGTCGCTGCTTCAGGCAATGAAGGGGGCGCGGGCCTGCTCAGTGCGTCGGAGTTAATTGAAGACCTTCCATTCAACCTGGCCGGTGCATCTCGGACGGGCCAGCCTGCGGAAACGCCGCCTTCGTTCGCTCCGGCGGCTCCAGCAAAAGTATCTTTGGGCGCTGAACTCGATATTTCTTCCTCCAATCAAGTTTCGTTCCTTCCCCCTCAACCTGTGCCTAATCCACTTCCTCCGGCGCGCATCGATACGTCTTTTATGACGCCGGATCTGGTGCTGGTGCCTGTCGATCTCTCGTCGCTGCGCGAGCGCAATCCCCAGGTGCAGTTAACGCCGGATCAGTGGCGCCTTTTTGCTCTGATCGATGGGCAGACCTCGCTGCAGATGCTCTGCCAGGCGCTCATGGCCTCTGCCGACCAGGTGCGAGCGGTTGCCGGTGAACTGATGGCGATTGGTCTGGTAATGCCACAGCCGACGGGCTCTTTCAATGCGATGCCTGTTCCTCCGATAATGGTTCCAGATGTTGCTGCCGCGCCGGCGGGACAGTACGTGAGTGTGCCGCCCTCATGGCCTCCCCAGCCCGTCAGTCCGTCGCCTTTTGTTCAGCCGATCGCAACTCAATCGCAGTGGGGCAATGGCAATAATGGCGCGACCTTTGTGGTTGGCGGGGGCTGGATGGTTTCTTCGCCACAGGTGGTGCCTCAGCCGGTGTATGCTCAACCCGGCCCTGCGTATGCTCCAATGGGCGGGTATCGCTAAAGTATACTGTCTCTCTGTGTCCCCGGCTGTCAGGTGTCCGAGTGTGTTTCTGGTTTTGCACCTGAACATGAACGCCACTTTCCCTTTGGGCAGGCCGGCGACCTCTGATGTCGTGTGTGAGGATATGTGTGAAGGGACCATGTATGCCATCCGGCTATGACTATAGACTATCTGAGGGACAGGTGAGCGAGAATGATTCTGCCGATCTTCTCGCCGGCAATGGACTGGTGGTGGGCCAGAGCTCTGTCATGCGCGAAGTCGTGCAGCAAATGCGCCAGGTAGCCGCATCACCCGATACAACCGTCCTGCTGCAAGGAGAGACGGGCACCGGCAAAGAAGTCTTCGCTCGCACAATCCATGCCCTCAGTCGCCGCGCCGCGTATCAGTTTGTAGATGTCAACTGCGCGGCCATCCCTGAGACGCTCTGGGAGACGGAGCTTTTTGGCGTGGAGGCTGGAGCCTTTACGGATGCCAGAATGTCGCGCGAGGGATATCTCCTGCGTGCTGACGGCGGTTCGCTCTTCCTTGACGAGATTGGTTCCATGCCCCAGACAGTCCAGGCCAAGCTACTGCGCTTTCTGGAGACGCGCAGCTTCCGGCGCGTGGGGAGCCTCAAAGAGATTCACGTGCGCCTGCGCGTGATCTCCGCGACCAACATGGATTTGCGCGAGGCGGTGGCGCATGGAATTTTTCGCGCCGACCTGTATTACCGCTTGCAGGTCATTACCCTCTATTTGCCGCCCCTGCGTTCTCGGCCAGAGGATATCGAACCCCTGGTCCGGTATTTTTTGCGCCTCTTCTCTGCCGAAGGCGAGCAGCCTCTGCGTGTCAGCGCGGAGGCCCTGGAACTGCTGCGCCAATATCCCTGGCCTGGCAATGTTCGCGAATTGCGCAGCGTGATTCAGCGCGGCCAGGTTCTCTGTCAGGATCACACAATTCGGCCAGAGGATCTCCCGGAGATCATTCGCCGGGGACCGCGCAGCGATCTTGAACGCCTGCGAGAGTTTCAAGAGAGCCTGCATGTGCCGCCTGAAGGCATGGACCTGCCAGCTTTCCTGACCGGCCTTGAGCGGCGGTTTGTGCAGGAGGCGCTGGACCTCTGTCATGGCAACCAGGTGCGTGCAGCCGCCCTGCTCGGCCTGACGCGGGATCAACTGCGCTATCGTATGCGACTGCTCCGGGGTTAAATTTCCGGCCAGTCCAGCATTATCGCCCGGGCCGTCCCACCTGGAGGAATCTCCACGCCGCCTTCCGGCACGATGACCAGCGCGTTGGCGTTGATCAGGGAGGTCATGATATGTGATCCTTGATTCCCGGTTGTGTGGGCGACGAAGCGACCATCGCGCCATTGCACGTGGGCACGCACATAGTGGCGGCGCATGGCTTTATCCGCGACCCCATCCTCAACAACCACCTCAACCTGTGGACGTTGCAGGCGCGTGTGGCCGAGCATTTTGCGCAGGACGGGACGCCCAAAGAGTTCAAAAGTCACAGCAGCCGAAACCGGATTGCCGGGGAGTCCCAGCAGGGGCGTTCGGCCAATATGGCCAAAGGCTACCGGCTTGCCGGGACGCATATTGATGCGCCAGAAATTGATCTCGCCCTGCTCGGCCATGATATTCTTCACCAGGTCGAAATCTCCCACCGAGACGCCGCCAGAGGTGATAATCAGATCGCTGCCCAGCGCCTGGGCAAATTTCTCGCGCAAACTCTCGACTGTGTCTCGCGCCACGCCCAGGCGGACGGGCCGAGCACCAGCGCGCGCTGTTGCGGCCTCCAGCAGATAGCTATTGCTGTTGCGAATCTTGCCGGGCCTGAGCGGCTGATCGATATCGATTACCTCGTCGCCGGTGCCCAGGATCGCCACCTGGGGTCTGCGGATAACCGGGACCATAGCCAGGCCGAGAGTGGCCAGGATACCGATTTCCCAGGGGCCGATCTCTGTGCCCTGGCGGAGAATCGTCTGGCCGCTGCGCATATCCTCGCCGGCGGGCCGAATATTATTGCCCGGCGCGACCGGCTGGAGGATCTCCACCCAGCTACTCTCCGGGCCGTCGTATCTTGTCAGTTCAATCTGAATAACCGCGTCCGCGCCCGGCGGAACCGGCGCGCCGGTCATAATGCGCATGGCCGTCCCCTCTTCCACTGCGTGATCGGCCACGTAGCCCGCTGCCACTCCTCCCGTAACGCGCAGGCGCGGGGGCTGACCATCGCGCGGCTGGCTATCCTGGCTGCGCAGGGCAAACCCGTCCATTGCCGAGTTCGCAAAAGGAGGCATATCCTCGCGTGCAACCACATCTTCGGCCAGCACCAGGCCGGACGCCTCCGCCAGGGGGACCTGAGTGGGCAGCAGGGGATGTATTTCGCCCAGGATACGCTCCAGGGCCTCCTCAACACTGATCATCGCTTGACTCCCTCATAAAAGAGCACTGTAGAGACAGAGAAGAAAATGAGGGAAGCCCACCATGCCAAAAATAAGCGGGCACAGCAGGCTTCCCTCAAAAATACATACCTCGTACGGGATTCGAACCCGTGATCTCCGCCTTGAAAGGGCGGCGTCCTGGTCCACTAGACGAACGAGGCGCGTCAAAATCGCTTGAGCGAAATTCGTTCGATCGAATTTCGACCCCCCGATTGTAGCGTATAAGCGCGCCTGTTGTCAAGCGATTCTGGCCAGGGAACGCGAGTCGATCGCCTGCACGTATCTTTGGTCCTGCTGAGAGCCTGGTTCACGCGCGTGTCACCCAGATTTTTGCCGGCACTTCTTTGCTGACAGAGATCTCCTGCTCGCCGACCTGAAGGCGACAGAGGGGATCGCCGGTCTCCTGGGCAATCGCGGGAGGAATCAGCATGGTCAGTTCTGTGCCGGGGGTTAATCCCTTGTCGTGCAGGTAGTGGATCAGGGCCTCCTCATCCTCGACGACCTCCGAAATGCAGAGAATTTTCACGACCTCGCCCGGTGCGACTGTCGAGAGGCGGATCGCCCCCTGGTCCTGCAAGTAGGTGCGCGCGCTGGGCACCTGGCCGGGAATGGGATTGCCGTGCGGGCAGGTCGTGGGAAAGTTCAGGCTGGCCAGGACGCGTTCTTCGACCGCGCCGGAGATGAAATGTTCCAGGCGACATGCTTCCTCATGCACCTGGTGCCACTGCATACCCAGCATATCGGTCAGAAACCGTTCGGTCAGGCGGTGGCGGCGCAGGACTGCCTCGGCGGCCCGGTAGCCCGCCTCGGTCAGGCTGATCTGGCGCTTCTGGTCCATCTCAACATAGCCATCTCTGACCAGGCGCTTGAGCATCTCGGTCACGGTCGGCGGCGCGACGTGAAATTTTTCGGCCAGGCGGGCCCCGATCACCACCTCGTTTTCCGCCGCCATATTGTAGATGGTCTCTAAATACTCCTCGACGGTTGCCGTCAATGTTTCGTCGCTTTTCACGATGCTGCTCCTCCGCTTGCTTGCTGGCGATATCTCCAATAGGAACAATTTGCCTCCCTATATATTCCCCTTCATGTATTCCTTTCCGGTCTATAGTGAGAGGAGAAAGGAGCCGACCATGAGTATCGCATTCCTGGATTCTCTTCTCAATCGCGTGACAGCGCGAACTATGCCTGAGCGACTCTCCCACAGACGAGCGCGTCGCATGCGCATGTCTACAACGATGGCTACACTCTTCCTGGTGAGTGCGCTGCTCCTCTGCGCAAGCGTCGCTACGTACAGCTTCCGCGCCGCTTTACTGGCCGGAAGCGCCGGCGCTGCTGCCTGCACCCGGTATACAGTTGAGCCTGGTGATACGCTCACTAATATCGCCTGGCGTTATCATACTACCATCTGGACACTGGCGCGCGCCAATGGCATTGGCAATGTCAATTTGATTTTCGTCAATCAGCGCCTCTGCATTCCCTCGCGTGGACATCGCGCGGCCTCCGCAGGCATAACCGCGAACGGGACGGTACGCTGGTATGCCTACGATGCCCTGGACTGGTCGGATCGTGTGCAGGTGCGCAATCTGCTCTACCAGGTTGCGGCCATCCATCATCTTCCCGCGCGCCTCCTGCTGGCAATTGCCTGGCAAGAGAGTGGATGGACGCAGCATGTGATAGCCTGGGACGGCGGGATTGGCGTCATGCAATTAATGCCCTACACCGCGATGGGTATCAATGCCGGCATAGGCCAGCAGCTTGATCCCTATACGCTCTGGGACAATCTGAACCTGGGCGCAACCTATTTGCAGTGGCTCTGGCAGTCGTTTCACGGTAATCTGACGCAGGTAATCAGCGCATATAACGAAGGCGGTTGGGCGGTGCAACATCGCGGGATCTTTAACTGGCCGTATGTGAACAGTGTCCTGGCGCTGATGGATACGTTAAGCTGAGCAAATCTGCCGGGCAGAGCAGCAGCGCGCAAGGGACGCTGCTCCATGTACAGATGGAGTTAGCCTGAAGATGACGCATCGGCCCTCGCGCCCGGCGCAATCCTCGCTCGGTACGCCTCCACATTCGCGCGCATTTCGGCCAGGCTATCTCCGCCGAATTTCTCCACCCAGGACTCGGCCAGAACAATCGCCAGCATGGCCTCGCCCACGACGCCGGCAGCGGGGACGACGCAGACATCGCTGCGCTCGTAGCGTCCCTCTGCGACGTTCTCGCCGCTGCGAATATCGACCGTAGGCAGCGGATGAGCCAGCGAGGCGATGGGCTTGACGCCCACGCGCACGACAATTGGCTCGCCGTTGCTGATGCCGCCCTCAATGCCCCCGGCGTTATTGCTCAGACGTTGCCACTCGTTGTTCTCGCTCCGGCGAATCACATCATGCACCTGCGAGCCAAACTGGCTGCTGCTCAGGAACCCGCTGCCGATCTCGACGCCTTTGGCCGAGGGAATGCTCATCATCGCGCCCGCGATCCGCCCGCTCAGGCGGCGGTCCCACATGCTAAAACTGCCTAACCCGATGGGCACGCCGGTCGCGACCACCTCGAACACGCCGCCGCAGGTTTCAGCCTTGCTCTTGCACTCCTGAATAAACGCAACCATCGCCTCGCTGAGCGTGCTATCGCCGCAGCGCACCGGTGAGGCTTCGACCGCCTGCCAGTACTCCGCCGTGAAATGCCGGCGCACCGCGCTGCGCTCGTCGTCGCGGCTGCCCACCGGGCCGATGGAGAGCACATGACTGTGAATCTCGATGCCGAATTGCCTGAGCAGGGCCATGCAGACCGCGCCTATCAGCACGCGCGAGGCGGTTTCGCGCGCGCTCGAACGCTCGATCACATTGCGAATATCCTGGTGCCCGTATTTGACCACCCCGGTGAAGTCTGCGTGTCCTGGCCGGGCCAGCGTGACGGGCTCAACCGGTTCCTCCACAGGCTCGACGCTCATCTTGACCAGCCAGTTCTCCCAATCGCGATTATTAATCTCCAGCGTGACCGGCGAGCCAAGTGTGAGGCCGTGGCGTACTCCTGAGCGAATGATCACCTGGTCCTTCTCAATCTTCATGCGCCCGCCTCGTCCATACCCGCCCTGCCGGCGCGCCAGGTGAATATTAATCTCCTCCGCGCCGAGCGGCAGGCCGGCGGGCAGGCCGTCGATAATGGCCGTCAGTCCCGGCCCGTGCGATTCGCCGGAGGTAAGGAATCTCAGCATATGTTTTCCCTTCGTTCTCTATGAAAGGCCCAGAGCCGCGCGCATCACCTGCTCTGGCGCGGGCTGGCCGGTCCATAATTCCAATGCCAGGGTGCCCTGGTAGAGCAGCATGGAGAGGCCGTTCAGCACAGCGCATCCATGTTCCTGGGCCGCGCGCAGCAGGGGGGTCAGGGGAGGATTAAAGATCATGTCCATAACCAGCGCCGATGTTGGCAGCGCCTCGACATCGAGCAGGCGCGTCTCATCGCCAGGCTTGAGGCCCACCGAGGTCGTATTGACGACGATATCCGCTCCCGCCAGGGCGTTGCCAGCCTGCGGCGTATCCAGGACTGCTCCATGCAACTGCGATCCCGCGCTATGCTGACGCAGATGCGCCACTAGCAGCTCAATGTGTTCGTGGTCGCGTCCCAGGATAGTGAGCGCGTTCACGTGGCTATCCAGCAGGGCTATAGCTGCTCCGCGCGCCGCCCCGCCGTTGCCGAGTAGGACAACGCGCTTCTGGCGGAGATCGAACGCCGGGCCGATCCGCTCTCGAAGGGCGCGCAGGAAGCCGGGGGCGTCGGTGTTATATCCCACAAGGCGCCCGCCCCGATTCACGATCGTATTCACCGCGCCAATGCGCGCGGCCTGCGCATCAACTTCGTCCAACCAGCGCAGCACCGCCTCTTTGTAGGGGATCGTGACGTTTGCGCCGAACATCTCAGGCGCGCGCAGGGACTGTACGCTCTCCTCCAGTTTGTCGCCGCACGTTTCCCAGAGCAGGTAACGGGCCTTGATGCCCAGGCTGTCAAAGGCGGCATTGTGCATGCGCGGCGAGAGCGAATGCGCCACCGGATGGCCGATCAGACCCGCGTACTTCATGGCACTGCGCTCCCCGGCGAGCAGACCGCAGCGATGGCCGCGCGCACGCTCTCAAGCGGAATGTCGCCGTACATCTGCGCCTGCCCGATGCGCGTGGGCAGAATCCAGCGAGTACGCCCGGCGCGTATCTTTTTATCGTGCTGCATCGCCCTCAGAATAGCCTCGCCATCAACGCCCGCGCACTCTATTGGCAGTCCTATCGCTTGTAGCAGTCTGCGCTGGCGCTGTAAATCGGCCTCTGAGAAGAGGCCCTGCGCAACGGCGATCCTGCCCGCCACCTCCATGCCGAGCGAAACCGCCTCGCCGTGCAGCCAGGTGCCATACTCGGTCGTGGCCTCCAGAGCGTGGCCAAACGTATGCCCGTAGTTTAAGATATTTCGCAGTCCGCCATCGCGCTCGTCGCCCTGCACGACATCCATTTTCAGGCGAATACACCGGGCCACAACCTGGGTCAGCAGGTCAGAATCGCGTCGCTCTATATCGGGCAGGCGCTCCTCCAGCATGGCGAAAAGGTCCGCATCCAGGATCACGCCGTATTTGACAATTTCTGCCCAGCCCTCGCGATAGACCCGTTGTGGCAGGGTCAGCAGCACAGCGGGATCGACAAAGATCAGTCCCGGCTGATAGAACGCACCGATCAGATTCTTGCCCAGCGGATGATTAATGCCCGTCTTCCCGCCGATCGCAGAATCCACCTGGGCCAGCAGGGTCGTGGGGATCTGAACCAGCGGAACGCCGCGCTGATAGCAGGCGGCCACGAAGCCAACGAGGTCGCCAACCACGCCGCCGCCAAGCGCGATAAGCGGCTCTCTGCGTTCGGCGCGCTGCTCAACCAACCAGTCGATGATGCTCTGGAAACAGGCGAAGGACTTGCTGGACTCGCCGGCGGGGATGGTAAAGAGATGCGGTTCCAGCCCGGCATCGGTCAGGATATTACGCATCACTGGCGCATAGAGCGCGCCGACGGAAGAGTCGGTGACGACAAAGACGCGTCCAGGCGTGCCCATAGCCTGGAGGGCGGCGGGCAACTGGCTGAGGCTGCCCCATTCGATCACCGCCTGGGAAACTGCTCCCGCCAGGCGCAGATTGAGAGAGATGCGCGCTGACTCGGCGGCCAGCAATTGTCCGCGCGCCAGCGCGTGGACAAGCACCTGCTGTGCGACCTGTTCGAGCGGCTCCCCATCGGTCGCGATAGTGACGTGGGCCTGCTCGTACCAGGCGGAGCGGGTGGCCAACAGATTGCTCAGGCGCTGCTGGCCGTCAGGACCGGCAACCAGCGGGCGGGCAACCAGGTTGCCCTCCGCGCGCAAATGCTCCTGAACGCGCTGCCAGGCGGTTTCGACGCTGGTGTGCAGGTAGACGTTCAGCCCTTGCTCCTGTAACAGCGCGCGATTGGCCGCACTGATTACGATGCCGCCGCCGGTGGCAATCACAACGCGCTCGCGGCTGAGCGCAGCGCGCAGCGCCTCGCTTTCAAGCTGGCGAAAACGTTCCTCGCCATAGGTCGTCAGGGCCTGGCCTACCGGCATGCCGGCTCGCTCGGCCAGCAATTCGTCGGTATCAACAAAATCCCAGTTTAGCAAAGTAGCGACGCGCCTGCCTACCGTCGATTTGCCCGAACCCGACAGGCCCGTGAGAAAGATGCGCTGCATAATGCAGAAAAGCTCCCTTCAGCCCAAATTTTCAGCGTGTATGCTTGCGTTGCACCGGCCTCCCACATCTTTGTGGAGCTTTCAGAACGATAGTTATTATACGGGAGATGGAGAGAATAATAAAGCACAAAAATCGGAGAAAAATTGGCCGTCAACGTCTATTGAATGTTCAATCAAAATATGTTACGCTTGTCCACAAGACGACTTCACTGGTTCCCGCGCACGGTGGGAACGTGCGCGGGCAAAGAAGAACGAGGACGCATGGGAGAGAAAACCATTCGCGATACGCGCCGCGAGGAGATCATCACAGCCGCGCGCGACCTCTTCAGCCGCAAAGGCTATCATGGGACGAGCATGCCGGATATCGCCCGTGCAGCGGGCATCAGCACCGGACTGATCTATTACATCTTCCCCAGCAAGGAAGAGATCCTCATCGCGTGCAGCGAGAGGGTAGCAGCGCTTCACCTCGACCTCTTCACGCAGACCAGCGATATCGCCGATCCCCTTCAGCGTTTCGATCGCATCCTGCGCGAACTCTACACCTCGCTGGATCGAGGATCGAAGATGCTGATTATTATGTATCGTGATAGTGCCACCCTTCCGCGCGAAACGCGCCAGCGCATCCTGGCCATGATCAAGAATCTGGACAACCGGTTTCTGGAGCTTTTCCGGGAGGGACAGGAGGCGGGAGTATTCGCGCGCGATATTCCGCACCTGCACATTCTGGCAGCGAATGTGCTGGGCCTTGCGCATTTATGGGCATTGAACAAAACCTGGCATTTCGAGCCGGAGGTGAACCTGGAGACATACATCGACGCGCAGCTCGCGTATTTTCATGCTCAACTGTTGCCCAGGTTGGGTGACAGGGAGCAGAGAGGCACCTGAGTGCATGTTTCCTCGCGTTTTGACCAGCAGTGCAAAGGAGCAAGATCATGGATTTTAGCCTGACCGACGAACAGAAGATGGTCCAGCAGACCGTGCGCGATTTTGTCAACAGAGAATTAATTCCCCTGGAGGGCGATGTCCTGCTCAACGAGCGCGAAGGGCGTCCGGGCCTGCCGCGCGAGAAAATACGCGAGCTGCAACAAAAGGCCAAAGAGATGGGCTTCTGGGGCATCAACACTCCCGAGGAATATGGCGGGGCCAACCTGGGGCCGATCATGACCGCGATCATCACGATGGAGCTGGCTCGCACGTTTGTGCCGTTTACCTTTGGCGGGACGGCGGATAACATTCTCTATCTGTGCAATGAGGAGCAGAAGAAGCGCTATCTGATCCCCACGATCAACGGCGAGCGACGCTCCTGCTTTGCCCTGACCGAGCCGGGTGCGGGTTCGGACGCGGCCAACATCAAGATGCGCGCGGTCAAAGACGGCGATTACTATGTGCTGAACGGTGAGAAGATCTTCATTACCAACGGCAATGAGGCCGACTTCGCGATGGTTTTTGCGGTGACTGACCCGGAGAAAGGCGGTCATGGCGGCGTGACCTGCTTCCTGGTTGACCGCGAGATGGGCTGGACCTCCAGCTACATACCCACGATGGGCGATTGGGGGCCGGCCTCGCTCTATTTCGAGAACGTGCGTGTGCCCGCGTCGAACATTCTGGGCGAGCCGGGCAGAGGCTTCGAACTGGGCATGCAGTGGATCGGTGCGGGCCGCTGGCGCATTCCGGCGGGCGCCATTGGAACCGCCGAGCGCGCCCTGCAAATGGCCATTGACTACTCCAAGCAGCGCGTCTCTATGGGCAAGCCGATCGCCGAGTATCAGGCCATTCAGTGGATGATCGCCGATTCGTATGTAGAGATCGAAGCCACGCGCTGGCTGGTTCTCTATGCGGCCTGGCTGGCGGAGAATGGCAGGGATGCGCGCCAGGCTTCGTCGGTTGCCAAGCTCTACGGCGCGAACATGGCCAATCACGTGATCGACCGCGTGATGCAGATTCACGGTGGTATGGGCTATACCAAAGAGCTGCCGATCGAGCGCTGGTACCGCCTGGTGCGCCTGTATCGCATCTTTGAGGGTACCGACGAGATCCAGCGCTACATCATCTCGCGCAACCTGCTCAAGGGCCATGTCAAAGTAGGAGAGGCACTCTGATGGGTTCGTCTGCCAGAGCAGCCATTGTAGGTGTGGCCGAGTCCGATCTCGGTCGCACCCCCGGTAAAACCGTTTTGCAACTCCAGCACCAGGCCGCCCGGGCCGCGCTCGACGACGCCGGCTTTACCTTCGAGGACGTGGACGCGCTCTTTTGCGCTGGCAACTGGGCCTGGTCGCCCAACCTCATGTTGGCCGAATATCTGGGCATCCGGCCCAGATATACCGACACCACAAACATTGGCGGCTCCTCGTTCGAGGCCCACATTGGGCATGCCGTTGCGGGCATCGAGGCGGGACTCTTCGAGGTCGCGCTGATTGCCTATGGCAGTACGCAGCGTTCGGATCGCTCGCGCAATCGTGGCGGTCACACCTTCAGGCTGACCGAGCAGTTTGAGCCGGCCTATGGTCTGCCCACGCCGGTGGGGGCCTATGCGCTCGCGGCCATGCGCCACATGTTTGAGTACGGCACGACGAGCGAGCAGTTAGCCGAGGTTGCGGTCGCCACGCGCAAATGGGCCATGCTCAACGAGAAAGCTTTTATGCGCGATCCGATCACCATCGAGGATGTGCTCAACTCGCGCTGGATTGCCGAGCCGCTGCACCTGCTGGACTGCTGCCTGGTGACGGATGGCGGTGGCGCGGTCGTCGTTGCCTCCGCTGAGCGAGCGCGGCATGCGCGCAAGCCGCCGGTCTGGATTATCGGACACGGCGAGGCGCATACGCATAACTCGATCACCAACATGCCCGATCTGGCCACGCACCAGGCGGCCATGCTCTCCGGGCGCGCCGCTTTTGCAATGGCGGGCCTTACGCCGGCAGATATCGATGTCGTCGAGATCTACGATTCGTTCACAATCACGGTTTTGCTCACGCTGGAGGCGCTGGGATTCTGCGAACGCGGCGAGGGCGGCGCGTTCGTCAGCGGGCAGCGCACGGCTCCCGGCGGACCATTCCCAATGAACACAAACGGCGGGGGACTCTCCTACTGCCATCCGGGGATGTACGGTATTTTCCTGCTGATCGAGGCCACGCGCCAGCTTCGCGGAGAATGCGGCCCGCGCCAGGTGGAGGGGGCGCGCACTGCGCTCGCTCACGGTACAGGCGGCGTGCTCTCGTCGGCGGCCACTGTTCTCTTAGGAAAGGACTGATGCCCTATGCCAGCACAGATTCCGGCATCTCTGTTCCAGCAGGACAGCGAGACGCGTCCCTATTGGGAAGGTCTGGCGCAGAGCGAGTTGCGTATCCAGCGCTGCGACGCCTGCTCACGCGCCGTCTTCTATCCGCGCTCGATCTGCCCGCATTGTCACGCGGACCAGCTCTCCTGGATCGTGGCGAGTGGCCGGGGGACAATCTACTCGTACACTGTTGCTCACCAGGCGTTCGGGATGTTCGCCGATGAGACGCCGTTCATTGTGGCCATTATCGAACTGGAGGAGGGGGTGCGGATGATGTCGCGCATCATTGACGCACCCCGCGAGCGCGTGGCTATTGGACTGCCTGTGCAGGTGACGTTTGAGACCGTAGGTGAGAACATTACCCTGCCCTATTTTCGCCTGCTGTCGTGAGTTGCACTGGATGCGAGGTGCCGAAGGATGACCGATTTCCAGCCTGTCTCAGTAGAACGGCTTCAGCGTTTTTTTCGTCCGCGCAGCATTGCTCTTGTGGGGGCGACCGACAATTCGCGCTGGTCAATCTACACTTTTGAGAATCTGAGGAATTTCAACTTTCCCGGCCCGGTCTACCTCGTCAATCCCAACCGCGAGATCGTACATGGTCAGCGCGCCTATAAAACGCTCAGCGATCTGCCGGAGGTGGTCGACCTGGCCTTTGTTATGGTTTCGACGCCGCGCGTGCTCCCGCTTGTGCAGGAGGCCGCGGCGCTGGGCACGACTCATTTTGTCGTGCTCACGTCCGGTTTTAGCGAGATGGGAGCCGAGGGCGCGAGGCTGGAGGGCGAGTTGCTGGCTTTTGCCAGAGAACATGGCCTGACGCTGCTGGGTCCCAACGGCAATGGCTTTATCAACATCACCGATCAGATTACTCCCTATGGCCTGCCCATTGCGCCGCCGCTCAAGGCCGGGCCGGTCGGAGTGGTCTTGCAGAGCGGCGCGCTGGCCAGCGCGGTGCTGGGCTTTGCGCAGGCTCATGCCATCGGCTTGAGCTTCCTGGTCGCAATGGGCAATGAGAGCATGATCTCGGTCACGGACGTGGTGGATTATCTGTTAGAGGACGAGAACACGCGCGCGATCGCGCTCTTCCTGGAGAGCGTGCGCCATCCAGGTGAACTGCGTCGCGTGGCTGAGAAGGCGCGCGCGCGCCGCAAGGCCATGGTGGCCTTAAAGATCGGGCGCAGCGAGGCCAGTTCGCGTGCGGCCCTCGCCCACACTGGCGCGCTGGTCGGCAATGATGCCATCAACGACGCGGCGTTTCGCCAGCTTGGGATTATCCGCGTCTCCTCGCTGGAGGATCTGCTGACCACCGCGGGACTCGCCGGATATAGCGAGCCGCTGCCGGGGCGTCGCATGGGCGTGGTCACGCCCTCCGGCGGCGCGTGCGATATCATCTCGGACCTGGCCGATGAGGTTGGGATTCTCTTGCCGGATTTCGCGCCGGAGACGGTGCGGCAGTTACAGGCGCTCCTGCCATCCTTCTCGACCAGCCACAATCCCCTGGATGTGACCGGCTATGTCGTCGTCGATCCAACCCTGCAACTGCGCGCCCTGGATATTGTCTCTAAAGATCCGCAGATCGATTTCGTCTTGAATCTTACCTCGCTCGGTGGGGGACGGGGCACGCCGGCTCCGGATCTGCTGGCAAACATGCTCGTCCAGTATGAGACGCTCGCGCGCCTTGTGAGGTCTGCGCCCCATCCGGTGATTCTCAGCACCAATACCTGCACCGATCTTTCCATCGCTGCATACACGGTGGTAGAGCAAACCGGACTGCACGTCACTGCCGGCATGGAGCACGGGGTACGCGCCCTGGGCCGCCTGCTCTGGTGGTCCGAGCAACTCGATCGGTCCCCTGACAAAGCGCCGGAGCTCTCCCTGCCGGCTATTTCGCCCGATTTTCCCCTCACGGGTGCCTGGTCCGAAGCGCGGGCGCGCACGCTCCTGCAACAGGCTGGTATTCCCACAGTCCCTGGCCAGCTTGTGACATCTCCCGATGAAGCAGTCCAGGCCGCGCGCGAGCTTGGTTTTCCTGTCGTCCTCAAGATTCAATCGGCGGACCTGCTGCACAAGAGCGATGTGGGTGGTGTGGCGCTCAACCTGGCGAGCGAGGAGGCTGTGCGTGCGGAATTCACCGCCATGCTGCAGCGGGTGCGGGCCGGGCAGCCGAATGCTGAGATCGAGGGCATCCTTGTCAGTCCAATGCGCCCGGCTGGCGTAGAACTGCTGGTGGGCGTCGTGCGCGACGATCTCTGGGGGCCGATTCTCACGCTGGGCCTCGGCGGCATCTGGACAGAGGTTTTGCAGGACACCACCATCAGGCTCTTGCCGGTTCAGCCCGCCGAGATTCTGGCCATGCTCGGCGAGCTACGCGGCGCAGCACTTCTGCGCGGCGCGCGTGGACGCGAGGGCGTGGATCTCCAGGCTTTAAGCGAGGTCATTTATCGCATTAGCGCGCTCGCCCTCGCGCTAGTTCCCCGCTTGAGCGCGCTGGAGGTCAATCCCCTGCTGATCAGCGCGGAACGTATTGAAGCACTCGATGTTCTGGTGAACTGGTAACTATACTTCATCTCGTTGTCGTCTCTTTTTAGCTCGTTTTTAGGAAGCGGTCAGAGCGGAGCGGTTCTGACCGACGGGTTTCAAAGGAGGTTTTTTCAGATGAGTACCCTGCAAATTGGCCCCGGACATCGGTATCTTGAGCATTATCCCAGCAATAGCTGGCGCATCTGGTACCTCGCGCTCGCTGTCATCGCCACCATCATGCTGTACTACGAGGCTTATATTCTTCCCTCGGTCTCAACGCTGATCTTGACAACCTTTAAGATCAGCCTCTCGCAGTACATTCTCACCCTCGTAGCCAGCAACATCCTCGGCGCGTTCTCGACGTTTTTTGGCAGCCTCTCGGACCGTATCGGGCGGAGCAACCTGATCGTCTATGGACTGCTTGTCACCGGCATTGGCACAGCGGTTGTCTCGCTGGCTCACGCCTACTGGCTGTTCCTGCTCTTCATCTTTGTCGTAGGCTTCGTTGAGGGTGTGATCCTGGTAGCCACGCCTGCGCTAGTGCGCGATTTCTCTCCGCGTTTTGGGCGCGCGATGGCTATGGGCTTCTGGACCGTTGGCCCGGTTGGCGGGAGTTTTCTGGCCACAACCGTCGCGAGCCGAACGCTGCCGATCTACGGCACCTGGGAATCGCAGTACGTCATTGGCGGCGTGATCGGTCTGGTCGTTTTTCTGCTCTGCTTCCTCTTCCTGCGCGAGCTTTCGCCCGGTTTGCGCGACCAGATCATGAACAGCTTGCAAGAGAAGGAGCTTATTGAGCAGCGCGCGTCCAGCATCGACGTGGCCGGCGCGCTTCGGCACCCCTGGCGTCAGATGATCAAGCCCCGTCTGCTCATCAGTTCGTTTGGCATCAGCGTCTTTCTGCTGATGTACTATGCCGCCGTCGGCTACTTCCCGCTCTACCTGAATAGCGTGTTTGGGTTCACCTTAGCCGAGGCGAACGGGCTGGTCAGCATCTTCTGGGCGATCAATGTCATCGCGGCTGTTCTCTTCGGCTTCTTCTCCGATCGCCTGCACGTGCGCAAACCTTTCATGTTCCTGGGCGGCGTGGCGACGATCATTGTGACGATCCTCTTTATCAGCCGCATTGGCGTGCCCACCAGCGGCGCTTTAATGGCCGTCTTTCTCAGCCTGTTCGGCATCACCCTGGCGGTAGGATACGTGACCTGGCTGGCGCTCTTTACTGAGAACCTGGAGGAGATCAATCCGGCGCTGGTTGCGACGGGCCTCTCGGTTCAGGGGGCGGTGCTGCGCCTGATCGTGGTTCTCTCCACGCTCGGATTTGCGGCGGTCGTGACCAACCCGCTTAACGGCTCGCAGTGGGCCACCTGGTGGTGGGTCTGCGCGGCGGGCGCGGCTGTTTTCCTGCCGACCATCTTCGCCATCTCCGGCTCCTGGCGTCCTATGAGCGCCGCCGACGCTGCTGCCAGGACCTCTCCGCAGCGTGGTGAAAGTTTGGGAACCGAGGCGGTCTAGCTGTGTGGTGAGTTTGGAAACTATGAGCCATCTCAGGTTGATTCCGCTGGCAGATTGCCAGGAAAGCATTCCCTTACATATGGTCAAGAAGGTTATCGGCGGAAGCGACCTGGATGGCTCATTCCTCAGGGTGGCTGTTACAGAGCCAGAAGGCTCTCTGTCAATCTTTGCTCAACATCGGCGAGCTGGTCGGCCAATCTGGCAACCTCCCCGTACTGCTTACAGACAGCGGGATACTGAGCCTGGCCGCAGAGCAACGCCTGTTGCTCCATGTCACGCGCGGCTTCCAGCAGGCCGGCTTCTCTAAGAAATGCCGCAGCGTCAATGGCACGGCGCGCGCCAAGCGGAAAAACGAAGGTGGTCAGAGATGCGGTAAGAGAGGTAGGGGGCTCAGGGGTGCGCAGGCCGGCAGCAAGCATACGCAGTGCATGCGCATTACTGTAGAGAACCGGTCCAGTTTTCTCAGCTTTAAGATGAGCCTGAACGGCTGTGAGGGTGCGCTCTATCGTCTCCTGGCGGCTGATTTGCTCAGCTTTGCGAAAGTCTGAGCGGAAGGTGTAAGGGGCCTGAAGGTATTCAATGCGCTCTGCTCGCCACGCCTGGAGAAACGCGGAGAGGGGCAGCGAGACACAGGGGAACTTCCAGGGATCATGGAGCAGAATCGTTTCATCCTGCACTGCGAGGACCACCACGAAGTGGTCGCCTCCGGCCAGGCTGTTATGGAATGGATTGTAACGGAGATACCCCAGGTCAATAGGCCCAACCAGAACCGGGGCCTGACGTACAGCCTGGCGCAGCGCAGCCAGAGCTTCATCCGGCTCCTGGCCGCGTTGTTCCAGGCATGTCCAGCCAAGCGCTTTGAAGGCCAGTGTCAGTCCTTGATCTGGATCGACTTCAGAACTGCTAAAGAGGATAATCGGGCCTTCTTCGAGGTCCAGAAACATCTTCCCAAAAGGCAAGGTTGTCAGGCACTCAAGAAAGCCAACCTCAGGCTGTGCGCGTGCATCCATGCCGGCAGCTTGCAGGGTCATGCGCAAACTGTTAGGATAGCAATAGTCGCTGTTGCCGCTGTAAGCAATGAGGGTTGTCATAGGTAAGTACTCCTTTTCGTTTGCACTTCTTTGCGATCCATTCGCTAGGAGAAGTGTACCGTCTCCTGTAACGGGAGAGTCAAGAGTCTCTTTTTAAATGTTTACAGCGAGCAGCAGTCTCGTTTTGTGCCTGTTTTGCGATCCTATGCGCAGATGTATCTGTTTATGAGAGCCGTTCGGCCAGATATTTCAAGCTCAGGGGATAGCGATATTCAATTGCCGTGTGCGTTGCATCGAACAACTCGAAGAAGAAATCGGTCACGCCGGCCTTGATGAGCGCCTGGCGAAACGCCTCTGCGCCGAGTTCGAGATAGAACTGATCGCGCCGGCCCGCGTCGATATAGATTGCCCGCATCGAGCGCAGGCTTTCCGCGTGTGCAGGCACCATGCGCACCGGGTCCCAGGCCAGCCAGCGTGCCCACACTTCGGGTATCAACTCGCCGGTTTGAGAGTTGAAAGGCAGATGAATCGTACCGTCCTCGTCGGCTGAATAGCAGGCGGCCATTGCCCACTCGTTGAGCAGCACTTCGTCGCCAAAGCGCGAGAGGGCAGGCCGGCTGCGAAAATCCTGCCAGAAGTTTTCGTAAGAGCCATCGTACTTCTCGCGCAATAAACGCACCACATCGCGAAACTCCGGCTGGTAGCAGACCTCGAAGAGCGCGTCCCCGGCGTGTGTTGCCAGGCCGCCCCACAGGTCGGGGCGCAGCATGGGCGTGATCATCGCGCCATAGCCACCGCTCGACTTCCCCGCGATTCCGCGATGCTCACGCTGGGGCAGCGTGCGATAGTGCGCGTCAACCCAGGGCACGATCTCATCGCAGAGGTAACTGTGATAGCGCCCGGTGGCCGGCGAATCCACAAACTGGCTGCCGCCCAGCGAGGTCCAGCAATCGACCCAGACGATGATGCATGGGGGAGCCTCGCCTTTCGCAAATAATTCGTCTGCCATCTCTGGAAAGTTTTTCCTGAAAGGCACACGATTGCGCCACATATCAAGCTGGCCGGTAAATCCCTGGATCATATACACGCTTGGATAGCGCCTCTCCGGCTCGTCATCGTAGCCGGGAGGGAGATAGATCCAGAGAGGGCGCTGATACGGATCGCCCAGCGGGTTATTCTTGAGCAGTTCGCTTTCAAAGACCACTTCTTCGAAGCGGCCAGCCGGTGTAACAGACCATGGATGCATAACTATTCCTCTTCATTTTCCAACTCAACTCTTCGTGGGCCAATCAGCTACCACGAATACTCGATTGTACCATAGTGGGGAAGCGCCGGGATTTTTTCGGGCCAAACCCCTGCTATTCCTGCTGAAGCATGACATAATAGAAGAATACAACGCTCAACTAAGGAGAAACCTTATGAGAACACGCCGTGCAGTTAGCAGCAGGCGGTTATCCCCCCTCCGTACATTCATGCTTCCCGGCGTTCTGCTTGTGACCACGCTGGTGGCCCTCTGGCAGCGCCATCGCACGCGGCGGAGTAAGAGCGAAGCGCGCCAACCGGAGGCCGCGCCCCTGCCCGGCACTCCTCCTCGCGTCTCCATCATTGTGCCAATGCGCAATGAGGCCGCGCATATCGATGCCTGCCTGGCCTCGCTGTGCATGCAGGATTATCCCAACTTTGAAATTCTGGTCATCGATGACGCTTCCAGCGATGAGACCCCGCAGCGGCTCGCGGAATGGACCAGGCGCGATCCCCGCGTGCGGGCGCATCGAATCGATCAACTGCCCGCGGGCTGGGCGGGCAAAACATATGCGATGCACAGCGGGGTTCTGCTCACGCGGGGAGAGTGGATCTTGTTTACCGACGCCGATACCCGTCACAGTCCAGAGGCGCTGCGAGTGATGATGGGGCATGCATTGCGCAATCATATCGATCTCCTCTCCCTTCTGCCGAACGTGATGACGCTTGATGGGCCGGCCATGCCCCTGCTCTGGCCGGTGACAGCAATTCTGCTGGCTCATCGCATGACGCCGGCGGAGATACGTGATCCCGCCTCTCCGCGTGCATTTGGATTCGGCCAATATATCCTTCTGCGCCGCGCCAGTTACGCGGCCAGCGGGGGATATGACGCGCCGGGCATGCGCACGACCGCGGTAGATGATCTTGCTCTGGCCGAGCACATCAAGCAGGTCGGCGGGCAGATCGAGGTGGTTGACGGACGCGGCCTGCTCAAGAATCTGCAATGGACAACCTGGCAAAGCGCACGCCAGGGATGGGTAAAGAGCTGTTATAGTGAAATCATTCGCGATAATCTTCTCCTGGTGACTCTCCCGGGCGCGCTGGCATTCTTTGCCTATGGGTTGATTCCGATCGGCTGGCTTCTCTACGCGCTGGCCCGTGGGAAGGTGCGTCGTCTCTCTACCCTGCTGGCGCTCATAACGGTTCTCACGCAGATCGAAACCAAGCGCCGCGTCGATCGCGATTATGATCTGCCCGCCTTCTGGTCGCTGGCTGCGCCGTTAAGCTGGGCTGTTTGTGGGGTAATGCTTCTGGACGTAACGCGCCTGCTCCTGCTCAGGCGCCAGGCCACCTGGAAAGGTCGGCTGATCCCGGCGCAGGAGCAGGCGGTGCGTCCGGGTCGGAAACATAGCCCAAACATCGCTCTGCTCCTTTTCTTCAAAGAGATGCAGAGTCATAATGGAGAGGTTTCACCAGGTGGCAGCGGTGTGACAGAAGAAAGGGCGAGCGAGAGGGCCTGAACACGCTCTTCGACGGTATGTAACGCCTCTTCATGGCTGGCAAAATCTGTCAGGAAGAGCGCCTGGCCATACTGGACCGTCGCCTGCCAGCCCTTGCCGGTTCTGGTATACATTAATCCGGCAGGCACGATTGCCACGCGCGTGCGGTGATCGCGTTCGGCCAGTTCGACCAGCTTGATAAAGCCGGGCCGAAAGGGCAGGAACTCGTCTGGCGCGCGTTTAAGCGTAGGGTGTGGATCAAACGCGGGATACGCTTCGGGAAAAATCGCCAGGGCTTCCGAGGCCCGGAGCAGGCGTACCGTGTTGCTGATTACCTGGCGCAGGTATTGCCTGCTCTCCAGCGGTTTGTAGGCCCAGTTCTGGCTGGTGTCCCGTTCGCGCAATTGCTCGCTGCGCAGAACCACCGGCCAGTCTGCCAGCGAGCAGGCCAGCTCAATCACCAGGCGCAGAGCCTGCACCTGCACCCAATCCAGGGCGACAAGCGTATGCAGACGGCGTGGAACGGTGCGGATCAGAATATACCCATCAAAAAAGTAGTGGACGTGATTTGCGACGATCAGGACCGGTCCTGAGCGGGGAATATGCTCTACCCCTCTTGCCACCAGTTGCAGGCGGCGCCTGCCAAATCCCCAAACGCCCACGCGCATGATTAACCAGATAAGCTGGCTGAGGGAGGTGCGAAAACGTCCTCCATGGATGGGGTGCGGCTCCTCGCGCGGAAAATATGCCAGAGATTCCGGCACCAGCACCAGGCAGGTCGAGAGCATCAGAGGGAACCACAGGCCGCTGCCAAAGCTGAGGAGCATGATGAAGCCAATATTTGCGGTATAGAGGCTAAAGGGCAGCCATATCTCGAGTTGCTGAATTGACGCGCCGGCGCGCCAGAACAGGCGGCTCAACATCAATAGAAGCAGGCCGGCGACCGCCCAGTTTACCAGATTATAGACCGGCAGACCAAAAGAGGAGCCGTAATCATGCCAGAGCGAGGTCTGCGCCGGCAGTCGTGCTCCGGTGAGAACGGCATCGAGGGCGACGCTCCACGCGACCAGAAAATAGGTTCCCAGCAGGAGTGACCAGAGCGTTTGTCGGCGCAAACCCAGCCGGGCAACCAGCTTGGATGCCAGCAGATACGAGGAGAAGCTCATAGAGAACCAGGAGAGCAGAATGAAGAAAACCTCCAGGCCGGATTCTTGCGACGCCGGCGCGGTATTCGCCGGATAAAGGCCCAGCAGCGACGTTTTGCCGGTAAGGAATGTTCTCATCAGGAGTGAGACAGGCAGAGAGATCACAAAAAACGTGAGGGTTTTCATCGGACCTACATAGAGAAAACCAAAAAGCAGCATAAGGGCCGATCCCAGCAAGATTTGGATTTCTGCCGAGCGGTGCAACAGAAATTGGAACGTGGCCACGCTGGTAGCATCGAGATGCCAGAAAGCCAGATAGGGAGAGACCAGGAGCAGTGTTCCCAGACAAAATACCAGGACCGCCAGATAAGCGACAAAGAGAAATTTTGCTACTTTCACCGAGAAATTCCCCTTTCGCAATACAAACGGCTGTCCGCCGGAAGTGCCAACGCTTTTATTATATGTTATATAGCAGAGCCAGGTCGTCGAAGAAACGCGGATAGCTTTTCGCGATATGCTGTGCATCGCGAATAGTGATCGGCTCCCTGCTGCCCAGGCCGGCGATGGTCAGGGCCTGGATCAAGCGGTGGTCGGCGTGGGCCTCGACCTCGACGCCCCCCCGGATTGTGCCCGGTCCGACCGGCTGAATCTCCAGAGCGTCAGGCAAGGGTGTCACGCGGCAGCCGAGTTTATTCAATTCATTGGCCAGATCTTGAATACGATCGCTCTCCTTGAGATGCAGGTTAGCGACGTTATAGATACGGCTCGGTGTGCGCGCAAAGCAGGCGGCGGCGGCGATGACCGGCACACTGTCGATAACACGATTGCCATCCAGGCTAATTCCCCGCAGCGGTCCGTCTACGCGCGCCTGAAGATCCTGGTCACAGTGACTCATTTCTACGCCCATTGCAGCGAACGCGTCGAGCACAGCCGCGCCAGCGGGATCATCGTCGGCCAGGTTTTTGATCGTGATAGCACCCCCGGCCACGGCAAGAGCGCCCAGTAGAGCCGCTGCCGAGGGATAATCGCCGGGGATGGTATAGATTCCGGCGCGATAGTGCTGCCCGCCGGGAACGCTGTAGCGTCGATGCTGCTCAAGCGTATGAACGGTAATGCCGGCACCGGCCAGGATCTCAATCGTCAGATCGACAAATGAGGCGGAGGTTAGGCCATCGATCACCTCGATCTCCAGCCCCTCTTTCAGCAGCGGCCCTAGAAAGAGCAGCGCGCTGAGATACTGCGAGCTTCTGCGCCCTGAGATCCTCACCGGACCGCCATGCAGGCGTGCTCCGTTGAGCGTCACCGGCAGCGTTCCCTCCGGCGTCGCGCTCTGTGTCTCTACCCCGAGTTGCGCGAGCGCAGCCAGCAGATCGGCGTTAGGACGACGTCCCAGGGATTCTGGATAGGGGGTGGTCAGGGTAATCGCCTCCGGTGAGAGCGCGCAGATTCCCAGCAGCAGGCGCGCTACTGCACCCGCGTTGCCAACGGAGAGTTCGCTGCCAGGAGGAGTATGCAGCGCCCCTCCTGTGCCCTTAACGCGCAGAATGGGCCGCCCGTCCTCCTGGCCCTGCTCGTCAATCTGAGCTCCCAGGGCGCGACAAGCTCGGAGGAGTACATCAGTGTCGTCGCTCACAGCCGGATATTTGACCACGCTCTCTCCATCGGCCAGAAAGGCCGCCAGGAGAAAGCGCAGCGTGTGATATTTGGAAGAAGGCGGCAGAATCGTTCCATGCAGACCTCCGCAGGGTTGTATCTGTACCGTCGAAGCTGGCTCTTTTGCATCGATCACGCGTTTATTCCTCATTTCTCCATAAAAATACTGCCGGGTTTGCGGATAGGTTTGCCCTTCACCACGACTTTGCCCTGCTTGCAGCGCACCGGCCATGCGTCGCGCTGGTTGGTGTGCAGGCGCAGATCGTTTGGTTTGTAGCTGTAAACCAGCACATCCTCTACGTGCAGTGTCAGTTCCTCGTCGGCGACGAGCAGCAGAGGCTCGCCCCAATTTTTTACTCCACAGATAAAATTATAGACATGGCGCGCATCCCACTGGTCGGGATAGATCGTAAAATCCTCACGCCCGTTCTGATTGGATGGGTAGGGATAATAGCTGCTCTGGCTTTCATCCTGCGGTCTGCCCACAGCCCTTCCGTGATAGAGATCTACGACCGTTCGAGCCAGCAACTGGCCTCCCAGTTCTGCGCACTGCTCCTCCAGTTCTGCGTAGCTGATCCCCTCAGGAACATCGATGGCCTCCTGAGCCAGGATATCGCCGCTATCCAGCCGCTCGTTCATCAGATGGATTGTCACACCAGTACGCTCATGACCCAGACGAAAGGTCCAGAACAGCGGCTCCGGGCCGCGATTCGCCGGGAGCAGCGAGGGATGGACGTTAAGCGCGCCCAGGCGGGGGATAGCCAGCAGTTCGGCTGGGATGCGACGCGGGAAGCAGGCCGCGCAAATTACGTCGGGCTGATAACTCTGAAAGAGGTCGCGCACCACAGGATCGGCGAGGCGAGAGACCTGCCAGAGCGGCAGGGAGCGGTCCCAGGCCAGTTGCTGCACGGAGGTATGCAGAAAAGACTGGTTTACCGGCAGGAGTGTGCGACGCCGGCTCGGTGGCTCCAGGCGGCGCCGCGCCTGCTCATCGTCTCTGGCGGCTGGCACAATCACGGCGCAGACCTCGATGCCGGCGGTCAGCAGCGCGCGCAGCGAGGGATGGGAAAAATTGCTCTGCATGCCGAGAAAAAGCGCGCGCGGCCTCGGCTGCCGTTCAGAGAGAGATTCGCTGTGCAACATGGCCTCCTCAATTTTTCACAAAGACTTTCAGCCAGATTGTACACCATGAGTACTACTTTAGACAGCGTTCAGAATACAGGAACACGCCTCCTGAAAATCAGGGAGTCATGCGCCTTGCAAGATGATAAAAACTCATCTTGCTTGAACGTGGAGGGCTGTGCTACACTATCGAAAGGCGCGGCCACACCTGAGTAAGCGGGTGGGCCGTGTTAATAGGGAGCGGGTCGTCTGTCTCCTTAACAAACGAAGGACAGGTATGGCACAGAAATCTGTTACGCAAGGATCAGTTGCGTCAGGCGAGGGAGAAGATCATGGGCACAGCAAAAGCGCCACGCTAGGTCCTATCCTCTGCTGGGCGGTTGTCTTCGCCGATATCGGGACGTCCGTGTACTATGTTCCGGGAATCCTTTACGGAACGGTAGGCAGCCTGGCGGGCTTTTTCGTTTTTCTCACCATGACGGTTTTCGTGCTGCTCACGCTCAAGTATGCAGAGGTGACGCACCGATTTTCGCAGGGCGGTGGTGTGGTTACTGTTGCGGCCCAGGCCATGAATCACTGGGTTGGCGCTATGGGGGGCATGTTCATTCTGGTGGACTATTTCCTGACCGCCGCTATCAGTTGCCTCTCAGGCATCCTGTATCTCTCTGTGCTTTTTCCGGCGCTTTCGCCTCCCTATGCGCTCTGGGTTACGGTTGGCGTGCTCGCTCTGCTCGGTCTGCTCAACTGGGTGGGCATCAGCGAGAGCGCGAAGGTCAGCTTGGTTGGGGCCTTGATTGCTTTCCTCAGCGATGTGGCTATTCTTGTCACTGTATTCAGCCATATTTCGCTCGGAGAGTTCTTTCACATCTTTGGCCAGATGTTCGCAGGCCACGCGCTGGAACCGAAAGAAATCCTGATAGGTTTCGCGGGTTCATTCCTGGCTTTTTCAGGACTGGAGAGTATTTCTCAGCTCTCGCCCGTCATGAAGACGCCGCGCAAAAAGGTTGCAGGCATTGCGCTGTTGATTGTAGTGCTGACCATCGGCCTGACGAGTCCACTCCTGACAATGTTCTCGACAATTCTCCTGCCCGCCGCGGCGAAAGATCCCGCTCAGAACTCCTACATTATTTCGCTGCTGGCCGGGCATTCTGGTGGGCCGTTCCTGCAAACGCTGGTCTCTATTAGCGCGGGCGCTCTGCTGATCTTTGCCAGTAACACCGCGATTATCGGAGCCTATCACGTCTTTATGGCCCTCGCGCGCATGGAATTTTTTCCCGGCGTTATCCTGAAACGCAACAAGCTGCGTGGCACGCCACATTACTCTATTGCCCTGGCCACGGGCGTTCCCATCCTTGTGCTGATTGCGGTCAGCGGGCGGGTTGATCTGCTCGGCGACATGTACGCCTTCGGTCTGTTAGGCGCCTTCTCGCTCACCTGCCTGGGCCTGGATATCGTGCGCTGGCGCGAGCGGCGCGCCGCTCGCCTGCTGGCAAAGAATCTTGCAGCTACCAACGGCAACGTGCAGCTTTCAGTGGCGAAGGTGATGGAAGAGGCGAAGGAGGTTTCTCACGAAGTCGCGCTGCATCCTTCGGATAATCTTACGGAGACCAATCCTCAAGCGCCCGGCGGTCTGGAGCCTGATGTGGTTGTCCATATGGCCATGCCTGCGCGCACTCTGCGCCAGCATCTCAATCACCTCTGGCATACAGTCGATTTCTGGCTGGGCGTTTTAACAACGTTGCTGGTCGTGTTGGCCTGGTCAACAAATCTGGTGGCAAAGCCGCTGGCTACCCTCTTCGGAGGCAGTGTCGCGCTGGTCGGCATGGGTGTGGCTCTGACAAACTACTACCTGACCAGAAAGCAGGGCCGCCTGCCGGTTGTCGTCGCACCTGGGGTGGAGGGGCGCATTCCCGGCTCCATCCTGGCCGTTTTAACTCCACAGAACGGGCGCAACGATGCGATTATCCGCACGGCGGTCGATATCGCGGATGGGAAACCGGTGGTCTTTCTCTACCTCGGTGAGCCAACTCCCGCCCGCCCACGACGTATCTTTGAGGTCGTCGATCCTTATCTGGACGATCCCAAAGCGAAAGAGTACTTTGGCAAGGCCGAAAACCTGGCCCGCAAGGCGAAAATCCCGCGCCGCTATGTCTATCGCACTCAGCAGCCCGACGTGATTTCGCGCATCTGGCACATCATTCGCCCGCGCGACATCGTGATCGCGGCTGACCGCGCGACAAATCTATTCGATGTCAATCCCGACCGCGTGCGCTATGAGATCACGCCCAGCGGGAAGGTAGCTCATCTGCTCAAAACCTGGTAAGCTGAAAGAGGGAGGCCAGGTGGAGAGCGCGTGGTCCGGGTTGTGTAAACCGTTCTCTTCGTTCTTGCTACGGGGACGGATATTTGGTGATAAAATAAGGCCGCCACTATGTTGTGGTCAGATCACTTAAAGACGAGTGGGGAAGGACAGAAACAAGATGAACGATCGTATTCGTGAAATCCTTAGCTGGTATGCTAGCGAAAATCCTGGTGTGCGCACCAACCTGGCGCGTATGCTTAATCATGGCCGCCTGGCCGGCACGGGCAAGATGGTGATTCTGCCGGTGGATCAGGGCTTTGAGCACGGCCCGGCCCGCAGTTTTGCCCCCAATCCCGCCGGGTATGACCCGCGCTATCACTTCCAACTGGCCATCGAGGCCGGCTGTAATGCCTATGCGGCACCGCTGGGCTTTCTGGAGGCCGGCGTTTCAGATTACTGTGGGGAGATTCCTCTGATTTTGAAGGCCAACAATCACGATCTTCTGAACGATGAACGGGACCCGATCTCAGCGGTGACTGCCAGCGTGGAGGACGCGCTGCGCCTGGGCTGCGTGGCCGTTGGCTTTACGATCTACCCCGGCTCGACCGAGCGCACAACCATGTATGAGCAGTTGCGCGATCTGACTGCCCAGGCCAAAGACGCCGGCCTGGCCGTCGTTGTCTGGTCCTATCCACGCGGCAGCGGCTTGAGCAAGGAGGGCGAGACGGCGGTCGATGTCGTGGCCTACGCGGCGCAGATCGCGGCCCAGATGGGCGCGAACATCATCAAGGTCAAACTGCCCAGCGCCAAAGTCGAACTGGCTGAGGCCCAGAAGGTTTATCAGAAGTACGAGATTCCCATCTCAACGCTGGCGGAGCGCGTTCACCACGTCGTCCAGAGCGCCTTCAATGGACGCAGGATCGTGATCTTCTCCGGCGGCGCGGCCACCGGCGATGAGCAGTTCTTCAACGAGGCGCGTGCCATCCGCGATGGCGGCGGCTTCGGCTCAATCATCGGGCGCAACTCGTTCCAGCGCAAGAAAGACGAGGCGTTGAAGTTCCTGAGCACCGTCATGGGCATCTACGAAGGCTCAATTCAATAGGAAAGCCAGGCGAGCGATCAAAAGTGGGCTGCCGATCGATCGGCAGCTTACTTTTGATCGCTCTTTAAAGCCAGGAAATTCGCAAGCGATTCAGGATGCGACGCACGGGACCAGAATTCATCTCCTCGATTTTGAGCAAGCGGGCCATGATCAAGAAAACCAGCGAGCCGATACCCAGTTCAATCAGCAGTTTGAGCAGGGCCTTGAGGATGCCGCTGATGATCAGCGTATTCGTCGTGGTCGTATCGATCACATGGTCAAGGCCAGTGCGCACTACGAACAGCGCCCCGCCCATCACTGCGGCGGCCAGGAAGGCGCGGCCAATAAAACCCAGCAAAGAGCGCAGGTCGAAGCCGCCAATCCTCTGGTAGAGCAGGACAAAGAGTACCAGCGCTTCGAGCGTGCTGGCCACCGAGGTTGAGAGGGCCAGCGCGCCCATGCCCCACTGCACCCCAAAGACGGCAAGGTTAATCAGAATGACGCTCAGGGCGATCTTGAGAATAAACTGAGCCACGCTGATAACCACCGGCGTCCGGCTATCTTGCAGGGCATAAAAGGCGCGCGTCAAGATCTCCACCGCGGCCAGGCCCGGCAGGCCCACCGCGAAGAAGATCAGCGGAATCGCCGTAAATTGAGCTTCTTGCAGGGTATACCGTCCATGCTCCAGCAGGACCTGGATGACGGGTAGAGCGAGGACAATCAGGCCAATACAGGAAGGAATCGAGAGAAAAAGGATGCCGCGCAGGGTTTCCGTGATAATACTGCGCACCCGGTCGAAACGCGCGCGCGCGACGTAACTGGCCAGGGTCGGGAAAGCAGCAGTTGAAACCGAGGAGCCAAAAATTGAAACCGGCAACAGCAGAATTGAGAATGCCTGGAAATATTCGGTAATCAGACCGTTAACCACAGTCGCGGTCGCAACGGCGGTGAGAAACGCCAGGAGAAAGCGATCGACCGAGGTGCTGAAGGAGAGCATTGCCGCGTTGATGATGCGCGGAATCATCTGGCGTCCGATCTGGATCACGCCCGGATGACGCCAGTCGAACGAAAATGTGTAGCGCATCCTGACCTTGAAGAGGCCAGGAATCTGCACTCCCACCTGCAAAATAGCACCGAGCACCACGCCCCAGGTTGCCGAGTAAACAGCCAGGTCAGCGGGCGTGGTTGAGCGCGAGTGGAAAGAGAGGAAAAATCCGGGGATTAAGCCGAGGATCAGGCCGACGTTATAGAGAACCGTGCCGAGTGCGGTATACGAAAAATCCTGCTTCGCGTTGAGCACGGCGCTAACGATCACTCCCGAGCCAAGCACAATTGCCTGCAACAGCATAATACGCGTGAGCGTCGTAATCAGCGCCAGTTGGGCGGGCGGAAAACCAGGGCTATATAGCGGGACAATCACCGGAGCCAGGAGCATCGCCAGCGCGGAGAGCGTGACCATGATGATGACTGAGAGGTTCAAGGCGCTGCTAGCAACGTGCCAGGCGGTCTTCTCGTCCTTCCGGCCCACCGCGTAGGTTGTGAAGACAGGAATGAAAGCCGAACTGAGCGCACCTCCAGAGACGACGGTGAAAATCAGGTTCGGAATGAGAAATGCCTGTAAGTAAGAGTCCGAAAAGTTTGTCGCCCCGAAGACATAGGTGAACAGAAACGTGCGCACCAGTCCCAGCATACTGCTAAACATAAAGGCGCCGGTAATCAGGAAGGCCGCCCGCGCCACCTTGACCCGTTGGATCATGCCCGTATCCTGCGCGGCCTCTGCAGCCGGCTGCAAGGCAGAAGCGACCAGGGCCGGAGAATTCACGCGCCCGGCTGGTGTCAGTGGAGCGCCTCCCGGCTGCGCTGGTGCCCCGGGCAGCGGCGAACTCGGCGGGGCCAGCGGACTTGCGGGTGGCGGGCCCGGGAGAGCTGATGCCTGGCCCAGGGGACCCGACGGTGTGCCCGGAGGAAAAGCGATCTTCTTTTCAGGAATCCCCAGTTCTTCCTTGCGCTGCCTGAGGATCGTGGCATCGAGATTCATACGCCTCTGCTGGCGACGCATGCGCTCCTCGCGCAACTGCTGGAGACGCGACTGGCGCAGCCGGGGCATCGATTGCGTCGGTTGGGGCATGCTGAGGGTATGATATTCCATGCTCTGGCCATAGCCCAGCGAACTGCCTATATCCATCGTCAGGTCGGGATAATACGGCTCCGCCGAAAACTGCGAAATCGGGTTGTACGCCGGATCAACCAGATGGCCCGATGGTGAGTTATAGGGACTGTTCTGGTTGGGCGGAGGATACCCGGGCGGTGGCCCGACCGGAGGGCGTGGCGATTGCTGCTCCTGGCTATATTGCCAGCCAGAATATGGCTGCTGGGCCTGCGGCGGCTGTTGTTCGTCGTTTCTCACTGATATCCCTTTGTGCTGCAAAACTGGTGATTATTATATGGGGTGCCGGGGCTGAAAGCAAGCTGCAAGTTAATCTGGCTATTCAGTTCTTTCACAAGCAGGTTTTTTCACCATCCAGATACGCCATTCGTGCGCCGTCCATCAGGCAGGACTCTTCGCAGAAGCTTTCCGAAACCGCTTCACTATCTTATGAAGGAGCCTGCTTCCTTCCCAGGACAATCGGTGTATGCCACGCTGAGTCGCCGAATTCATTATACAACGCCATGGAATCCACTATCGTTCCTCCTATATCCGCAGCGCCCAGAAGCGCAGCAGGCCAAAGGCGGCGCCTGCGAGAATCAGCCAGGCGGAGTTGAATTTGAAACGCAGCAGCAGGGCGAGCGAGATCAGGGCGAGGAGCCAGGTGAAGAGATCGATCAGCGCATGCTGCCCGATCTGAAAGAGCACACCGGCCATCAGCGCCAGCGCGGCAATGTTGGCGCCGTCGAGCAGCGCTGCGGTCCAGACCTTCTGGCGCAGACGCGCCGCGACCGGATGGATGAGGACAATAAAGAGGAACGAGGGTAAGAAGATGCCCAGCGTGGCCAGCAGAGCGCCAGGCCATCCTCCCAGCACATAGCCAATGAAGGTCGCGGTAGTGAAGACGGGACCCGGCGTGAATTGCCCGATGGAGACGGCATCGAGCAATTGTTTGTCGGTCAGCCAGTGCAAGCCTTGCACAAGATCGGCGCGCAGAAAAGCCAGCAGCGTATAGCCGCTACCGTAGACAATTGCACCCATTTTGAGAAAGATGAGAAAGAGGAGCAGTAGACTAAATGGGATGATAGCAGGAGCCAGGCCGACAAAAAGAGAAGTCAGGGCAGCATACCTCATCCGCAGCAGAGCAGGCGTTCCTGCGAGGAACAGGCTTTTAAGCCCGCTGCCGGGCTTTTGCCGGGTGGGTCGCCAGCGTCGGTAGCTCAGACGCAGGAGAGCGAAGAGAATCGTTCCTCCAAAGAGCAGCAGCAAAATATTCATTCCCAACAGGTACAGGGCAAAAAGGAGCACCGCCAGGACGCCGGCCCAGATGCTCTTGAAGATCGTGCGCCCCAGATTCCAGATTGCCTGAGCGATGATTGCCACCACCACCGGTTGAATGCCGTAAAAGAGCCAGGCAACCTGGGGAAGCGAGCCGTAGGTGACATAAGCCCAGGCAAGGGCCAGCACGATGAGCATGGCCGGGCCAATAAAGCATACACCTGCCGTGAGTAGTCCCAACCAGCCCGCACGTAAATACCCCAGATAAATCGCCAGTTCCGTAGATGATGGGCCGGGAATCATGTTGGCCACGCCGATCAGATCGACAAAGCGTTCATTACTCATCCACTTTCGCCGCTCGACCACCTCCTGGCGCATCATGGCAATATGGGCTGCAGGTCCCCCAAAGGCCGTAAAGCCCAGGCGCAAAAAGAGCAGGGCCAGTTCAGCCGGCGAGGTTCTCTCTCGTTGGATCGCTTCTGCCTCTCCGGTAGGCGGATGATCTGTGTGCTCCGGTGTTGCCATACAATGCTTTCTGTTTCCGTTTGAGAAGCCTGTCCGCCTATTTGACCCCCTTGACGCCGCGAATAATCACCGTGCCCAGGACAAAATAGAGGACAGTCACCAGGAAAAGCACCGTATAGCCGAAGTGGTTGGGCAGGCCGCGCAGCGCCTGAAGAATAATCGCGCCCACCGTAATGCCAACGACCTGCGGAATAATGCCCATCGCCGACCAGAGGCCGAGAAACTTGCCGGCCTCGTCGGTGGGGGGCAGGACATCGCAGGTCAGCGCCCAGTCCACACTGGCATAGGCGCCATAGCCGATGCCGAAGAGTGCGCCTGTGAAAAGCGCAAGGGCCTGGGAGGGAAACCAGATAAAGATCAGGCAGACAATCGTCATTACCGCGCCTGACAGGTACACCAGCCCCTTGCGCCCCTTATGGTCGGAGATCCACCCGGCAATCAGCGAGGTTGGCAGTGCGGCAATGAGCAGAATGGGCTGGAAGAGCGCGCCATTGAATTGCTCGCCAGAGAAGTCCGAGCCAAAGATAATCGTCTTCACGCCATGCCCGCCCAGCACATCGTCGAAATAGTATTGCAGGAAATAGAAAACACCCCAGATGCCCATCATAATCAGCAGGCGTGCCAGCAAAACCCAGGAGAGATCGGGATAGCGTGTTGGATTGAAGAAGAAGCGTCGCATAACTGTTCGCAACTCGAACCTCTCCTTCGTTTGCAGCGGCGTCTCTTTCACCGTAATAATGGTGTAAACGACGAAAACAATCTGCACCACAGCGATCAATAAGAAAATCTGCACGATCTCATTGCGATAGATCGGCAGCGGATTATTCTTATTCACGATCAGACCGGCGACGACCGCGCCGAGGGCAGTGCCCAGAAGATTAAACAGGCCGTTGAAGCCCGCAGTGCTGCCGCGTTGATTCTGCGGCACCTTATCCGCGATAATCGCGCTCCAGGGCGCGTTGGCCACATTATTTGTCAGTTGGAGGAAGAGGAAGAGAAAGATAAAGGTAATCAGCAGTCCGGTCGAAGAAAACCAGCCAGGAGCGAACGCGAAAAGTGCCAGGGCGATGATGTTAAAGATTGTGCCAACGATCATAAAGGGACGGCGCCTGCCCATACGAAACGTTGCATAGTCAGAGATGGCTCCCACAAGCGGATTGACGATAACCGCCACAAGAGTTCCCCATATGACCACCAGAGCCAGGTTGATATCTTTGTTGGCATCGCCGAGGAATTTGACGACCATGCTCGGCAGAACGATTGCCAGCAAGGCTTGCCAGTGAAAATTATTGGCGATCCAGAAGGCGTTAATGTTCATCTGATCGAAGATCGAGACGCGCCGCGTCGGTGCAGCACTGCCTGGGCGAGACACAACCTCGCCAGAGGGTTCGCTGATCTCCATGAGCCTGTTTCCTTTCTCTCGAAGATCGGGAGTCTAAGGGCCAGCGCCTGCTCAATAACAGGGATTGGAGAGTATTATAAAGTGTGTGCTGAGGATTTGCAATCTTTGTGTGCGAAATCTCAAAAAAACCTCTTGACAGAGTGGATGAGTCGTGGCATAATATGCGGGCTGTCAAATATCAGCCATTCACTTATGTAGACAATCACCGGCCCGCGAGGCTGGTGCTCCTGTCTCGCGCTCGCGTTAAGGACGCATGCGTGCCTTGCCGGCCACGTTAAAGTGGCTATCACTGATGGAACAAGCTCTTCCAGCAGGTTGAAAACCGGGGGGTATGAACCCGCTGGTTTTTTTGCGCCCCTTTGGGGAGTGCGCGAGGAAGAGAATGTATTCGGCAGAGATGAGCGTGAAAATTCGTATAGCAATCGCTTGACATCTCACATGAAATGTGCGATACTTCCAGAGCCGAAGTATTCGAGCGAAAAGATACGAACTGATCGACTTGCTGCTTCTCTTAATGAGATAAAGGTAAGCGAGGCAGAGAAGAGTTTGGCTGAGACATCTGATAAATGGGTAATACCCTCTTGACAGGGTGCCGCAGATGTGGGCTACTACAGCAGCCGACGCAGATGCGTGCAGAGCGGGTGATCTCGCCGATGCGCGTGGTGACGTTGGAGCCGATGATCCGGCCAGGTGCCGGGTCGGGGAGCCTTGCACCTTCAACAACTGCAATGTGGAAAGCAGAACTGGACCTGTCCTCGGTGCGGT